>Ga0315273_10001089_pt1 | contig 30192 bp, 20 predicted proteins | sample YL17G02_0_MG_FD_205753 | JGI IMG/M metagenome (GOLD analysis project Ga0315273, IMG submission 205753) | Sediment microbial communities from Yellowstone Lake, YNP, Wyoming, USA - YL17G02_0 | ecosystem: Environmental > Aquatic > Freshwater > Lake > Sediment | place: USA: Wyoming | collected... | reverse complement strand
TGTCGTAAACAAGAACGGCGGGGTCAAGCTCCGCTGGGGCGACCCCAACGTCAAGTACGTCTGGGCGATGGTCGCCGGCGACGGCGGGCGGATCCTGGCCGCCACCGGCGCCGAGGGCGCCGTCTACGCCATCGACAAGGAAGGCAAGGCCGAGGCGCTCTACCGGACCGGAGAACTTGCCAAGAACGTCCTGTGCCTGGCCCGTTCCAAGTCGGGCTTGCTGTATGCGGGGACCGACCAGGACGGGCTGGTGATCGAGATCGACCCGGCCGCCAAGACCAGCCGGGTGATCCTGGACGCCGACGAGAAGGAAATCGCGGCCGTGGCGACCGACGATGCCGGAGGGGTTTACGCCGCCACTTCAGACGCCGCCAAGGCCACCGCTGACGGGGCGGTGGAACCGGCTGCTACCGAGGGCGGAAAGCCCCCGCCGGCAACCGCCTCGGCCCGGAAACCGCCCGCGACCCGCCCATCCTCCAGCCCCAGTTCCTCTCCGACGACGGGGGAGGCGACGGACAAAGCCACGTCAACTTCAGGCGCGGCGGACCTCGCTGCTCCACCCAAGCCCCGCGTGCGCGTCGTCCCGCCGGTCCGCCCGGGCGGTCCGACTCCCGCCCCTCCCGCGGAAGAGCAGGCCGGAAACGGCGTCTACCACGTGCGGCCGGACGGACTGGTGACCACGGTCTTCCGCAAACCGCTGACCTTCCTGGCAATGACCCGGCAAGACGGCAGGCTGATCCTGGGCACGGGCAACGGCGGATGCATCTACTCGCTGGCCCCCGACGGCCAGGACGCCGCCAGAATCGCCGACACCGACGCCAAACAGATCACATGCCTGGCCCTGGCCGGTGATGGGCGAATCCTCTTCGGCACGGCCAACAAGGGATCGGCCGGCTCGCTGGACAAGGAACTGGCCAAGGAGGGCACGTTCACATCCAAGGCACTCGACGCCAAGCAGATCGCCAAGTGGGGGACCATCCGTGTCGATGCCTCCACCGGCCCGGCTGCTTCCGTCACCATCGCCACCCGTAGCGGAAACCTTGCCGAACCCAACGACGACACCTGGTGCCCCTGGTCACCGCCGCGACCGGTGGGCGAAGGCTTCACAGCCATGGCCAGCCCCGCGGGACGGTTCCTGCAATACCGCCTTAAACTGACAGGCGAGAAAACCTCGCCGGTGGTCCGGGCCGTCGAGGTCATCTACCAGGTGGGCAACCTTCCACCGGTGATACCGTCCCTGACGATCAAGCCCAGCAGCACCTCACGCGAGGGCGAGCAGGAGCAGCCCGACAGGCCTCAGCCCTTCCGCCACCTGACCATCGCCGCCAGCGACGCCAACGGGGACACTCTGGTCTACTCGCTGTTCTTCCGCCAGGCGGGGACCGAGTCGTGGGTCAAGATCGCCGACAAACTGGAGGCCCCCAATTACGTCTGGGATACCCGCACCGTCGGTGACGGGACATACCAGTTGCGGGCGATTGCCTCCGACAGCCCATCCAACCCGCCCGGTTCGGCCGCCGAGGCGTCCCGCATCTCCAGCCCGTTGGAGGTGGACAACACCGCCCCCGCCATCAGCCTGACCGCCAAGGTCGAAGGCGGCGCCGTGGCGCTGTCGGGCCAGGCCGTCGAGGCGGGCATGCGCATCGTTTCGATCTATTATTCCGTCGATAGCAACACCGATTGGACGGCCGTGCTGCCCACCGACGGCATCGCCGACTCGCCCAAGGAGACCTTCGCGGTCCGCCTGGATGACCTCAAGGAAGGCGTCCACCGAATCGCCGTCAAGGCCGCTGACCTGTTCGGCAACACGGGTTATGCCACCGTCACCGTGACGGTCGGGAAATAGAGCACGGCCGGTCCACCCGGTTGGGATGGAGACACCGATGCGTATTGGCGTGTGCATTTCGATTCAACAGCAGGTCGCTGCGGTGCCGGGGCTGGATTTCTTGGAAGGCCTGGTGCCCGACGTGCTTTGCCCGCTGGAGACGGAGGCGGAATTCTCCCGGCGCCTGGTGGCTGTGCGGGCGATGCCGTTGCCGATGGCGGCCGTCAACAGGCTCTTCCCCGCCGAGATCAAGACCACCGGCCCGAACGTCGACGTCGGCGCCGTGGATGCGTATATCGCCACCGTTTTCCGCCGCGCGCAGCGCGTCGGGGCCAAGGTGGTCGTCTTCGGCGCCGGGCCTAGCAGGGCCGTCCCTGAGGGATTCGATCGCTCCGCGGCCTGGAATCAACTCGCCGATGGCCTCAGACGCTGGGGTCCCTTGGCGAAGAATGCTGGAATCGTCATCGTCATCGAGCCGCTGAGCCGCAAGGAGACCAACATCATCAACTCGGTGTCCGAGGCGGCCGAGCTTGCCCGCTGCGTCAACCATCCCAACATACGCATCCTGGCCGACACGTTTCATATGGGTAGGGACAACGAGGGCGTCGAAGGCATCCTGGCCGCCGGGGCCGATCTGCTGTGCCACGTCCACTGCGCCGATCCCCACGAACGAGTGCCGCTGGGGCTAGGCCCCGCCGACCATCGGCCGTACTTCCGCGCCCTCAAGGACATCGGTTACGCCGGCAGGGTTTGCATCGAGGCCATTTGGCGGGACTTCCCCGCCCAGCTCCCCGCCGCCGTCGCCGCCCTACGCCGCCAGATCGAAACGGCATAGGACAACCGTCCCGCTGAGGCATCCGTATTCCTGCCCTTCTACGCCGATTTCAGGATGTCGATGAGTATCTTCAGGCCCTTGCGCAATAGGCCATCGGGGGTGGTCAGCGGCGGGGCGAGGCGCAGCACGGTGTCCTGCGCGCAGTTGATCAGCAGCCCGCGGGACAGGCAGGACAAGACGATATCCTTGCCGGGCTTGTCCAACTCGATACCGATCATCATCCCCTTGCCTCGCACGTCCTTGACGCAGCCGATCCGCGCGCGCCGCAGCGCCGAGAAGAGCTTTTCGCCCCTCTCCGCCGCGCGTTGGACCAGGCCCTCTTCCTCGATGAGCTTCATCGTCGCCACCCCCGCCGCGGCGCAGAGCGGGTTGCCGCCCATCGTGGAGGCATGTTTCCCTGCCGACAGCACGTCCTGATACTTCGGCGCCGCTACCATCGCGGCGATCGGCGCGCCCCCGCCCAGGGCCTTGGCCAGCGTCATGGCGTCGGGGACGATGCCGTAATGCTGATGGGCGAACCATCGCCCGGTCCGCGCCGGGGCCGTCCAGACCTCGTCGCAGACCAGCAGGACGTTGCGCTGGTCGCAGAGCTTCCGCAGGCCCTGCATGAACTCCACCGTCGGTACGACGACGCCGCCTTCGCCCTGGATCGGCTCGACGAAGACGCCCGCCGTCTGGTCGTCGATGGCGGCGGCAACGGAGTCCAGGTTTCCGAACTCGGCCTTGACGTTGCCCAGCAGCATCGGCTCGAAGCCGGCCTGGTATTTCTCCGGGGTCAGCGACAGCGCCCCCATCGTCCGGCCATGGAAGCAATGCTCGAAGCTGATGATCTTGTATCGCCCGCCGCCCGCGGCCAGGCGGACCAGCTTCAGCGCCGCCTCCACCGCCTCGGCGCCGCTGTGGCAGAAGAACACCTTGCCCCCGAAACCATGCTGCGTGATCCTCCGCGCCAGTTCCACCTGCGGCTCGTTGGTGAAAAGATTGCCGTGGCACAGCAGCGTCCCAGCCTGCTTGCGGATGGCCGCAACGACGGCGGGGTGGCAGTGGCCCGTCGCTCCCGCTCCGCCGAAACCGGCGAAGAAGTCGATGTATTCCTTCCCGTCAGCGCCCCATATCCGCGAGCCTTTGCCGCGGACCATCGCCACGGGCAGGCGGGCGTAACTAGGGGTCAGGTAGCTGCCTGTCGCTTCCACGAGTCGAGCTTGTTCGGACATTTTCCCGCTCCAGTCTTCTCGTCACCGTCGCCGCCGGCCTTGGGCCGCGGCGATGCGAAGGCGATGGTTGTACGACACCCCCATGCACACGTCAAGCTCGACGCTGACGCGAAAGAGGCGTAGGGATTGCCCCGCCGCCCCCTCGGCGAGCCGCGACCGGAAAGGAGCGGGCGATGTCGAATTGCCCCACCGGCGCGCCCCACTTGACGAGCGCTTCCAAGTCCCTCGTCCGTGCTGCTATACTCGCCAGCAAGTAAAGGCCAGAGCATGTCCGACTCCGACCCGCGACAGATGAAGGGAATGAGCCTCACTGAGCATCTGGAGGAACTTCGCAAGAGGCTCCTGTACGCCCTGGGCGGCCTGGCGGCGGCGGTGGCGGTTTCCATCGCGGCAACCAAGCCGATCCTGCACCTGCTCCAGCGCCCCTTCGAGCTGGTGATGCGGGAATACGGCATGGACGAGCGACTGGCCGTTCTTTCCACCACCGCGAGCATCGGCGTCTATTTCCGCGTGGCGATTATCACCGGGGTGGTACTGGCCTCGCCGTGGATTTTCTATCACTTGTGGATGTTCGTCGCGGCGGGGCTGTATCCCCACGAGCGGCGGTACGTCACAGCCGCCGTACCGGCCTCGGCGGGGTTGTTCGTCGCCGGGGCGGCGTTCTATCTCTTCGTGATGGCCGTGCCCATGCTTCGGTTCCTTATCGGTTTCGGAAACTGGCTGGGCGTCAGGCCCATCGTGACGCTGGAGGAACACATCCGCCTGATGACAATGATGATGCTGGTCTGCGGGGCCGCCTTCCAGACACCCCTGGTGGTGCTGATCCTGGCCAAGATGGGCCTGGTAACGCTGACCTCGCTAAACCACTACCGCCGCCACGTCATCGTGGCAATCCTGATTATCGCGGCGTTGGCCACCCCTTCGCCCAGTCCACTGGACCAGATCGTCCTGGCCGCGCCAATCTGGCTGCTCTATGAACTGGGGGTGCTGCTGGTGTACCTGCTGGTTTCCAGGAAAGAAGAATCCCCGGCGGGTTGATCGGAAAGCCCGGTCGGCAGATCGCCAGCCCCCGGCACGGCCACGGGCTGCACCGTGACCGCAGCGAATCGCGAGTTGGCTACTCCTTGCCGGCAGAACCGAGCCTATGGTTTGTCCTGATCCTTGGCGGCGTCCTGGCTTCCCTGCTGTGCGGGGCGGTCCTGGGTGGAAGGGGGCGGGGTCTGGTCTTCTTCCAAATCCTTCTTGACCCCCTGCAACTCTTCCTTGAACAGCCGCAAGCCTCTGCCCAGTCCGCGGGCCAGTTCAGGCAGCTTCCTGCCGCCGAACAGCAGCAACGCGACCGCCAGAATGACAATGACCTCGGTGGGACCAAGGTTAAACAAGGCTAGCGTTGTCGGGTCCATACCCATTCACCATAGCAGGGATTTCACCCCAAGACAAACCAAAATGCGCTGCCGAAGACCGCCGGCCTTGCCTGACGGGCGGCCCAGGCAAGGCTGGGCACCTGGAGAACATGGGGAGGGGTGGCAGAATATGCGGAAAATTCCGCCGCGACGAGTTGCCCGCCTGCCGGGAGAAATCCTAACTTTCCTTTGGAGAGAAGATTATCAGGTGATCTCGAAACTCAAGTTTATCTCGACCGCCGGCCTGGTGGCGTGTCTGGCGACACTCACGCCGCCGGCCGGTGCGGCCACCAAGCAGTGGGACTCCACCTCCGGCAACTGGAACGTGTCGGGCAACTGGAGCCCCACGGGCCTTCCCACAGGCAGTGACGAGGTGAAAATCCGGTATGCAAATAATTCATGCTTTATCCCCAACGGATACACCGCCACGGCCTACCGCATGTATGTGTACAGCGAAGGCACCGGGTCGCTGGTGGTCAACGGAACGCTGGCGATCAGCACAACTTGGTTGAAGGTCGGTTTTGACGGCGGCGTGGGCAGGCTGTACCAGACGGGCAACGTGTTGATGGATGACGGAGCGGACCTGATCGTCGGCGACGGCGGAACCGCTCGCAGCGCCACTGCCATAGGCAACTATTATCTCCAAGGCGGGTCGCTGAACACCGACTCCCTGCGCCTCGGCGACCGCGGCGGGGTGGGGTATCTCTATCACTCCGGCGGGACGGCCTGCTACAATCGCATGTATGTCGGTTACGACGGCACGGGAACCTACCAGATGACCGGGGGAACGGTCCACAACGCCGGAACGTTGTACGTGGGTCACGCCAATTTGACCGGCACGGCATCGATGGGAACCTTTACCCACTCCGCGGGAACCATCACACAAGGTGGCAGCATCTACATCGGCCGCAACGCCGACGGCACGGGGACCTACAGCCTCTCCGGCAGCGGCCTGATGCTCGCGGCGGGCCAGACCCTCTACGTCGGTTCCAGCGGCACGGGCACGCTTGATCAGAGCGGCGGGTCGATGGTCATCGGGACGGTCAATATCGCCGCCAACAGCGGTTCCAAGGGCGTCTTGAACCTCAGCGGCGGCACGCTACAGGCCACCACCGTCTCCAAGGGTTCCGGGACGGCGACGTTCAACTTCACCGGCGGCACGTTGAAGACCGACAACGTCGCCTTCGCCTTCACCAACAGCGGCGGGGTCTTCGACGTGGGGGCCACCGGCGTGAACAACGCCGCGACGGTCGGCGGGAACCTGACTCTAAGCTTTGGTTCCGCGAAGATGGAACTGGCCTCCCTGAGTTCCTATGACAAGCTGGCCGTCACCGGTAGCATCTCGCTGGGCGGGGCGCTGGACCTGAGCCTCACGGGCGGCTATACGCCCAATATCGGCGACAGTTGGACGGTCATGACCTCCACCGCCGGGGTCACCGGGGTCTTCGCCAGCATTACCACCGGCTATGCCGTGACCATCGCAAACGGCGGGTATGACCTGCTGTTGACGTACGTGCCGGAGCCTTCCGTCGTGCTGCTGCTGACGATGGGGGCGGTGATGCGCCTGGGATTGGGCAGGGGCAGGAAATCCCGCAAGGTCCGCATCCTGCCTGCGCCCGATCCGGAACCCCAACAGGCCCCCAAGGCGCTAGCCGCCTGAGTTTCCCGGTTCGTCGTTCTCCTTCCCGTCCAACTTGAACATTCGCCGCAGCAGGTCCAGCGACTCCAGCTTGGAGCTTTCCTCGCCCTCCTGGGATAGCTCGCGGAGGAACGCCAGCGGCTGATGCAGTACCTTGCGGCAGAGGCCCTGGGCAAAGGCCTCCAGGTCTTGGCTTGACCCCGTGCTCAACTTTCCGCCGTAGCGGCGAAGTTCCCGCTGGACGAGGTTCTCCGACCGCTGCCGCAGTAGCTTGACCGTCGGCAGGACCGACAACGATCGCAGCCAGCGGCAGAAACGGGCGACCTCTTCCTCCACGATGGTCCGTGCGGCGGGCACTTCGGCAAGGCGCCTCTGAACACCGGCCAAGACGGCCGCCTCCAGATCGTCGATGTTGTAAAGGCGGACATTGGCGATGGCCCCCAGAGCCGGCTCGATGTCCCGGGGCATGGCGATGTCGATCATCAGCACGCACCTGCCGGCCTGCTCCAGGGCGCCGCCCAGCCCCGCCGCTGTCAGGACGGGCCTCTCGGCGCAGGTGGAACTGATGACCAGGTCCGCCCGGCCCACAGCCGAGGCCAACTGCGACATCTCCACGGCCTCCACGGCCAACGCCGGCACCTTATCGCGCAGCGGGCACTTGCCCGGCCCGGGAGCGTAGGCTCGACAAGCGAACCGCTGCCGATGCAGACAGCGGTCGCAATCGGCATCGACGACCTCCGCCTTCTCCGCAGCGAGCGACAATAAGCCTTGGGCAAGTTCTCCCGCGCGGGCGAACGTTCGGTTGGCCACGATCAGGCGCGTCGCCCCCGCGCGAATCAACGCCCCGGCGACCAGCTCGGCCGCCGTCCCCGCCCCCACCAGCAGCACGCACTTGCCAGCCAGGGTCCCCAACACCTTCTGGGCCAGGCCCACAGCCACCTGGGGAACGCCCGCGGCGCCCCGGCCCAAGGCCGTCTCCGTCCGCACCCGTTTGCCCGTCCGGAAGGCCGCGTGCATGAGCTTCCGCATCAGGAACTGCGCCGTGTGTTCCTCCACGGCCAGGCGGTAGGCCTCCTTGACCTGCCCAATGATTTCGTGCTCGCCAACGACCTGTGAGTCCAACGATGCGGCCACCGAAAACACGTGCCGTACCGCCGCCTCGCCGCTGTATCGGTAGAAGCCCCCTGCTTGCGATGATGGCGGGCCGACGCCTTTGATCTCGCCCAGGTGCTCCAGCATGTGCGGGACGCCCCCGCCGTCTTGGGTGCCGGCGTAGTAGACCTCCGTGCGGTTGCAGGTGCTCAGGACCACGGCCTCGGAGAATATCCCCTCGGCGCGGATCGCCCGCAACAGCCCCGAGACGCCTTGGGCGTTCAGCGCGAGCCTCTCCCGCAATTCCAGCGACGCCGAACGGAAGTTGGCGCCGAATACGGATATTTCCATCGCCACCGACGGTCCTCTTGCCCCGTTGTCTGGGGGGCCTTCTCTAGAACGCATACGAATGCAGTCCTGCCAACGACCTGGCAAGATTGACCCAAAGCAACGTAATTATAGCCGCTCCAGTCCCGCACAGGACCCACAGGGCGTTGGTCCGCCGATACCGCCCCCACGTCGCCCGGCGGAAGTGCAGGTAGCCCAGGAAGATCAGCCACGTCGCCAACGACCAGAGTTCCTTGGGGTCCCAGTTCCACCACCGTCCCCAGGCAAGCTTGCCCCACCAGCCGCCCAAGACCAGCCCCAGGGTCATCAGTGGGAAGCCAAACCGCACCAGCCTGTAGATCGCCGCTTCGCGCGCCGATGCGGCGTCCTCGCTTGCCCGCCGTGCCGCCAGGAGGATGGCCGCCTGCCCCCCCGCCATCGCCAGGGTGACGTAGGCCAGCACGTACGCAGCCACGTGGGGCACAAGCAGACCGCTCTGTAGCGCCGGCGGCGGGGAGGATCGGCCCTGGGAGGAGAACACGAACCCCGCCGGCAACAGCACCGCAAAACCGACGAACGCGTCGAGGGCAGGGCTGCCGGCGCGCAGCACGTTTTGGCAGAACAGCGACAGCGGGTAGACGGCAGCGCCCAGGACGAGGAACACCTCAAAGAGGTTCCCCAGCGGCGGCTGGCCCGTGCGGAGCGATTGCACCGCCGCCGCGGCGAGGGCGGCAAGAAAACCCGCGGGGAAAAGCACCCGCCCCGCCGTCCGCAGCCGCAGCGCCCGCGCCGCTCCGGCCAGCAGATAGCCCGCCATCGCCAGGTAGATCAAAAGGCCCAGGATGTCAGTCTTGACGGCCATGCGACCTCCGCGACGACCACCACGCCCAGACCGGACGCACCCAGCAGGCCCCGAACACTCCGGCCAGCAGCAAGACCGCCCCGCCGGCAGTTGGAATCAGCCCCCGGTCCGACACAACCAGCAGCACGGTAAGCCCTCCGCAGTCCTCGTCGCAGGCGGACTGGTAGAAGTGATAGCCGCCGGCGTGCAGGGGCTTGTTCACGCGAATCGTCCCGCCGCCGACCACCTTGCCGCCGTCCAGCAATTCCACTTCGCTTGCATAGTCTTTCACCGCCCGCGGGGGGGGTAGCAGGTGCAATCCCACGTCACCGCTCAAGGCCAGCGTCTCCGTCACCGAAACAGCGGCGCGGGGGTCATCTTCCGTGGGCGTCAGCCATACCTGTTTGCGGTCCCGGCCACGGGCCAGTTCCACCCTCATGGCCGGGGTGGGGGAATTGGCGTCGGCCTCGACATCCGCCGGCGGGACCACCCGCGCGTGCGGGAGATACTCCAGCACCGTCAGCGTCGCGTCACAACCACCAATCGAAACCTCCCGGCCGACCTCCCAGTCTATCGCCTGCGGTGGGGCCGGCTGCCCCGCTGATTCACCCCAGCGCACCTCCAGCCGCCACCGCTGCGACTCCGCCGGGTAGTATTCGACCCGCACCCTGTTCAGACGGACCGCAAAGGGAAGCTCCCCCACCGGATCGCTCAACCGGGCGTCCAGGAGCCGATTCGACCGCTCCCCACGGCTCAGGAGCAGGTAACCGCCGGGCGATTTGCGGATGCCCAGCATCGAGCCGGCCGTCGCGTGGGCCGAATCCGACCCGGCCAGTCCGCCCAGCAGGACCAGCAGCCCGCCCAGGTGCGCCACGGCCAGCAGTGCCCCGCCGCGCTTCCACTTGGCCAGCGCCAGAGAAACCAACAGCAGCGCCACCAAGATCGTCCAGAAGACCCCCGCCGGAACGGAGGAGAACATCGCCTTGGCCCCGACGGCGCCAAGGAAGGCCCCCAGGATCGCCAGCATCGCCAAAACAACCAGGGCCGAGGAGGCTATCCCCGCGGCCAATCGCCGCAATATCACCTTAATCAGACTGACCGGCAGGTTACCCACGGGGGCATCTTAACCGCCTCCAGGCGGTGAATCAAAACCCCCGCCGCTCCGTCGACATATATCGGGCATTCCCGATCTCCCTGCTGTACCATGACCACATCGGCGCGGCTCAAGGCAGGGAAAGAAATATAACCCAGCCCCAACGAACACACCCAGCCGGGCGGAATGGCCGCAAATCGACAGGCGATGGCAAGGTGCGACGATGGGCGATCTTGGATTCTTCGACGCCTATTGCGTGGTAGGCCGCCATCTTAGGCTCGGCCCCGGCGGGCTGCATACCCCCCAGGACCTCCTGGGCGAGATGGACCATCTGGGCATCGCCGAGGCGATGGTGGTGGACAGCCTCTCGCGGGAATGCCACGTCAAGGACGGCAACCAGCGGGTACTGGAGGTTTGCCGAGACGACCCGCGGCTTCATCCGGCCTGGGCCGCCCTGCCGCCAGGGACCATCGATGAGCAGCCCACCCCGGAGGCGCTGCTTGAACAGATGCGGCAGCACCGCATCGGCGCGCTATTTCTGTTTACCGGCCAATACCAGTTCAACCTCGCAGACTGGTGCGTAGACGAGTTGCTGGCGCCGATGGCCGAGGCGGGCGTCCCGGTGTTCATCGTGCCCAACGACATCGGACCAGGCCCATTCGCCAACTGGGACCGGACCAACTGGAAGGAAGTGGTGGAGCTTTGCCGCCGCCTGCCCAAGCTGCCGGTGGTCGTCAGCGAGATTCGCATTCGCCGCGCCCAGCGGACCATCTACCGCGCGCTGGACGCCTGCGAGAACCTTCACATCGAGTTGAGCGGCTATTGGTTGCACCACGGCGTCGAATATGTCACGCGCCGCTGGGGCGCCGGGCGGCTGATCTTCGGGTCCAACTGGCCGCAATGGGGCCAGGCGATGACCGTCGCCTCCGTCAGCCAGGCCGAGATCAGCGAGCAGGACAAGCGGGCCATCGCCGGGGACAATCTCCGCCGGCTGATCGGCTGGTGCGACGACGTCCGGCCGGAAGTGAAACTGCCTCCCCCGGCAGATGAGTTCGTGGCCTTCGGGCGCACCGGGCGGCGACCGGCGGACATGACCTTCCTGGACTGCCACGGTCATTTCGGCCGGGCCAGCCACTACCACCTGCCCAACAGCTCCCTGGAGGAGACGGCCGCCGAGATGGACCGCATGGGCGTGCGGAAAGTCCTGCTGTTCAGCTTCGCCGGGGTGTTCGGCGACGAACGGTACGGCAACGACCTGATCGCCGAGGCATTGCGGCGATATCCCGGCCGCTTCGTGGGCCTGGCGCTGCTCAACCCCCATCGCGGCAAGGAGGGAATGCTCAAAGAGTTGCGGCGGTGCGAACCGATGGGTTTTGCCGGGATCAAGCTGATCGCCCACTATCAGATTCACCCCGAGGAAGGCCCCTGGCTGGATGTTCCCTGCCAATGGGCGCACCAGCGACGCCAGATCATCCTGAACCACAATTGGGCCTCCCCCGCACAGGTGGAGCGGCTTGTTTCCGCCTACCCCGACGCCACCTTCATCACCGGGCATTCCACCGGCGCCTACGCGGAGGTCATGAAGAAGCACGCGAACCTGTACGTCTGCTCCTGCCCGCTGTCAGGCCCGCGGGACTGCGAGCGTCTGGTGGCCGCCATCGGCGCCGAGAGGCTTCTGTTCGGCTCCGACCTGCTGGACCTGCCGATTTCCTGGGGCCTGGGGCCAATCCTCTTCGCGCACATCAGCCCGCAACAGAAGCGGATGATCCTGGGCGAAAACCTCCGAGGCATCCTCCGGGAATAAGAGTCCCTTTTCTCGCTCCATCGCGTAGGGGGGCAGCCAGGCGGGCAGTGCCCACCTTCCGGCCGGCTGACGTCGCCGAAGTTGGCAGGGTAGGCAAAAGCATGGCGGCGACCGAAGCCGCCGCCATGCAAATATCTCCCGCCTCACAGGCTGTGCAGGCACGGAATATCACCGCCTCGATTTCCTGTTATAGCCCACCGTCCACGATCCACCGGTCCGCCTTGTGTTTCATCGCCAGGTTCCACTTCTTCACCGTGCCATCCCGCAGCTTGATCTCGTAGGGTACAAACCGGCCAGGAAAGCCCTCGGAAGTGAAGGATTCGCCGATCCGAAGAACCCGCAGGCCACTCACGTGGTCCCTTCCCTCTTGAGGCAGATTGGGGAAGAACTTCTCAACTTCTTTCCAATCCTCCTTGGCGCAGGCCTCGAAGAAGGCCTGTGCAGCCTGCTCGGCCGTCATCTTGGAGTACTTGTCATTCTCTGGTCCGGCCAGTTTCTGGGGTTCCTGGTACCACACAACGTCCTTGGGCAACTCCAAGGTAAAGACGGATGGGTCGAATGTCGGGTTGTATTCGATCTTTTCGACCTCAAAGATCAGCACGTCGCCGCCCTGGGCGTGCAGATACACCTTGATGTCTTCCAGGCGCCCGCTTTTCGCGTCGAAGCGATAGACCCGGCGGGTGTCGGAGTCGCCGAAGAACTTGTTCCTTAAATAGTCGCCTTCCGGCAGACCGGACTTGGCCTCCACCGTGACAACCTGCTTGGCCGCTCCGTCGGGGCCTTTTTCATTGGCCATCGTCAAGTTCCATCCGTGCGATTGGGCCGCCTTGAACTCGCTTGTGATGTTTGCCGCGACGTCGGCCATCCCAACCAACCAACCGGAATCGAACGCGCCACGAGTGGCCTGAGGAACCTTCACGGCCAGTTTGTGGGGCTTGATTAACATCACGGTGGATTGGCCGTCCATGACGACTACGCGGCCCGGCTTTTCAATTCGCCATTGCTTGTCCCCATCGAACTCTTTCCATATTTCGATTGGCACCAAGTCCCTTTTGGCATCGATCTGGCTGAAATTGTCCGCAGGCGCGGTGCGCAGACGAGCCTTCATGTGAATACCGCCGAGTTCCGATACCGCCTGGGCGCCCTTGGTCATGACCTCGGCCGCCGTGGCCTGGCTGGTGGGCGAGGACCAGAACAGCATGGCGAACACCACGGCCGCCGCGGCGGCCAACCCGGCGATTCCCGATCCCCATCTTATGGTCGACTTGATCATGGCATTTCTCCTGTTGCTTAGTCTTTGAACGACCAGAATCCGGTTCATGACCGCTTGCGTCAGGGACGCGCCGGCCGGCGCCACAGTGTCGGCGGTCAGCCGGCGGTGGAGGGCGACAATAGCCTCCATCTCACCGCGACAGGCGGCACAAGCGGTCAAATGCGATTCGCAGGCAACGCGATCGCTATTGCCAAGGAGCCTTTCGACATAGGCCACCAGGCTGTCTCGACATTCCATGCAGTTCATGATTGCGCCTCCCTCTGCCGCACTGCCCGGGCTTGTGGCGACGTAAGCTCCTGACGAAGCATCGTGTACGCTCGCGACAGGGTCTTGGTCACCGTGCCCAGGGGCACACCTAGCTCCCGGGCCAACTCCTGGCAGGAAAGCCCCCCGTAGTACCTCAGTTGAACCACTCTCTGGTAATACCCCGGAAGGTTGGCTACGGCCAACCGCAACTGCTGATCTCTTTCCTCGCCGGTGGCCCGGGGGGCGGGCATTGCCACGCCTGCCAGCCCCGCATCGCTGTTTCGGTGCCTTTTTCGGGTCCGCTGTAACTCCTTGGCAACCCTGGCGGCGATGCCCAGCAGCCAAGCGTGCAGCGACTGAGGCTTGGCCAGCTTGTGCAGGCCAAAATAGGCCCGCACGAAGGTTTCCTGGGCGGCTTCTTCGGCAAGGCCCAGCTCGCCCAGAATCCCGCCGAGGTAAGACAACAGCGCTCCTTGATACCGCTGCACGATGTAGCGGTAATCGTCGGGACAACCGTTGAGGACGTTCTTGATGTATTCGACGTCGGTTGGGTTCATGTGTAGCCCGTTCCCAGAGGGATTCGAATCCTCACCTATATAGTGTCGCCGCGAGGGATTTTGCGACAGCGGAAGCGGATTTTTCAAAGACGTCCCCGGCCAGAGGGGGGTAAGGGGGCCTACCTCCGCGAGCTGTGGCAGCCGGCTGTGATGCTGCGCGACGATTTGGGGCGCTCGGCTGTCGGCCCTGGGGAGTTGTGTGGGCGAGTAATTTGTTGCTCGCGCAATCTTGATATCCGGGAAAGGGTAAGTGGAGACAGTTAACTCTTCCCGGTCACTCCGGTCCGCGACTGCCACGGAAAACAGCCCCCAAGACGCCAAGAGTCATCGACGTCCGACGGGTTGGAGATGGGTGACTGCCCCTATTATTGCATGATTTCCGCCAGGTCGGCCTGGGGGGTGGTAATGGGCCGGAGGTTGAACTTGTCGGCGAGTATCGCCAGGACAGAGGGACTGACAAAGGCCGGCAGGCTTGGGCCGATGCGCATTCCCTTGATACCCAAGTGGAGCAATGTCAGCAGAATCGCGACGGCCTTCTGCTCGTACCAACTCAGCACCAGCGTCAACGGCAGGTCGTTGACGCCACAGTGGAACGCCCCGGCCAGCGCCAAGGCGATCTGGATGGCCGAGTAGGCATCATTGCACTGCCCGCAATCCAGCAGGCGCGGGATGCCGCCGATATCGCCGAAGTCCAGCTTGTTGAAGCGGTACTTGCCGCAGGCCAGGGTGAGGATCACGCAGTCCTTGGGGACGGCCTGGGCGAATTCAGTGTAGTAGTTTCGCCCGGACTTGGCGCCGTCGCAGCCGCCGATGAGGAAGAAGCGGCGGATGGCCCCGCTCTTTACGGCCTCGACGACCTTGCCGGCGACCTTCATGACCGCCTCGTGGGCAAAACCGATGGTGATGAACTTCTCCGGGCCGTCCTGGGCGAACCCCGTGGCGGACTTGGCTGCTTCGATGACGGGGTGGAAGCTGTGGTCGCCGATGTGTCGCACGCCCGGCCAGGCCACCAGGCCCGAGGTGAATAGGCGGGCCTTATACCCCTCGGCGGGCCGCTGGATGCAGTTGGTAGTCATCAGGATGGAACCGGGGAAGGCGTCGAATTCCTTCCGCTGGTCCTGCCAGGCCCCGCCATAGTTGCCTACCAGATGGGGGAACTTCTTCAGCCCCGGATAGGCGTGGGCGGGCAGCATCTCGCCGTGGGTGTAGACGTTCACACCCTCCCCGACGCTCTGCTTGAGCAATTCCTCCAGGTCCTTGAGATCATGTCCTGAGACGGCGATCGCCTTGCCGGCCTTGGGAGTGATGCGGACCCTGGTGGGTTCAGGATGCCCGTAAGCGCCGGTGTTGGCGGCGTCCAGCAGGCCCATGACCTTGAGGTTGACCTCCCCGCACCGCAGCGCCATCTTCAGCAGCGCCTCGGTGTCTTTCGGTCCCCCGGCCAGGAACGCCAACGCCTCGTGGAAGAAGGCATAGACCTCGTCGTCTTCTTTACCGAGGATTTGCGCATGGTCGACGTAGGCGGCGGCGCCCTTCAGGCCGTAAGCAAGAAGCTCCTGTAACCCGGCCACGTCGGGACCGAGCTTCTCGATCCGCCTGCGTATCGTGATTTCCTCGCCCAGGCGGACCAGTTCGCCCAGGTCGTCGGTCTTGGTCCACCAAACGACGGGGGTTTGGAAATCCTGGCACGCCCGGCCGGCCTTGGCGCAGGTATCCCGGCACAGTTTGGCGGCCTGGTCGCGGATGGCGGAGGCTTTCTTGAGAAGCGTCTCAAGGCGCAACGGGTCGAAGTTGACGTTGGTCACCGCGCTGAACAGGGCCTCGACGACGAACACGTCGATGTCCCTGTCCTTTCCACCTACCCCGCGGGCGCAGTGGGCGAAGCGGGCGATGTCCTTGGCGGCGTAGAGCAGCAGGTCCTGGAGCGCCGCCGTCTGCGGGTCCTTGCCGCAGACGCCCTGGGTGGTGCAGGCGGTTCCGCCAGCGGTCTGTTCGCATTGGTAGCAGAACATGGTCATGTAAGCTTCCTTCCGTCCCGGACCTCAAGCGAGCTAAACATTCTAGGCGCGCTGCGCGGCGGATGTGGCCACGGCACGGAAAAAGGCTTCCGGTCATCAGCCGCCTTTGACCGCCCCGGCCACCTCTCTACCAAGCTTGCGGCAGTTTTCCAGGTCGGCGGGAGTTGGTTGCCACTTGGCCAGGACCCCCTTGGCCACCAGGGGAATGTCGCAGCGGACCAGGTGCTCCTCGATCTGCTTGACGGACTCTCCGCTCCACCCGTAGGAGCCAAAGGCCGCGGCAACCTTGTTCTTGAACCGCAGGCCCTTCAGGTCCTCCAGTATCGGCGTGATGGAGGGGAGCAGCCCACGGTTGAACGTCGGGGATCCGATCACGACGGCCTTGGCCTTGAGAATCTCTACGAGCACGTCGTTCCGGTCGGCCGTGCCCATGTCGAAGAGCTTATGGTCCACGCCTTCAGCGGCCAGGCCGTCGCCGATCGCCTCGGCCATCTTGCGCGTGGCCTGCCACATCGTATCGTAGAGGACCACCGCCGTCCTGGAGGGGACCTGCATGGCCCACTGCTTGTAGGCGCTGACAATCTGGAGGGGGTCCTTCCGCCAGATCACCCCGTGGCTTGGAGCGATCATGTCGATCTTGAGGTTCATGGCGACCACCTCGTCGATCTTCTTGAGCACCAGATCGCTGAAGGGCGTCAGGATGTTGGCGTAGTATTTTAGCGCCTCGGCGTACAGCTCGTCCTGGTTGACCTGGTCGTTGAACCGCCAAGCCGTGGCGTAGTGCTGCCCGAAGGCGTCGTTGGGCATCAGGAGGTTGCAGGCGGTGAAATACGTAAACATGCTGTCGGGCCAGTGGAGCATCGGCGCTTCGATGAAGACCAACTCGCCGGAACCGATGTTGATGCGGTCGCCGGTCTTGACGGCCCGGGGGTTCCAGTCGCGGTGGTGGTGGCCTGGGATGCTGTCCATCCCGCGCTTGGATACCACCAACGTGGCGCCGGGCGCTGCGCTCATCACCGCCGGCAGCGAACCGGCGTGGTCCGGCTCGGAATGGTTGGCCACCACCATGTCGATCTTGGCCGGGTCGATGACCTGGCGGATGTTCTCCATCAGGCGGTCCTGGAACGGGTCCCACACCGTGTCCACCAGGACGGTCTTTTCACCCGTGATGAGGTAGGAGTTGTAGGTCGTCCCGCGATGAGTGGACAGCTCAAACCCGTGGAAGTGGCGTATGCCCCAGTCCATCACGCCAACCCAGTATACGCCCTTGGCCAGTTCGGTCACCATGTCCATGTCTCCTCTGGCCGACGGAGATTCCCGTCAGCGTCTGGAGAATAATAGGCGCCGAACCAGATTCGTACAATCCCAGGCCCCCCTTGCGAGCCGGCCACCCCTGCGGGTTGCCATGTACCCCGTGGGCACCGCCGGGTATCGGCTGGGCCAACCTCGGCCGAGGTGATTGTCGCAACGCAAGTTCTTGGCAAACCGGCGACAGCGGCGTTTCCGCCCCCAAAGAGTCATCAAGAGTCATTTGACATGCCCCCCTCGCCGCATATAATCGCGGCCATGTGCGGCCGATGGGGCCTGTGGCGAGGCCCACGGGCTTCTTGAGTCTCCGACTTCCCGTCACGCCTCGGCCGAACCAGGCGCGGCATTGCACTACGGCTGAGAGATCAGTCCTGCGAGAAGGCGATGAAGGATCATCGGCGCGGCAGCGTCAGGCGGTGGCTGGCGGCAATTGCAGCCTTGGCCGTTTGGGCAGCATCAGCGCCGGCCGCCATCGAGTATGCCCACGACGACGTCCGGATCTCCGGTAAGGTGCTCCACGCCTTCTCGGACGCCGGGCATGACGTCACCGTCGCGCTGGGTGATTTCAAGTTGGTCTTCGGCTGGCGAGTCCTGTCGGGGCGCGATGCCGTCCTCTGGATCGAAACCCGTCAAATGGGCAACCGCCCCCTGCACGACCTAACCGTCTACATCGAAGGCGACGCCCGCGCCGAGGAGGCCGGCGCCGTCACCTCCGACAAGACCCTGTTGGTCACGCTCCACACCGACGGGCGAATCCGCTCTTCGGTCCGTGTCGAACAACGCGATCTGGCCAACCTCCCACTCTACGCACGCGCCGTCGAGGCGCGTCAGAAGCCACAGGCCCTCCAGGCGGAGCAAGAGGAGCAGAAGGCCACCGAACCCCAGCCGGCCACCGCAGCCGAGCCGAACGCCACCGAGTTGGTCGCCTGGGCAGGAACGGAAGGCGCCAAAGGCCCCGCGAAGAAGCCAGAGATGCCCGCATCCGGCCCTGCCGTTGTTGCGACGGGGACGAGGGCGGCCAAATCGCAGGCCAAAGTTGCTGAAACCAGGCCCGCCCAGCCGGCCGGGGTCGGCACCGCGGCGGCGACGCCCCTGAAACCCGCCCCGCCTCCGAAGGTCGTCCGACCGGTCAACTTCACCGCCGACAAAGTCTCCAGCCGGCAGATCGGCGAGGGCGCGCAGCAGCACCAGGTGACAGTCCTTAACGGCCATGTCTACCTATCCAGTGGCGACCCGGACAGCACCCAGTTTCTGGAGCTTCGTAGCGATGCCGCCGTCGTGTTCACCCGCCAGCCTCCCCCTGGCGAGAAGACCCCGGCCAAGGACACTGGCAGCCCGCTAAGCCCGCGCCTGCCGTCGGGGTCCAAGTTGACGCCCGAAGGAGTGTACCTAGAAGGCGACGTGATCATCTCTCAGGGCGAGCGCAGTTTCCGCGGCCCGGCGGCCTACTACGACTTCCTGACCGACCGCGCCATCGTCATTGAACCGGTCTTTCGCACGGTCCAGGAGCAGCGGGACATCCCCATCTACGTTCGCGCCAAGGAAGCCAGGATGCTCTCGGCCCGCGAGGCGTGGTTCAAGGACGCCAAGATTTCCAGCAGCGAGTTTTATACTCCCTCCTACCATATGGGGGCCACGACGGCCTACCTGATGGACACCGCCCCGTATGACTCCCAGGGCGAGCGTCTCGGTCCGGTAAGTTGGGAAAGCAGGCTCTGGAACACCACCGCCAACGTCGCGGGCGTGCCGTGGTTCTACTGGCCCTACCAAAAGACCGACTTCACCGAAGGCCACACGTCGCTGCGGAAAATCCAGTTGGGGCGGGGTGGCGACTTTGGCTGGGGCGTGGAAACCCAATGGCACCTCTTCCGAATGCTTGGCCTGATCGCCCCGGAGGGCTTCAAGGGCACGCTGGACCTCAACGGGTATCAGTACGGCTGGCTGGGCGGGGTGAATCTGGATTACACACGCCCCAACTACAGCGGCTATGACATGCTCTACGGTGTGATCCACCGGAAGCAGGAAGACAATTTCGGCAACGATCTCCAGAACGTACCCGCCCCCGAGGAACGCGGCAGGCTGCTGATGCGCCACAAGCAGATCCTGCCGCAGGACTGGGAGCTACAATCCGAACTGGCCTACGTCTGCGACAGGAACTTTATGGAGGCCTACTTCCCCGCCGAGCACTTCGCCGGCAAGGAGCAGGAGACGCTGGTCTACCTCCGCCAGCAGCGCGACAACCGTGCTATCACCGCCCTGCTCCAGTATCGCCTCAACCGCTTCGACACGCAGACGGAGTCCGCCCCCGACGTGGCGTTCCACTGGATCGGTCAGCCGCTGCTTGACGACCGGCTGACCCTCTTCAGCGAGAACCGCGCGGGCATCAAGCGATATCGGACGGACAAGGACATCTCCGATCCCAACGTAGAGGACAGCAACCTCTTCCCCCGCGCCGACACCCGCCAGGAGATCCACCTGCCGCTGCACGCCGGCCCGATAAACCTGGTCAGTTACGCCACCGGCCGGGCGACGGCCTGGGGAGATGCGCCTCCCTTGGGCGGAGACAACTTCCGCCCCTACGGGCAGCTTGGCCAGCGAATCGACACGCACATCTGGCACGTCTACAACAACGCCTCCAGCCGCATCTGGGACGTCAACCGCCTCAAGCACATCATCACGCCGGAGGCCACGGCCTTCATCTCCGGTGCCGGTGGAGTATATCCCAACGACCTGCTCCCCATGGACCCCGACATCGAGGGACACCTCTACCGCCTGGGCGGGGCCCAGATGGGCGTCGAACAGCGGTTGCAGACCAAGCGCGGGCCGGCGAACAACCAAAAGACCGTCGATTGGATGCGGCTGAACCTCTCTGCCAGCTTCTTTGACAACGGCGATCCCAACCTGGTTTCCAACGGCAAGTTCGACTGGTACCGCCCCGAGTACAGCGTGGCGCGGAACAACCTGACCGGCGAGTATTCCTGGCAGATCTCCGACGCGACGGCGTTTCTTGCCAACGCCAACTACGATCTCAACCGCGGCATCGTCGGCCAGGCCGACGCGGGCATCGCCGTACAGCGCGACCCGCGGCTGCGGTATTACCTGGGCTGGCGGGCGCTGAAGGACCTGGACACATCCCTGGCGACCGTAGGTTTCAACTACAAGCTGAGCCGCAAGTATTCGGTGAGCTTTTTCGAGCAGTACGACCTGGACTTTAACAGCGGTCAGAACCAGGCCACCAGCATCTCCATCATCCGCCAACTGCCCCGGTGGTTCGCCGGCGTAACCTTCACCTTTATCCAGGGCATGGCCGAGGGGGACGACGTCGGAATCATGCTCACCATCTGGCCCGAAGGCGTGCCGGAGGTCCAGATGGGCAGCCAGCGCATGAACATGCTTGGGAAGAGCGAAAAGAACTAAGAGCCCCTAACAGAATGACCCATGAGCTGCGTTTCGACAAAAACCGCCCAGATGCAAGGAAGGCCGACGCAGGCAACCCGCGAGGGGTTGTCGAGGAGGCCTGACGCCGCAGATGGCCGGTTTTTGTCGAAACCCGCAGGGACAAGGCATCTTTTGCCGCATGCCATCGTCGCTGCGGCTCGACATATCGCAGTGGATATGCCGTCGCCCTCGCTTCTTGTCCTGCGCCAAAATCCGCCCCGTCGCGGCCATGCGGCATTCTGTTAGGGGCTCTAACGGCGGACTTCCGCCCGGCCCTTACTCCGCGAAGTTCAGCGCCGCACCCTGGCATTGCCCTGCCATACGCTCCAAACCTGCTCCTCATCGGCAGGCTGGGCGTAATCGGTCATCATCGTGGTCGCCAGCGCCCCAGCCGCCCAACCGAACTGGACCCATTTTTCCGGCTCCCAGCCCTTCAGGATGGCGTAAAGCGTGCCTCCGACGAAACCGTCGCCACCGCCAATCCGGTCCAGCACGGTGATTTCTCGAGGCTCCACGACGTGCCAGCCGTCCTCCGCCAGCATAATGGCGCCCCACAAGTGGCGGTCGGTGGTGATGACCTCGCGCAGCGTGGTGGCAAAAACGCCCGCCTTCGGGAATTGCTGCTTGGCACGGCCGATCATGCCCTTGAAACTTTCGATCTTGGCCGCCAGTCCCTTGCCGCCCGCTTCCGGACCCTCGATGCCCAGACAGAGCTGAAAATCCTCCTCATTACCGACCAGGATGTCGGACAATCCGGCGATTTCCTTGAAGATCTCATGGAGTTCCTTCTGGCGGTTCTTCCAGAACGAAGCGCGATAGTTGAGGTCGAAGGAAATCCGTGTGTTGTGCTTCTTGGCGGATCGGGCAAGCTCCAGGCAGAAGCCACCTGTCTCCGGTGACAAGGCCGTAATCAACCCGGACAGGTGTATGATCCTCACACCCTCCCGAGCAAAGATCCGTTCCAGGTCGAAATCCTTTGCGTTGAGCGTCCGTCCGACCTCGCCCGCGCGATCGTTGTGCACCCGCGGCCCCCGCAAGCCATAACCGCTGTCGGCGAGGTTGAACTGGTGGCGATAGCCCCAAGGCCCGCCTTGCTCGACTTCCTTGCCCTCCACATCCATGTGCCGGCTCGCAAGATTGTCTCGGATAAACCGGGCAATGGGGCTGTCCTTGACAAAGGTTGTCAGAACCTTGACCCGCAGGCCAAGGTAGGACGAAACGCTCGCTACGTTGGTCTCGGCGCTGGTGGCCTGCATCGTGAACGTGTCGCTGCAATGCATCGGCTGGCCGTTGGCGGGAGTCAGACGAACACCCATGCTGGTGGGAACGAGCAGGGAGTAGGTGCAATCTTTCCTAACTTCAATGCCCATCAGAGGTTCCTTTCTTAGAGTCCCTATCAGGATGACCCGTGGCCGCGACGCCGCGGGTTGCGGCGCAGGCCAAGGCGCGAGGGCGAGGACAGCCCAAAAGCCGGGCCGTCGAGCCCGAGCAACGCCGGCATGCAATGCAGGACACGGCGTCCCTTTGGGTTGCGACGAGAATGGGCGTCTGCTGCGTCATGGCTCCTCGCCGCACCACGTTTCCGGTGCGGCTTCGACCGTGAGCCTCAGCCGAACGGCTTCGTCGCCCTTCCTTGCATTCAACCCATTCTGGTCGCAACGCGGTTCACGCGGCATCCTGATAGGGACTCTTATCCTGTAGGCGACTATTGTCCGCTGGCCTGTCGGCTGGCGTCACGCGCCCGGCCGGGCCAGACCACCTGAACTTCATAGCCGGTTTCGGCAGCTCTGGCAAGTCGTCAGTTATCTTAGAGTCCCTATCAGGTGGCAGGAGGATTTACCGGCGCCTTGGCGGGGTACGTCGGCAACGATATGATCGGGCCGGCCATTAAGTAGCCCATCAGGAAGCACAATGCCCACATCCAGCCTGAACATCGTGCGCAAAGGGGCCGGCGTCTTGCTGGAGGCGCCCGCCTGGAGCCTGCATCTCAAGGCCGGCGCCGAGCTGCGCGCCTGCCGATGGGACAACCATCTCACGGGTCGAAGCATCGACCTGGGCCAAGGCCCTGAGCTTCAAGTTGAGCTGGATACCGCCGCCCGCCGGCTGTGGATCGAGGGCTGGCGGGGCAAGCCCAGCCAGGTGGAGGATTCACCGCCCAACGGCGAGACGGGCTTCCAGCAGGGCTACTGGAGGCCGGAGCTTGACGACTCCGCCTGGCAGGCCGCCGTCATGCCGAGCATCTTCTGCTACAGGCAGCCGCACACGTGGTACTGGGCGCGGACCCACCTATTCCTGCCGGAAGACTGCCGCGGACAGGACCTGACACTCGTCCTGGGCGGGCTGGGCCTCTACGACTATCGCTATACGCGGGTGTTCATCAACGGCCAGGCCGTTGGCACGCGGCGGACCGCCGGTGGTTGGCACGAGCCGGGCCGGTTCCACATCGGCCACGGCACCGCCATCCACAAGCACCTGCGATTCGGGCGGGACAATGTCATCGCCCTGCAACTGGCTGGGCCAATCTGCCGAACGCGAAAGCTCGACCAGTTCGACAGGCGGAAGGTGTATCACCTGCCGTGGCCCTGGGTCCACCCTGGCCAGTACGAGCAGTACGTGGTGGTCGGTACGCCGACTACCCCCGCGGTCCTGCGGGTACGGGAGATCAGGCATGTCCGTCGCAACGGCCTGCCGGCGCTGGCGGTTACGCTGCGGGCACGGCGGGCCGGCCTGGAGGCCGAGTCGATCTATGGGGCAGACCCCAGCGACCCTGTCCTGCGCCGGACGGTGACGCTGCGGAATATCGGCCGGTGTCCTGTGCGCGTGATGGACATTCATCTGGGACACTACCTCACGGATACCCAGGTCAGCGAAGGCTACATGGGCTTTCCTGTGTACATGGACGGGCAGTTCTTCGCCAGCCTGGCCCACCCGGCCGGGTGGGCGATCGGCCAAGACGGCTGCGTGAGCCTGCGGCAATATGCCGGCACGCTGCTGGAACCAGGCCAGAGCTTCGAGTGCATGGAGGCGGTGCTGGGCGTATCGCAAGCAGGCCAGGCACAGCAGGCATTCGTGTCTCACCTTCAAGGCCGGATGCGGCGGACGGTGCGCGGGCATGACAAGCCGCTGGCGATCTTTGAGACCTTCGGCGGGTGGAACCTCCAGCGGCCTGACCTGGTCCTCAGCGAGAATCTGCCCGGCTCGTACTGCCTGGACATGGTCCGCCGGTTGGAGGGGTTCGGACGCCAGACAGGCATGCAATTCGACATCTTCAGCCTGGAATTCTGGGCCGACCCGCACGGGGACCTGCGGCAGTTCAATCCTGCAAACTTCCCGCAGGGCTTCCACCCGCTTCAGCGCGCCTTGAAGCGCGCGGGCATAGCCCCCGGCATGTGGATCACCTCCAGCACGGGAGGCTGGAACATCGGGCGGAACCCCGTGGTGGCCGGCGCGCGGGCGGAGAACCCTTCCTATCCCACCACCCCCGGCGAGTGCAGCAGCCTGTGCACGGCCACGGAACCGTTCCACAGCATGCTGGTCGATGGAATGGTGCATCAGATCACCGGCAATGGCGGACGGCTGGTGAAGATCGACGGGGGTCACTGCGTCTGCTACAACGTGGCGCACGAGCATCTGCCGGGCCTGTATTCCACGCAGGCAATCTACGACGGAACGATCTGTCTCCTGCGGGCGATGGACCGGGCCTGCCCGGATGCGTTTCTCATGCTCTACTGGGGCCACAGCTCGCCCTGGTGGCTGCTGCACGCCGACACCCTCTGCGAATCGGGCCTGCACATGGAAGCCGCCAGCCCATCACCTTGGCCCACGCTGCACGCCCGGGACGGGGTAACGGTGAGCCTGGACCAGGCGCAAGAGTACTGCGGCGACGTCCCGCCGCTGGGCAAAGACTCCCTGGGGATCTGGTTATCCGACTGGCACTGGAACAGCAATATCGGTTCCCATCGCTGGGCCGAGGGCATGGTCATGGACCTCTGCCGCGGCAGTCTGCTGCTCCAGCCATGGACCGACCGCACCTGGTTGACACCGCCGGACCGCCGGCGGTTCGCGCGTTTTCTGGAGCTGCTGCGTGAGCGGCCGGAGTGCTTCCGCAACTCTCACCGAATCCTGGGCAGCGCCTGGAAACAGCAGCCCTACGGCTACTGCTGCACGGATGGCCGGCGGGCATTCATCGCGATCAACAACCCCACATGGAACGACGCCCGCGTGCAACTGCGGCTGGACGGTTCGTGGGGTCTGGCGGGGCAACAGGCCTTCGACCTCTACCGCCATTACCCCCAGCCGGCCCGACTGGGTGAATGGTCGGGCAATGTGCCAGGCATGTTCCTGCGGCCGTTCCAGGTGGTCCTGCTGGAGGCGGTGCCACGCGGTCATCGGCCGTCCGGCTCCAGGCGATTCCCGACCGAGGCGGTGCCTGAGGAGTTTCGCCAGTCCAGTCTTGAGGTTGCCCTGCGGGTCCGCAAGGTGGATTTCGGTGAGTTCAGCCGAACCGCTGCATCCAAGGGACACATCCCGGCGGACAAAATCCCTCCGTCGGCCGGGGCTTCCAGGGCGACTTATCGTCTGGCCGGCCAACTGCCTCCCCTCTGCCAAGAAGGTACGGTGGTGGTATCCGCCGAGTTGTCGCGGTCCGGAGGGGTGTTCCCGGTGACGGCAGTGGACTGCATGTCAGCCCGGGCGAAAATGGGCGGGCGTGCGAGGAGGCTCCAGACCGTGCTGACGGGCCGATGTTACCCCGTACCGTGGCAGGCCTGGCGAATGACCGTGAAGCCCTCCGCCAAACCTCAGCCGTTTGAGTTGCTTGTGTCGTCAGCCCTTCCACAGGATGTGCACATTCAATTCGCCGCGCATTTCGTGCCTGATAGTGTCTAAGAGTCCCTATCAGGATGCCGTGTCCGCCCGCACCAGCATTGCGCAGGAGAGGGCAGGAAGCTGAATCGTAAGCTTCCCTCCACTCAGACCGATGCAGCGAGTGGAGAGTCTCCGGGCTGAAAGATGAATGCGCACCGAAGAGCCAAGCCCGCCATCGCTGACCGTCACGCGCTGCCGCTTAGTGGTCCAGTTGGCCAGTGCCACGCCAAACCTGCCGTCGGGGGCCGTCCAGCACCCGCAGAAAACGGCGGGGATCGCGTGTCGGCGTCCGTCGTGCGCCCACTTCATCGTCCGAACATCCTCAAGCCGGCAAGGCTTCTGCATCCTGCCAAAGACCAGGAAATCCCTCCCAGGCCCGCGGCGAAGCGCCGTAACGGTGCGAATCATCTCCAAAGCGTCGTCATCGCTACCGACCTGGGGGTCCCAGGGCGCCCAGTTGTACGTATCCTTGTTGAGCAGAGTCCCATCGCCGGTAAGAACCCCGCCGGGAATCTGGCCCATGACGCCATTGTAGGCATTACGGATCGGCAGGTGATATGGCTCGGGCGCCGGCCCCATGGCCCCATGAATCACGATACATTCATGGAACAGGAACTGGAAGATGGGATGCGTCTCGCCGAACGGCCCGGTGTATCCCGGAGGGCAAAGCCTGGAGTCGGACTGCTGGAATAGCGGCAGACAGTACTCGTTGTCGCACATCTCCACGGAGTGAATGACCTGGTTTTCGCCGGCCTGGCCTGCAACCCGGCGAAATGCCCCCATCATTTCCTCCATCTTGCGTGTCATCCACCGGCCTGGGACAGGGGGGTGCTCGTGGTCGGCGGCGAAACAGGGGAATGTCGCCGCCCCGCAGTTCTGGTCGAAGAACTGAATCGACTCCAGCCCCCAACCAATCAATCTTCGCACGAAGTCCTCGGCAATCTGCCGGGTCCGGGGTGCGCCCAGGCAGCAGCAGATGCTCGGCCGCCAGGCAAAATCCCAGCTCTCGTTCCACGCGCTGCCATCAGCCTGTCGGCAGATGGATTCCGGGCCGCCGTTTCGATGATAATAGTCCCACCCGTCGTAGCGATTCCAGCAGTGTCCGACTACCCACCGGGTCCCGTTGCAGAAAGACCCGACGTGCCAATTGCGCTCGCGGCACAACCGGGCAAATTCCCTTACCGATTCCTCCCCGCCTATCGGCGGGAAACAGTCGGGATAGACCCACGAACCGCCGCGCTCCCACCCCATGATGATGGCCACCAACGGCGCCTTCACCCGCTGGGCAATCCTTTCCAACAACGGGATGCACTTTTCATAAGGTAAGAATTGTTCGATCGGCTCCACCGGTCCGCCATCGAGGACGCCCTGCGGCCGGATGACGATCTGCGGCGGAGAATCCAGCAGCCACGTGGGCACGTCCTGGCGCTTGTGCAGAGGCGTGGCCCACTTTTGGCGAAGGCTCCAGTCCCGGTACATTCCTGCCGCCTCGTACCAGTCGCCGACGAAACTGCCCAGCACTACGTCGTAGCCCAGTTCCCGAGCGCCGGTACGCGGCCAGTCCCCTACGTGGGCTATGCCCAGCCGCAGCCCGGGATCGCGGTGCATCGCTCGTAGGCGCTTGATGCCGCCTTCGGTATCCTCGCAGGCAATGTACAGGCCCGCCCGATCGTTGTAGTACGCCAAAAACTGGGCAAAATCGCCGCCTGGATAGTGCCCAAAACTTCCGTTCTGGCTGGAGAATTGCCAATTACAGACCGAGTCCGCGGTGAGCTTGGCAGGGAGAGGTTCTTTAATCAGGCTGCCGAATCCGCTGGGAAGAACCACGGTCTCAGCACCGTCCGCCCCGCCCAGTTTATACGGCGCCACCACGAAGGGAAACTGCACGTCCACGATCTCCAGTCCGGCGTCGTTGCGCAAGGAGAAGGTCCACCGGCTGAGAGGCTGATCGCTCCAAGCCCGAACGCTGGCGGTCAGGTCCAGTTCCAGTCCGCCGATACCACGGTAAGTGATGGTCAATCGGCTTTGGGATCCCTGCTCGTCGGCAGCTACGTGGACCGAAGGGGCGCCGTGCGATTCCAGCCAACGAGCGTGGCGGTGGACGTCGATATATTGAACGGCGAAGACCGGGTGTTTGTCATCGGGTGCGATGAACTCCTGCTCCGGGGCCGCCTGACAACGGAAGGATACCAATTGGCCGGTGTTCGGATTGAACTTCAACGTGTCTTGCGAAGTCCGCAGGACCAAGAGCCGTTCGTTGTTCATATCGGATTTCTTTCCAGGTCCGTTCAACGGCGGCCCATGAGTTTCCATTTAAGCTCTAGGTAGTACTTCATGTTGTCCAGCGAGATATCCGGGTCGGCCGTATGGTCGACGCATGGGATATACCCCCCCTGCTCCAGCAGGGGTGGCAGTTTGGCCCTCAGTTCGCGTTCGATGGCCTCCGGCCCCTTGGCGATTTCGCGTTTGTCAATTCCTCCGCTCAGGCAGAGGCCTTTTCCGAACTTCTTTCTCAGCCGTACGGGGTCCATCCCGCTGGCCTGCTCCAATGGCCAGAGCATGTTAACCCCGACATCCGTCCAGCAGGGAATCAGGGCCTCCATGTCGCCATCGCAGTCCAGCCAGATGCTGCGGATGCCGGCCCGCTGGAGACGATCAATGATGCGCTGGTAATGCCGCCGAAAGAAGCGGTCGAATAGTTGGGGGCCAAAAAGGGGACCGCCCTTGCCGGCACAGTCTTCAAAGAAGTTGAAGTAGTCATACTGGACACCGTGCAAGGCCCGTTCGACCAATTCCAGGAAGAAGTCCGTATGGAATTCCAGCATCTCGTCAACCAGTTCCGGCTGGTCGTAGAACATATACGAGATTTCCTCCGTGCCGCACCAGGACCGCAACTGCGAGTAAAGCCCGAACGTACCGTTGCCCAGTAGCACCACCGGATAGTCGCGGTTCCGCCAGGATCGAGCCATCTCGTCCCACCAGAAGGGGTAACGCCACACCGCCTTGGGATCATAGCGCCGCCGGACATCCAGCCAAGAGGCCCGGTCGATTACCGGATGGCTCAAGTAGGCATCCATGCTCATCCGCGTACCGCGGACGGTCCCTTCCTTCAGGGCCTTGGTAACAATGCCGTTGCCATGACGCGCGATCAGGTAACGGTCCGTTTCCTCCAGCACCTCACAATCGAACGGCGGATGCATGCCTACGTCCAGGCGATCGAAAGCTCGGCGGTCCAGCCGGAAGTACGGCTCGCCCTCGAACATATCTATTCGACCAATGTAAGTCGCATCCTGCGGAAGGCCCTCGGAAAACCAACGCTCCACCGTTTGCCCCCAACAACCCAGTTCATAGTTAGGCGTCCACGAAGTGCTCTGACCGGTCAGTATCTTCTGCAAACACTCTCGATGGTTCATGATTGTCCCAGAATAAATGTTCTCTCCTGCCGTAATCACAAGCGACGTTCCGTCGTCTATCCTCTTGTCCTCTGGCTTGCGGGTAAAGTACCAGTCCGATAACAGCCGCAACCCCTTGCAGAAGGGCAAGGAGGGTTATCGCAACCATAACCTCTCGATATCCCGGGCACGTCGAGAAGGCTACCCAAAAGGCTTCTTGATCGGCATGGTACTGTTGTCATGATCGAGAAAGAAGGGGCTTGTCAATCCGAGATCGACAGAACGTACAGGACGGATACGCCCTACGCAACCCACGGCAGCGATCTGGTCGGGCAGCCAGTGCTGCTGGACGTTCACGCCGTCTGCGCTTGCCTGCTTGGGGCCATCGGCGTTCCACTGACCGGGTCGTACTTCGCAGCGCAGGGCAAGTTGGCTGGCCGGGCCATCCCACTCCAGGCGGTCCTGGGGGATCACTGCTACCCGGCGGGCCAGGCAGTCCAGCATCACCCCCGAGAGCCAAGAACAAGGCCGCTCCCGGCGGGGCAGGTGTGAAGGTCGGCGTGGGTTCATCCCAGGACGCGACGCCCGCCACAAGACGCGTTACAGGCCAACCAGGCGCCATTCCACGCAGCTTCAGCGGGCTATCTGGTAGCGTGCGGAGCCAAGACAGGAACTTGTAATACCCCAACGCCCGCTGGATAATCCATGGAGCGTAAGAGTCCCTATCAGGATGCCGCGTGAGCCGCGTTGCGACCAGAATGGGTTGAATGCAAGGAAGGGCGACGAAACCGTTCGGCTGAGGCTTCGACCGTGAGCTCAGCCGAACGGCTCACGGTCGAAGCCGCACCGGAACGGAGGTGCGGCGAGGAACCATGACGCAGCAGACGCCCATTGTGGTCGCAACTCGAAGGGACGCCCGCGTCTTGCGTCGTGGCCACGGGTCATCCTGATAGGGACTCTAAGACTGGCTGTAACGCGGCAGGTGGCTAGCCGCCCTGACAAAGGAAACCCCCCATGTGGT
>Ga0315273_10001086_pt1 | contig 30207 bp, 27 predicted proteins | sample YL17G02_0_MG_FD_205753 | JGI IMG/M metagenome (GOLD analysis project Ga0315273, IMG submission 205753) | Sediment microbial communities from Yellowstone Lake, YNP, Wyoming, USA - YL17G02_0 | ecosystem: Environmental > Aquatic > Freshwater > Lake > Sediment | place: USA: Wyoming | collected... | reverse complement strand
GCTGGCGCCCAACGGGCACAGTACTGACCACCGTGTTCGTCGTCGCGTCGATCACGGATACGTTGTCTGACCACAGGTTGGCGACATAGATCCGGTTGGTGTCGGGGTTCACCGCGACACCGGATGGAATGTAACTTCCCCAACCCACCTTGATCGTCGCCAAGACGGTGGGGTATTCCGCGGCGCGGGCAGAAGGGCCAGGATCATGCAGGGGCAGGGCGGCGAGCGCTAGAACAGCGAGCCCAAGCACGCTCGCCAAGATGAGCATACCCCGGGTCGGGGTTGTGCCGAGTCGCATACCGCGCCTCTGTACAGGAGAGGCAACTCCGGCCAGGCTTCCAAGAAAACCACCAGTGCCTCCAGCATACACTCTTCGGTGCGCTTGTCAAGTGGCCTGTAGGGGTGCAGCTAAATGAGACCAACCGGGGTGTGTCTTCTTCTGTGCTCCTCCCGCGGCCCGTGCTATACTTCCTTGAGCCGTAAACCGACGCACACCCGGAGCAGCCATACCATGTCGAAGATCACGCTGTGGGGAGTTCTCGCCCTGCTAATCGTCCTGACTTTGTCCGCCTGTGGCGGCGACAAGCAGGAGTTGGGCGAAACTAGCACGTTCCAGTCCAATGGGGTCAGCCTCCGCTCTCACCTGCTGGACGTAGAAACAAACCCCGACGGTGGTGAGCCCTACACGCTGCGCTGGCACTACGTCGAAGGCGGCAAAGGTGAGCCTATCGTCTTCCTCCACGGGCTGCCCGAGTCGTGGTATTCCTGGCACTACCAGCTTGAATCCCTCCAGTCCGACTACCGGGTGATTGCCGTCGATCTCAAGGGCTACGGTCAGTCCGACAAGTCCGATGGCAACTACCACCCGGAAAACGTGGCCGAAGAGATCCTGGCGCTTTTGGATGAAATCGGTGTCAAGCGCTTCAATCTGGTTACGCACGACTGGGGCACCATGGTAGGTGACTACCTTGCCGGAAATCACCCCGACCGCGTCATCCGTTACGTGCGAATGCAGGCGCCGCTCCTGAAAACTGACCCCAAGAACCATCCTCAGTTTGTTCTCTTCCAGGACCAGGAGTTCGCTGCCCGGCTCTTGGGTGACGCTGAAGCCTTTGTCCCCAACGTCTATGGCCCCCGGACGGTGCAACCGATCCGGGAAGAGGACATGGCGCGCATCATCGAAGAGTTCAGCCGTGACGGTGTGGCGGAGGCGGTGCCTCGCTACTTCCGCGACTTCTTCGCCGCACTCCCTGGCAATGAAGCGCGGCAGGCCCTTTTCGCAGCTATGGATTTCCCCGTCCTGCTCCTTCAGGCGGACAGCGATCCGGCGCAGCCCCTTTGGTACTTCGACGGAGGTACGGATCTCTTCCCCAACGCTGTGCTCCAGCTAGTAGAAGACTCCGGTCATTTCTCCGAGCTGGAGCAACCCGAAGCGGTTACTCAGGCGATCCGCGACTTCCTCCAGCAATAGATTTCCCTTAAGATCGGCCCCATTGCGGATCTGCCTCTCGATGGGGTCTTGCCTCTCTCCTCTTCTATATTGAGAGAGATGCCCTATGCTATCCTGTATATATAGAGGCGGAAAACCGATACAGATGCACCTGAAAGTTATTGCCTGCAAAGCCCTAGTCCGCGAGACCTGCCACTTCGTCTCCCAGAGCGACCATCCCGTCGACCTCGAATTCTTCGGCTATGCCCTCCACGACGATCCCAGCCAGATGGCCGCCGAGCTACAGGCTCGCATCGACGCCTGCCAGGGTCAGGGCTACGATGCTATCGTCATCGTCGCCGGCCTCTGCGGGAACGGCTGCGTCGGCGTAACGGCTCGGGACGTTCCCCTAGTCCTGCCTCGTGTCGACGACTGCATCGTCATGCTGCTGGGGTCGCGCGAGCGCTACAATGCCGATCATGGCGCTAACCCGGGAACCTACTACTACATCCCCGGCTGGCTGGAATGGGCGGAACCGGAGAGAGACATGAAGGCAGCCTTCAGTCTCGAGATGCGGCAGGCCGTCTACCAGCAGTTTGTCGAGAAGTACGGCGAAGACAACGCTGCCTATCTGATGGACACCCTCTACAACTGGCAGAAGAGCTACTCGCGGGCCTGTCTCATCGACACCGGCCTCACGACCGAGCCGCAGCTAGCGCGCTACCGGCGCCAGACGGCCGAGATCGCCGGCACGTGGGGCTGGCGTAACGAAGAGTTGACGGGGGATACCCGCCTCGTCCGCGGTCTCATCGAGGGCTTGTGGCCCGACAACGACTTCCTTGTCGTGCCGCCCGGCTGCAGCATCCAGCCTGCCTACGACGGCGGTGTGGTCTGTGCCGCCCCACCCGAAACGGCGACCTGAGCCTGCATCCTGCCTCTCATCAGCCGCTCCTTTCCGTCCTCCTCGCCGATAGGCTAAAATAGATAATAGCGAGTCTGCTGAGGAGATCATACTTGGCTATCCTGCCTATTCGCGTAGCCGGCGACCCTGTCCTGCGCCACAAAACCCGCAAGGTGAAGGTCATCGACGCCTCCGCACAAAAACTGATCGATGACATGATCGACACCATGCGCGCTGCCCCCGGCGTCGGCCTCGCCGCCCCCCAGGTCGGCTCCCCCCTGCGCATCGCCGTCATCGGCGTGCCCGAGCAAGAGGTGATCGTCCTCATCAACCCCGAGTTTGTCCGGCGCTCCGGTGCGCGGCAAATCGAAGAGGGCTGTCTCTCCGTCCCCGGCTACATCGCCGAGATCACCCGCTCTCAATTCGTGGTCGTCAAGTCCCTCGACCGTGAGGGCCGCCCTCAGCGTACCCGGGCCAGAGAAGACGTTCTCGCGCAGGCCCTTGAGCACGAGCTCGACCACCTGAACGGCGTCCTCTACATCGACTACCTGGAAAGCCTGGACCAGCTCGTCAAGCTGGAACCCCAAGACGCCGCCTCGCGAGAATGAGGAGAGGTGTGTTCACCTTCTCCGAACAAACCCGCCTGCTGATTTTCCCGGGGTCGTAGCATATAAGGTTGATTGGCGTTATAGTTATCGTTGCCTGTTCAAAAGCCCGCAGACAAGGGTTGACGCGTCAGGCTTATGCCTGAGCCTCTTGATCAGGTAGACTGGATTCCTTGCTGACCTTACAGTTCAGCAAGAGATATAGACGGGAGCCATCCAAGAGACTGTGCGCGGGAAAATCGACCGTATCCTTCTAGTCTTCATCATCGCCCTCACCGCCTTTTCCCTAGTCACCATGTGGCCCTCCGAGCCGTGGCGCTATTTGCCCAGTTTCATTCCCTGGCCGGAAGGACAGGGAATCAAGATCCCCATGATCAAATTGAACGGGGCATCTATCGAAATCGGGACGATCGAGCGGCGGGCGATGCGCCTCGGCCTTGACCTCCGCGGTGGCACCCGCCTTGTCCTCGAGGCCGACACGACTGGTCAGGGTGATGTCGATGTGGGCAAGGCCCTTAAGGGTGCCTCCGACATCATCGAGCGCCGCATCAACGCTTTCGGTGTCGCCGAGTCCGAGATCCAGATTCAGGGCAATAACCGCCTGACCGTACAACTGCCCGGCATCAAGGCCAGCGATGCAATCGCCAAGATAGGGAAGACGGCTCTCCTTGAGTTCCGTGAACTCCAACTTGACGGTCAGGGCAACGTTGCCGTCTATCAGAATGGCGAGGTCGTCTTCGTCCCGATGCCGCAACCCACAAGCCAGGATGACCCTGTTTACGCCCAGCAATACCGACAGATGCTGGAAATCGCTGTCTGGGTGCCGGCTCGGGCGCTTGGTAGCGACGGAGTGGAAAAGGAACTAACCGGCCGCTACCTCACAGATGCCTTCCTCGGCGCTGATGCCGCTGGTCTACCCACGGTCGACTTCCGCTTCAACGGTGAGGGGGCGCACCTCTTCGAGCAGATATCTACCCGTCTCCTACAGCAGCCCCTCGCCTTCTTCCTTGACGGGGAGCCCATCCGCGACAAAGATGGCCGGGTCGAGGCCCCGACTGTCCAATCCGTGATTTCTGGCCAAGGTCAGATAACGGGTATGAACCTCGAGAGTGCTCAGTACCTGTCGAAGCTCCTCCGCGCCGGCGCCTTCCCTGTGCCCCTCAAGGTCGTGCAGCAGGAGGATGTCGACGCCACCCTTGGCGAGGACTCTGTCCAGAAGAGTGTTATCGCCGGCGAGATCGCAATGCTCATCATCATGCTCTTCATGGTCCTCCACTACCGCCTTCCCGGTGTTCTGGCCGGCCTCGCCCTCTTCGTCTACACCACGATTGTTCTGGCCGTATTCAAGCTCTGGCCGGTCACTCTGACTTTGGCGGGAATCGCCGCTTTCGTCTTATCCGTAGGAATGGCGGTGGACGCCAACATCCTCATCTTCGAGCGCACTAAGGAAGAACTGCGTATAGGACGAAGCCTCGTCATCGCCCTCGAGGAAGGATTCGCCCGCGCCTGGTCATCCATCCGCGATAGCAACGTCTCCACCCTCATCACCTGCGCCATCCTCTTCTGGTTCGGCGACCAGTTCGGCGCTAGCCTCGTCAAGGGCTTCGCTCTGACCCTGGCCCTCGGTGTCATCATCAGCATGTTTTCGGCCATCCTGGTGACGCGTACCTTCCTTCGTCTGGCCATAACCGTTTCCTGGCTGCGCCGACCCGGTCTCTGGGGCTCCGACCTGCCGACCCGGACTGCACTCAGCGAGAGGGAAGTCGGTGACCTCTCCACGGGAGATGTGAGCTGATGTTTGATTTCGTAGGCAAGCGCAATTTCTACTACCTCCTCTCACTCCTAGTGCTGATACCGGGAATCATCTCCTTGCTCATACCGCCTGCTCTCAAGCCCGGCATCGAGTTCAGCAGCGGCACCACCTTCACTGCCCGCTTCCAAAACGAGGTCGACGAGGAGCAGCTTCGCTCCGAGCTGGCCGGCCTCGGTCACGGCGAAGCCCGAGTCCAGCGTACCGGCGAGAACAAGTACTTGATCCGTACCGAGGAATTGACCGGAAGCGCTGAGGCGCCACCGACCGGCCCGGCGCCCGCCGGCGAACGCGAGAGTATAGAGGCGGCGCTCGTGGAGAGATTCGGGAGCATGATAGACGCCAACGGCGAAGTGGTGGACCGGTTCATAGAGTACGCCTCAGTCTCTGCCACCGTTTCCCGCGAGATCGGACAGAAGTCGGCCTTCGCGGTTGGCGCGGCGGCGGTGGCCATACTTCTCTACATAAGCTGGGCCTTCCGCTCGATCCCCAACCCGTTCCGTTGTGGCATCGCTGCTACCATAGCCACCATGCACGACGTGGTGCTGGTGATGGGGGCCTACTCCATCTTTGGCAAGGTGTTCAACATGGAGGTAAACACCATGTTCATCACCGGCCTCCTCACCGTCATCGGCTTCAGCGTCCATGACACCATCGTTGTCCTCGACCGGATCCGCGAGAACAGCCAGCGCTATCCCGATCTACCCCTGCACACCTGCGTCAACAACAGCATCCTTCAGACCATCAGCCGTTCCATCAACACCTCGACGACCGTCGTCCTGGCCGTCGTCGCCCTTCTGCTGATGGGTGGTGTGACCATACGGCCCTTCCTCGTCGTCATGCTCGTAGGGACGATCACCGGAACCTACAGCTCGATCTTCGTTGCCAGTCAGATACTGGTCACCTGGGACGAAGGCGACGTTCCCCGCCTGTTCCGCCGTCTCCTCCCCAAGCGCAAGCGGGCGCCTGCCGCCAGCGAAGGATAGGAAACGGCCCCTTTCGTCTTGCTGGTGCGCTTATGAGGAGCGATTCTCTGTCCTGGGGAAGTCGTTGAGAAGTGATGCGTCCGGCCGCAGGCATCTAGCCGCCGGTTGACATCGAGGCGGTCAACGGCAAGCAACGGTTGGGTGTCAGGACCTCGTAGGCAACAAAGCTTGTCTCATCCGTCTTCTGGATACCGTTGAGTCCCTTTCTTCCCGCCTTGCTGATGAACGTCTTTACCTCCCCGCCGGGGCAGGAGTCGATCAGGGCCGCCATCTCATCCTGGCGGTGAGGCAAGAACATGAAGACCGAGGGTTCCTCACCTGTGAGTGGTACCGCCGGATTGGATACCACGCGGCCGTCCTCGAGCACATCAAACCGCGGCCTTTCCCGAAGGGGGAATGTCATCGCGGGGTGTCCAGAGCCGCTCATGTACATCCTGGGCGCGCCGTACCAGAAGAGCCTGGTTTCCTCGGGCAGCGTTCTCACATAATCTACCACCTGCCCGGCCACCCGGTTGTTCAGGTCGCTGGAATAGCCGCCTGTTCTGTAATCGAAGAAGTAGAAGTGCACGTTTGTCGTCACAAGCGCGATGACGATCAGCCCCGCTATTGCAGGACCTGTGATCGTGATCGGTCTCAATCGGGATAGCCAGTCCCCGATGAGCTTCAACCCAATCGCTATCAGCGCCACGACGGCGGGGACGGTTCCCATCAGCCGCGACCCCATCGGCGGGTCTACCGTGAGGATGCCACCGGTGACGACTACCGATACGAAGATCCCTAGCAGTAGGGCGTACCGCTCATCCAGAATCCGGTAGAGGGCGTAGGCAAAACCCAGCAGGAATGGGATCAGGCTTAGAGCATCCACGAAAGGTATAGGCGAGCGGTAAAAGATGCCGTTCTCTGGGTAGACCACGAAGCCGCCGAACGAGTGAATGGCCTGGTTCCACAGTATGGCGATGACGCTCCTGCCGGTCGCTGCCTGCTCCTGATCTATCCACCCCGATTGGAAGATGCCGACGGTCTCGATACGGTCCATAAAGAACGAGTGATGCGTGAACCAGAAGACCGCTATCGGAAGGGCGGCTACCGCGTAGGCCAGCGCCAGCATGCCCATGCCCGGTACTACCTGGCGCAGGAAAGCAGGGCGTCGGAGGACGACGTAGGCAAAGAATGCGATCACGATGAAGGGCACGACCCGAGATCCTTGATACAGATATAGGCCGAGCCCCATCACCAAACCGGTGAGGACGAAATCGATGGTCCTGCCCTCTTTGCTCGCTCTCCAGGCGAAATAAAACACCGCCATCATGAGGAACGAGTCGCCGACGTTCTCCATCCCAATCCGGCTGAAGGCAACATGAAGATGGTACCCCACCAAGTAGGTCGCGCCCAAGAGGGCTATCGTCCTGCCGAACATCTGGCGCAGAAACAGGTATAGCAGTGGTATGCTGAGCGTCCCCGCAATGGCGGAGATCAGTCTTATGGCGAACACGTTTACTCCGAAGATCTTCAGGAAGACGGCTTCAATGAAGAACTGCATTGTCGGGTGTCCCTGTAGCCCCGACATGAACATGTTCTTCGTCTGACCCTCGACGACATGAAGCGATTCGTGGGCCATCGCCGCTTCGTCTTGCTCGAATGGCAACGGTATGGTCGTCAGGTTGACGACGCGCAACGTCGCCGCTATGGCCGTCAGACCCACGACGATCGCCAACTCCCAGCGATATGGCCATAGCCGCTCCTTCAGGCTCACGGGATGGAGATCCGACCACCTCACGCCGGAGACACAGGAGATCACCACTGCTCCCAAGGCGATCAGCCAGAGCGCAAATAGGGGCCAGTAGTTGCTGGGCGCCGGCCGGGTGTTGGCCACCTGTGCGATCACGAAAGAGGTGACGCAGGCGGTTGCCAGCAAGAGCCAAATCGGTGGAATCCTGTCGACCAGGCGGATCGCTCTTGCCCACCAATCTGCCCTATCCCCGACTACCGGCGCAAGCGAGACAGCCGCGGTCGCGGCAGCTAGGAGGATCGCCACCAGCCAGAGCAGCCTGGCGCCGTTCGGCATAGTGGCCTCCGGTTTGCTGCCCTGTGTGAACCCATACCAGAGGATGGCGATCGTGGTTGCTGTGAGAGCGAGGAGGAGGATCAGTCTCTTGACGTTCGACATCTCAGCGCTCTCGGTCAATGGAGGGTTCTCCCTGTCGATGTCACATTTCCACCGTCCGCCTTATCGGGGACGGAAACTTCACAGTGGCCGGAGCACTCTCTTTCGCGGCATCCGCTCGCTACTTGCCCCCTCTGAGGCTTGCCTTTTGTCCAGGGGTGGTGCATGGGCTTGCTCGTGCTCGGCATCGAGCGTGTCATGTGCCCGCGTCAGCGCTGGTCCGGCGCAAGTTTCCTCTTCGGAATACAATCCTATCATTAAGGGCAAAGTTGGTGAAAGCTGCGACAAAGATACCGCCGGCTGCCGCGGGCAGATACGAGATGAACAGGTTGAGCAGGGCGAAGACCCCCTGGTTGACCACGCCGGTAGTCGTCGCTGCAGCGTTGAAGAGGAGGAGACGCTGCAAGAGAGTCCCCATGCCGAGCGAGGAGGCCCAGCGGTCGCGCCAGGTGAACGATTGACTCAGCGCGAAATTCACCTCCACCGAAACGGCAAAGGCGATGAGATTCGCCACGTGCTCCTCGAGGCCACTTGTCACCAGCGTGTGCAGGAGCGCGAGTTGTACGACGCCACATGTGCCTCCCACAATCACGAACTTCGCCAGTCGTGTCGAAAGGAAATCCTTCCCGAACGCCAGTCTGCCTCGCTCGACCTTAGTCATTCCTTAGCTGTCCGGCGCAGCACCCGCCCCTCTCCCACTCGTTGCGTGATGTGTCGCTCGTCGAGATTCTCCAGGACCGCCTGAACGTACCGACGGCTCGTTCCAAACATGTCGCGCGCCTGGGCCAGTGTCAGCCGGCCCTCCTTTTTTAGATGGGAAACGATCTTCTCCACCATCTCGTCGTAGGTCGCGGCGGCAAACGCCACGCTGCCCGCAACGACGATCAACCGTTCCTCCTCGAGATAGGCGAGTAGATCCTCCTCAGGTAGATTATCGGTCGGCGGCGCATAAGGATTGGCGGCCAGCGCTTTCAAGAAGATGTCGGCTTGCATTTGTTGTACCGGTGATAGATTCACCTGATGCCCCGGCAGCCCCACGTTGGGCCCCCGTTCCTCTAGGCTCTTCTCCTCCAGCCACACCTTCAGCGCTTGATTGAAGATGCGCGCCTCCAGCCCTAAGCGGCTGCGCAGCTCCTCCTTGGCCATCGCCCGCCGCAGGGGATGCTCGCGGCAATAGGAAGATATCGCTTTCTGCGCTTTCTCCCTGAGAGCGGCAAACCCCGCCCCGGCGAAAAGCACCGATCCTTCTCCGAGCGCTGTCCCCCCTAGCGCTATCACCTCACCCTTTGCCACTAGCTCCGTCAGCGTCGTGCGGGCATCCCTATCCGCCACGTCCACTAGCTTTAGCAGCGACCTCAGCTCAAGCGGCTGCCGCTGAGCCAGGGCGGTCAACAGCGCTTCTTGAGGAGAGCCCTCTTGAAGCATCAGCAGTGTTTCTAAGGTCGTCTGGTCGCGCCGACGGTGTCGTCTGGCCCGCGCATCCACTACTTGGCCGCCCCCCAGTGTGTCGTTGGCGTCTCGGATGACGAATAAATCTCCCTTTAAGACCGCGACCGGCCCGTCCAGCCTCATCTGCGCCCAGCCGTCCTTGCCCGCTCCCAACTCGTCCTGGTCGAGGAGGCGTATCTTGCCCCAGATCTCGCTGGCGCCGCTGTGAAACGATACCCGCGCATTGTGGCGGATTGGGTGTCGCAGCGAGGGCAGCGCCCGCACATGCACGTCCAGCGCCGTCGTTGGGACGAGCGTGCCCGGCAGCGTCACGACCTGTCCTCGCGTCAGCGCATCGGCGGCGATTCCCACCAGATTGATCGCCGTCCTGCTGCCTGGGGTTGCCTCCTCCACCTTCTCGCCGTGCGTTTGCAGCCCTCGGATGCGCGACCGCAGTCCGCCCGGCACGACCTCCACCTCCTGCCCGACACGGAAGCTCCCGTCGATAAGCGTCCCTGTGACCACCGTCCCGAATCCGGCCACCGTGAACACCCGGTCGATGGCCAGCCGCGGTCTGCCGATGTCGCGCTTGAGGGGAGTCTTCGCCAGCTCTTGTTCCAGCACCGCTAGGAGATCATCCAGTCCCTCGCCCGTGAGTCCGGAGCACGTCACCAGAGGCGCGCCGTCCAGCGCTGTGCCCTTGACCGTCTCCATCACGTCGGCGGCGACCATCTCCAGCCAGTCTGCGTCGACTAGGTCTTTCTTGGTGATGACGAGCACGCCGCTCTTCACCTGCAGCAGGTCGAGGATCGCCAGATGCTCGCGGGTCTGGGGCATCACCCCCTCGTCGGCGGCGATGACCAGCAGCGCTAGGTCGATCCCGCCCACGCCCGCCAGCATGTTCTTGATGAAGCGCTCATGCCCAGGAACGTCAACGATGCTCACCTCCTGGCCGCCCGGCAGCTTTAGCCAGGCGAAACCCAGGTCGATGGTCATCCCCCGTTCCTTCTCCTCGGGCAGGCGGTCGGGGTTGATGCCGGTGAGCGCTTGGACGAGGACGGACTTACCGTGGTCGACGTGGCCGGCGGTGCCAATAACATACATTCCGGAACGAGTATAGCACGCGCTCTTGCCGATCGAGTAGGGTCGGGACTCTGCCTGTCCTTCTCTGGAGGGATGCCCGACCCTATGCTCCTAGACCGTCTTGATCTGCTCCAGCCCCTCGATGTATTCCGCTGGCAACCCGTATTCCCTCGCGCCGCGCAGGATCACCTCCATATACGACCGGCTGGGCAGGAAATCCCCCGTCTTGTTCGCCACGTAGGTCAGGACATCATAGGACTTGCCGGCATCATCGAACACTGTCACCCGCCCCCGCCGATAGGCTACCGGGACGCCTTCCACCCTGTCCATGCTGGCGAGGCACTCCTCGCCCACCTCGTAGAGCACGCCCCATACCTCCGACGATGCGTCCTCCACCATGTCCGCCGACCCTCCCCGCCGCTGTCGCGAGTAGCGGCTGAACGCCAGACGGTAGCCGGGAAGCCGTGCCCGCCCCAGCGGCTTGGCCCGCGGGCAGCGGCGCTGGAACGTTTTCGGGTCCATGTTGGAGGCGTAGGCGAGGTAGAGTTCAGACATGGCTTTTTCGACCTGAAAGTCTTATCCTGTGAGGACAGAGCGCCGTTAAGTCTAGCCCATCGCTTGCGGCCGGGGAAGACTTGACGCTTGGCGTTGCAGGGGGCGGCTCTTGAAGAAGCTTGGTCTGATCTACGACCCGCTCTACCTCTGGCATGACACGGGCGCGCACCCCGAGAGCGCCCTCCGCCTTACTGCCATCATGCACGTATTGACCGAAGGCGGTCTTACCTCCCACCTGATCCCTCTGCTTGCCCGCGATGCGACCTTCGATGAGGTCGCCATGGTACATGATCCGGACTACATCCGCAGCGTGCGCGAGATGGCGGCGAAAGGCGGCGCCTGGGCAGACCCCGACACATTCATCTCCCTTCGCTCTTACGACGCCGCCCTGCGCGCCGCCGGCGGTTGCCTCGCTGCCACGGACGCCGTCCTCGACGGTGAGATGGAGGGCGCCTTCTGCCTGGTTCGACCCCCCGGTCACCATGCCACCTACCGTCAAGCGATGGGGTTCTGCATCTTCGACAATGTGGCTATCGCCGCCCGCTATGCCAACCGCCGCCGCGACCTTGATCGTATCGCCATCATCGACTTCGATATCCACCACGGCAACGGCACCCAGGACGCTTTCTATGAGGACGGGGCCGTTCTCTACTTCTCCACCCATCAGTCCCCCTACTACCCGGGCACTGGCCGGGTGGAGGAGATCGGCGAGGGTCCTGGACGCGGCCTCAACGTCAACGTCCCCTTACCTGCAGGCTGCGGCGATGACGAGTTCCGCCGTGTCTTCAATGAAGTCCTCGGCCCTCTGCTGGAGCGCTTTCAGCCTCAGATGATCTTCGTTTCCGCCGGCTACGATGGCCACTTCAACGACCCCCTAGCTAGTATGACCCTTAGCGTCAGCGGCTATGCTGAGATAGTCGCCTTCCTCAAGCAGCAGGCCAAGCAGCTTTGTGGCGGCAAGCTTGTGATGGTCCTGGAGGGAGGCTATCATCTGATGGCCCAGGCCTGGTCGGTGCGGGCGTCAATTGAAGTGCTGCTTGGTGAGGAGCCTAGCCAGGACCCCTTTGGCAAGGCCCCGGATGCCGGGCTCTGCGACATCGACGATTTGCTGGCGACCGTCAAGCTGCTTCACGGCCTCTCCCCTGCCGAGGCCAGCATGCGCACCTAGGACGCTGCCTTCGCACTAGGCCGGTGACGGCACCCTAGCGGAACTTCTCCACGTACCCGAATCGCTTGTTCTGCCGCGTCATCCGGAGAAAATGATCGAGTCGGCGGCGGAACTCCTCAGGTCGCTTACGCGCCCCTTCGATGAACCCGATGCGGATTCGCTTGTAAGGTTCGGGGAAGCCCTGGAAGTTCTTCCACATCTCTTTGTCCCGCTTGAGCGCTTCCAGGATATCCGCTGCGATGACGAACCCGTCTTTGACTACATCCCCCGCTGCCGCCAGTCCCGCAGGCGTCATCGCGTCGGCCTCGATGAGCCGGCGAAGGCGCTCCTTGTTCGTCTCTGACCAGGCGCTGCCCTTTCTGCGTGGCGAGAACCTCTGGGCAAATCGCTCTTCGTCAATGCCCCTCTGAATGCTGTCTATCCAGCCGAAGCACAGCGCTTCCTCCACCGCGTCGTTGTAGGAGATGCGTGGCTTACCTGTGTGCTTGCGGTAGTACACGAGCCAGATCTCATCCTCTTTGTCGTGATGCTTGGCAAGCCACTCACGCCACGCTTCTCTTGTGGAGACATAAAGGGTCTTCATGTCATCGGCCTTGTTTGGGGTGTCTCCCATCGCGGCTGCTCCCCCCCCCGGCTACTCTTGCCCGTCCGGTTCTTCTTGCTCCGCGCTCTCCGGAAGAAAGCGCAGCAGCGCTTCATTGGCAAGGAGACGGGCTCGCTTGGTGACCCGCACGCTCTTGCTGTCCATCTCCAGCAACCCCAGCCGCGTCAGGTCCGATATCTCCTGGGAATATCGCTCTTCTAGTCCCACCCCGAAACGCTCTCGAAATCTTTCCCGAGAGACGCCATCCGTCAGGCGCAACCCCAGGATCATCGTGTCGGACATCTCCGTCTGCTCGCTCAGGCGTTCCAGCGACGTCACCTGCGGCATCTTCGACAGGTTGAGCCCGCCATCCCTCTCTTCCGCCGGCCCGCTCGCTTGAATAAGCTCGATGTAGTCCTGGGGCAGCGGCGTGGTCGCAAACCGGCAGCCGCTGAGATAGGAGTGGGCGCCTGCACCCAACCCCAGATAGGGCCGCGTCTCCCAATAGGTCAGGTTGTGGCGGCAGCGATGCCCCGGCCACGCCCAGTTCGATGTCTCGTAATGATCGTACCCGACGGCCTCCAGGCGGTCCTCGCTCTCTTCGTACATCTCCGCCTGCGCATCCTCATCCGGTTCCCACGCCCTGTTCGCCGCCACCGCTCGGCCGAGCGGCGTATTCTCCTCCACCGTCAGCGCATACAGCGACAGATGGTCCGGCCCCAATCGTATCGCCTTCTCTAGAGACTGCTGCCAGCTCTCAAGCTCCTGCTGAGGCAGCCCGAAGATGAGGTCCAGTCCCACATTCTCGAACCCCGCCTGCCGGGCCGCGCCGTACGCCGCCTCCGCCTCCGCCGCGCTATGGATGCGCCCCAGAAGGCGTAGCTCCTCGTCATCGAAGCTCTGGACCCCCAGGCTCAGCCGGTTGACACCGAGGTCGCGCAGCCCTCGCAGGTAGTCGAAGTGGACGCTCTCCGGGTTCGCCTCCAGCGAGACCTCCGCCTCCGCAGCGATCGCGAACCGCTGCCGCAGCCCCTCCATGAGGCGCTTCATCTCCGCCGGTGGTGTTAGGCTCGGCGTGCCCCCGCCGAAGAACAGCGTCTCCACCGTCGTCCCGGCGTAGAACCCCGACCAGGCTTCCGCTTCCCGCAGGAGCGCCTCCACGTAGGCCGGTATCAGCGCCTCCTGACCGGCATACGAATTGAAGTCGCAGTAGACGCACTTGGAGCGACAGAACGGTATGTGGACGTAAAGGCTCAGCGATTTGTCCATGGTGTGTCGTTCCATCGTAGCACTGGGTCACTCCCTCGCGACAGTGCATCGCATTGACTTGCCCGTGGGCCCCATGCGACACTCTAAACGCGGAGCCCTACCCCCGGCAGGGACGCCTATCGACGGAGGCGGAAGTGCATTATAAGACCCATTATTGTGGCGACCTCAGGAAAGAGAACTGCGGTCAGGAGGTGACCCTCGCTGGTTGGGTGCACCGTCGCCGCGACCACGGCGGGCTGATCTTCATCGACCTCCGCGATAGCCGTGGCCTCGTCCAGGTCGTCTTCAATCCCCAGGTCGCCCCCGAGGCCCATGCCGTCGCTGGGCAGGTGCGGCCCGAGTATGTCCTCCAGGTGAAGGGCGAGGTCGCGCTCCGCCGTCCCGGCACCGTCAACGACGCTATACCCACCGGCGAGATCGAGGTCATCGCCGGCGCTGCCGCGATCCTCAACCCGGCCAAGACGCCCCCCTTCTACATCAACGAGGATGTTGAGGTGGATGAGCTTCTTCGCCTGCGCTACCGCTACCTCGACCTGCGGCGGGAGAACATGCGCGATCGCATCTCGACGCGCTACCGCGTCATCAAATTCATGCGCGACTTCCTCTATGCCAAAGGCTTCATCGAGATCGAGACGCCGATCTTGGCCAACCCAACGCCGGAGGGGGCCCGCGACTACCTCGTGCCCAGCCGGCAGAGCAACGGCTCCTTCTATGCCCTGCCCCAGTCGCCGCAGCAGTTCAAGCAACTCCTCATGGTCGCTGGCTACGAGCGCTACTTCCAGATCGCCCGCTGCTTCCGCGACGAGGACCTGCGCGCCGACCGCCAGCCCGAGTTCACCCAGCTTGACGTCGAGATGAGCTTCGTCTCGGCGGACGATGTCCTCGACTTGATGGAGGAGCTGTACACCGCCCTCTGTGAGGCCATCCGCCCCGACAAGAAGATGATCAAGCCGTTCGCTCGCCTCACCTATGACGAGGCCATGCGCCGCTTCGGCAGCGACAAGCCTGACCTCCGCTACGGCATGGAGCTTGTCGACGTCAGCGACCTCGGCCCGAGTTGCGATTTCGCGGTCTTTCGCGATGTCCTCGCCGCCGGCGGCCAGATACGCGGCCTCGCTGTTCCTGGTGGCGCCGCCTTCACCCGCCGCGAGATCGACAGTCTCACCCACCTTGTCGAAGAGCAGGGTGGCAAGGGGCTCGTCTCCGTCGCCCTTCTCGGCGAAGGCAGCATCGACAGCATCACCGCGGAGGATATCCGTTCCCCCGTGCATCGTTACCTGAGCCTGGAGCTGATAAAGGGCATGGCCCAGCGCGCCGAAGCCAAGCGTGGCGACCTCCTTGTCATGGTCGCCGACCAGCCTCTCGTCGCCAGCGCTGCCCTCGACGCCCTGCGCCGCGTGCTGGCCGCCCGCCTCAAACTCGCCGATCCCAACGCGCTCGCCTGGTGCGCAATTACCGACTTCCCTCTCCTAACGTAGGACGAGCAAGAGAAGCGCTGGTATGCTGTCCACCACCCCTTCACCTCGCCCCATCCCGAAGACCTGCCCCTCCTGCACTCCGATCCTGGGCGGGCGCGGGCCCAGCAGTACGACATAGTCTGCAACGGCTGGGAAATGGCCGGCGGCAGCATCCGTATCCATCAGAGAGATGTTCAGACTCAGATGTTCAAGCTCATGGGCATCAGCGAGGACGAAGCGAAGCGGAAGTTCGGTCACCTCCTGGAGGCGTTCGAGTACGGCGCGCCCCCTCACGGCGGAATCGCTGCCGGCCTCGACCGCAACGTCGCCGTGCTCTGCGGCCTCGACGACATCCGCGAAGTGATCGCCTTCCCCAAGACCAAGACCGCCTCGGACCCCATGACCGGCGCGCCGTCATCCGTCTCGCCGGGGCAACTCCGAGAGCTGGGTATCACCGTAACAAAGCAGGCAGAGGAGCGTTCCACAGTTGAAGGGGAAGCTTAGACTCGCCGGATCGCGTAAGGAGATCGTATGACGATGAGTAGGTTCTCTATCCCCGTCAGAGGGCTTCTAGTTGCTTTGGTTGTGGGCCTTGGTCTTATGGCCGTCATCGCCGCCGGCTCCGGCTGCGGCGGTGGTGGTGACAATGAGTCGTCCACTGTCGAGAACAACGGTGGCGGAGGCAACGGCGGCGGAGACAATGGCGGAGGGGGCGGTGCTTCCAGCAGCGGCACGCTCCGGCTGCCCGGCGGCGACCCCATGACCCTCGACCCCGCCCTCGCCAGCGACGCCACGTCCGCCACCTACGTCGTCGAGATCTACGGCGGTCTCGTCACCATCGACAAAGACCTCAAGATCGTCCCCGATATTGCCGAGAGATGGGACATTAGCCCCGATGGCAAGGTCTACACGTTCTACCTTCGCAAGAATGTCGTCTTCCACTACTCCAACCGGCTCGTCACCGCCAACGACTTCAAGTACTCCTTGGAGAGGACGGCCAACCCTGATACTGCCTCCACAGTCGCTGAAGCTTATCTCGGCGACATCGTCGGCGCCAAGGACATGGTCCGTGGCCGCGCCGACTCGATCAGCGGCGTCGAGGTCGTGGACGACTTCACCCTTCGCATCACCATCGATCAGCCCAAACCCTACTTCCTCGCCAAGCTGACCTACCCTACCGCTTTCGTCGTCGACAAAGAGCAGATCGAAAGCAACTCCCGCAACTGGATGAGGAAGCCGCATGGCACCGGACCCTACAAGGTCAAAGAGTGGACTCTCGGGGAGAGCATAGTTCTGGAGGCTAACGACCGCTACCATCTCGGAGCGCCTGCCATCAAGACCGTCGAGTTTCTCCTCGCTGGTGGCTCCATACTCACAATGTACGAGAACGACGAGATCGATGTCTCCGGCGTCAGCGTCAACGACGTCGAGCGTGTCCTGGACCCTAGCGATCCCCTGAGTGAGGACTATGTCACCGCTGACGACCTTTCGGTCTCCTACCTCGGCTTCAACAGCAACAAGCCGCCCTTCGACGATCCTAAGGTCCGTCTGGCCTTCAGCTACGCCATCGACCAGCAGAAGATCGCTGAGGTCGTCCTGAAGGATATGCTCCCCGTCGCGCACAGCATCATGCCTCCTGGTCTCCCCGGCTACAACCCGGATGCCACTGTTCCTGTATATGACCCCACGAAGGCCAAGCAGCTATTGGCTGAGTCGAAATACGGTGGCCCCGACGGACTCCCTGATGTCTCCATCACAGAGGTTGGCGGCGGTGCCACTGCCGGGCCCAGCACCGAAGCCATGATCGAGATGTGGAAGGACAACCTCGGCGTTGATGTCCAAATCGAGCAGACGGAAGAGGCCACCTTCTGGCAAGACCTCGACAAGGGCAAGTACCAGATGTTCACCGCCGGTTGGGTCATGGACTACCCTGACCCTGAGGATATACTCGATATTCTCTTCTACAGCACCAGTCGCCAGAACAACACTCACTACAGCAACCCCGATGTGGACGCACTGCTGCTTCAAGCCCGTACTGAGCAGGACGTCGCCAAGCGCCTGGCTCTCTACCAGCAGGCCGAGCAGAAGATCCTGGACGACGCGCCTTGGTTCCCGCTCTACTACGGGCGCGAACATAACCTGGTGAAGCCCTACGTCAAGAACTTCATCTTTCCGCCGATCGTCATTCCCAAGCTGCGCTACGCCTCGATTGAGAAGTAGCGGTGGGGGTGTTCGCGGTCTTCCTGCCGGAGCGGCGTGACATAGCGGCGAGGAGCTGACCATAGGCTATGCAAGGGCTATTACCCTATGTCGTCCGGCGGCTCCTCTGGGCGCCGGTCATCCTTCTGGCTGTATCGTTCATCACCTTTGCTGTCACCCGCTTCGGTCCCGGTGATCCTCTGCGCGTTGCCATGGGCCAGTTCACCGATCCCGAGGCCCTAGCCCGTGTCCGCCATGAGAAGGGGCTCGACAAGCCCTTCTTTGAGCAGTATGGCATCTACCTCAATAACCTCGCCCACGGCGATCTGGGGGAGAGTTTCGAGTACCGCAACACACCCGTCTCCGAGATCATATTCCGCCGGATGTGGGTGTCTGCTCAGCTAGGTTTCGTTGCTCTGGTCATCATCTTTGGCATTGGCATCCCCGTGGGGCTCTATGCCGCCCTCCGTCAGGGCAGTTGGACCGACCCCTTATCCATCAGCATCTTCCTCTTCTTTCAGTCGATACCCGTCCTCATCACCGTGCCGATTGCCCTTCTGGTGTTCGTCCTCAAGCTCCACTGGCTGCCCACCGGTGGCTGGGAGTGCTCGGTAAACGCTGGCTTCTTGCCCGATCCCCTGAACTGCATCGGCATCTTCGACAAGAGGATCATTATCCCGGCCCTTGCCCTATCTCTCCCCGGAATCGCCGGCGTTGCCCGCCTTACCCGCGCCACCACCCTCGGCGTCCTCGGCGAGGACTACGTGCGTACTGCCCGCGCCAAGGGCCTGCGCGAGTTCACCGTCATCAGCCGTCACGTCGCCCGCAACGCCCTTCTCCCTCTCATCACCGTCATTGGTATATCCCTTGTCGCCCTGCTTGAGGGGGCCTTCTTCGCTGAGACCCTGCTTGGTATCCCCGGTGTCGGTCGCCTCGCCTTCGACTCCGTCAAAGGCCGCGACTATGACGTCATCATGGCCCTAACCCTTATCGTGGCCGTCGCCTTCGTACTCATAAACATCGTCATCGACATCGCCTATACGATCATAGACCCACGTGTCCGCTATGAGAGACAGAGAGTCAAATAGCCTCTACGAAGCTGGCGAAGAAACCGAGGTGCCCGCCTCCAAGCGGGGCGGCCCTTTCGCGTTGGCGATGCGCCGTCTCCTCCGCAAGAAGATCGCTGTCGTTGCTCTTGTTGCCATCGCGATCTTCTATTTTTGCGGCGTCTCCGCCCCCTGGGTTTCTCCCCGAAGCTACACCGACCAGAACCTCGACAACGTCCTCCAGGGTCCGACCCTAGAGCATCCCTTTGGAACCGACCGCCTGGGCCGCGACATGCTCAGCCGTGTCATCTGGGCCGCTCGTACCACGACTGTCGTCACCGTCGCCACCTTGATCACCGGTGGCATAATCCTCGCTGTCGGCCTGGGTCTTCTCGCCGGCTACGCCGGTGGCAAGGTTGATACCGCCATCATGCGATTGGGGGACGTGTTCTTCGCTCTCCCCGGCTTGCCCATGCTGATCATGATCAACGCTACCCTCGGCGACCGCGTTCGTGGCATGGGTTGGCTCAAGAGCCTGGAAGGCACGCTGCGGATCGACGGCTTCCCCGACTACGTCCTCATCTTCGGCGTTCTCTCCCTCTTCTCTTGGGTAGGTGGCGCTCGCGTAATCCGCTCCCAGGTGCTTGCCCTCCGCGAGACCGAGTATGTGGAGGCTGCCCGTGCCATGGGCGCCTCCACCAGCCGCATCATCGTCCACCACCTGTTGCCCAACGTGAGCAACATCATCATCGTCAGCCTTTCTGCTTCCCTCGGCGCCATCGCCGGCACCGAGATCGCCCTCACCTGGTTCGGCGTCGGTGTTCAGGAGCCTACCCCCAGCTTCGGCGCCATGCTTTTTGATGGCGGCTCTATCCGTACCCTCCAGGCCTATCCCCACCTCCTCCTTATCCCCGGTGCCGTTGTCGCTATCCTCATCTTCTCCTTCAACCTCCTCGGCGACGCCCTGACTGACATTCTCACCCCTCGTGCCCGCTGACATCTCGCCCTCGTCCCCTGAATCTGGGGATGACCTCGCGCCCTTCCGCCCTACCAGGCCTCATGCTATAATCCGTATTCAAGGAGTATCGTGAAGTGAAGGTTTCCGCCGAGAGAATCCCCCAGAGCCAAGTCGTTCTGGAGATTGAAGTCGAGCCCGAGCGCGTCGAGAAGTCCCTCGAAGCCGCCTATCACCGCCTCGCCCGCCGTGCCAATGTCCCCGGCTTCCGCAAGGGGAAAGCTCCCCGGGCGATGATCGAGCGCTACCTCGGCCACGAGGCGCTTCTTCAGGAGGCGCTCGACAGCCTGATCCCAGAGGTCTACCGAGAAGCCCTCGACGAGCAGGACATCGACCCCGTCGAGCTGCCCGAGCTGGAGATGGTCAGCACCGAACCCCTCGTCATGAAGGCCACCGTTCCCGTCCGCCCCACCGTCGAGCTCGGTGACTACCAGAATATGTGGCTCCCCCGTGACCCAGTTGCCGTCCTTCCCGAGCGCGTGGATGAGGCCATCGAGCAACTCCGCCATCGCTACGCCAGCCTGCAGCCGGTAGAGCGCCCCCTTCAGTGGGGTGACGTCCTCCGGGCCGACGTCACCATCACCGCTGAAGATCGCACCCTGGTCGACCGCAAGGACGCTGAGTTCCAGCTCCGCGAGGGCTCGACCGTATTCCTGCCCGGTCTGGCCGAGGCGCTCATCGGCCGGGAAAAGGGAAAGGAAGAGGAGAGCGAACTGGCGCTCCCCGAAGACTTCGGCGATAGCGACCTCGCCGGCAAACCCTGCCGCTGTCGCGTTCATATCCACGAGATCAAGGAAGAGGAACTGCCACCCCTCGATGACAGCTTCGCCCGTCAGGTCGGCGAGAGCTTCCCCACCCTCGCTAAGCTGCGTGAGCGGGTGACAAACGACATCCGCGAGGCCGAGGAACAGGCCGGGATGGAGCAGTATCGCTCCCAAATAATGACCACCCTCGAACAGAGTGCCCAGCTTGAATATCCCCCCGTGCTTATCGAGAAGGAGATAGACCGTGTCCTCAGAGAGCAGCTCGGGCCTACCGGTGACGCCGCCGCCCTCGAGCGTTTTTTGCAGCGCGTCGGTAAGACGGAGCAGCAGGTGCGCGACGAATTGCGCCCCGCTGCCGAGCAGAGGCTGCGCTGCTCCCTACTATTGTCCAAGGTCGCAGAGGTCGAAAATATAGAGGTCGACGAAAAAGAAGTTGACCAGGAGATCGAGCGCATGGCCACTGCGGCCGGACCCCAGGCAGGGGATGTGCACCGTCTCTTTAACAATCCGAATGGTCGCGACGCGATACGCGGGTCGCTTTACACACGTAAGACATGGGATAGGCTTGTCCACGTTGTTTCAACTGACAAGTCGGGTGCGGTGGCGGATGGAGACGCCCCAACGGAATCAGCGGATTCGAATGAATAGACCCTGTAACGGCGGCTGCCTCATGAGCGTTTGGAGATTAGGTGGCTGCCCCGCGCAGGAAGATCCAGGAGTGTAAGGATGGCAGACAACCTCGTTAACCTAATACCCATGGTGATCGAGAGTGGAGCTCGCGGCGAGCGCGCCTTCGACATCTACTCCCTTCTCCTAAAGGAGCGCATCATCTTCATGGGCACGCCTATCGACGACCAGATAGCGAACCTGATCATCGCCCAGCTTCTCTACCTCGAGCGCGAGGACCCGGATAGAGACGTTAGTATGTACATCCACTCCCCCGGCGGCGTCGTGCCGGCCGGCCTCGCTATCTATGACACAATGCAGCTTGTCCGCCCCGATATCTCGACCATCTGCGTCGGCATGTCGGCCAGCTTCGCCACCGTACTCTTGGCGGCGGGCGCGCCGGGCAAGCGTTACGCTCTGCCCAATGCCACCATCCACATGCACCAGGCTGCCGGTGGCGTTCGCGGGCAGGCCGCCGACATCGAGATTCATGCCAAGGAGATACTGCGAGAGCAGCAGATACTCCGCGAGATCATCGCTAGACATACCGGTCAGTCGGTCGAGCGCATCGCCCGCGACTCCGACCGTGACTTCTATATGGACGCCCAGCAAGCCAAAGAATACGGAATAGTCGACGAGATTCTAGCCAAGCCGCCAGCGTAAACATTGACCTGCACACGAGGACTGTTACACTAGCAGCGTCGATCTAGTGAGGTAAAGAAAGATGCCGAATACCACTCGGGGCAGCCGTATCCAGTATCACTGCTCCTTCTGTGGTAAGAACCAAGACCAGGTGAAGCGTCTCATCGCTGGCCCTGGCGCCGTCTACATCTGCGACGAATGCGTGGAGCTATGCCGCGAGATCATCGAAGAGGAGGCCGCGGGTCCCGTCAAAGGCAAAGTCCGGGTCCAGCGCGTCCCTCCCCCCAAATTCATCTGTGAACAACTCGGCGAATGGGTCATCGGCCAGGATCAGGCCAAGAAAGTCCTCAGCGTCGCCGTATACAACCACTACAAGCGTATCGGCGCTGCCCGTCAGACCGGCTCCGATGTTGAGCTAGAGAAGACCAACATCCTTCTCGTCGGCCCCACCGGCACCGGCAAGACCCTTCTCGCTCGCACCCTGGCGCGTATCCTCGACGTTCCCTTCACCATCGCCGACGCCACTGCCCTCACCGAAGCCGGCTATGTTGGTGAGGACGTCGAGAACATCCTCCTTCACCTTATCCAGGCTGCCGACTATGACATCCAGCGCGCCGAGCGTGGCATCGTCTACATCGACGAAATCGACAAGATAGCCCGCAAGAGCGACAATCCTTCCATCACCCGCGATGTTTCCGGCGAAGGCGTTCAGCAGGCCCTCCTCAAGATTATCGAGGGCACCGTCGCCAACGTTCCTCCTCAAGGAGGGCGGAAACACCCCCATCAAGACTTCATCCAGATCAACACCACCAACATCCTGTTCATCTGCGGTGGCGCCTTCGAGGGGCTTGACAAGATCATCGACAAGCGACTGGGCAAGAGCCGCAAGTCTATCGGCTTCGCCGCCGACTTCCGCCAGAAGACCGGGCAGGACCTGGTCGACGAACTCCTGAAGTACGCCACCCACGATGACCTTCTTCACTATGGCCTCATTCCGGAATTCGTGGGCCGTCTGCCCATGCTGGTGAGCCTAACTTCTCTCAGCAAGGACGAACTGGTGAGGATACTGACCCAGCCCAAGAACGCGCTCATGAAGCAGTTCCAGCGCTTCTTCTCCTTTGACGACGTGGAACTGCTCTTCACGGACGAGGCTCTAGAGGCCTGCGCCGAGCAGGCCATCCGCCACCGGACGGGTGCTCGTGGCCTCCGTACCGTCCTTGAGGATGTCCTCCTCGATGTAATGTACGAAATCCCGTCACGAGGCGACGTGAAGAAATGCATCGTCTCCGGGGACACGATTCAGGGACACAAGAAGCCGGTCCTCATAACCCAGACCGGCCAGACCATCGACCCCATGGAGGTGGCGGCAGGCGAAGAGTCTGCCTAGCCTTCCTCAAGAGACCGCAAAGAGAATGTAACATTGAGGCCGGCCCACCAGACCGGCCTCGCGCTTTCAGCTTCCGATGCGGCTCTCGCTCTCGCGCTGGCTCTACTCTCTCGCTACTGCCAGTATGCCCGCTGATACCGCCACCCATAGCAGCACGTCGACGATCAGCGGCCAGTCCTTCAGCAGCACCTCCTCCGGGCTTCCCCCTTCGCCGCGGGCGTGCACCAGATACAGATAGCGGAACACGCCGTAGAGCACAAACGGCGTCGTCAGCATCATCGAGTGATTTGCCGGCAGCGCCGCCGCCGTGAACGTGTACAGACCGTACGCCACCAGCGTCGACGCCGTCACTATCGTGGTCATCTGGTCGAGCAGTTGCGGGGTGTACTCATCCAGAATCGGCCGGTGCTGGTTCGCATCCTCCTTCAGGAGCGTCAGTTCGGCGCGCCGCTTGCTGATCGCCAGGAACAGAGCCCCCAGCCCTGTCACCGCGTACAACCAGGGCGATATCGGCACGTCGATCACCAACGCGCCCGCCATCGCCCTCAGCACGAACCCAGCCGCGATGATCATCAAGTCAAGCAACACCACGTGCTTCAGGTGGTACGAGTAGGCCAGCGTCATCACCATGTACCCCAGCACCACGAACCCCACGCGCGGCTCCAACGCGAAGCTGCCGGCCAGCCCCACCACTGTCAGAGCCCCTGCCCAGAAGCCCGCCACTGTGACGGAGAGCCTTCCCGACGCTATCGGCCGCAGGCGTTTCCGAGGATGCAGCAGGTCGCTCTCCCGGTCGCGGATGTCGTTCACCAGGTACTCGGCGCTGCACACCAGACAGAACAGCGCGAATAGGGCCGTAGTCTTTCCCAGCAATGGCAGCCATGAGTCCACGTCGCGCGGGTGCCATGTCTCTCCCACCGAGAAGAGCAGCGCCATGTACACCAGCAGGTTCTTCGTCCACTGCTTTGGCCGCAACGAGATGAGCAGATAGCGGGCGGCGGAGAAGACGCCGGTTTGTGGAGTTGCCATGGGAGGGGTGTTGTTGGGAAAGGCGCGTTTGCTGTCTGCCATAATCGCTCCGATGATAAAGGCTGACCCCACGCCCCGTCAATCTGTGCTCGTTCAGGAACATCGGTGACACTTATCCTTCCCCCTCGATCCCACTAGAGTCGGGTCTCCGCCTGTCCGCCTGTGGCGGGTGCCCGGCCGGCCCGCGCCGCACAATATGTACCTTTCCTTGACTTCTGCTACGCCGCTCACTATCCTTTTCTCTGTGACGGACAAGAGTCGCCTGGATACGCTTCTCGTCCAGCGCGGCTTGGCTGAGAGCCGGGAGAAGGCGCAGGCGCTCATCCTGGCCGGTGCGGTCATGGTCGAGGGTAAGCCTGCCCCTAAACCGGGCAGCCTTGTTTCCGCCCTGGCCGCAATCGACCTTCTGGCAAGCCCCCAGTACGTCAGCCGTGGTGGTGACAAGCTGGCCGGAGCGCTTCAGGCATTTCGCCTGAATGTCGAAGGCTTGGTCGCAATCGACGTGGGAGCCTCCACCGGCGGCTTCACCGACTGTCTGCTCCAGAACGGGGCTGCCCGCGTCTACGCTGTCGATGTTGGCTACGGGCTACTGGACTACCGTCTTCGCCGCGATCCGCGGGTCGACGTTCGGGAGAGAGTTAACATAAGATATATGGAGTCCCTTCCTGAAAAGGCGGACATCGCCACCATCGATGTCTCGTTCATCTCTCTGGAGAAGGTAATACCGACGGTGGCGAATCTGCTCAAAGAAGGGGGGGTGATACTCGCCCTACTGAAGCCGCAGTTCCAGGCCCGCCGCGAGGAGGTAGGCAAGAAAGGCGTCGTGCGCGACTCTCAGATTCATGCCGCGGTCATCGGTCGTCTTGTCGCCTGGGCGGCTACCCACGGTCTGCACCTGCTTGGCCTCGTCACCTCGTGCCTCCTGGGACCCGCTGGCAACAAGGAGTTCTTCCTTCTCTGGAGGTTAGAAGGAAAACACAGTGAATAGGATCGGCATCTTCTACCACCCCAAGATGGCGGCGGCGTGCGCCCTCGCTGAAGAACTCCGCTCAGCCCTCTCGTCGCAGGTGAAGGAAGTCTGGGCGGGCGCTGCCTGGGACGACGACAGCGTCAAGGTGAACATACCGGGGACCGACCTGCTCATCACCGTCGGCGGCGACGGCACGGTTCTGCGGGCGGCCAGAGCGATCGTCCCCTATGACGTGGTTATCTTGGGTGTCAACCTAGGCCGGTTGGGATTCCTCACGGAACTCCGTGGCGATGAAGCCCTGCCTCGTCTCCCCGATGTCCTAGCCGGCGGCTGGTCCGTCGAGCGGCGGGCCATGCTCCACGCTCAGGTGTTGTCTGAGCGCGGAGGCCGAGTCATCCTCGGCGCCCGGCCCTACCTCCACGCCCTCAACGACGTCGTGCTGGGGCGCACCGCCCTCGGACGCACCGTGGTCGTTAGCACCTTCATTGACGGCGAGCTTGTGGCTGACTACCGCGCCGACGGCATAATCGTCGCTACGGCTACCGGTAGCACCGCGTACTGCCAGGCTATCGGTGGGCCGATCCTCCATCCCGAGGCGCAAGAGATAGTCCTGGCTCCTCTCGCTCCTCATCTTGGTCAGACGAATTCACTGGTGCTGCCCCGCCGCTCCGTCGTTGAGCTGGCCCTCGACCCCGGGCAGCAGGCCGCCCTCAGTCTCGATGGCGAGAGCAGCCTCCAGTTGGAGCCCGGGCAGGTCGTGCGAATTACGATGAGCGATCACTTCGCCTGCTTTCTGCGCCTCCCTAGGGAGCCCGACTTCTACGAGCGGGTCGCCGTGCGGCTTCGCTGGCGGCGTGCCCCTGACCCCGATGGGGAGTCATAGCGTAGAATAGGTAATGTCATGACGACGAAGACGAGCAAGGGGAGAACAAAGACCGGCATGCGACAGACCCTTATCGTTGAAAAGGCAAGAATAAGCGATGTCCAGCAGCTTCACGACCTCGTGAACGTCTTTGCCGCAAAAGGTGAGATGCTCCCCCGTACTATGGGCGAGGTCTACGAGAACCTGCGCGACTTCTTCGTCGTCCGTCGACAAGACGATGTCCTAGGCTGCGTCTGCCTTCACATAGTATGGGATGATCTGGCCGAGGTCCGTTCCCTGGCCGTGTGCGAGGAAAGCCAGGCGGTCGGTCTCGGTGCTGCGCTGGTGCGGGCCTGCATCGATGAGGCCTGCAACCTTGGCCTCAAGCGGGTCTTCGCCCTCACCTATCTGCCCGGCTTCTTCGAGAAGCTTGGCTTCCAGCAAGTAGATGTCATGACCCTGCCCCAGAAGGTCTGGAACGAGTGCTATCGCTGCCCCAAATTCCCGAGCTGCAGCGAACTGGCGATGGTGCTTGATCTCGACCCGCCCGTGGGTGTTTAAGGAACTTTTCTTGCCTGCTGACGACCCCGAATCGGACCTGCCGCGGACAATCGAGAGCAAGCGCGCTTTCTCCGGCCGTCTCATTAACGTGCGCCTCGATACCGTCACCACGCATGATGGCGCCACCGGTGTCCGAGAGGTCGTGGAGCATCCGGGTGCAGTCCTTCTTATCGCCCTCGACGATCAGGACAACATCCTCCTCGTGCGCCAGTACCGCCATCCCGTCGGTAAGCGTCTCTTTGAATTGCCTGCCGGGACGCTGGACGAAGGCGAAGACCCCCGGACCTGTGCCGAGCGGGAGCTCCGCGAGGAGACGGGGTACCGGCCCCGCTCTCTCGAGGAGTTGGGTGGCTTTTTCCTTAGCCCCGGCTACTGCAACGAGTACATTCACGTTTTCCTCGCTACCGGTCTCGAGGAAAGCCCCCTCGACACCGGCGACGAAGACGATCTTGCAGCGTTACGCCTGCCTCTAGCCGAAGCCCTGCGCATGGTCGAGCGGGGCGAGATACAGGACGCCAAGTCCCTAGCGGCCCTCCTAATGCTCTCTCGCCGGCGGGTGCTACCATGACCCCTTGCGATGCCTGATCAGGACACCGATATCCCGATTGGCAGCCACGAGGCATATAACTTTCCCCGCAGGGAACTGTTCCTCAAGTTTCCCTTCAATCTGCTATTCGGCATCAAGCGCTCCTTTGCTGCCGACTGCTGGTACACCCTGCGCTCTAACCCGCCTCTGCCGGAGTTCATCGGCCTGGAGAACGTCCCCGCCGACGGCTCCTTCGTTGTTGTTGGCAACCACTACGAGCGCCCCGGCGTCGAGATGTATTTCGCCGGCATGGCGGTTGCCGCTGCCGTTGCCCAGGCGCGTCCCGCCTCGCCGGAGATGCACTGGATCATCACCAGCGAATGGCGTGGCCGCCACTTTGGCCCCTTCCCCATCCCAGTGTGGCCAATCCGCTGGGTCTTCAGTCGTATCGCCCGCGTCTACGGCTTTGTTACGATGCCGCAGCGCGAAGAGGAGACGGCGGGCCGCGCCGCTGCCCTCCGCCAAGCTGCCACAATCATCAACTCCCCTGCTGGCAACAGCAGAGGCCAGCGCCGGGAAGGGGAGCCGGTCGGCCTCATGCCTGAGGCGAGGGGCAAAGGGACACTGATCGAGGCGATGCCCGGTTCAGGGCTCTTCCTGCGGATGCTCACGAAGGCAGGCGCGCCCGTTCTGCCGGTCGGTCTCTACGAAGAAGGAGGAGGTCTCGTCGTGAAGTTCGGCGAGCCCTTCCAGTTGCAGGTGAAGCATCGGGCTGGCCGCGAAGAGGAGGATCGTCTGGTGCGGGAGCAGGCCATGGTCGCTGTGGGCAGGCTGTTGCCGGAACGGATGTGGGGCTTCTACGCCGACGCAATCGCGAAATCGTTGGAGCGCTAGCTCTCCCACTCTCGATCTCAGACCGGTGATAGCCTAAGATTGGCTTCGCGTGGCCGTCCTTCCTCGTGCCCGACCGGGAGAGTCGGAAACATCGAGCTCAAGTAGACGATCAGATCGCCGGAGACCGTAGAATGCTCCAGCATGACGTCCTGGTTGTTGGCGCCGGCCTCGCTGGCATGAGAGCGGCGCTCGAAGCCGCGCGCGCTGGCGCAAATGTTGCCGTCCTCACCAAAGTCTACCCCTTGCGTAGCCACTCGGTCGCCGCTCAAGGTGGCATCAACGCTGCCCTCGGCGATGATGATTCCTGGGAGGTCCACGCCTTCGACACGGTAAAGGGCAGCGACTATCTCGGTGACCAGGACGCCATCGAGACGATGTGCCGTGAGGCAGCGTCCGACATCATCGAGCTTGAGCACATGGGCGCCGTCTTCAGCCGCCAGCCTGACGGACGGATCGCTCAGCGCCCCTTCGGTGGCGGAGGCTTCCCCCGTACCTGCTATGTGGCCGACATCACCGGCCAGGCGCTGCTTCACTCCCTTCACGACCAAGTCCTGAAACACAACGTGCCGGTCTACGACGAATGGTTTGTCACCTCGCTCTCGGTCGAAGACGGGGAGTGCTGCGGTGCCGTGGCGCTCAACATGCGCACAGGTGAAGTCGAGTCGCTTGCCGCCAAGGCCGTCGTTATGGCCGGCGGCGGTCTGGGGCGCATCTACACGCCGACCTCCAACTCCCTTATCTCCACCGGCGATGGGCATGCCCTCGCCTACCGTGCCGGCGCGCCGCTGATGGACATGGAATTCGTCCAGTTCCACCCCACGACGCTCAAAGACAGCGGCGTGCTCATCACCGAAGCTGCCCGTGGTGAGGGCGGCTACCTGCTGAACTCCGAGGGTGAACGCTTCATGGCCCGCTATGCCCCGAACAAGATGGAGCTGGCCGCGCGTGACGTCGTCTCCCGCTCCGAGCAGACGGAGATCGATGAGGGACGTGGCGTTGATGGCTGCGTCCTCCTCGACCTGCGGCATCTGGGGAAACAGAAGATCAAGGAGCGGCTTCCTCAAATCCACGAGCTGGCTCTCGACCTGGCTAACGTTGATCTTCTAAGCGAGCCTGTTCCCGTGCGCCCCGGAATGCACTACGCGATGGGTGGTGTCAAGACTGACGTCGATGGCGCTACTTCCGTCCCCGGCCTGTTTGCCGCCGGCGAGTGCGCCTGTGTTAGTGTCCACGGCGCCAACCGGCTTGGCGGCAACTCCCTACTCGAAACGATAGTCTTCGGCCGGCGCTCCGGCAGAGCCGCTGCTGCATACGCCGAAGCCCGTCCCTTGCCGCCCTTCTCGGAGACATCCGTCAAGAAGGATGGGAGCGCTGTCGCCGAGATCCTCGCCCGCCCGGCCAATGGGGAGCGGATGGCCGCCCTCCGGGCTGAGATGGCCTCTGCCATGAACGGAGGTGTTGGCATCTTCCGGACGAAGCAGGCGATGGAGCAGGCGCTGGCCAAAGTGCGCGATCTGAAGGGCCGCTGGAGGAATGTGCCGTCGCTAAACAAGGGCAAGGTCTTCAACACGGAGTTGCTGGCGGTCATCGAGCTCGGCTTTATGCTCGACCTGGCGGAGGTCATCGTCCTCGGTGCCCTGAAGCGAGAAGAGAGCAGGGGCGCCCACGCCCGTCTCGACTTCCCCGATCGCGACGATCAGGGCTGGCTCAAACACACGCTCGCCCACTACACTTCTGATGGGCCGAAGATGGACTACACACCTGTCGCCGTGACGCGGTGGCAGCCGGAAAAGAGGGTCTACTAGTTGCAGGCGAAGCTGAGAGTACGCCGTTTCGATCCCACGGGCGACGGACAGCCCGTCTACCAGACGTATGTCTTGGACGTGCCGGCTTCCGCTACCATCCTGGACTCTCTCCTGTCCATCCGCGAGCAGATAGACGGTTCGCTTGCCTTCCGCTGCGCTTGTCGCAGCGCCATCTGCGGCTCCTGCGCCATGCGAGTGAACGGCGTCTCCCGCCTGGCCTGCAAGACCAAAGTGATCGATGTGGCACCCCGCGGCGAGGAGATCACTCTGGAGCCGCTGGCCAACCTCCCCGTTATCAAAGACCTGGTAGCGGAGATGGGACCCTTCTACGAAAAGATGCGCCAGATAGCTCCCTGGCTTGTCGCGGCTCCAGAGGAAAAGGCGCCTGAGCGTGAGCATCTTG
>Ga0315273_10001085_pt1 | contig 30231 bp, 28 predicted proteins | sample YL17G02_0_MG_FD_205753 | JGI IMG/M metagenome (GOLD analysis project Ga0315273, IMG submission 205753) | Sediment microbial communities from Yellowstone Lake, YNP, Wyoming, USA - YL17G02_0 | ecosystem: Environmental > Aquatic > Freshwater > Lake > Sediment | place: USA: Wyoming | collected... | reverse complement strand
ATCGGCGCGTTCAGCCACGCGATCGGAACCATTTTCGGGCATCATGAGCGTATTTACGTCGCTCCGTGACTCCATGACTTCATCACCCAGATATGGACTTCTGCCACGGGCTGCTAGAGCAGATTTCAGATGATGCCATGCTGGTCACGCTCGTTGAGGACGTGCTCCAGGCAAATCCCGGCCAGGTTCAGAACTACCAGTCGGGGAATCAACGCGTGCTGGCATTCTTCGTGGGCCAGGTGATGAAGAAGTCGCAAGGCAGGGCCAATCCGCAGCGCGTGAGCGACCTGCTGAAACAGCGCTTGGAGAGAGAATGAACTCTGCCGTATCCGACAATGGTGGCACAGGTCATGATTGTGGCACGGGCGTCCCGCCCGTGAATCATGGGCCAGAGGCCCATGCCACGAAACCCCCGCTTCGCCTCGCGGTTCTGGCGTCGGGGTCTGGCAGCAACCTCCAGGCAATTCTCGATAAGATCGCCTCAGGCGAACTGAATGCCAAAGTCACTGTCGTGATCTCGAACAACAGCGATTCCTTCGCACTGGAACGCGCCCGAAAAGCGGGCGTCGAGGCAGTGCAATGGTCTGAGAAGAAAGCGGGCTCGCCCGAGCGGTTCATTCAAGGATTGCTGGACATCCTCAGGCAGGCCCAAGCAGACTTGGTCGTGCTGGCGGGCTACATGAAACTGATACCCAAAGAAGTTGTCCGTGCTTTTCCCGGTCGAATGATTAACATTCACCCGGCCCTGCTGCCAAAGTTCGGGGGCCCGGGGTTCTACGGGATGCGCGTGCACGAGGCGGTCCTCGCAGCAGGGGAGAAGGAAAGCGGTGCCACCGTGCATTTTGTCGACGCCGAGTACGATCACGGTGCGATATTGATGCAACGCGCCGTCCCGGTTCACCCGGACGACACGCCGGAACGGCTGCGCGAGCGGGTGCTGGCGGTCGAACACGAGTTATTGCCGGCGTCGATTGCGAAGTTTGCGAAGGAATACGAGCGTGAAAGCACATAGGCCATGGGAATATTGCCAAAGGCATTCCACCGCAGGGGCGCATTGCAATACGCCCCTGCCTCCTGCGGAGAGATGATCGAATGACAGAAGCGCTGGTTCGCAAGTCGGATACCATCATCGTTACGCAGCTCGGCGATCTGCCGCTGGTGGCACGCGGCAAGGTCCGTGACGTCTACGAACTAGGAGACAAACTCCTGATCGTCGCGACCGACCGCCTTTCGGCCTTCGATGTTGTCCTGCCGACGCCCATCCCCGGCAAGGGGAAAGTGCTGACACAGATGTCGCGCTTTTGGTTCGAGAAGACACGGGACATTGTGCCCAACCACATGATCACTTGCGACGTGTCCCAGTTCCCGCAGACGCTGCATCCTTACAAGGACCAGCTTGATGGACGCAGCATGCTGGTGAAGAAATGCCGTCGCATTGATTACGAATGCGTGGCACGAGGGTACATTACTGGGTCGCTGTTCAAAGAGTATCAGGCGGCGCAATCAAGTGCGAGAGCCGGTGCTGTGTCCCTTCACGGGTTCCGTTTCCCGGCGAACTTGGTCGATTCGCAGAAGCTGCCCGAGCCAATCTTCACCCCGGCCACGAAGAGCGATTCGGGACACGACGAGAATATCTCTTTCGACCGCATGGCCGTTGATCTGGGCCAGGAATTGACGGCACGTCTGCGCGATCTCACGATTGGTCTGTACAAATGGTGTGCGAACTATGCGGCCGAGCGGGGCATCATTATCGCCGATACGAAATTCGAGTTCGGCTTCGACGGAGAACAATTGACGTTGATCGATGAAATCTGCTCCCCCGACTCTTCGCGGTTCTGGCCCGCCGACCAGTACCGTCCCGGTGGGGCTCAACCAAGCTACGACAAGCAGTACGTGCGCGATTACCTTACACGAATCGCTTGGAACAAGCAGCCACCGGCGCCGGAACTCCCCGATGAAGTTGTTCGTGATACAGTTGCGAAGTATGAGGAGGCCCAGCGGCGGCTGTTGGCTGGATGAGGGATGCGAAAGTAATGCTCGACAATGGGAGAATGCGCAGTGACCATCACGACTGAACCGGCAACCACCAGCAAGACAACGCCAGATTGCCCCGCTCCCGAAGAGGGACTGGTCAAGATTAAGCGGGCGATCCTCTCGGCATACGACAAGACCGGCCTGGTCGAGCTGGCTCAGACATTGCGAGAGTTCGGGATTGAAATCGTCTCAACCGGCGGGACGATGTCTGCTTTGGAGAGAGCAGGCATCCCGGTGACCGCCGTGGAGGCGCTGACCGGATTCGGGTCGATGCTGGGTGGCCGGGTCAAGACACTGCATCCGAACTTGCTGGGCAGCATCCTCGCGCGCACGGAGTTGCCATCCGATCGTGCGGAGCTGGCTCAGGCCGGAATCGCCCCTTTCGAGTTGGTCGTGGTTAATTTGTACCCCTTTGCCCAGGCAGCAGACAATCCCAGGGCATCCTTCAGTGACGCTGTCGAACTGATCGATGTCGGCGGCCCGACAATGATCCGCGCGGCCGCAAAGAACCATGAAACGGTGGCTGTCGTGTGCGACCCAGCCGACTATGCGACGCTGGCGGCAGAGCTGAACGCCCGGAATGGATCGACCTCGCTCTCGACACGCCGGAAGCTGGCAGCGAGAGCATTCGCGCTCACGGCGTCCTACGATGCGAAGATCGCCTCCTATCTATCTGCAAACCTCACCGGGGGCGCCTCTGCGCATTTTCCAGAGATTCTGATCAAACGGTTCACGAGAACTGGATCCCTGCGGTATGGGGAAAATCCCCACCAGTTGGCAGCGTTGTATCGCGGTGACGATGACGCCGGACCATCGCTGGCTACAGCACGGGTCGAAGGCGGCAAGGAACTCTCCTACAACAATTACGGCGATCTTGATGCGGCTTGGCGGATGGCCGCTGATTTCGCCGAGCCATTCGCCGCGATCTTCAAGCACGCGAATCCCTGCGGCGCGGCAGCCGGCAAGGCGGTCACCGAAGCCTACGAGCTTGCGTACGCGACCGATCCCTTGTCGGCGTATGGCTCGATTGTGGCTCTGAACAGGACGGTGGACCGTGCCTGTGCAGAGGCATTGAACCAAACCACGTTTATTGAGTGTGTACTCGCTCCGGGATACGACCCGGATGCACTCGCGCTGATGCTGGCAAAGAAGACACGCCGCTATGTGACCGCGTCCACCATGAATCTTCCTCCTGGCCGGCTGCGTTTCAGGGAGATCCTCGGTGGATTGCTCGTGCAGGACGATGATGAACGCGATCTGGCGCCTGCCGATCTGAGAGTGGTCACAGACAAGGCGCCGACTCAGGCGCAAATTGCATCTCTGCTATTTGCCCGGAAGATCGTCAAGCATGCCAAGTCGAATGCCATCGTCCTGGCGCAGGGGACGGGGGCGGTCGGGATCGGCTCGGGACAGACATCGCGTGTTGATGCAGTGCACTCGGCTGTGACGCGTGCTGGCGACCGTGCCACAGGCGCGGTTCTCGCCTCGGACGCGTTCTTCCCGATGCGCGACGGCTTGGATGCCGCCGCCAAAGCCGGGGTGGCAGCCATAATTCAACCGGGTGGTTCCAAGCGCGACGCCGAAGTGATCGCCGCCTGCAACGAACACGGCATCGCCATGGTTTTTTCCGGGGTGCGCAACTTCCGGCATTGAGGCATTGGGTGGATGGTCTTGGAATCCCAACGGACCGGACTCTCAGGAACCATGGGAACGCAGGAGAATACGTGTGACACGAAGTACTGGGACCATGCCTGACCGCGAATCGCGACCTGCAAGTTGTTCTGGGAGGGCGAGGCTCCTGCCGAGCCTTTGCCCCCCCGCGCTGGCAGATGGCTCGGCAGGAGCCTCGCCCTCCCGATTCCGATTCAGCGGAGTGTCCGATCGAGAGCGACACATTGCTCAGATTTCCGTCACAGCGAGGAAAGGGTGTAGGTCATGAGCGCTCTCCAAGGGCGTCACGTTCTTCTGGGAATCACCGGCGGTATTGCGGCCTACAAGTCAGCGTATCTGTGCCGGCGTCTCAAGGATGCGGGCGCGGATGTCTGGGTTTCGATGACGAAGAACGCCACCCATTTCATTACTCCGCTGACCATGGAGACTTTGTCGGGACGTGAAGTGTTACTCGAAGTATTCCCCGCAAATCGTTATGTGGGAACGCGCCATATCGACATCTCCGACTGGACAGAAATGGCAATCGTCGCGCCCGCTACGGCGAACTTCATCGGACGATATGCCAATGGTCTGGCGGATGACATGCTGACCACCCTGTTGATCTCGGTTACGGCGCCGGTATTACTGGCACCCGCGATGAATACCGACATGTACAACCATCCGGCTGTACAGGAGAATCTGCAGAAGCTGCGCTCGCGCGGCGTCCACATGGTCGACCCAACGGTCGGACTCTTGGCCTGCCACACGGTGGGTGTCGGTCGGATGGCCGAACCGGAGACTATTGTGGCTGCCGCAGAGGCGATTTTCCAGCGTGCAAGTCGGCAGGATCTGGCCGGGAAGACGATCCTGGTCACGGCTGGTCCCACGAGGGAGCCCATCGACCCTGTACGTATGATCACGAACCGCTCTTCGGGCAAGATGGGGTATGCAATAGCGGCCGCTGCACAGCAACGCGGGGCACATGTCATCCTAGTCAGCGGTCCGACCATGCTGCCGACACCCGCTGGCGTCGAGTTGATAAACGTCGAAACCGCCCAAGAGATGTACAACGCCGCGCTGGCGCGATTTGACTCATGCTCCGTTGCCATTGGGGTCGCCGCCGTCAGTGATTGGCGCGTGTCTCATCCCGGAGTTCAGAAGCTCTCGAAGGCCGATGGCCCCCCGCTGTTGCATTTGGAACCAACCCCGGATATTTTGGCCACCATGGGTGCGCGCAAGCGGCCGGGCCAGTTCCTCGTGGGATTCTCGCTGGAGACCGATCCAGCGCGTTTGGACTCAGCGGCGAAGTTGAGAAGTAAGAATCTGGATCTCCTGGTCGCAAACAACCCGACCGCTCCAGGATCCGAATTCGGCAGCGATCACAATGACGCGTTGCTCATCGATCGTGCCGGTCAAGTCGAACCTGCCGGGTTCTTGACCAAGCAGGAATTAGCTAACCGCGTGCTGGACAGGGTGGCGGCGAGCCTGGCGTGATGAGAAGGGCACATGTTAGGGACATGCTATTGAGAACCGAGGAAGGAATGCGCGGCAGATCGCGCTCGAAGACGGCATCTTGCCTGCCAATCAGCGGGGGCGTATTGCAATACGCGCCTGCGGGCGTGCTGAAAAAGGCCGGACAAGAGTGTCCGGCCTACCGAAATGTGCTTCTTTCGGTAGGACGGACACTCTTGTCCGTCCTTCAAAGCCGTGCTGGAACGGCTTTTTCAATGCGCCCCTGCGTTGGAATGATAATCTGACAGACACCCCTATGCCGACACCCGACGAGACATCGCTAGTTGCCGCGCAGGCGCTGCGGCAGCTCCTTCAGATCGAGCCGACGCTGGAGTTGTTCGACGACAAGCCGCGCGTGATTCGTGCGGGATCACTCGATGAGCTATTCCAGATGATCCACACTTGCACGAAATGCCCGCTGGGTTTTTCCCGCACCAAGTTCGTATTCGGCACGGGCAGTTCCCACGCCGATATCATGTTCATTGGTGAGGCGCCCGGCCGCGATGAGGACTTGTCAGGAATCCCCTTCGTGGGTCGTGCCGGCCAGTTGCTGGACAAGATGCTGGCGGCAATCGCTCTGAAGCGCGAGGATGTCTACATCGCGAACATTCTGAAGTGCCGCCCGCCGGAGAATCGCGACCCGCTGCCGGAGGAATCAGATTCCTGTCTTCCTCATCTGGCCGAACAGATCCGTTTGATCGGGCCGAAGTTTATCTGTTCTCTCGGACGAATCGCGGCTCAGATTCTCTTGGATACGAAGACGCCTTTGTCGAAAATGCGAGGGCGCTTCTATGACGTTGGCGGCGCGAAAATGCTGGTGACGTTCCATCCCGCGGCCTTGCTGCGCAACCCCAATTTCAAGAGGGACGCGTGGGAAGATCTGAAGTTGCTGCGCCGCAGTTATGATCAGTCGCTTGGCCAGCCGACCGGACCGAAATTTGCAGGACAATAGAGCAGTTCGGGTGCCATCGATCTCAACATGATCACAAAGTGAGGACCTGTGGAACACGCGGTGATACTGGCGGGTGGACGGGGTGAGCGATTTTGGCCGCTGTCGCGCCGGGGCCGCCCCAAACAACTCCTCCCGATCACGTCCGAAAAGACAATGCTCGAAGCCACAATTGACCGGATCGCCCCGGCGTTCCCTCCCGATCGCACATGGATTGTCACCGGGGAGGAGATAGCGGATGCAGTTCTGAAGTGCGTCCCGAATGTGCCGGCTGCCAATATTCTTGCTGAACCGAGCAGCAACAACACCTGCCTTGCGATTGGCTGGGCGGCCGTCGAGTTGTCGGTCAGAGATCCCGATGCGACCCTCGTGATTCTCTCGGCGGATCATGCGATTGAGCCCGCCTCTACGCTGCTCCGTGTCCTGAAGGAGGGCATCCGTCTGGCCAGGAACGAGCCGCACCTGATCACAATCGGGATCAGTCCGACCCGTGCGGAGACGGCGTACGGTTACATTGAGCTCGGGGCGCATTTCGCAACGTCCGATGGCATCGCCTCCTATCAGGTGGAAGCATTTCTCGAAAAACCCGACCGTAACATCGCGCAAGACTACTACTATGACCGGCGCCATCTCTGGAACGCGGGGATTTTTGTATGGTCGGCGAAGGCGCTCTTGGATTCCCTGAAGGAGCATCAGCCGGAAATCCATGCCGCTCTGTCGCTGTACAGCAAAGCGATTGGAACCAGCCGTCAGGCCGCGGCGCTGAGAGAACTCTATGCCACCACGTCATGCATCTCGATCGATAAGGCGGTGCTCGAGCACGCCAACAATGTCGTCGTGATCAAGGCCGACGTCGCCTGGGATGATGTCGGCAGCTGGCTGGCGCTGGGCCGCCTCAAGAAGGGAGGAGCGGCGCATAATGTTATCATTGGGCAGGCGTACCCGCTGCACTCATTTGACCTGACGATTTACAATGAGACCGATGACCTCGTTTGCGCTCTGGGTGTATCCGACTTGGTGATTGTACGAACAGGCAATATCACGTTCGTTGCGCACAAGTCACGCATCGACGAGATCCGCGAGCTGACCGACAGACTCAAATCGGAAGGCCGGTGGGAAGACTATTTGTAGAACGCGCTTCATATATGGCCGTTCGAACAAAGCGGGGGTGCCACGGGCCTTCAGACCCGTGCCCCGAGCTTGGAAGCGGCTCGACGATAAGCCCCCGCCGCGGCGGGCGGCCTGGCCAGAGATGAACCCACACCGCGATGAATGAACCCGGAATCATCCGGCTCGACCGGGCTCACCCATCCGCACAGCTTGTACGGCGGCTGCAGCGTCATCTTGCCAATGGTGGCGCTGCCGTCTTTCCAACTGAGACGCAATATGCCCTGAGCGCCGACGCCACGAGCGATCCGGGCCTGGCTCGCGTTCGGCTTATCAAGGGGCGATCAAGAAATCAACCGTTCTCGGTCTTCTTTGCGGATCGCCTGACCCTCACAGATTGGGGAATCACACTCCCCGACTGGGCCGAATCTCTGGCAGAGGCATTTTGGCCGGGTCCATTGACATTGATTCTGCCTGCACGCAACCGCATTTTTCGGCGCTTGGGAGGGCGAGGACACACTGCAGGAGTCCGGGTATCTCCGGAGCCAATTGTCGGCTGTCTTTGTCGCATGCTGGGCCACCCCTTGATTGCGACAAGCGCCAATCCCTCCGGTTTGCTGTTGTCTCCCCCGGCGGAAAACCGTTGGTTGGCGGGTCAGGCGGCCCGCCGCGGTGGGCTGATCTGGGCTCGTCCAGTGCTTTTCCGGCGGCGTACGCCGTCGACCGTACTCGATTGCAGTGGTCGCCGCGCACGTCTGGTTCGGGATGGCGCGATTCCGGAGCGGATCTGGCGACTGGCCCTGCCAGCTTCGCATGTTGAAGACTGAACCTGGTGTGGCAAGGCACAATGGGACGACATGACTGACCAGAAACCTGAAAAGCCGTTCATGGTTCTCTTCGTTTGCACGGGCAACACCTGCCGCAGTCCAATGGCAGAAGGGTTGCTCAAGAAACTTGTGGCCGATCGTCCGGGTGTGCAACCGTCAATCACGGTGGCGTCGGCCGGCACCATGGGGCTGGTCGGCATGCCCGCAACCGGATTCGCCATGGAAGTGGCGGCTGACTACGGCGTCGGTATTCACGACCACCGCTCCCAGGCAGCGACGCCCCAATTGCTCGATGAGGCCGATCTGGTCCTGACAATGGCCGACGAACACCATGACTTCTGCCGGGGGATGGGAGTTCCCCCAGAGCGGCTCTACATGCTGCGGGCCTTCCCCAGACATCCGGGCGCGCTTTCCCAGTATGTGATCCCCGACCCAGTCGGAGGTGATCGCGAACAGTACCAGCGCACCTTCTTTCTGATTGAGGAAGCGCTCCGCCGCTGCCTGTCGGACATTCTCAATCGGGCCTCCGGTCTCCAAGGTGGAGCAGCATCCGCCGACAAACCATGATAACCGTCAGGCGGCTCTCGAGACCCAGGCGCATGGGAGTGTTTAAGAAGCCGCGCGCGCGCGGCTTTGCAGGACGGACAGGCGTGTCCGTCCTGCAAAGAGCCTCTGACAGAATGATCGGAGAGTCCAGAAATGTGTGCGGCTTTCCCAGGGTCATTCCCGCGAAAGCGGGAATCCAGTCTCCGGTTCTTCACGATCACGCGGCCTATTCATCGGACCCAATTCTCTCCAGCGGGAGCCATCTCATTGTAAAGTGGCGGCCGTTCTGGATTCCCGCTTTCGCGGGAATGACGAGGCAGTGGCGGCGTGCCCGCCGGGGCGGGTTGAACCTGTCTCTCATTTCATTAGAAGCTCTCAGGAATCCGATCTTGACGGGCGCGCCCCTCTTGTCCGGTCGTATTCGCGACTTTCACACGATCAGCGCACTGCGTATCAGCATACGCCTGCTGGCGGCGGTGTCTCTGGTGACACTCATTTGTCTGCCCGGTTCCAGCCATCGTGGGGAGGTATCGGCTGCGCCAGAGAATTCTGCCATCGGTCCCGACAGCAGCAGAAGAGTCACGCCGGATAAACCCTCGGAAGCCGGCGCACTGGCTGATTCCAACTGGCTCGGCACGGTGCCTTGGCCGCCACGCCCGATTCGCAACTTCTCCTTCGGAGTGGGGGAGACGCTGCTCTACGACATCGGCTGGCAATCGATCGTGGCGGGGCGAGGACAGATGACGGTCGGGCAGCCGGTCGACACCAACGGCCACCTCTGTTTTCCAATCGTATCCACGGTCGAGTCGTCCCCGTTTTTCTCAACGTTCTATCGCGTGGATGACAGTGCCATCTCCTTTATGGATGTCCGCCAGCTATATCCCATTCGCTTTGAGAAGTACTTGCGGGAGGGGAAGTACCGCTCCGACCAGATTGCCGAATTCGACCCCGTGGCTGGGAGGGCTTACACTCCCAAAGACACCGTCGTAATCCCTCCGTATGTTCAGGACGCACTTTCGCTTCTGTACTACGTCCGGACACTTGATCTGAAACCCGGCACGGAGCTGACGGTCCAGAACTTCACGGGCAAGAAGACCTATACTCTTACGGTTCGGATTCTTCACCGCGAGCGGATCGAGGTCAAGGCCGGGACATTCAGCACAATTGTGGTCGAACCGCTCCTGCAGGCGGCGGGTCTGTTCAAGCAAGAGGGGAAACTCAAAGTGTGGCTGACCGACGACCGGCTGCATCTGCCGGTCCTGATGAAAACCAAAGTCCTCGTCGGCTCGATCGTTGCCGAATTGACCGACTACCGGCTGGGGACCGTCCGGCGGTATTCTCCATGACAAAATTCAAGCCCGCAGATCTGACCAAGCTTCGCCGTTCCGAAGCACCGCAGCGCTCATTGCTCGTGGATGTCTCGAAATTCGCGCGTCCCCCGGTTCGTAGCGATGATGTCGCGTCATTCCTTCGGAAACTCCCAGGGTTCTTGAAAGCCAATGACTGGCTCGCGCTCCTGGATGCCATCGACGCGGCCCATCGTCGCGGCAAACCAGTCTTCTGGTTTCTCGGCGCCCATGTTCTCAAGTGCGGACTTTCACCGCTCGTGATTGACCTGATGAACCTGGGGCTGGTCGATCTGCTGGCATTCAATGGCGCCGGCGCGATTCACGATATCGAAATCGCCTTCCTGGGAAAGACATCGGAAGATGTGACCGCCAACCTGAAGTCGGGACAGTTTGGCATGGCCAAAGACACAGCGCAGTGGTTCGCGGCCGGGACCCAACTGGCGTCGGAGGAGGATCTCGGGTTAGGGGAGGGGATTGGGAAGCGCATCGCAATCGGACGCGCGCCACACAAGCGACATTCGCTGCTGGCAGCAGCATTCAAGTCCGGCACCCCAGCTTTGGTTTTCCCAGCCATCGGCGCCGAAATCGTCGCCCAGCACCCCGAATATGATGCCGCCAAAGTCGGCGCCGCCGCGCACTTGGATTTCCGAATCCTCGCCGCGCAATGCGCCCGCCTCAACAACGGTGGAGTTGTGCTCCATTTCGGCTCGGCGGTCATCCTCCCGGAAGTCTTCCTGAAAGCACTATCTGTGGCCCGGAACCAGCACCGGGTGGAGAAATTCACCACGGCGAATTTCGACATGATCCAGCACTACCGACCCAACGTCAACGTCGTGAACCGCCCAACCCAGTCGTCCGGCCGCGGATTTACATTCACCGGACACCACGAACTGATGCTACCTCTGCTGGCCTGGTCGATCAAGTCCCGCCTGCGGCTCTGATCGCACGAGCTGGTCTCGCCCCTCGGCCCCGGTGCCGCGGCCCCACAGTTCCCTTAGAGCCTCTAGCAGAATGAGCAATCGTCCGACGATCACAAGGCGGCACCCCTTCGTCATTCCCGCGAAAGCGGGAATCCAGCCTCGCGTGCACTGGGTGCAGGCTGGTTCCGTCAAAGGACATTCTGACCGCCCAGACGATTGTCGGCAGGGGTGCGCCGCATCCTGGATTCCCGCTTTCGGGCTTGTTGAAAAACCCCGATCAATAAAGACGACGGTCTGATTGCACGGATGCCACGGACAAGGAAGACCGAGCGGCTTTCTTGCTCGGTCTTCCTTGTCCGTGTCTTTCTTCGGATTGTGAGAAAAAGACACGGACAAGCAGATCATCCAAAGAGCCGGATGATCTGCTTGTCCGTGGCACCCTGATTCGGAACCGGGCTTTTCAACACGCCGTTTCGCGGGAATGACGTTGGGCGGAACCTGCGCGTTTCCGGCTCGACAGCTCATTGTGTTGGAGGCTCTTAGCGCCATCAGCCTGAGGATCATCTCTCACCCAGGCGGCTACGATGTCCATTCCCTGTTCGCGCCATTCCGCATAACTTGTCTGGCAGGATCTTCGCCACGCCAAGGGCAAGAAACCTCTTGCGGGTGTTCATTTCTCTGCTATATTGAAACAAAGTCCGTTCTGATCTCGTAGGACGAACTGAGACTTTGTCACTTCTGACCGGGAGGTGTCCATGAGTGGTTCTTGTTCGATTTGGTGCCGCCGGGCATTTGGCCGGCTGGCGGGATGTCCCGTCATCGCGATCCTGATCTCGTATTCGGTGCTGTCTGGCTCCCACGCCGGCGCACAGGGGCTCTGCTACGAAGGTGCGGTCAACTACGCGGTCGGCTCTTATCCTTGTTCAGTCTTTGCGACCGATCTCGACGGGGATGGGGACCAGGATCTGGCGGTTGCCAACTATGCCTCCAGCGGCACCGTCTCAGTGCTGAAGAACAACGGAGATGGAACCTTTGCGACGGCGGTCAGCTACGCGGCCGGGAATGGATCTTACTCGATCTTTGCCGCCGATCTGGATGGAGATAACGATGCCGACCTGGCAGTGACCAATCTCAGCAGCAACAACATCTCCGTGCTGAAGAACAACGGGAATGGGACCTTCGCGGCAGCAGTGAACTACCCCGTCGGGAATTACCCTGTGTCGGTCTTTGCAGCCGATCTCGATGGGGATGGGGATCAGGATCCCGCTGTGGCCAATTTCTGGAGCGACAACGTCTCGGTGCTGAAGAACAACGGGGACGGGACCTTTGCGGCGGCGGTGAACTACGCAGCCGGGGATGCCCCTAACTCGGTCTTTGCAGCCGATCTGGATGGTGATGGTGATGCCGACCTGGCGGTGGCCAATGGCAGCAGCGACAACGTCTCGGTGCTGAAGAACAACGGGGACGGGACCTTTGCGGCGGCGGTGAACTACGCGGCCGGGGATGCCCCTCAGTCCGTCTTTGCCGCCGATTTGGACGGGGATAACGATACCGACCTGGCAGTGGCCAATTCCTACAGCGCCAACGTTTCGGTGCTGAAGAACAACGGGGATGGGACGTTTGCGGCGGCGGTGAACTACGCGGCCGGGGATGTCCCTCTGTCGGTCTTTGCTGCGGATATGGACGGGGACAATGCCAACGACTTGGCGGTGGCCAATGAGAACAGCGACAATGTCTCGGTGCTGAAGAACAACGGGAATGGGACCTTTACGGCGGCGGTGAACTACCTGGTGGGGGATTACCCTTACTCGGTCTTTGCCGCGGATCTGGATGGGGATGGGGATCAGGATCTGGCGGTGGCCAATAACTTCAGCAGCAACGTCTCGGTGCTGAAAAACTGCGGGACTACCTGCGACGGCTTCGATGGTGGCTCGGTGGATCTGGCGATGTGGAATCCCGTTACCGGCGATTGGACGCAACAGGACGGAATGGTCACCGGGTACTGGGATCTAGGTCAGGCGGAAAGCGATCAGGGCAATCTGCTCCTTGTGGAAGCTCTGCAGCCGGCAGGGGACTACACATTTGAAGCGGAGATGGTGGTCAAGCCCTTCGGCCAGAACGAGAACAACTGGAGATTCGTGCTGTACAACTCCGCCGGCAACAAGTACAACATCAATTACGATATCGAAGGCCAGGCAGTCGGAACCGAAACTCGCCAGGGAGGTGGCGACTACGGACCGCCGCATTATGGCGTGAGCGATGTCCGGTATTTTCACACCGGCCTTGGCGCCGTGAACTACACCCGCCTTTTCCGAAGGGGCAATGTCTTCTCCCTCTACCTCAACGAGCACTTCCTGTTTTCCTTCCCGGATGCGATCTGGGGTGGCCATGTCAGGGTGGGACTGGGGGCGTATGGCCATGCCACCTACGCAAGAGCCTGTGTCACATCCGTCACATTCCCGTCGGTGCTCACGGTGACGAATCTGGCGGACGCCGGCCCCGGCTCGCTGCGCGAGGCGATCAGCGACGCCAACTACTATCCCGGTCGCGATTCGATCATCTTCTCCGTCGCTGGTGTAATTCACCCAGTTTCGCCGCTCCCCTCCCTGCAGGATCCCGGCGGAGTCGTGATCGATGGCCTGTCCGCACCGGGAGCCACCCCAGGTGCGCCGACCGCGATCCTCGACGGATCAAGCGCTGGAGTGGGATCGGGGATCGTGGTCCTCGCGTCCAACAATGTGATTCGGGGACTGGAGATTCGCAATTTCCCGGGTAGAGGCATCCTGGTCAGCACCGGGGCGGCGCTCTTCAATACCCTCTCCGATAATAGAATCTACGGGAATGGCGCCCTTGGAATCGATCTGGGTGGTGACGGGGTCACGCCCAACGATCCGGGGGATGGCGACACCGGTCCGAACACTCTGCTGAATTACCCGGTGTTCGATTCGGTCTTGGAGACCAGTGCGGATACGTTCACTGTGTTTGGGACAGCGACACCGAAGTCCCGGGTGGAGCTGTTTCTCGCGTCCGAGGCAGGCAGTTCAACATTTCAGCCGGAGGGAATCCATGGTCCGGCGTATCGCCTGCTGGGATGGGCCACAGCGGCCGTGAGTGGATTCTTTTCCTTCGATTCCATCGCGAAGCCGGATTGGTCACAGATTACGGCGACAGCGACTGATACGCTGGGCAACACCTCTGAATTCGCCAGGAACAAGCTGCTGACCCCCGACCCATTGCGGATCACCGGCTACAGCGAGCCGGCTCCTCCTCTGCGGGGTGTCATGTCCTTGCCGCTTAGCTCTCCGGCGTTGCAGGTCACAGTGTACGGTCCACCAGATTCCGTGGGGCATGTCGACTCGATCGGATCGTCGTTCAACACCTTCGGGTCGCGGGCGACCTACGATTCCCTGACCGACCACAATAGCGGTGGCCTTCCCGACACGCGCGTGAAAATCGTATCGCCGGACAGCGGCGAGTATCAGATCAAATACGTTTTGATCGGCGATCCTGGGAGCTACCTGACGGGGATCGGGATCGACGGCCACGCGGAGGTCAAGAAACAAATCGCTTTCGCGGCAATGGGACAGGTGATCGACACGACGTACCACTTGGCCCCGCCAACGCGAGGCGAGCTGAACGGTGACGGTGTGATCGATGTATTCGACGTGATCGCATCGATCGACATGATTTTCAGTGGCGCGCCGATGCCCGACCCGGCCGAGTTGTTGGACGTGAATTGCGACGGAGTCCCCGACGTGTTCGACGTGATCTACCTGATCGACTACGCGTTCAGCGGGGGACCGGTGCCGTGCCAGTGAGCCACGGCGGGTGCCTTGCGTGATCCGTTCTGGCGCGTGGTCGGGACGTCTGCCTGTGTACGGGGGAGGCTGATTGCGATCACATCTCTGCGCACAACCGCGCCGATCAGGATCACTGCCCCTGAAAGGGGCACCCCATACCAGCCCAGGGCGAAGCCCTGGGAGACGAGACGCCAAAGAAACCATCAGCCCTGAAAGGGCGGCCCTACTCGGCCACGAATCGGATCCCGCAATTATTTCGCCCTTTCAGAGCTGAAAGAATAATCTCGATCCTGCAGACCCGGGGCGTTGCCCCGGGCTGATATAGAACGCCCCTTTCGGGGGCTGGTGGTAGAAGCCTGTCTGTGGCACGGGCGTCCCGCCTGTGCTCATGGGCGGGACACCCATGCCACGATCAATAGAATCCCATCCCCCCCCAACCCCGTAATTCCCCTTGCGCGCCCTGTTGGCTTGCAATATGTTATGAGGTTTGGAGCGGGGGAGTCCCGCTCCATTGATTGTTAGGTGTGACGAGCGGGGTAAGCCCGATGTCCAGTGCGGCCCCAAAACAGATTGACGGCCGGTTGAAACAAATTGTCGAAAACGCGGTTTCGAGCCGCGGGGTGGAGTTGATCGACCTGTTTCACGTACGAAGCAGCAAACGCCAGATCGTTCGCGTGGTGATCGACAAGGTCGGAGGTCTCTCGGTCGAGGACTGCGCGGAGGTTTCCCGCCGTGTGTCCGCCGACCTTGACATGGCCGAGGTTATTCCCGGCCGCTTTACACTGGAGGTCTCGTCGCCTGGCATTGACCGGCCGCTGAAGACTGCCGCCGACTTCAGACGCAAGGTCTCGCGCGAAGTCAGTGTCCGGCTGGCGGAGCCGGGACTAGAGCCGGAGGCCGTGGAAGGGACTATCGATGCGGTGACAGACAACTCAGTCACCGTGGGCGGCCGGATTCTGCCGCTCGACCGTGTTGTGGAGGGGAAGTTGATCGTTTAGGACCGTAGGACGCATGTGCGGTCCGGGCCGGACTTGGAGCGGCCAAAAGGAAGTCATTATGCCAATGGACTTTGATGTCATGGAGGTGATCCACCAGATCACCAAGACCAAGAATCTCGACCCGGAATATGTCCTGGAGACCATCAAAGAGGGTCTCATGACCGCGGCGCGCAAACGTTTCGGTGAGACGGACAATGTCCGGGTCGAAATCGACCGGCGCGAGGGCGAGATTTACATGGTCGCCACCAAGAGCGTCGTCGGTTTTGTCGAGGATCCACTGCACGAAATCTCCCTGGTCGATGCGCAGGAGATCGATGAAGAGTCCGAGATCGGCGACGAGATGGAAATCGAGCTGCCCCTCGGGGAATTTGGGCGCCACGCGATCGCCGCGACCAAGCAGATCCTGGTCCAGCGCATCCGCGAGAAGGAACGTGAACAGACCTACAACGAATACAAGGACCGCATTGGCGAAGTGGTGACGGGTATCGTTCAGCACATCGACAAGGGGACGATCATTGTCAACTTGAATGGCGCCGAGGCTGTCGTTCCTCGCAAGGAACAGATCCCGCGCGAGCGATTCCGTCAGGGGGACCGCATCCGCGCGATCATATCCGACGTTCAGCCCAACATGAAGGGACCGCAGATCATTCTTTCGCGCGCCCATCCCCAGCTTCTGCTCCGTCTGTTTGCGCTGGAGGTTCCGGAGATCTTCGAGAGGATCGTGGAAATCAAGATCGTCGCCCGCGAACCCGGCGAACGCTCCAAAGTGGCGGTCACGTCAATTGATGATCGCGTCGACCCCGTCGGGGCCTGTGTGGGGGTCAAGGGTGTCCGGGTGCAGTCGATAGTCCGGGAACTGGCCAACGAGCGCATCGATATCGTGCAGTGGGATTCTGACCCCGAGATCTTCGTGCAGCGGGCCCTTGCGCCGGCGCGCGTGGTTCAGGTGAAAAGCAATCCCGATGCCAAAGAAATGACGGTGATTGTCGATGACGATAAGCTGTCCTTGGCCATCGGGCGCAACGGACAGAACGCCCGTCTGGCCGCGAAGCTTACAGGCTGGAAGATCACCATCAGGTCCGAGTCCCAGTATCTCAATCAGCGGACTCGTGCGCTGGCGACCGTCACCGCCCTGTCAGAACTGCCGGGTGTGGGTGCGGTCACGCAGGCCAGGCTCGAGGCGCATGGCATTGACTCTGTCGAGAAACTGGCCGCCAAGACCGAAACTGAACTGACTGAAATCGAAGGGCTCGGACCGAAGACATCAGCCAAACTGATTGAAGCGGCACAGGAATGGGTGTCACAACACATTGACCTCAGTCTCAAGGATGAAGAACCCAAGTCCACGTCCCTCGGCGATGAACTGTTCCTGCCCGACGGTGACGTGGCAGACGATGCCGGGGAGGGCGGGGAAGATCTCGATGAGGAGGGGAAACGCCGCAAGCATTGAGCGGCGCCCCATTGCCCGGTGAAGACTGATCCCGGGCCGGACAGATATCACGGAAGGCTGTTGAGTTCTTATGGCAAACATGCGCCTGTACGAAATCGCACGCGACCATAAACTGTCGAGCGACGCGCTGATGGCGCTGGTCAATCGCTTGGGGTTTGACGTTCGCAGCCACATGAGTGTCGCCACGGACGAGATCCTCGAAGCGATTGAAGCGGAGTTTGGAAGACAGCGCGATTCCCTCAAGGCCGAGATCGCCGTTCGCGAGAAGAAGACTCGCGAACGCAAGGCACGTGTTCGTCAGGCCGCTGAAGACGAGGCTCAGCGCACGGCTGAAACCCAACGCGCGGCCGAGAAAGTCCGCCATGAGGAAGAAGAGCGCAAGGCCAAGGAAGCGGAAGCTGCGGCCGAGGTTGCCAGGGTAGCTGCTGCCGCAAGGGCCGCCGCTGCGCCACGGCCTCCCCTAAGCGCCTCACCCGCTGCCGTCGCGTCTAGGCCTCCCCTAAGCGCCTCACCCGCTGCCACCGCGTCTAGGCCTCCCCTAGGTGCTTCACCCGCTGCCGTGCCTCCGGCCAGTGTGAAGCCTGTGCCGCCGACAGCGCCGCCAGTGGCACCTCCCCCCCGTCTGAGTCCGATGCCGATGAAGATTACCGGGCGTCCGGGCGGGGCAACGGTCATCCTGCCACCCGCCCGCCCTGCTGGGGCAGGTGTCACGGGCCGTCCCGCATCGCCAGTTATGGCAACCGCGCGGCCGATCGACGACTCCCAGCGCAAACGCCGCCGCCGGACTCCGAAGAAGAAACGCCAGCGTGTCGATCAGCAAGAAGTCGCGGCCAGCTTCCGCAAGACAATCGCGCAACTCGGTACGCGCGCGAAACCGCGCCGCCGCCGCCGCCGTGATGATGCCGATGGGGGTGTTTACGAGGAGCCGGCACGGTCCATCGAGGTCAACGAGTTCATGTCGGTCTCGGAACTCGCACAGAAGATGGGCGTGAGCGCCACAGAAGTTGTGGCCAAGTGCATGGAACTGGGCATGCTCGCCACCGTCAACCAGCGCCTCGATACGGATACCATTGAAACTGTCGCCTTGGAATTCGACTTCAGTGTGAAATTCGTCCAGGAGATCGGCGCCGATGAGATGCCGGAAGAAGCCGACGCCGAGGGTGATCTGGTCCACCGAGCCCCTGTCGTGACCGTCATGGGACATGTGGACCACGGAAAGACGTCTCTTCTGGATTACATTCGCGAGTCCAACATCATTGCCAGCGAGTCCGGCGGGATCACCCAGCACATCGGCGCCTACCGCGTCGCGACTGACCGCGGGAATATCACGTTCCTCGATACGCCGGGCCACGCCGCCTTCACCGCCATGCGTGCGCGCGGCGCCCAACTCACCGACATTGTAGTGCTGGTTGTCGCCGCCGATGACGCGGTGATGCCTCAGACCATCGAGGCGATCTCCCACGCCCAGGCGGCCAGCGTCCCGATCGTCGTCGCCATCAACAAGATGGACAAGCCGGGCGCTGATGCTGACAATGTGCGCACGCAGTTGTCACATCACGGCCTGATTCCGGAAGACTGGGGCGGAAAGACCATCATGGTTCCCGTGTCAGCCAAGACCGGCGACGGTGTCGACCGCCTTCTCGAAATGATTCTCCTGCAGGCGGAGGTTCTGGAACTCAAGGCCAACCCAGGGAAACTCGCGCGAGGCGTGATCGTCGAGGCCAAACTTGATAAGGGGCGCGGCTCGGTCGCAACCGTGCTGGTTCAAAACGGCACGTTGCGCGTTGGCGATTTCTTCGTGACCGGGTCCCATTCCGGCCGCATCCGTTCCATGGTCGACGACCATGGAAAGCCCACGCACGAAGTCGGGCCTGGCATCGCGGTCCAGGTCACCGGAGCCGATGGCGTGCCGCAGGCCGGCGATTCGTTCGTCGTCTGTGAGGATGAACACGTTGCCCGAAACGTCTCACAGATGCGCGGACGTGTCAAGCGTGAGCAGACTTTCTACCGTGTGCAGAAAACCACTCTGTCAAATGTCTACGAGCGCATCAAAGAGGGCACCATCCGTGATCTGCACCTAATCATCAAGGGTGATGTTGACGGCTCCGTCGAAGTGCTGGCGGACACGCTCGCCAAGATCAAGTCGGAGGAAGTTCAGGTCAATATCATCCACCGTGGCGTCGGCGCCATCAACGAGTCGGATATCATTTTGGCCGCGGCCTCGGAGGCGGTGGTTGTCGGCTTCCACGTCCGTCCCGATGCACGGGCCCGCGGACTCGCCGCCCGTGAGGGCGTTGACATCCGGATGTATAACATCATCTACGAGGTCGAAAGCGATATCCGCGCCGCACTTGAAGGCATGCTGGCTCCCGAGAAGGTGGAAGAGCAGACCGGCGTCGCAATGGTGAAAACTATTTTCAAGATCTCACACATTGGCACAGTGGCCGGGTGCGAAGTCACCGAGGGCGCGGTGCGGCCGCGTGACCAAATCCGAATTGTGCGCGACGGCCTCACGATCTACACGGGTCTCGTGCAGACGGTGCGCCGCTTCACCGATGACGTCAAAGAAGTCTCCGCCGGCCTGGAGTGCGGGATCAAGGTCGAGAACTTCAACGATATCAAGGTCGGTGATTCTCTGGAGTTGTTCCGGGTCGTCGAACATGTTCGCAAGCTGGTGTGATCGGTCACAATGGGCAGGCCGGGCGGGGAACCCATCACAGTTGCTGGTCGCAAATGATTGCAGAGGCCCGTCTGGAGTTACACTTGCCGGGATGCCACAGCTTAAAGGAGAAGAGGAGCATCCTGAAACGGTTCCTCGAACACACGCGGCGAACCTACGGAGTCGCCATTGCCGAGGTTGACGCCCAGGACAAGTGGCAGATGGCCGTCGTCGAAGTGGCCGCCGTCGGCAATGAAAGGGCGCATCTGCACCGGATCCTGACCAAGGTTGTCAACGACGCCGATCGCCCTGGTGAGATCAGTCTGACCAACAGCGAAATCCATGTCTGAGCATCCCTGACGCTCAGCCGGAACTCCGCCCAACCGAAAGCCCTCAACAAAAACACCGAATAGACGTAATTAGCCGGTCAGGAATATGCTCCCGCACACGAGCGGCGGTGGCCGGCCACGGGAGATCGACGCAGCGGCGTTTCCAGATGAGACACTTTGACCGGTCACAGAGAGTGGCGGACGAGATTCATCGTCTCGTCGCCGAATTGATCCGGGCCGAGGTCAAGGATTTCGACCTGACTCCGGTGACCATAATCCACTGCGAAGTCACGCGTGATCTGGCCGAGGCCAGGTTGCGCTACTCGGTTCTGGGAAACGACGACACCCGCCAGCGCTGCGCCGATGCACTGGGAAAGGTCGCCGGATTCCTGCAGCGTCGCGTCGGGGAACGGCTGAGACTCCGGTTAACGCCACGCTTACGGTTCGCCTACGATGAATCGATCGCCGAAACCGCGAAACTTCAGGAGTTGTTCGAGAAGATAGCGCGCGAGCGGGACGGCAATGCGTAAGTCCGACGCCAATAAGATCGCAGCAATCCTGCGCCCCGCCTCCCACATCCTGATCACCGCACACCGGGACCCCGATGGCGACTCGCTGGGATGCCAGATGGCGTTCCACGAGTACTGGACCACGCAGAGAAAGGGCACGGCCGACATTGTCGATCACGGTTCGCTGCCACGCAAGTATCGCTTTCTCGATCCCAAAGGCCTCATCCGATCACCACGGCAGATCAAGCGCCCCGTCCATTGGGATGCCGTGGTCGTATTTGAATGCTCCTCGCTTGACCGGATCGGTTCCGTTAAGTCCCTTCTCACTGACGGACTGCCGATTGTCAACATCGACCATCATTGCCAGAACTCCCTTTTCGGAACGGTCAACGTGCTCGATCCGGCCGCTGCCGCCTGTGGTGAGATGCTTCACGATCTCCTGCAGTTTTGGCACGCCCGCATCACTCCATCCATGGCGCAGCAACTGGCGGTTGCCATCGTGACCGACACGGGCCGCTTTCATTATCACAGTACAAGCCCGAGGACACTGGAGTTGACCGCCGCGTTGATGCGTCAGGGGGCAGATCTCACCGCTCTGACCGATCAGATCTATTACTCGCACGACATCAATCACTTCCGCCTCGTGCAGCACGTCCTGGGAAGCGCGCAAATCAGAGCCGGCGGGAACGTGTGCCTGCTCACCTTGCGCGCCGCCGAGCGGCGCAGGTACGGCGTGCCGTTGCGCGAACTGGAAGGTCTCGTTGACTACACTCTTTATCTGCGGGGCGTTAGAGTCGGAGCCCTCCTCAAGGAAATGGGACCGCGCAAAACAAAAGTGAGCCTCCGGTCATCCGACTCATCCGATGTCGCCGAGATTGCGCGCCGCTTCGGAGGAGGCGGACACCTCAACGCTTCCGGTTGCACGATCGATCTGCCTCTGAAGGAAGCTGTCTCAGCCCTCGCCAAGGCGATCGGACCGCTTCGCGGCACGCGCAAAGCCAGACATGCAAATCGAGACTGAGACAACGGTGTCTGCGGCGATTTCACCCGGCGTGCCAGTCACCCACTCTCGGAACCCCGCGGAACCCTGCGGTGTCATCCTGGTGGACAAACCGGCAGGCATCACTTCGCATGATGTCGTCGATGCGCTGCGCCGGGTCTGCCGGATTCGTGCGGTCGGACACACTGGCACACTTGACCCGGCGGCCTCGGGTCTGATGGTCATGCTTGTCGGCAAGGCAACCAAGATCGCACCGTTCGTCAGCGGCATGGGCAAGTGCTACCGCGCACTGATCCATCTCGGCCAGGTGTCCGACACCGGCGACGCCGAAGGTCGTCTCACAGCGGCCGGGGATCCCGCGTCCGTGACCCATGAACGGCTGATCGCCGTGCTTCACAACCTTGTCGGCGACGTCTCATTGAAAGTACCGGCCTTCGCGGCGGTGCGCACCAAGGGCAAACGCCGCTATGAACTCGCCCGCGGCGGCCAGGATGTTCCGCCGCTCGAGCGCACCGCGACGATACTCTCGGCCGATCTGCTGATATTCGAAAATCCAGCCGTCACCGTCCGCGTCCGTTGTTCGGCAGGAACCTACATTCGTTCATACGCTGAGGCGATCGGCGAAGCTCTGGGGTGCGGTGCGTATCTCGCCGGCCTCCGGCGTGAGGAGTTCGGACCATGGCACGTGGATGAAGCTGTCTCGTTATCTGAGTTGGAGACTTCTGCCCAGGGAAGTGCCGATACCCCATCGCTCCGTTCCATCGAGGAGTTCCTCACTTTTGCCAAGGCCCGCGTACTCGATGAATCTGTGCCCGCAGTTATGATGGGCCAGCCGATCACGGCCGGGATGATTGCCGGGATCGAAGGACAGTTCGACAACCGCGACACTGTCTTGCTGTGCGATTCGTCAGGGCGTGCGCTCGCAATCGTTACCGCGAATTTCGACTCCAACCAGCGGCTGAACGATTGTCCATCAGGTGAACTGTTCAGCTATCGCCGGGTGCTGGTGTGATGCAAGTTCCCTTTCCCAAACCACCAGCAATCTCAGGCAGTGCCTATCTTGAGGACCCCGAGAGCGCCCGGAAGGCGCTGACCGGCCGGCCGGTCATTTGTATCGGGACATTCGATGGCGTTCACCGTGGACAGCAGGCCATCCTCGCACGCGGTCTTGCAATCGCAAGGGCAAACAACTGCCAGTTGCTGGTCGTCACGTTCCACCCTCACCCCAAGACCATTGTCGGTCCTCATCTCGCGCCACTCCTGCTCACCGAGTCGGCCGAAAAAATCGCACTTCTCCATTCCTACGGAGCCGATCTGGTCTTGCAGCTTCGTTTCGACAAGCAGCTGGCCTCGATGTCGGCAGGCGATTTTCTCGGGGAGATTCTCTTGAAACGTCTGGAAGTGGCATCCATTGTGATCGGGCATGATTTCGGATTTGGCAAAGGACGAGAGGGTACGCCGGAATTTCTCCAGAAGTGGGGCTATTTGAATGGTCGTCAAGTCGATATCGTACCACCAGTTACGGACATGTTGCTAAACCATCGCATCAGCTCCAGTCTGATCCGTGACAGCATTGCAAATGGTCATTTCGAGCAGGCCATCCGGCTGCTGGGCCATCCGTATCCTGTCTCCGGCGAGGTTGTGCCAGGTGCGGCCCGGGGGCGGCATTTGGGATATCCGACTTGGAATTTGGACCTGTCTGGATGTAAATTACCGCCTCCAGTCGGGATCTATGCCGGCTGGGCGGGCCGCAGGACACCCCATCCCGCGATGGCCTACTACGGCTCGAACCCGACGTTTGGGGGAGAGGCATCCCGCTTCGAGGCGCATCTGTTTGACATTGATGAGCCTGAAGCGGCGAGGCCGGAACGGGTCGAGACGGTTTGGCTGACCGCATACGTGCGGCCAGAGGTTCGGTTTGATAACGCCGATGCGCTGAAGAAACAACTGGAAGAAGATGAGCGCGTCGTTCGCGATATGATGTCAACACAAAGGGGAAAGAACCCTCAGACCTAAAGGAGTGGCACGTGCCAGGAAATGCCGAGAAGACCCGCGAGATTGTCAAAGCATACCGCCTCCACGATACCGACACGGGATCGCCCGAGGTGCAGATTGCGCTGCTGTCGTCGCGGATCGCTGAATTGACACATCACTTGGAAACACACACGAGTGACTTTTCGACACGACGGGGGTTGCTGATACTGGTCGGACAGCGCCGGCGGTTGCTGAATTATCTGCGCCGTACGGACATTGCCGCCTATCGACAATTGCTCGACAACCTAAACCTGCGCAAGTGATGCGCCGCCGGGTGGGAGGGGGAATCGGTTCGCGGCGGGACCTGGTAGCATAACACTTGGCCCCGGGGCGAGTCGTACATCCCACCACAAGTCGCCGCCTTTGCGGGTGGCAATTCGCTCTCTCCCGGCGAAAACAGAAAGGGCGTGACCCCGTCACGGGGTCGCGCGAGCGTGTTTGCAAATGGAACGTATCGAACTGCAGTTCGGCGGCAGGCCATTCTCTTTAGAGACTGGTCACGTCGCCAAGCAAGCCAATGGCGCCGTCATGGTGCGCCATGGTGACACCGTGGTCCTCGCGGCCGTCGTGTCCACCAAGGATCCGATCGCCAACAAGGGATTCTTCCCGCTCACCGTCGACTATCGGGAAAAGGCCTACGCTGCCGGGAAAATCCCAGGTGGGTTCTTCAAACGTGAGGGACGTCCTTCGGAAAAGGAAACCCTCTCGGCCCGGATGATCGACCGGCCCATTCGTCCGTTGTTCCCGGAAGGGTTCAACCACGAGATCCAGATCCACGTGACGGTCCTATCCTCGGACCAGCAGAATGATGCCGACGTGCTCGGGATATGCGGCGCAACAGCGGCCCTGGCGGTCTCCGACATCCCCTTCGATCACACGATCGCCGGCGCCCGCGTGGGAAGAGTCGATGGCCAGCTTGTGATCAATCCCACCTTCACCGAGCTCGAAACCTCCGACATCAACCTGGTCGTCGTCGGCACGAAGAACGATGTGATCATGGTTGAGGGCGGCTGCCTCGAGGTCTCCGAGGACGATCTGACAGCGGCCCTCCAGTTTGGGCTGACCGAAGTTCGCAAGCTGATTGAGGCCATGGAGGAACTCCGCCGCAAGGCTGGCAAACCGAAAGCGTCGTTCGTCGCACCGGTCACCAATCCCGAAATCGTCGGGGCGGTCAAAGATTTGGCCAAAACCCGTATCGTCGAAGCCAACCAGATTACTGACAAGACAGGCCGGGAGGATGCCATCCGCGCAGTTACCGACGATGTTTTCACTGCGTTGGCCGAGCAGTTTCCCGATCAGGGCATCGCGATCCGGGCCGTTCTCGAAGAGATTGAGAGAGAAGACCTGCGGAACCGCGTCTTGAGCGACAAGCGTCGCGCCGATGGACGCGGACCGGACGACATCCGGCAGATCACCGGCGAGGTCGCCCTCTTGCCGCGTGTCCATGGCTCGGCCCTGTTCACTCGCGGACAGACTCAGGCTCTGGCGGTCGTCACGCTCGGGACGAAAGTCGATGAGCAGCGCATCGACGGCCTCCTGGGCGACACTAAGAAGAGCTATATGCTGCATTATAACTTCCCGTCCTACTCGGTCGGCGAGGTCCGCCCGATTCGCGGTCCGGGCCGGCGTGAGATCGGCCATGGCGCCCTGGCGGAACGCGCGCTGCAGCCGGTGATCCCCAACGAGGAGATCTTCCCATACACGGTCCGCGTGGTCTCGGATGTCCTCGAGTCCAACGGCTCCTCGTCGATGGCAACGGTTTGTGCGGGTGCCTTGGCGCTCATGGATGCCGGTGTGCCGATCAAGGGGCCCGTGGCCGGCGTGGCAATGGGTCTGATCAAGTCGGGTGGTCGCTACGAGATCATCACGGACATCCTAGGCGTCGAAGACCACCTCGGCGACATGGATTTCAAAGTCGCCGGCACTTCAGCCGGAATCACCGCTTTCCAGATGGACTTGAAGATTCAAGGGCTTTCGTTCGAGATTCTGCGTGAAGCTCTGCAGAAGGCACGCAAGGCGAGGATGCACATTCTTGACCGCATGGCTGCCACCCTCGCGGCGCCGCGTCCGGAACTGTCGCCGTATGCACCACGAATCCTGATCTTCCAGGTTAAAGTCGAACGCATCGGCGATGTGATTGGCCCAGGAGGCAAGCACATTCGCGGTATCTGCGAGCAGACCGGCGCCAAGATCGATATCGACGACGATGGCACAGTGATCATTGCCTCTGTTGATCAAGTCGCCGGGGAAACTGCGAAGAGGATGGTCTTGGCCCTGGTCGAAGATCCGGAGATCGACAAGGTCTACGAGGGCAAGGTCCGCCGCATTACCGCCTTCGGCGCCTTCATCGAGATTTTGCCGGGTACCGACGGTCTGCTGCACATTTCCGAAATGGATTACGCGCGCACCGAGCGAGTCGAAGACGTTTGCAAGATGGGTGATATCGTCCAGGTCAAGGTGATCGAGATTGACCCGGAGGGCAAGGTCCGTCTGTCACGCAAAGCGCTGCTGCCCAAACCCGAGGGGTATGTCGAGAGCACCGATTCTCGCGGCGGACGTCCCCCACGACGGGAAGGTTCCAGCGATGACCGTCCGCGCCGTTCAGGCGGGCCGCGTCGTGATAGCGGCCGCCCCTTCGCGAAACGGCGGGAATGAGCGGCACATGGCAGACCCACGGTGCGTCGGCATGGGATCGTAGGGGCGACCCGCCGGGTCGCCCCTACACTACGGGAGCGAGCTGGTTGCGCAGATGTGTGACCTGCACCGAGAGCACAGCGGTGATCGTGGCCTGTCAATCTGGATGCGCGGCGGCGGCCGGAGGATCTGCCGTTTTCGCCGAGTGCACAAAGAACGATTACTCGAGAGGACACTGTGAGTAAGAGTCAGATCAAGAAGACAGTTCTGCCCGATGGATTGCGAGTGGTGACGGAAACGGTTCCGACGCACCACTCCGTCGCCATCGGGATCTGGGTGGATGTCGGTTCCCGCTACGAACCGGACGAGACCGCAGGGACATCGCATTTCCTGGAACACATGGTGTTCAAGGGCACGCCGACACGCAACGCCCGCGATATCGCTCTCTTTCTGGAACGCCTGGGAGGGGTGCTGAACGCCTTCACAAGTCGCGAGCACACCTGCTACCACGCGCGCATCCTTGACGCGCATCTGCCCCAGGCGATCTCATTGCTGGCGGACCTCGCGACACACGCGACCCTGCCCGCCAAAGAGGTCATCAAAGAACGCAACGTTATCTGTGAAGAAATCAAGGACGTGCACGACACGCCGCATGAACACGTGCATGACATGTTCACCGGCAGCCTCTGGCCTGGTCAGGCAGTGGGCCGCCCGATCATGGGCTCCATTGAGACTGTTTCCGGCCTGACGCGGTCCACTCTCGCGGACTACCGGCGGAAGTACTACACTGCTGACCGCGTTGTCGTCGCAGCCTCTGGCGGGCTGACCCATGACGAAGTATTGCGTCTGGTACGCAAGCACGTCCGCTTTCCCAAAGCAGGGAAGACGGCCGTGGAAGCCGGCTCCCCGGATGCACTCTCCACGACAAGGACAGTCGACTCACGCGATATTAAACAAACTCATGTCTGTCTTGGCGTGCCGACTTGGGGATTCTCCGACCAGCGACGCTACCCGCTCTTGGTTGCCAACAACCTTCTCGGCGGCGGCATGTCTTCGCGCCTGTTCCAGACAGTCCGCGAGAAGCGCGGGCTGGTGTACTCGATCTTCGCGTTTCACGATTTTTACCGCGACGCGGGGCACTTCGGTGTTTACTTCGCATGCGACCCCAAGAATACGGTCCGTGCAACCGACTTGGTCCTCAAGGAGATGGCACGGCTGGCAAGCGCTCCCATCACCGCGACGGAACTTGCCGACGTGAAGTCACAGTTGAAGGGCAATTTGATCCTTGGGCTGGAGTCCACGTCGGCCCGGATGCACCGGCTCGCCCGCCATGAACTCTACCTGGGGCGGCATATTCCGGTCGAGCAGACCATGAAAGAGATCGACGCTGTCACTGCCGGGCAGGTGATGACCATGGCCCGTGAGGCGTTCTTCTCGAACCGCCAGGCGCTATCTGTCGTGGGACCGCTGGGCCATGACCTGATCGGCCGTATCAACTGGAACATTCTCCGCCCCAAGCCGATGCGGATTCCCGCCGGCAAACGTTCCTCCGGCAGCGAGCGCAAGGTGCGGATTAAGAGATGAGGGGACCTGACGCTCACTCCGAATCTCCAGGAATCGTTGTTGAATCAAGGTGAGGAGCAATCGCATGAATCGCGGACAAGGGGCTTAAAGCCCCTTGCCTGTTTGTCCGGGCGGGCGGTGGTCACTGCGCGACAGCCGCAAGAGTCGTAGGGGCCCATGGCATGCGCCCTTTCCCTCCGCCGCAATCGATTGATTTCACTTGATCCCGCCATCGGGAAGTAGGAATCTTACCACATGCGAAGCGGGCGTAATTCAGCGGTAGAATGCAAGCTTCCCAAGCTTGACGTCGTGGGTTCGATCCCCATCGCCCGCTCCATCGCCATATCATGAGTTCCCTCACATCGTCTGCTTCCCGCTTATGTCGCTCTGATGCCCGTCGTCAAATGCCTTCATAACGAGCGTTTCTTCCCGAACGCGGCCTTGACTCCCGGAGACGAGGTCATCGCCATCAATGGGCGTCCCCTCCGCGATGTCATCGACGCGCAGTTTCACGCCGCCGACGAGGAGCTTGCGCTGACCGTCCGCCGCCCGGATGGAACCGAATTCACACTCTCGATCGTCAAAGACATCGACGCCGATCTGGGCATCGAGTGGGAGCCCGACAAGATCCGAATCTGCAAGGCCAACTGCGATTTCTGCTTCGTTCGCCAGCAGCCCAAGAAGAAGCTGCGCCGCACCCTTTACATCAAGGATGACGACTACCGGTTGTCATTCCTTCATGGCAATTTTATCACATTGACCAACATGACCGAGGAGGATTACCGGCGCATCTTCGAACAACACCTGACCCCATTGTATGTGTCTGTCCACTGCACCGACGACCCGGTCCGGCGCGTCCTGCTGCGTAAAGACAATGCCGAGCCCATTATTCCGCTCCTTAAGCGCCTTCACAAACACGGCATCCGCACTCACACTCAGATTGTCGTCACCCCCGGCATGAATGACGGTCCTGTTCTCTGGAAGTCATTCGATGACTTGCTCGAGTTGTATCCTCATGTCCCATCCATCGGCGTGGTTCCCATAGGCCTGACGGCCCATCGCGCCGATCTGCCTGCTCTTGGACTGGTATCGCCCGCCCTGGCGAAAGAGATCATCTGGCAAATCGGCAGGCGGCATGCGGTCATGCGCGAACGTCATGGCGAGGGAGTCATCTACGCGGCCGACGAGATGTTTCTCATCGCCGGACACTCGATCCCAACAGCAGGCTACTACGACGACTTCAGTCAGGCTGGCAACGGCATCGGCATGTTGCGCGAACTGCTGGACGACTACGACGCCCGCCAGGACGACCTTCCCCAATCTATCGAACGCCCGTTGTGCCTCTGCGTGATCACCGGCCATTCGGCAGGGCCATTCATTTCCGATCTCTGCGCCCGAACAACTGCAAGGGTGAAGGGCTTGGAACTGGTTCCGTTGGTCGTCGAGAACGATTTCTGGGGACGCACGGTGACAGTCTCAGGTCTCCTGGCCGCCAGTGACATGGCGACACAGTTTGCCCAGTTGGGACTAAAGGTCGATGCTGTCATCATCCCGCCAGAGTGTCTCAACTCCGATGGCCTGTTCCTCGATGACGAAACAGTGGAGAGTCTCTCCGCGAAGATTGGGCTTACCGTGATTGCGTCCGAATACGACTTCGTGGAAACGGTTTTGGGCTGCACGCGAGAGGTCCTCTCCCGATCAGACGATCCCCAATGACCATCCTCCCCCATGCCACCCGATCCCAGCTTGGCGGTGATCTTGTAATGGGAGATCGTCTGGCCGATCATGTGGTCGCCACCAGAGTTCACTGCTTCTCGCCCGCCACGAATTCCGTCCAAGGTTGAGAAGGACGGCTCTGCAGGATGTCCTTCATCCACTCGAACTGCGGGTGTTCGGTCAGAAACCTCTGGGCATCAAACGGCGTCCCGCACGCCGATCCCCACCGCGCCGCGAAGCTCATGCGCTTCGCCATCTTCGTATCGACCACTTTGGCATCGATAGTTCCTCCAGGATCGTTCGGGATATACCAAGGGGCGGCGGGTTCTCGTTCCATCTCTCCGTGGCCACAGAGTGACCTGTTGCCCGGGTGGTCCTCACCGAGGTATGTGTCGAAGTGGTCCGCCTCAAACTGCTTGGCCACTTCCACGTCGATCTTGCCGACGTGTCCGGACATAAGCTGTTTCCACCTCACGCGCCGGGCAACGATCGAGCCGCGAATGTCAGTCGCGGGTGTTGTGGTTTCGAAGCGCAGGATCTTCGGGGTCTCGGCGATATTCGATCCAATGAAGTATCCGTCCGTCTTCCTTTCAAATCCCACGTACTTCAGTCCGAGCTCGAGACGCGCGATCTCGCCTGTATTCA
>Ga0315273_10001084_pt1 | contig 30239 bp, 25 predicted proteins | sample YL17G02_0_MG_FD_205753 | JGI IMG/M metagenome (GOLD analysis project Ga0315273, IMG submission 205753) | Sediment microbial communities from Yellowstone Lake, YNP, Wyoming, USA - YL17G02_0 | ecosystem: Environmental > Aquatic > Freshwater > Lake > Sediment | place: USA: Wyoming | collected... | reverse complement strand
TATTGTCCCAATAAATTCCATTTTGAAAGCCTACATAGACCCCGCCCAAATTAATAACTTTTATGGAACCAGCGCCTAAATTTACATAGGGATCATTTATGGAAGGTTTTAATACTGGGTAGTCTCTCGAGATATACGGTCCTAAAACGTTATTACTTTCTGCGCAACCTATATATTTCGGTTCAGAGAATTTGCAATCTTCAAGATAAACAAGGCCGCCACTATAATAAAGCCTAAAAGAATCTTTATGTGAAACAATACAGGGATTGCTGATAGAGCCTAATTTTGTGCCTTCTTTATGCCATGACAAAGATGGGGTTAGAATTGTTTTTGGTTCACTCCAAGTCATCAAGTCTAAAGATGAACGAATCTCAATCTGCGAATAGTAATCAGGAAGAAACTTAATAAGCTTTTCATACGCCAAATAATATTTTCCCTGTTGACGAAACAGGAATGGCCGCAGACTGGAACGAGAGACAATGCCATCTAAACGATTCCATTTTATGCCGTCTCTCGACACAAAATGAATGATATTAAACAAAGAAAACCCATATAGCGCAACATGAGCGAACAAATGCCACAAACCATCATGAGTTTGCTCAGGAGGGAGAAAAGTGGGATCGGCTATCACGGGCGAAGGAAAAGGAGGGGAAATAATAGGGTTGTTTACATATTCTTCCCATATCGTTGGTAAATTATCAAATTGATTCAAGTTGACTTACTCCTCTGCATGTACAAGAAATATACCATTCCTGATTTTTCACATCCGAATTGTACCTGAAAATACTACAAACTATACAAGCTTGATTGTAAAAAATCAAAAAATTAAGGTAAAATTCAAACCTGCCGGGGCGATGGCGGAATCGGCAGACGCAACGGACTTAAAATCCGTCGGTGGTGACACTGTGAGGGTTCGACCCCCTCTCGCCCCACTCATCATGTCATTGCGAGGAACGAGACAATCTCCACTTTGACGAGGAGATTGCTTCCCGAAGGCTCGCAATGACATATTTGTCTGAAAGAGAGTAAGCATGTTTTTTACTCGCCAGCAGCTTGAAGAGATCGAAGATAAGAGTCTTGCTCCTTATGGAACACGCAGCAAGGATAGCAAAGGCCGCGCCTATCTTGACAACGAACCGGATTATCGCACCGCCTTTCAGCGTGACCGGGACCGTATTCTGCATACAACAGCCTTTCGAAGACTGGAATATAAGACACAGGTTTTTATTAATTTTGAAGGCGATTACTTCCGCACCCGCCTGACGCATACGCTGGAAGTATCCCAGATCGGGCGCACGATCGCACGCGCGCTGGGAGGGAATGAAGACCTGGTTGAAACGATTTGCCTCGCACACGACCTCGGCCACTCCCCTTTCGGCCACTCCGGCGAAGTGGCGCTCGCCCGCTTGATGAAGGATTTCGGCGGGTTCGACCACAATAGACAATCTCTGCGCATCGTCACCGAACTGGAACAGCGTTACCCGGAATTCCCCGGCCTGAATCTTACCTGGGAAGTGCGCGAGGGCATGGTCAAGCACGAATCTGAATATGACCAATCCGATGCGCGCGATTTCAGCCCCGATCTGCGCGGTAACCTTGAAACACAGATCGCGAACGTAGCCGACGAGCTTGCTTATACCACGCACGATCTGGATGACGGCCTGCGCTCAGGTATGATCACCCCTCAAAGTCTGGATGGTATTGCACTCTGGGAGGTCCTGCGGGAAACCTTCAACTGGCGCGGCTTGGTGCTCGACGATATGGAACGCCACAGAATGATCCGTCATCTGGTAGGAATCATGGTAACAAATATGATCGAGTCCACCGATGGCAGGCTGAAGGAAAGCAAAGCCAAATCCGCACTGGATATTCAGAAGTTAAAACAGAATGTGATTGGCTACAGTGAAGATATGCAGAGGCGTAATAGAGAACTGAAGGATTTTCTATACAAAAAACTATATCGCCACTACCGCGTATCCAGAATGCAGATCAAAGCGGAACGCCTGATCACAGACCTGTTCAATGCCTACCGCGCTGAGCCGTCCATGCTGCCCGACCATATTCAGAAGTTTATTGAAAAGCGCGGCCTTGAACGTACAATCTGTGATTACATTGCAGGTATGACCGACCGTTACGCCATCGAAGAACATCAAAAATTATTTAACTTTCTCGAAAAGCCATAGGATAAAAATATGAGTCACCAAACTTATCTTACCGCCGAAGGCAAGGCCAAACTAAAAATCGAGTTGGATGAATTGAAAGGCCCGCGCCGCGAGGAACTTTCAAAACGCCTGCGCTCAGCCATTCAAATGGGCGATCTTTCCGAGAATGCAGATTATCATAAAGCCAAGGAGGATCAAGGTTTCCTCGAGGGCCGCATTCAGGAAATTGAAGCCATATTGCGAAGCGCAGTGGTCATAGAAAAATCCGCGAACACGGATGTGGTTTCCATAGGTGACAATGTCACCATTCAAGAGGGCAATTTTCCACCGGAAACTTATCAGGTGGTCGGCGCAAGAGAAGCAGACCCGCGCAATGGGAGAATTTCAAACGAGTCTCCCATTGGCAGCGCCATGATGGATCACAAAGTTGGTGACATAGTGGAAGCAGATACGCCCGGCGGCAGGATGAAATTCAAGATTTTGAAAATAGAATAAAAAATCTGCCCGACTTTGAAGGTCGGGCAGATTACTTCTACGGAACTCTTACCAGCCGGAAATATAAGGCTCCCATTCTCCGTTATCAGTCAGGTGCCGCCCAAAGATATAGGACGCATTAGCAGGCGGTTCTTTTGGCTTATGCGTCAAAACCATGCGCGACTCCTCGAGTTTGCGCCCGCCTTTGCGATGATTACAGGATGGGCAAGCCGCCACAACATTCGTCCAGATATGCTGTCCGCCAAGATAACGCGGCATAACATGATCCACCGTCAGGCCACCGTCACGCTTGCCGCAGTACTGGCAGGTATAATTGTCACGGCGGAAGACTTCGCGGCGCGTCAACTTGACGTGCGGCCGCGGACGATGGATCTGGCTTTCCAGCCGAATGACCGAAGGACGCGGCAATAACTCTTTGATCGTGCGGATGTAGCCGCGGCCATTTACGACCATGCCAGCTTTACCGGTCATCAACAGACCTATGGCTCGCCGCGTGGAGCAAATATTGATTGGCTCAAAATTGGCATTCAGCACTAGTACAGGTTCGAGCACTCTGCCTCCGCATTAGCCGGATTATAGCATAATGAGCTTCTTGGAGAAACTGCCGTATGAAAATTTTAATCGCGGGTGGTTCCGGCTTTTTGGGAAACGCCCTGGCCGCTTCACTTGAAGCAAACGGGCATGAGATATTTATCCTGACCCGCCGCCAACCGGGAAACTCGCGGCAAATCCATTGGGACGGCAGGACGACGTCCGGTTGGAGTCATATCATCAACAAAGTGGACGCGGTAATCAACATGGCCGGTTTTGGATTGGAACATTGGCCGTGGACGCCGCGTCAGAAACAAAGATTTATCAATTCACGCGTCCTGCCCGGACTTGCGCTTGCCACCGCTATAAAAGAGTCGACGCGACGCCCGGGCATTTTCATCCAGCAATCAGGCATCAACTATTATGGCTTGCGCGGTGATTCCATCGCGGATGAATCCACACCGCCAGCTGATGATTTTCTGGCACAACTGACAGTCAAATGGGAGGACGCCACACAACCTGTGGAAGAATTAGGCCTGCGCCGCGTTGTAGTCCGCACGGCGGTGGTGTTGGGCAAGCGCGGCGGGTTATTCCCATTGATGGCTTTGCCCGTGCGCCTCTTCTTTGGGGGTAAACTAGGAACTGGTCAACAGGCCATGCCATGGATACATCTTGACGATTGGGTAAGCGCGATGGTGTTTTTGCTCAAATCCGAAAGCGCGCGCGGAGTATATAATCTGATCGCTCCACACCCTGTCAACAACGCGGACTTTATGTGCGCGGTTGCGAAAACACTGAAGCGGCCATACTGGTTCCATATCCCTGCTTTTGTATTGAAGACGATTTTAGGTGAAATGAATGTGCTGATATTGGAAGGTAGGTTTTCTCAACCCAAACGGCTGATCGAATCCGGGTATCGGTTTCAGTTTGAAGCCCTGGAAGATGCGTTAGTCCATCTGTTTGGATAAGGTCAAAAAGGAGAAGTCTAGATGAAACGTTTTATCTTAATGCTTGTTCTCGTCCTGGCGGCTTGTGCGCCAAAAATAGCCCAACCTGTTGCAGGGAATGTTTTGCCAACTGCAACGGCCTATATTGATCCGTCTTTTCCCACTATGCAGGTGGCTATCGCCGCGCCAAATCAAACGACCAGCGGAATTGAAGTCCGCATGGATCGTGCATGGCGAGACGGTAAGGATGTGAATGCAAATGTATGCTTTACCCTGCCTGATTCATCAGACTGGTCCATCTGGAGCGCAAACCTGAATTATGGCGGCCAGGTCTTGCAGGAATACGGCACGACGCTTGTAAGTTTACAGGAAGCGGCAAACGGCCAACCCGGTTCGCGCTGTGATACGCTGACTTTTGTTGTGCCGCCGGATGCCGACCTTTCTACCGCGATCATTACGATTGATGCCATCGCCGCCTCGCCGCGCGGAGACGACTATTGTACAGTGTACATGCCCAAGATACAGCAGACCCTGCTTGAGCGCGGCATCGGCATTGTTTTGGAATGTGTTGATGTGGGCGGCACGCTATCCATGCAGATCACAAGCATACCGCCTGAGATGACGCAGGAGCAAGCCGAGCAGATCGTGTATAGCGATGAGTTCTATGCGATCAAAGGCCCATGGGCATTCTCTTTCAATTTAGGACAATAACAAAAAATATCCTGTCATTGCGAGCCTTCGGGAAGCAATCCCCACGTAAACGGGTAAAACTCATAAAATTGGAGATTGCTTCGTCGCACAGAACGCCCGCGAAGTACGCCTCGCAAAGACATTTTTCTGAAAGACTTCCGAAGTCTGGGTACAACTGATATAATCGGCGCATGATTATCGATTCGAGCAAGTCTTTCTATTATTATCTGTACCCATAGATTCTTTCGTTGGTGTGATTCCGTGCGCGTCCTCACCATCGAGGGCGCGTTTTTATTTTGTCATTTCTCTACCGTATATATGTCATTGCGAGGCGGTCTTTGCCGAAGCAATCTCAAATTTTACGAGATACTTCACTCAATTTACGAGATGTACGATAACAAATTTGTCATTATTCCATTTCCAGAAAGGAGTTCATATGAACATTGATGAACAAGTTGAGCTTTTGATGCAAGGCACAGATTACGGTGACGAAGATATCAAAAAGTCCATGACGGCCGAGCTTCGTCAGCGCTTGTTGGATTCGCAAAAAGAGGCTCGTCCTTTGCGCGTCTATTGCGGCTATGACCCGACCTCCACTGACCTGCATTTGGGCCATACAATTTCCATGCGCAAACTACGCCAATTCCAGGATCTGGGACACGAAGTCACTTTTCTAATTGGAAGCTACACCGCGCTGGTGGGCGACCCATCGGATAAAAACAAAGCGCGTCCCATTTTGACCGAGGAGCAGGTTGCCCAAAATGCGCTGACATACGCCGAGCAGGCCTTTCGCGTGCTTGACCGCGCGAAGACAATTGTCCGTTATAACGGTGAGTGGCTCTCGGAACTCTCTCTCGTGGATTTGATCCGCCTGGGTCAGAACTTCACGATCCAACAGTTTTTAGCACGCGAAAATTTTGCCAACCGCCTTGAAAAAGGCGAGCCAATCTATTTGCATGAGACTTTTTACGCGTTGATGCAAGGCTATGACGCGGTCGCCATGCAAACAGATGTGCAGGTTGGCGGTTCTGACCAGCTATTCAATATCATCGTCGCCGGGCGAAAATTACAGGAGGCCCTGGGACAAAAACCACTGGTAGGTGTAATTACAGGCATTTTACCCGGCACAGATGGCACACAACGCATGTCCAAATCCATCGGCAACATTGTGCCGATCAACACCGGCGCGGACGATATGTATGGCAAGCTGATGTCTGTACCCGATTTTGCAATGGAGATTTACATGCGTCTCGTGACGCGCTGGTCGCCTAAAGAAATTGAGACCCTGGTGAAAGATATTGGATCAGGCAGTATTCATCCGCGTGATGCAAAGATGAAACTGGCACACGAGATAACCAGCATCTTCTATGGCGATGCAGATGCAAAGTCCGCGCAGGAAACATTTGTCAGGATGTTCCGGCAAAAAGAAGCGCCAGATGAAATGGCGGAATATCAATTACAAGCCGGTCAAACCATTCTGGATGTTGTGCTTGCCGCGAAAATGGCAGAAAGCAAGAGCAAGGCACGCGCTTTAATCGACCAGAAAGGCGTGCGGCTTGACGGCGAGACTCTTGAACGCGGAGATGCACCGTTCCCGCATCCGGGAGTCTTGCAGGTTGGTAGGAGAAAATTTGTGCGCGTGAAATAAATAAAAAGAGACGAGGTGCCTACTTCGTCTCTTTTTTGATCATATCTAAAAAGACCTCGACCACATCAGGATCAAAATGTATGCCTGATTGCTCTTTAAGATACTTTATTGATTTTAGTTTACTCCATATCTTTTTATAGGAACGCTCGGATAACAACGCATCCCATACATCCACTACCGCGAAAATGCGCGCCGAAAGGGGGATCTCATCGCCTTTTAGCCCGCGCGGATAGCCGCTCCCATCCCACCACTCGTGATGAGAGTAAGGGATGTCAAGCGCAGGTTGCAGATAGGGGATTGAACTAAGCAGGTCATAAGCATATTGCGGATGCTTCCACATTTCCTGCCATTCCTTTTTTGTCAGCGGGCCTTTTTTTCTAAGGATATTATCCGATATGCCCATTTTTCCAATATCGTGCAGAAGCACGCCGCGGCGTATCTGCACTATCTTTGCTTCCGGGATTTCCATTACGCGTGCCAGCATAACGGTCATATCGGTAACGCGCCGGGTATGTCCGTGTGTTTCCTTGTCTCTTAGCTCAAGCGCTTTGCCCCAACCTTCGAGTGTTGTATCGTAAGCCAGGGAAAGATCCTGGTTTGAGCGTTGAAGATTCTCAAATAGACGTGCGTTATCGATCGCGATCGTCGCCTGTCCCGCAAGGATGCGCAGAAATTCCAGCCAGTCTTCATTGGGCTTGAACACTTCGCGGAAGAACACCTCAAGTATGCCCTGTATTATTCCTTTGCTGATCAACGGCATGGCACAGTAACTAATAAACCCTTCCTGCGCAAGCAGGGATTTTCTAAGGAATGTTTTTTCAACCGAAAGATCTTCTATGAAAATATCCTTTCGCTCCAACATCGCTTTTCCGGCGATCCCCTCCCCTATTCTGAAAGACGTTTGTTTAATCGCGCCGGATCGAAAACCTGTACCCATGAAATAATCCAACACTTGCTGGTCAGGGTTATAAATCAAGACATCCACGGCGCTCACGTCAAGCAGTTTCAGGGTGTGATTTACAAGGATACTTAGAGTCACCCTCAAGTCGAAACTCGAAGCAATGGCAGTATCAATCTCTCTAAGCGCTGTCAGGCGCTCTACTTGCTTTTCGCTTTGTTCGAACAACGAAACGCGCTGTATGGCATTACCTGCGATCTCAGCAATCGTAGAAAGCAGTTGGGTGTGATGTTGTTCGATCGGGCGGGTGAAAGGCAGCGCGACTGCCAGTGCACCGATCACATCTGTAGTCGTTCGGATCGGTATCGTTACGCCTCCCCAGCCTTTTCCAAAAACATTCGCGTTCTCCGGATAGACAAGCGGGTCATTAATAAATTCCCGGCTTATATGCGACTCGCCTGACAAGAATACGTGCCCCACCATTCCCTCACCCGGTTTAAAGGTTTGCTTGGAAAGCTGTGACAGCCGTCCCTTCGCCATGCTTTGAACCAGTTCGTTTCTGCCCGGGTCATAAAGCCAGATCGAAGCCGTATCGGTATCCATGGCCTTCAATATCTGATCCAAAATAAGATAAAGCATCTCACTGGAATTTTTTGCCGCGCGCAGAGAAACAGAGATTTGACTTATTACTTCCTGTTCTTCAAGGCGGCGGCGGGTTTCAGCGTAGAGACGCGCATTCTCAATGGCGGCGGATGCCTGGTGAGCGAACGTCTGCGCAAGGAAGGCGCTATGCATATTAAACGCGCCGGGGGCATGATTATCGAGTGTAATGTATCCGATGGCTTTTCCGCGCGCGATCAGCGGAATGCCCATCCAACCGCGGACTGCTTCCGCATCAGCCCAATTTTCAAAACGCTCATCTTCCTGTGCATCTTCCAAAATTAACGGTTGGAGAGTTTCTTTTATAGCAACCAGCAATGGGTTTGATGCAGGGAAAGTTTGATTGACAGCTAGTTCCATGTTTGGCAGGCCCTTGGCGGCCGTGACTCTGGCTTGCTCTCCTTCGAGCAGGAAAATGGATGCGCTGTCATAGGGAACGACTTGCTTTAGCGCCACTAAAATAGTTTCCAACACTTCCTGCGGATCAAGCGAGGACGTGACAACTGTCGCGGCGACCTGCAGGTTTTCAGCCTCCTGACGGCGCTTCTGCTCTTCCTCGAACAAACGCGCGTTTTCAATTGCAACTGCGGCTTGTTGCGCAAGGCTGCTCAGGAAATCCAAGTCGGTCGCCTTGAACTCTTTGTCCCTGTCAGTTCGCCAGACTACCAACAGGCCGGTCAGTTGATCCTTCAAAAGGACCGGTACCCCCATAATGTGTTCATCAGGATTATTCACAGTTCCTTTAATGGTAATTGTACGCGGATCCCCAAATGTATCGTTGACTATCTCTCCATGTTTTTGCAAGGCGATATTGCCTAGAATCCCCATGCCTATTTGGAGTGGATCATTTTTAATCTCGTTAGCATCAATGCCAATCGCGGATATGGCTTGCAGGAGCGGCATGCCAGGTTCGGTCAAATACACGGCGCTTGTTTCCGCTCTTAGCAGGTCTTTGGCATAGGTGGCAATGCGTTCAAGTACAATATTAAGTTCAAGGGTAGCGGAAATATTGCGGCCAACTTCTGCAATTGCGGCCGCCTCATGTGCGCGCCGCGTGATCTCATCAAATAGACGCACCGACTCGATCAAGATGGACGCCTGGTGGGCAATACTCACAAGGAAATTCAACTCAGACACATCGAACAGGCCTTTTGACTTTAATCTCCATGCGTTAATGGCTCCGATGGAATTGCCATGCAGGATCAATGGAGTTGACATCATCGTATCAAGTTCTTCGTCTTCTTCCGGCGTATCAGGAACTCTTATTCTGCGCGGGTCATTAAAAATGTTATCTATAATTTCAGGTTTACCATTGGCAATAATATTACCGGTAATACCCTCGCCGATCTTGATCGTATGCGATATCAATTCTTTTTGATAGGCTCCCTGCGCAGAAACGATTTTTATGGTTTTGTTATCGTCTTGAAGTATATAGACCGCCACACTGGAAGCATTAAGCAAGGAAAGCGTGCGTTCGGCGATTTTATCCAACACAGAAATCTCTTCCTGTGTAGTTGCAATTTCATTTGCAATATCTGCCAAAGCCTCAATGATCTGAGAGCGGCGGCCTTCCTCACGGAATAAACGGGCATTTTCTATGGCAATCGAAGCATGACTGGCCAGGGCAAGGCCAAGTTCCGCGTCCTGCTCTGTATATTGAGCTGTTTGATAACTAGCAAGCGTGATCATTCCAATCGTTTTGTCGTTGGCAATCAAAGGAATTCCCAGGAATGATCTTAAATTTGAAGTTTCGGGGAAGGATCGGTAGCGATCATCAAGTAGCACATTGTCAAGCCGTACAGTCTGTTTTTCTGTGACAACATAATTATTTAAAGGAAACTCACTTAGCATAAGTGGGCCGCGCTTTGAAGAAAAACTGATCGCATCAGTTCCGATAGCGGCTGAAATATTTAAGCAATCTCCTTCCAAAAACTGAACTGTGCCGGTATCTGACGGGATCACCTTGACGAGCTGGTCAAGAATGAATTGCAGGACTTGATTTAGGTCCAGGGATGAAGCGGCTATGCTTATTAGATCCAGAATTGCCTTCTCACGTTGACGTTGAGCTTGTTCCGCTTTGGTGAGGCGCAGTTTTTCAATAGCAGTGCCTAATCCGCTCGCGAGTGTATTTAGAAACCGTTCGTCTTCTTCATCGTAAGCATCCGCTTGCCTGCTCTCTACGTTAAAAACTCCAATAATGCGATCGTGTACCCAAAAGGGAACGCAAGCCTCAGACTTAATCCCGGATATTGATTCTATATAATTTTGCTCTTTCGTGCTATCGCCAATACGGATTGTTTTGCCTGTTCTCACGGCTTGCCCGGTAATTCCCGTAGTGATCGGAATGCCTTCCCCCCAATTTCTTGAAGCATCCAATCCCAAGTTCGATTTGTGAGGAATGAGTGTGTCACCTTTGTCGTTTAATAGCAGGACACCGCATACTTCCGAATATATCCTTGCTGTGGTACGCACCACCTGCTTTATGATTTCATCTTCGGTGTTACTCTGTGTGCCCGCAATTGTTGCAGCATTCAGAATGGATAATTCTTTTACCTGGCGTTCCAGCTTTTCTTCCGCTTGCTTGCGTTCTGTAATGTCCTGTGCGATGACGATGACGACATCCTGTCCAAAGTATGTGCCTTTGTTTAAGGAAACAATCTCCGGAAATACCTGACCGTTACTTCGAAATCCCCAAAACTCGAATTCCTGCGGTTCTCCTGCAAAAGCGCGTTCGGTTTTTATTGCCAGATCATCCAGATCATTTTTTTTGGGTGCGCTTAAAATTTCTGATGTCCTCCCGATAAAAAATTCCCGGGGATATCCATACAATGCCACTGCGCCATCGTTAACATCGAGAAAGCGTCCCTCTTTATCTTGAATGGAGATAGCTTGCGTAACGCTATTGAATAGTCCGCGATAGCTGCCCTCGCTCGCTTTAATCGCTTCCTGCGCCTCTTTCTGCGCTGTAATATCCATCAAAATGCCCTGCCAGTAAAGCGGATCCCCAGCCTGGTCGCTGATCAGATAAGTGTCTTCCCGGATCCAAATATAGCGGCCATCTTTTCTGCGCAGGCGGTATTCGATCCGGAAAGGTTCCCGTGTTTCGTTTGTGCGTTCGTCCTCGGCAAGAATACGTTCGCGATCTTCGGGGTGAAGACCTTTTTCCCACATTTTTTCCCCCTCCATCCATTCTTCGGATGTATAGCCAAGAAGATCCTTGATGCGCGGACTCATATAGCGGGATATTTGATCATCGTGAAAATCATCCAGAAAAACAACCCCGGGAGAGCGCTCTACAAGAGTTTTGTATTTGCTCTCGCTTTCCTGCCTCGCCAGTTCAGCTTGTTTGCGTTCTGTAATATCGGTGAGAAAACCTTCAAAGCAAATGATATTTCCACTTTCATCTTTTACCGCGCGTGCATTTGTAGAAGTCCAGATAATACTTCCATCTTTGCGCAGGTTCTGAGCCTCGAATTTCTCAACAGCACCTTTTGATACCAGATCTTCAACAAACTTATTGCGAGATTCGAGACTCGTGTGGATTTGTAAGCCGATGTCGATCACTTGTTGCATCATCTCTTCCGGCGACTCGTACCCCATAATGTACGCCATTGCCGGGTTAACGCTTTGAAATCGGCCCTCAATGGAAGACTGAAAAATGCCTTCCACTGCATTTTCAAAAATCTTGCGATACCTGCTTTCACTTTCACGCAGGGCTATTTTTTGTTTTTCAAGTTGTGTTTGAGAATATGCGTTTCGCAGGACGATCGGCAATCTGAGCAGGTAGTCACTTTGCTTAACTAAATAATCCACCGCCCCGGCTTTTAACGCAGAAACGGCAGTATTGATATCCTCCAGATTCGTAATCAGAACGATGGCAGTCGTTATTCCCCGTTCATGCGTCAGCTTGATCATGTCCAACCCGGTGCCGTCTGGCAGGCGGTAATCGCATAAGATTACGTCATATTCTGTTGTTGCCAAGAGCAGGAACGCATCCTGCATGGTGGGAGCAGTTTGCAAGTCAAATTCAGCCTCGTGGATTTCCAACGAGCGGCAGGTTAATTCAACATGCGCAAGGTCGTCCTCAATATAAAGAATCTTCATCCTGATAATCATTATAGAGCATTCTGAGCGAAATCACATTACTTTTTCTTGGCAAATTCACCTTTTCGAAAATAAAGGGTTGTTTACACTAATTATTTTATTTCTTCCCAGGTATTGAGAACAACAAGAATCCAGCCAATCTCAACCCCGCGCTGACCCATAACGCACCGCCGAGGCCGATGGTATCAGCCAGCCATGTTCCAATCAATGGCGCGATGATGGCGGAGAGATATTGCATGGATTGCGCCAGCGAGACAAAGGTTGCGCTATATTCAGGCGGAAGCGTCTTCATCAACTCATCAAAGAATACCAGGTCAAGGCCTGCCTGGAAGAGACCTGCGATGGCCGCAAAGAGGATGATCCACTCAACGCGCGGGGTAAAAGCTGTCAGCGCAGGATAGAATGCCATGCCAAGTGTGGTGGCAAGCAGGACAACACGTCCGCCATATTTGCGCGAAGCCCAGGGCCAGAGCAGGTATCCCGCCAGCATAACGATAGTCATGGCCATGTTGATCGTGCCGATTTGCGAATCAGTGGCTTTTACTACGCGCACAAAGAACAATGGCAGGATGGGCTGACCCAATGCGACGGCAGAAAGATACACAAAACGCTTGGATGCAAAAGAGGCAAAAGCTGGCGCGCCGCGAATGAGGACGAAATAGTTTCGGGCGTTGTCTAAAACCGATTTGGATGAAACAAGCGTGGGCGAAGTCTGATCGGACAATTGAATCTGCCTCGAGAAATAGAAGCTGATCAATCCGCCCAGGGATAATCCCATGAACATGTTCTCATAGTTGCGCGGAAATGCCACGAGGTCAATCAAGCGCGTGACAATGAAAGTACCGATCACGCTCGTCAATCCAAAGATCGCCCAGCGGCGGCTCAACAACGCATAGCGGCCTTCAGGGCCTGCCACTGCATTCATCACAACGGAGAATGAAACAGCCAGCGCGGTCTGTGGGAGTGTGGCAAGCGCCCAAATAGCAAGCGTGGAAATGATGGCGTATTGTCTTGGCAGAATGAGTGTGAATACGCCCGTGAGCGCAAAACATGAAATGACCATGAGTCTTGACAGGCTGAACCAGGGTACGATATTTTTCCGGGTTTGCAAAAAGCGTCCAACAAGCAGCGCGAGAAAAAGTCCCGTAATGCCCGGCATGGAAGTGAGCAAGCCCACCTGAAAGTTACTGGCGCCGAGGCGCGTCAGGAAGACAGGCAGAAATGGCGCAGCAACGTTTGAAATGCTCACGCCGATCGCGTCTATTTGCACGTTGCGAAAATTGCGTTTTTGAACTGTAGCAGATTCGGTGGAAAATGTTTGCATGGCCACAAAGATGAATTATAACGCCGCACGAAGGGGTAAAATCAAAAGAAACAAAATCAGCCGCCAATACGTTCATATTCCATTCAAAGTACAATCCCGCCAGGAGCCGCTCCATGAAAAACAGGATCGCCATCAGCTTCATTGTCATCAGTTTGATCATGTTAAGCTGTAAGACACTTACGAAAATTCCACCTACACAATCGCCATCCACCCCGATCCCAAGCACAACAACAGTTCTGCCTGCCACTCTCGCGTCAACAAATCAAGGCGCCGATGGAGTCGGCGATCCTTTTTATCCGCAAATGGGCAACACCGGCTACGATTCCCTTCACTACACCATTGATCTAAATGTGGACGTGGAAAGGAACTTCATTGACGGAACCAGCACACTCGAAGCACAGGCTACCGAAAATTTGAGCGCCTTCAACCTGGATTTTCACGGGCTGAACATCAGCACTGTAACTGTGAACGATTCCCGCGCGGACTTCAAGCGGGTCGCCGATGAATTGGTCGTCACCCCCGCTGAGGCTTTGTCGCAAGGCCAAACGTTCAGCGTGGTCGTCGCTTACAGCGGCGTCCCAGACCCGGTAATGGATGCAAGTGTCCCCGGCAACATGGAGATCGGTTGGATATACGACCAGACAACGATATTTGTCGTCAGCGAGCCATCCGGCGCGATGAATTGGTATCCGGTCAACAATCATCCAACCGACAAGGCGGCTTATACATTTGAGATCACAGTCCCCGAACCATACGTCGTGGCCGCGAATGGACTCTTGATAGGCGAAACAGATAACGGGGATACCAAAACATATCTTTGGGAAGCAACAACACCCATGGCAAGTTATCTTGCAACGGTAAACATCGGCATGTTTCAAGTCGTGACAGAAGAAGGGCCAAGCGGATTGCCAATCCGCAACTATTTTTCCGCCGAAAATCTTGCAGAAGCGACCGCAGCCACAAGTATGACCAGCGACATGATTGCATACTACAGCGATAAATTTGGACCCTATCCATTTGAAGCCTACGGCATCCTCGTCATTCCACAAGATATCGGCTTCGCGTTGGAAGATCAAACCTTATCCATCTTCGGGCAGGACATGCTGGATGAGCTTACCGTCGCACACGAACTGTCGCACCAATGGTTCGGGGATAGTATTACCCTGAAAGCATGGGAAGACATCTGGCTTAACGAAGGCTTTGCAACCTATGCCGAAGCATTATGGATCGAACATACTGAGGGAAAAGAGTCAGCTGATCAATATATGCGCGATATCTACGATCAGATCACAGCAGACCAGTTAACTGCCCCAGGAACTCCACGCGTGGAGGAACTATTCGGCGAATCTGTCTATTATCGCGGAGGCTGGATATTACATGCCTTGCGCACACAAGTTGGGGACGAGACGTTCTTCAAGATCCTGCACGAGTATTACGCGCGTTATGCAGGGAAAAGCGCCGGAACCGAAGACTTTATCGCTGTCGCGGGTGAAATCAGCGGGCAGGATCTAAAGAGTTTCTTTGACGATTGGCTCTTTGGCGATCAGATACCACCCATGCCATAAAAAATAAAAGGCATTTACCGCGAAGCACGCAAAGACCGCCAAGAAAACCGTTTTAATATCTTTGCGTGCTTCGCGAGCTTTGCGGTTAATTATTAATAAGTCTCACACGCGCTAGCCAATCTAGCAATTGCTCGATTAAAATTCTCATCACAACCTTCGTCCGTTCGTGGAATAGTTCAATATTGCCATAGGCTTCTCCCCCATCGCCGCCGACCAGATCGGTGACCGCCCGCAGGATCAGCAAAGGAATGTCATTCTTTTTCGCCACCCATGCAATCGCGCCGGATTCCCAATCTGCGGCAACGGCGTCATATTTTTCGATCAACATGGTAATATCTTCGACGACAATATCGCGGTCTGCGGAGACGAGTAGACCGCGGACAATCCCACCAGGAGACGATGCAGACCGTAGACCGTCACCTGCACCGTCCAATAGCCACGAAAGATCAATTTCCGTCGAGTAATGCTCAATCGCCTCTGCACCATCGCCCATCTGCTCAATGATGTCGTAGACCAGAGTGCGTTCCACGAGGATAATAGTCCCGGTTTCGATGCGTCCTGCAAATCCGCCGCATGTCCCAAGATTGACAAGCAGGTCCGGTTGAAAATGATCGATCACATACTGGGCAGTCGCCGCCGCGCTGATCTTGCCCCAGCCGCCGTGAAAGAATTGAAGATCAAACGTTCCAAGCTGCAAGTCGGCGAATTCGCCGAAGGGTGAAGTTCGAAGCGAAAGATGCGGGTAAAGTTCCTTTACCACGCGCCACTCGGAATTTGCAGAAATGATGACAACAATTTTCATATTAATTGAGTAAGTCGGATACCACTTCGTGGCACAGGTTGGCAATCCGACCTACAAATTCCCTTTCAAATAATCCACCACAAATTGCAATGCGGCATCGGCGGAAAGTTCCTTGTTGCCGCGCCGGTCGCCCTCCCAAATAAACACCCGCGCCCATTCGCCCTCGGGCGTGGACAACCCAATCCATGTTGTGCCGACGGGTTTGTCAGGCAAGCCGCCGCCCGGCCCGGCAATGCCGCTAACACTGACAGCCAAATCCACGCTGAGAGCTTTACGTGCGCCGCGTGCCATCTCCAAGACCGTTTCGCGGCTGACTGCGCCATATGTATGCAAGGTATCCCACGAAACACCAAGCAAGGCAACTTTGGCTTCATAGGCATACGCCACGATGCCTCCAATAAAATATTCGGATGAGCCGGGCACATCTGTAAGACGGTCTGCAATCAGGCCGCCTGTGCAGGATTCAGCCGTCGCAAGTTTTATTCCGCGGGCGCGCAACAGGTCGCCAAGTTGAAATTCGATTCGTGTTTGCAAGGTTCACCTCAGTTTGCCCATTATACCCGTCTCATAAGATGGACATACGCAAAGATAATTCATCGTATGGCAGATATGCCGCTCCTGCGCGGAACGAGAAGAATCCCGGAACCTGCGCCAACGCCACAGGTAAATCCTTAAATAACACGGCCTCCCAATTTTTGGGAGGCCGTGTTTCACACAAAGCCGTTTTTGCTACAAAGAAATTTATGGCGCAATTTCCTGTTGGATCTGAGTAAATATTTCGGCGATCTTTGGCCCTAATAAAGCCAGGCTTACTCCAACAATGCACGCACAGACCAGGCCTATCACCAGTCCAGGCAAAAGCACTGAGCCAATCGCCGGTCCCCAACCAAAGCCATTGACCGCTTTAACGGCCGTGATTTGCAGGAAGAGCGCGTAAAGACCAATTCCAGCACTGAGCAAGCCTGTGCAAATTCCAAGATACGGAACAGCGCTCAATGGTGTCAGGAACATGGCCACTAATGTGACTGGCACAGTTATCGCGGCAATTGCATAAGCCATTTTTTCAAATGTTCCCGTGCCGCCAAAAAGCTTCGCGATCCATTGTGTGATGGCGGCGCCGATGGCTAGACTGATCACGGATAGCAGGCCGATTACTGGTGCACCGCAGAGCGCGGCCCCAAAGCTTGCACCAATTCCCCTGCCCGCCGAGCCAGAGAATTGTCCAAATCCTTGTGACTGGAACCCGGCAGCCAGCAATACCATCTGGATCAACCCGGAAACCAATCCGGAAAGCGTGCCTGCAATGAAGACCCAAATGAACGCAATTTTGGATGTTGCTTCGAGGCTGGATGTAATCTCGATAAAAGTCTGCTCATTGGGCTTGGTGACAGCCTTGATCCAGACCGGAAGCCAGCCTGACACACCCGGGGCGGGTTCCACCATAGGACTGTTCGAGGGAAGTTGTTCCATGAAATTTTCTCCTTTTTATTTGGATTAGTTTTGTCTCTATTTTAAGGGTAAAAGGATAAAAGTCAAGCAGGAAATTAGGGGCATACCCTTACTGGGCACTTTACCCATGCCGGGCACTTTAGACAGTGTTAGAATTGCCGCCGATGGACATCTCTGAGAAACTGTCAGGCATCCTTGCCACGCTTCCCGCCAAGCCAGGTTGTTATATCTATCGCAATACAGCGGGTGAGATCGTTTACGTTGGCAAGGCGATCAGCCTGAAGAACCGCGTGCGCTCCTACTTCCACGCGGACAATAGCCACGACGCGAAAACACGCCACCTCGTGCGCGAGATCGCGGATATTGAGTGGATCGTCGTCGGCTCGGAGCTTGAGGCGCTCATCCTTGAGATGAACCTGATCAAGAAGCATCGCCCGAAGTACAACGTCCGCCTCAAGGACGATAAACGTTACCCGTACATCAAGATCCACTGGGGTGAACCGTTTCCAAAAGTCACCGTCACGCGGCAGATGCTCGAAGATGGCTCGCGTTACTTCGGTCCCTACACATCTGCCTGGGCTGTGTACCAAACATTGGATGTGCTGCGTCGCGTATTCCCTTATTTGACTTGTGACCGCGAGATCACCGGAGGGGATAAACGAGCGTGTCTTTACTACGACATCAAGCTGTGTACCGCACCCTGTATCGGCGCGGCATCCCAGGCTCAATACCGTCAAATGATCTCCGACCTGATGGATTTCCTAAGCGGACATGGCGAAGGCATCGTGCCGCGCCTGGAAGTGGAAATGCAAAAGGCAGCTGAGGAAATGCGTTTCGAGAAAGCCGCGGCGCTACGCGATCAACTCAAAGCGATCCAATCCATTGTTGAGAGGCAGAAAATCATCTTCGCCACCGATTACCTGGATTCCGATGTGCTTGCCATGGCGCGCTCAGACGGCGAAGCCTGTGTGCAGATATTCTTCATTCGCGGCGGCAAGCTGATCGGACGCGAATACTTCATTCTGGAAGGGACAGAAGATACAGCCGATGCCGAAGTAATGACAGAGTTTGTCAAGCAGTTCTACACCGAAGCCGCCAACATTCCGCAACAAGTCATGTTACCCCAGGAAATAGAAGAAGCGAAAATAATCGGTCAATGGCTCAGGTCAAAGCGCGGCGGCGAGAAAGTGGAATTCTTCGTCCCGAAAGAGGGACAGCCTCACGATTTGGTGCAGATGGCCACCGAGAATGCCACAGAGACTCTCACCGCCTTGCGTGCGCAATGGCAGGCAGACACGCATAAACAGGAACAGGCTCTCGCCGAATTACAGTCCGCGCTGAATTTGTCCGCGCCGCCGAATCGGATTGAATGTTATGATATTTCCAACACACAAGGAGTTGCGATCATCGGCGCGATGGTGGTATTTACCCAAGGCGTACCCGATAAAAAGTTGTATCGCAAATTCAACATCACAAGCGTAGTCGGCATTCCGGATGACTTCGCTTCGATGGAGGAGATGTTAACGCGCAGATTTCGCAGATGGCGCGCCGCACAGGAAACGGAGGCAAACCCGGGGTCCAAGCCGGATGCGTCTTTTTCCTTCCTTCCCGATCTGATCATTATTGACGGCGGAAAAGGTCAGCTTGGGCGCGCCGTAAGCGTCCTCGAAAAATATGAGCTGTCTGGCAAAGTCCCGGTGGTGGGCATCGCCAAACAACATGAAGAGATATTCTTCCCGCACAAATCGGAGTCACTGCTTTTGCCGCGTCACTCACAGGGACTGTACCTGGTGCAACGGATTCGTGATGAAGCCCATCGTTACGGGATTACCGCACATCGCAAGAAACGCACGAAGTTAGGCATGGCTTCGCAGTTGGATTCCATCCCCGGCATCGGCCCCGCGCGGCGAAAGTCCCTCTTGAAACATTTCGGTTCTGTGGATAAGATTAGAACGGCTACAATAGAAGAGTTGACAGCGGTCAATGGCATGAATAATGCCGCCGCAGAAAGTATTAAGGCGCACCTGGAATGAAACAAGTTTGGATTGTTGACGACGACGAAGAGATGGGGCGCGCGGTCAGTTTGATGCTCAAACTGCTGGAGTGTGAAACAAGGATCTTTCTCGGTGCGCGCCTAGCCGCGCAGGCATTGATGGCAGGCAAACAGCCTGATCTCTTAATATTAGATATCAACATGCCGGAAGTAAGCGGAATTGACATGTTGGAATTCCTGCGCCGCCGCGCGGAATGGAAGGACCTGCCCATCATCATGCTCTCTACCGAAGCCGCAGATGTAACCGTAGATCAAGCATTGGCCCTTGGAGCCGACGCCTACGCAATGAAACCCGTGACCATTGAGGAACTTGAAAAGGCAATGTCACAGGCATTTTATAAACATATCAAATGGTGAGTATGGAAAATGGCAAATAAAACTTCTAAAAATAAAAATCAAACCAAACCCGCTCGTAAAAGCAACCGGCCCAGTACCTTGCAGATCGCAATCGTTATCATTTCAGCGATTATTGTCCTTTCCATGGTGCTTTCTCTATTCCAAATATAAATAATGAAAAAAATATTTTCAAAGCCATACTGGTATCTGGTATTCTTTGCCACATACCCTGTTTTGGCATTGCTTGGGTCCAATATACGCGAAGTGAAAAGCGACGTGGCTTATCGTCCATTATTGATTTCCATTCTTTTCGCCGCACTTTTGTTTGGCATGGCCTGGCTCATTTTGCGCGAACGCACAAAGGCCGCACTCGTCGCCACGTTGTTCATATTCGTATTCTTTACCTATGGTCATGTTTACGAGATCGCGCGCCGTTACGGATTCATGTATTATTTCGGCGGGCCGCACGTCCTGCTGGGTGTTCTTTCTCTGGTGCTGTTCTTGTTTGGCGCACGCTACATTCTGAAAGCCAAAAATCACGCGAATTTAATACAAGCCTTAACCATGATTGGCGCATTCCTGACCCTATACCCCCTGGTACAGATCGGGATATTCCATTCGCAACAAGAATCCGCACCCGCGCCGCTTGAGGCCAAAGCGCAGGCCTCCCAGGGACCTGATATTTACTACATCATTCTGGATGGATACAGCCGTCAAGATTCCATAGAGGCATTCGGAGGAGACAACACTGGCTTTATCAAGGGACTTGAGGACACGGGCTTTTACGTAGCATCCTGCGCACGCAGCAACTATCGCGGCACGCTTCTTTCTTTGACCTCCAGCTTGAATCTGGACTACATATATAACGCCATCCCTCACAACGGCCCGGCAGACGCAAACCTTGAACCTATTTATCACGCCCTGCTATATAGCAAAGTCCGCACGACGCTGACAGAGCGGGGCTATCAGATCATCTCCTTTAAGACCGGCTACGAATGGGATGAATGGCGCGACGCCGACCAATTCCTGTATCCGCGATTGGAAGAAACGCCATTCCTATACCCGGCCATCCAACCCTTCGAATACTTATTGTTGCAGACCACCGCGCTTCGTCCGCTCCTGCAAAACGGATTTCTCGCCAAAGAACGTTATATTGAACATTTCGACCGCGTCAACTACATGCTGGATGAATTGCCCAAAGTCGCTTCACAACCCGGGCCTAAATTTGTGTACGCCCATTTTCTAGCTCCCCATGCCCCATTCATTTACCTGCCCGATGGCTCGATCAACCCGGATTATAACTATTACATCACCGAAGCCGGCATCGGCGCGGACGATGAACACACGCGTGTCGGCTATTTGAACAACCTTCAATACATCAGTAAACAAATTTTGCCTGTCTTACAGCAAGTGATCGCAAACAGCGACCAGCCGTCGGTCATCATCGTTCAAGGCGACCACGGCTATGTTTCGGAAGAGCGAAAATACAACATCCTGAACGCATACTACTTTCCAGGGGATGCGAAGGATAGTCTCTACCCCACCATCACGCCCATCAACACGTTTCGGTTGATCTTTGATCAATACCTTGGCATACCCTACGACCTGCGCGCAGATAAAAGTATCGGCACCGACCCGGGACGTCCATACCGCCAGCGCATCGAGCCGCCCTTCCCAGCAGAGTGTCCATAAGGATATAATAAAGAAGCGCGGCGCCTGCCGCGCTTTCTATCGGAATATGTCATTGCGAACGTTTTTTGCGAAGCAATCCCCAAGTTTCAAGAATACTTGCCGCCAAAACGCTGGGAGATTGCTTCTCGAAGACTCGCACTGACAATAGGAATGGATATGCTCGATAAATTGCAGGGAATTGAAGAACGATTTGAACAACTGGGGCAGGAATTGCTCGAAGTGGGCAGTGACTATCAACGCGCCGCGGAGATCAACAAAGAGCGCGTCGACCTGGAGTCTATTGTCGCAAAAGCGCGCGAATACCGCCAGGCCAAGAAAAGCCTCGATGAAGCCAAAGCAATCATGGAGTCCGAGAGCGACGCGGATCTGTTGTCACTGGCAAAAGCGGAAATGAGCGAACTCGGTCCAAAGATTGAAGCGCTGGAGAAAATGATCAAGGGCATGCTTGTGCCGAAAGATCCGCGCGATGATAAGAGCGTCATCGTAGAAATTCGCGCCGGCGCAGGCGGTGACGAAGCCGCCATCTTCGCCGCAGACTTGTTCCGCATGTACACCCGCTATTCGGAAGGCCAGCGCTGGAAACCCGAAATTCTTTCAGAAAGCTCGATCGGGGTCGGCGGTTATAAAGAGGTCATCTTTGAGATCAAAGGCAAAAGTGTTTTCTCGAAGCTGAAATACGAGTCGGGTGTACATCGCGTGCAGCGCGTGCCCACCACCGAATCACAGGGGCGTATTCACACATCCACAGCCACTGTCGCGGTGATGGCCGAAGTGGACGAAGTTGAAATTGACATTCCCGATAGTGACATCGAGATCGAAGTCTATCGTTCTTCAGGCGCAGGCGGGCAGAACGTGCAAAAGAACTCGACCGCAGTGCGAATCCATCACAAACCGACCGGTATGATCGTAACGTGCCAGGATGAACGCTCACAATTACAAAATAAATTACGCGCCCTTAGTATCCTGCGTGCGCGCTTATATGAAATCGAAGAAAAAAAGCGCAGTTCCGAGATCGACGCCGATCGCCGATCGCAAGTGGGCACCGGCGAACGCTCCGAAAAGATACGCACCTATAATTACCCTCAAAGCCGCGTCACAGATCATCGCATTGGTCTCTCAAACTATAACCTGCCCGCAGTGATGGATGGCGCCATCGAGCAATTCATCGAAGAACTATCCACGCGCGATGAAGCTGATCGTCTCGCCTCAACCGGAATGGACGACGATGACGAATAAATTATCCCAGTACAGCCTCGAAAGTCTCCAGACTTTCGAGTTCTTTTTTGAGCAGGCATGAAACCTTCCCTTCTTTCAGAAGTTGCAGACCGCCTCGCCCTCTTCAGTGATACACCTGAATTGGATGCATCCGTATTGCTGGCACAAGTTATCAGCAAGCCGCGCACCTGGGTCATGGCACATCCTGAGATCACACTCACAACAAACCAGGAAATAAACCTCACCCAATCCCTTAAACGACTGGGAGATGGTGAATCCTTTCCTTATGTGCTAGGTCATTGGGAATTCTTCGGGCTGGACCTGGATATCACACCCGATGTTTTGATTCCGCGCCCCGAAACTGAATTATTGGTCGAGAAAGCAATTGCATGGTTGCAGGCGTCTCCTGTACGCCGCACCATTGCAGATATCGGCACCGGTTCCGGCTGTATTTCTGTGGCATTTTCGGTGCATGTGCCTGATGCGCACATTCTTGCCACAGATATTTCCCTGGCCGCGTTAAAAGTGGCGCATGGTAACGCAGTAAAACTTAATGTTGCGCATCAAATTGATTTTCTACAATGCAACGTTCTCCCACAACACATTGGGTCTCTGTCAACGGATAGCCATTTCGACCTCATCTGCGCCAACCTGCCATACATCCCCTCGGAAACTTTACACAACCTGCCGATCTATGGACGTGAACCGACACTTGCACTGGACGGCGGAGCAGATGGTCTCGAGCTCTTTCGCCGATTACTGGATATCGCTCCCGATTGGCTGGCCCCGGGCGGAATGATCCTGCTCGAGATCGAAGCAACGCGTGGAGTAGAAGCCATGAGCCTCGCCTGCGATACTTTTTCAAGCGCGACCATTCATCTCCATCAAGACCTTGCAGGCCGGGATCGTTTACTTGAGATCATGCTTTGATGAACACACAAATCATTCCAGCAAATTCAAATCTCGCCATCCAGCAAGTATTGAAAGTTTTACGCGCAGGCGGGCTGGTCGCCTTTCCCACCGACACCGTCTATGGACTGGGCGCATTGGCCTTCAATGGCAAAGCCGTTGAAGCTATTTACATTGCAAAAGATCGGCCTGCAGAAAAGGCGATCCCGATCCTGCTGGGGGATTTGGGCGACCTGCCCAAAGTGACATCAAGCCTGCCGCCTATGGCCGCCAAACTCGCCTCCCGCTTCTGGCCCGGACCGTTGACCCTGATCGTCCCCAAGAATTTGAATCTCCCCGAAGCCGTCTCTGCCACAGCCACAGTTGCAGTGCGCGTACCAAACCATGAAATTGCACGCGCCATCCTGCGCGCGGCCGGGCCAATGGCTGTGACCTCCGCGAATATATCAGGTCAACCAAGTCCGGTCACGGCAGATGAAGTATTCGCTCAATTAGGCGGAAGAATTGAATTGATCATTAATGGGGGCAAAACGCCGGGTGGTAAGCCATCCACTTTGGTGGATTGCACAGGCAACGAACCGGCCATTTTACGCGACGGACCCATCTCAATGAAAGAACTTCTTTCTGTGTTGCAGTAAATTAACTCTAATCTTCCTATCAGCCCTTATTCAGGTTAATTTTATGTGCCCGAATATAATAGTAATTACATTCTCCCTTATCAAACCGCTGATGGCTTGGGCAAGCCATCAGCGGTTTGGGTTTTAAATAAAGACGGGCGATAGGCCCCAGATCACTGTTATCTATCATCCGTTTTGTCGTCTAAATATTCAGCTCAACGGCCAAGTCGGCATCACATCAATATCCAATTCGGAGACATGACCTAATGCGAAGCGGTAATATCCCGCCGCGGCGATCATGGCGGCATTATCTGTACATAGAGAAAGCGGGGGAATATGAACGGGAAACTCAGTCTGGGACTTAAATATATGACGTAAAGGGCGATTGGCAGAAACACCACCGGCTACCAAAATTTCCTTTGCATCAAATTCACGTGCGGTTTGCATAGTCTTCTTGAACAATACTTCAATAACCGCATTCTGAAAAGAAGCCGCCAAATCTGTAACAGGCAATGAACTACTCCTCTTTTGTAATTCACGTACTTCATACAACACAGCCGTTTTCAAACCGCTAAATGAAAAGTTATACGTACCCTCAAGCCATGCGCGGGGGAAATTAAAGCGGGTTGGGTTGCCCTCCTCCGCGGCGGTTTGGATGGCGGGTCCGCCTGGGTAGCCAAGCCCCAAGAGGCGCGCAACTTTATCGAAAGCCTCACCAGCCGCATCGTCCAGGGTGGAACCGAGGCGCTGATAAGTCAAATGGTCGGTCATCAAGTTCAGTTCCGTGTGTCCACCTGAGACAAGTAAAGCCATCAATGGAAATTGCGGCTCAGGTGTAACGATTTCATCCGAGTTATAGACCCAGGCCGAGTAAAGATGTCCTTCCAAATGATTGACGCCGACAAGTGGAAGACCAGAACCGAGGGCGAGTCCCTTCGCCATGTTCACGCCAACAACCAGCGACCCCGCTAAACCAGGCCCCTGCGTGACAGCGATCGCGTCCACTTCTGCGAGAGTAAGGTGAGCCTGCGAAAGCGTTTGCTCCACAACCGGCGTGATGGAGAGTACATGCTGGCGCGAAGCTACCTCAGGGAAGACGCCGCCATAACGGGCGTGGATTTCCATTTGCGAAGCAACGACAGATGAAAGCAATGCGCGTCCATTTTCGATGATCGCACAGGCAGTTTCATCGCAGGAAGTTTCTATGGCAAGGATGCGAGCGGGTTTTAGATCAGTCATTAGTTACCAGTCATCAGTGAGACGGTCTATGGTCAACCGTCCGCGGTCATTTTTTCCACTTCTTCATCGGCAAAACAAAATCATAGGGATATTCGGCAAGGGTTTCCATCTTTCCATCGGGTCGAACCCAGAGCGTATCCTCGATGCGGAAGCCCATGCCTTTTTCGGGATAATACAATCCAGGTTCGGAAGTAATCACAACTCCGGGAGCCAGCCTTTGGTCATCGCTAACCAGCAAACTGCTAAATGGTCTTTCATGGATATTGAGACCAACTCCATGTCCCAGACTGTGGACATAGCCTTCAACAGGTGATTTGGTATTGAGCGGCGTCTGATGTCCCTTCGACTCAAAATATTCACAGGCCATTTGATGATAGTTTTTGAACGGGGTATTCAGGTCAAAGTCGTCCATCAAACGGTCATACACATCCTTTACCTGGTCAAAGAGTTGCTGCGCTTCAGGAGTGGCATATCCCAAACTCCAGGTACGCGTGAAATCATAATAATATCCGCCACCTGCTTCGGCGGGATAAATATCAAACACAATCGTCTGTCCGAGTCTCATCAAGTCCTGCGGATTACCTGCAGAATGCGGCACCCCAGCGTCACGCCCGATTGAAAAAATAAAACCTGACGGCAATTCTGCGCCTTGCGCCGCCACCCACAGGCGGATCTTCGAGTGGACATCGCCAACCGTAAGCGGAGAGCCATCTTCCTTCAATAGAACTTCGTCATCGCGCACATTGCATGACGCAAGAAAATTCGCCACCTTACCCACCACATCTGTGGTGACTTTTCCCATCCTGCGGATACGCGCTACTTCAGTCTCGTCTTTTGTTTCCATCGCGCGCATAAAAATGGAATCCTCACGCGCCTCACCCACGAATTCGATATCCGGCAGCAACTTTTGCAAATGAGAAAGTTGTCCAATAATTGCACTAAGATCATACGTTCCATACACACCCACATGCCCTGATGTAATACCCAAATCCTTGAGCATCAACTCATAACGCATTGCGCCAGCCAGCAACAAATCTTTGTTCGCTTTTTCGACCAGCGCGTCATAATCGTACTTGCTATAAGGGGTTAATTTTAACCCGCTTTTTGCAGCCTCATCGCGCTCCATATCCCCGAAAAATAGAATTGCTTCTTCGCCGCGCTTCTTGATCAACGTTGCATGGCTCACATGTCCGCCGCCTGTCAAATAAGTCATCGGCGGGTTATGCTCGGCATTACCAAACACCATAATCGCATCCAAATTTTTGGTCTGCATAAGGGCATCAAGGTCTGACTTCATTTAATCTCCTGGTTTTAAATCTCAACGCGAAAAACGCGAAGCGGGCGAATTACGCGAATTTTTCCTTTGGGCTTGCAATAAACAACCTCTGCCGTTTTTAATCCTTTCGCGCCTTTCGCTCTTTTCGCGGCATTCGCGTTAAACAACTTGACACGCGCAATAATAGCGAAGTCTTGCTGATTCTAAATCCTAACGCGAAAAACGCGAAGCAGGCGAATTACGCGAATTTTTCGTTTGGGCTTGCATCAAACAACCTGCCGTTTTTAAACCTTTCGCGCCTTTCGCTCTTTTCGCGACATTCGCGTTGAACAACGACACGCGCAATGATGGCGGAGCTTTGCTGGTTCTAAATCTCAACGCGAAAAACGCGAAACGGGCAAATTACGCGAATTTTTCTTTTTGTTTTGTATTAACAACTCGCGCGACTTGCAAGCGATGCGCGCCAAAATTAATGACCAACGCAATTTGCAATCCCGTCGCCTTCAAATACGACAACGCCTGTTGCTTATACACCTGTGCGATTTCGGCAGTTGCTTTTAACTCCAAAATAACGCGCCTGTCAAAGATCAAATCAATCTTGTGAAGCCCGATTTCATGGCCCTGAAAATAAATCTTTACGCTCTTTTGTCGCTCAACTTCGTGGCTGTATTTTTTAAGAACAATTACCATCGCTTCTTCGTAAATATCCTCTCCAAATCCTGGGCCGAGCCCGTTAAATACCTCGTAGGTCGCCTGAACGATCTGATAAGACAAATCCTTTTCGACGATATCTACCATTCATAATCCTTTCGCGCCTTTCGCCCTTTTCGCGAAATTTGCGTTAAGAATTTAGCACATTCTTCAAACCCACCAACAGCGCGCCTTCTTCGTCGGGCAACACGGTGCGCGGGTCAATTAATACCTGGTCGTTGTCGGTACGCGCGATAATGGCGGGATTTTGCTGGCGCAATTTCTTCAAGAACTTATCCGGGCTTTCGACGTTCAACGCGAGCAGGAAGGTGGGCAGTGACTCGCCGGGCAAACTACCACCACCTACCGTTGATTCGCCTCTTATTACCTCGCCTTGATCCAACTCCTCTGCCCACCGTTCGGCCTGGGCTTTGAGCTGTTTCAGCGTCAATGACATCATCTTCCAGATCGGGATTTCGCGCTCCGCCTCATCCTTGAGATAATGTAACAAGGTAGCAGTGAGACCTGCCAGACAAGTCTTATCCGCACGTACGGCACGCGCCAGCGGATGTTTCTTTATCTTTGCAATCAGGTCCGCCTTGCCGATGATGATTCCAGCCTGCGGACCACCAAGTAGTTTGTCACCTGAAAAGCAGACCAAATCCACGCCCGCGGTGAGCGACTCTTGAACAGTCGGTTCGTGCGCGATGCCATATTTAACGGTATCCAATAATGCACCAGAACCGAGATCATCTACAACGAACACATCCGCCTGGTGGGCAACATCCACGATTTCTTTTAATTCCGGTTCTTCTGTAAAACCAACGATCTTAAAGTTACTACGATGCGCTCGCATGACCAGCGCGGTCGGTTCTGCGAGGGCTTCCTGATAATCGGATAAGCGGACTTTATTCGTCGCGCCAATTTCCACCAGTTTCGCGCCTGATTGCTTCATCACATCCGGCACACGGAATCCGCCACCAATCTCCACGAGTTGTGTGCGAGAAATAACCACGCTCTTTTTATTCGCCAATGCAGATAAAACAAGCAAAACAGCCGAAGCACAATTATTGACCACAACCGCCGCTTCCACGCCCGTCAATTCTTTCAAAAAGGATTCGGCATGGATGAAGCGCGAACCACGCGCACCGGTATCCAGGTTATATTCAAGCGTCGAGTAATTACGCGCGACCACATCCATGGCTCGCAGGGTTGCTTCGCTGAGAGGCGCGCGGCCCAGGTTTGTGTGCAGGATCACGCCGGTTGCATTGATGACAGGGACGAGAGTCGTGGCTGTCCACGCGAAGAGATTGGATTCGGCCCGAGTGAGGATCAGGTCAATTGACGGCGCGTCAGTCTGATGGTCCAGTTTGAGGCGTACCCGTACTTCATCCAATGACACGCGGATCGCATCCAGAGTCAAAGGTCTGCCATAAGCGGCAATTAACTCCGCGGCAGTCTGGGTCTGCAAGAGTTGTTCGACAGAGGGAAGATTATTGAGTTGGTTCATCGGGGTTTAGAGGAGGTTTCCAGCGGGCGCGTTCGCGCATGCGGAGAAAATATTCGATGGCGATCAAACCGCCAGCGAGTCCAAAGATCACCCAAAGCGTGACGAGGCGGCCAAGTTGAAGCCAGGCAATGGTCGCGCCGAAGACACCCACCCACAGCGCCTGGCGCACGATTACATTTGATTCGGCAGGAGGGTCACTGGGAAATCGTTGATTAATGAAATACGAGACGGGAAGCGCAAGACCTGTAAGCGCCATGACCCAAAGTAAAAAGAAGCCCCAACGCGGCCAAACGGTTGGGACTGTGAAAATCATGAGCGCGGCCAACCCACCCCAACCAACGATGATGAGAAAGAGCGTGGATGTGAAGTATGCGCGAAAGGATGGTTGTGATTGCATTGAGCGAATTATACTCCGAGAGAGAGAAAAAAAAGTGAGAAGTGGGAAGGAAGATGAGAAACGAGAAATGAGAAACGGGGTTTATAAAAAACGCCCTTTGGATCATTTATGATTCAAGAAGCGTATCGTTTAGACTGGATTGTCTTCATTTCATCTTTATCAAATTTGAAATCATTTGTTTTTCAAAATATATCTTGTAGATAAGTAATTTTTCCAATTTAGAATTTCTTTTTCGTCATCAATAGAGTTTATGAATTTCTCAAATGTGCATCCGATAACAGATTTCTTGAATTCTGGATTCATAAGGTTATGATAATCAGATAGAGCTTCTGTAAAGTGCATGTTCCCAGATGGATAAACTGTGATGGATGTAAATTCGTTCAATTCATCTTTATCTTTCATCGCCAACCCAAGAAGATGATTTCTCCATATTTGTCTCATTTTATCAGACGATAATTTTTCTTTTGTCTCGTCAATAAATTGACCAGATCGCGTTGTAAGCGTCCAATACTTCAATGCCCCATTTTCAACATTCTCTTTTTCTCTTGAGCCCACTGCGTATTCGCGTTCAGTATATTTCACTTCGATACCCAAGGCGGATGTTTTTCCTTGAACATCTATATATTCTACATAAACATCAAATGATGTCCCGTCATTTAGATATGATTCTTTTGGTTTTGGTGCGAATTCAATCTTAATATTTTTCACGCATTTAATCTTGATATCAAATGCGCTTTGGAATATCTTCTTTGCAAGATCGAATCTTCCAATTAAAGGAGCAAACATATTAAAGGGGATATGCTCGCTTCTCAGCATATTTGCATCGCGCATTTTTGAATATTTGGGATACCTTTTTCTTAACTCTTCTCTAACTCCAAGATGTCCATAATAATTCAGCAAATTTTTGTAACTACTCAGCTTGATTCGAGACGAAAAGCGAGAACGGGTGTTTAGAACAGCAATGAAGATGAAGTCGATACCGAGCGAAGCCGATATTCGTGCCGCATACCATCAAGGGGTGGAAGCGGTG
>Ga0315273_10001083_pt1 | contig 30241 bp, 26 predicted proteins | sample YL17G02_0_MG_FD_205753 | JGI IMG/M metagenome (GOLD analysis project Ga0315273, IMG submission 205753) | Sediment microbial communities from Yellowstone Lake, YNP, Wyoming, USA - YL17G02_0 | ecosystem: Environmental > Aquatic > Freshwater > Lake > Sediment | place: USA: Wyoming | collected... | reverse complement strand
GCAGAAACACCCAGACACCCTGCGAGCGCTGCTGTGCCCGATCCCGTCGGTGGTCTGCTGGGCGACGGAGCGCGCGACCCTCGTCCCCGCGGCCGTCGTCCCGGACATCATCGGGTTCCTGAAGGGAGCTGGAATGAAGGACTCGCTCGGCATCCTCTCGGCGGAGCCGAGCGGGCCGAGCCTCCTCGTCGTCGTTCCCTACGCCGAGGACGTGGCGGTTCCCCCGCGGACGATCCGGCAACTCGCACGGGCCACCGCGCACCTCTGCTCCGCGATGAGGCTTCGCCTGCGCGCCTCGGCCACGGGCGCTGCCGTAGCGGCGGATGACCTCGCCCCCGACGTGGAAGCGATCCTGGATCCCTCCGGCAAGGTCCACCACGCTCGAGGCGGAGCCGAGGGGAAGGGCGCGCGCGCCAGCCTCGCCGAGATCGTGCGGCGCGTCGAGCACGCACGCGGACGCCTCCGCCACACGGACCCCGAGGAAGCCCTCGCGATCTGGCTCGCCCTCTTCGACGGGCGCTGGTCCGTCGTCGAGCGCACCGAGTCGGACGGCCGGCGTTTCCTGCTTGCCCGCCGCAACCCGCCCGGAGAGAGCGATCCGAAGGCACTCACGCAGGGCGAGCGGGACGCGCTCGCCTGTGCGGCCAGGGGACACTCCAACAAGTACATCGGCTACCTCCTCGGCGTGGCCACGAGCACGGTCTCCTCCCGCCTGGAGTCGGCCCTGCGGAAACTGGGCCTCACCTCCCGCCGCGAGGCCATCGAGATGCTCTCCGGGGGCGTCCCCTCCGCGTAGGCCGTACCCCTGCCATTCCAATCACCCGGCTCGATGCCCACGGGACATATTCCCACGGGGACCGTAGCCTTTCGGTGCGAGCACGACGCAGACGGGACGAGAAGCGAACCTGACACGCCGAGGAGGAGACACCATGGGGCGCTTTGCAGCAGCAGTTCTGGTCGCAGCGTTGACGATGACGGGTTGTGGCGGTACCGACCCCCCTCCTCCCCCTCCCCCGCTCGACGCCGGTTTCGCCAAGATCTGGAACGGAGTCCCGACCGTGGCGTGTATCGGGTTTGCCACCGTCACCTACCCAGCAACTCCCGTGGAGATCACGGTGTCGGGCAACAGCTTGACGGCCAGATTGTTGTGCGCCGTTGGCAGCGGCATCAGCGTGACAGCCACAGGATCTGGCTCCACGGCCACTTGGGCCGGAAGCTTGAGTTGTCCATTGGACGTGCAGGCGGGCTGCCCCTCCGGCTTGGTGTTCACGCACACCTCGAGGACGTACACGCTCAACGCCAACGGCACACTCACGGTGTCGGGCACTGCCACCATGTCGTGCAGTGGGGCCACCACCGACTGCACCACCAGCTTCCCCGGGACCTAGCAGCGCCGGCGGGAGGGATTGTAGGAGGTCCGTTAAAGGACCATAATCCGACCGTGCGCATCCTCCGGGTGTCCGAAGACGTCGTTCCCGTCGGTCAGTTCAAGGCCCAGGCGAAGAAATGGCTCGCCCGGGCCAGCCAGACCGGCCAACCGCTGGTCATCACGCAGAACGGTCGGCCGGCAGCGGTGATGCTCTCCCCGGCGGAGTACGACCGGTTGACCGAGCACGAGCGCTTCCTGGACTCGGTTTCGGCCGGGCTGGCGGACGCGGAGGCCGGCCGCCTCCACACGACGGACGAGGTGCGCCGGCGGCTGGGCGTACCCCGCAAGAGGCCCCGGTGAAGGTCGCCTGGACCGACCAGGCCCTGAACCGGCTCGCCGCCATTCGAGAACACGTCGCCCAGGACAACCCGGCTGCCGCGCTTCGGCTGGTGGCCTCGCTGGTCGAGCGCGGCGACTCGCTGTCCCGCTTCTCCCGGCGCGGCCGACCGGCGCCTGGGCACGCCGAGGAAGGGCTGCGCGAGCTGATCGACAGCAATTTCCGGATCGTCTACCGGGTCCGCGCCGGCACGGTGGAGATCCTGACCGTCTTCGAGCGTCACCGGTTGTTCCCCGATGAGGATCTTCCGTGACGTCCCCCACTTTCCCGCCGGCTCCCGTGGGGTCGGGTACCAGTGGGGTACGGAACACTTTGCGCGCCGTGAAGGATGGTGTCCGGACCAGCACCTTTCCCGAGAAAGGCGCCCGTCAGTCGTTCGCATGGTCCAGAGGCGCCCCCGGTACATGGGGGACTGTGGACCGCGGGTGAACGGGTAGCGCCCGGGGTAACCGATGTCGCGGCGGTAGTCCTCCTGGGAGCGGTGCGCCGCGGTGGAGGGGCCCCGGGGCTCTCGGAAACGGGCCGATCACCAGGTGGGCAGGCTAGGATGACCTCGTGTTCGTCGCGCTCTCGAAGACCCTTGACCTCGCGGCGAGCCCGCTCGCGTGGGCCATCGCGCTGCTCTTGCTGGCTCTGCTGCTTCGGCGCCGACCGCGAGTCGCCTCGGGGCTCCTGGCCGCGGCGGTGGCGCTTCTGTGGCTGTTCTCGAGTGGCGCGGTGGCCGACGCACTCATGCGCGCCGTCGAGGCGTCGGCGGTGCGCACCGTGCGCGAGGACGTCACCTACGACGCAGTGGTCGTGCTGAGCGGCATGGTCGACGAGAAGGTCTCGCGGGCGACCGGCCGCCTCGAGCTCACCGCGGAGGCCGATCGCATCGTGGTGGGATTCGAGCTGCTCCGGCAGGGGCGTGCGCGGGCCATCCTTCTGTCAGGCGGCCCGCCCAGGCCGGCCGCAGGGTTCCGCACCGAGCCCGAGTTGCTCGCCGATGCCCTGCGAGCGTGGGGCATAGACGGCGAGCGGATCGCGGTGGAGACAGAGAGCCGCAACACGCACGAGAACGCCGTCGCCGCGGCCCGGGTGGCGAGGGACCGCGGATGGCGAACGCTGCTCCTCGTCACCAGCGCGGCGCACATGCCTCGCGCACTGGGGTGCTTCCAGAAGGAGGGCCTGCACCCCGACGCGCTCCCGGTGGACTGGCGAGGCGCTGGCGACGCGGCGCAAAGCTGGCTGCCCCGGGCCAGGTCCCTCTCCCAGAGCACCGATGCGCTGCGCGAACTGCTGGGCCGCGTCGTCTACCGGGTCATGGGGTACGCGTAGGAAGAAGATGCCTTCGTCCGCCTCGGGATGGTGGCGCGCCGCGACGCAGGCCCTCCTCGCGCTCCGCCAAGCGCCCCCGGAGGGCAAAGAGTTGGGCCCCGCCGATGGTGCGCAGGCAGGTTCAACTCGTTCTCCTTTGCAAGATCGGATGGTTCCCCCTCTGTCGTCTGCGTGTTGACTCATCGACACGGTGGGCCGCGGCCATCGATCTCCTCGAGGCGCGTCCTGGCGAGACAACCATCGTCGCCGGCCTTCCCCGAGGTTGGCGGCCTGCATCACCGCTACGCCTGGCTCAAAGTAGCGTCGACCGCCCCCCCCCGGTTCATGCGGAAGCGCTCTTCCGAACCCATCTTCGCATATCATCTGACGCACGGACCGTGAATTGGAGCCGCGGTCAAGATGGCGGCGGGGTCCAGGGAGCCCAACGCCAAGGCAGCGAATCGGCCCTAAGGGACGTAGACCTGATCTCCGGCCAGCAGTGCCAGGTTAGCCCCTGGTCGTGACCCGTCGAGTACGGCCTGATAGTCAACAGGAATGATGCGCAACGTGCCCGCCTTGTCGCGCCGCATGATCTGCGTGGCTCGTGGGTTCGCGAAGCGGTTAGGGCCTCCCGCAAGCTGGATGGCCTCGAGGACCGTCACGTACTTGTTCGACGAGAAGACGCCGGGGCGCTCGACGGCCCCACTGACCGTGAAGCCGTAGCTGTTGACAGTGTTCACCGCGACGGTCACGACGGCGCTCTCGTCACGAACGTACTTCGACAGCTGCGCGGCCACGACAGCCCTGAGCTGGCTAGGAGTCCGGCCGCTCGCCGTGAGGTCGCCGATCAGAGGCAGCGTGATCGTGCCATCGGGACGGACGGTGACGTCCCGCGAGAAGTCGGGATACTTCCAGACGAGGATCGAGAGCACGTCGGCGACCCCGATCACGTACTCGCTTCGCCGGGGATCGGGTTCCTTGGAGTAGTCGTAGTCCGAGACCTCGTGCGTCGTCGTGGCGCACGCGACCGGAAACAGGAACAGCAGGAGCAGGGCTATTTTCATCGGCGGCTGCCGATGCTACGGCCCCGACAAGATCGAGTCAACGAGAAGGCCCGTGCCGCGTGATTCCGCACGGAGCCCGATTCAGGGGCCGGGGGCCTGGCGACCTCACGCATGGACGAGGAAGTCGACCAGAACGCCGTACGAGCCGCGCGCGCGGGAGGGGATCAGGCGTGCGAGCTGCCGCAGCCGGCCGCCGTCCGCCACGTCGAGGAAGCGAAGCCAGCGTGCGAATAGAACGAAGAGCACTGCGCCCAGGGGGATCCCGACGACCAGGGCAAGGAGCGGCGGCAGGGACCGACCCACCAGGCGCACGCTCACGGCCATCGCGGAGCAGGCGAGGAGGAGCTTCGCCATTCGCCAGATGGGAGGTCTCGCCTGGAAATGGATCCAGACGTAGGTGACGAACCCGGCGGCGGCCGTCGCCTGGCCCGCCCCCTTCGCGTACGCCGCGCCGACCGCCCCGAATGCGGGGATGAGAAGGAGGTTACCCGCGACGGCGACGAGACCGGCGACGCAAAGCCACACGATGTAGAAGCCGTTCCTCCCGGCCCCGACGAGGAGGAGTTGTGACGGCTGCGACACGGCCATGCTCAGGCTGACGACGGCCAGGACCACAAGGACCGGGATAGCAGGCAGATACTTCACGCCGTAGAGCAAGCTCAGCAACGGGTCGGCCACCGCGGCCACGCCGAACAGGGTCGGGGCGGCGAAGAGCATCACGAACCACGTCGCGACGGCGGTCGTTCGCGCCGCCTCCGCCGGCGCCCGTCCGTGGTCGACCCAGACGCGGATGCTGGCGGAATCCGCGAGGTTCCGGGGGAACTGGAGCACGTACGAGACCAGCGTGAAGCTGATCGAGAAGAACGCGATCTCGCGGCTCGGTGCCATGCCCCGGAGGAAAAACACCTCCACCCGGTCGAACAGCAGCGTGTAGAGGAGCGCCAGGACCAGCTGTGGCGCCGCGAAGCGGATCATCCGCCCGCGAAGGGCCGGGTCCAGGGGGCCTGTCCGCGGGACGCCCGGTAACCGGGCGTAGAGCCGGCGATATAGCGCGTAGCGCAGGGCGAAATCGACCAGGCGCGAGAGGAGCAGCGACGCCGTGAGCCCCACCAGGCCCCACCCCATGACGACGGAGACCGTGGTGCCGACGATGTTCACGGCATTGGCGGTGAGGGACGACAAGACGTTGTGCCGCAGGCTTCCGACAGCCCACAGTGCGCCGGAGGGCATGCTGAGGAGGAGGGTGGGCACGATGCTGAACACCGCCAGCGCACCCACCACGCGCTGCTCGGCGGCGAATGTCCCCCCGACGATGGTGAGACCCACCATGACTCCGACCGAGGCCAGCACGGCCTGGAGCCGCATTGCGCGACGGACCAGCATCCGTACGGAGCCGTAGTCCTCCTGGCCGATGAACTCGGCGGCAAACTTGCGGACGGTCACCGAGAGGGCGAGGTCGGAGACCATCTTCAGCACGGTGGCGAAGTACAGGATGTAGTTGTACTGGCCCATGAAATCCGGGCCGAGGCCGCGGGCCACCAGGATGGAGCAGTAGAAGGCTCCGGCCATCGACACCAGCGTGTCGATGGTGAGCCACATCGAGTTGCGCACGATGCTGGCGCTCGTGCCGGAGCCCGTCCGCGCGGTGGTCGCGGTCGGGGCCGTCTCTTCGGTCGAGGGTCCTGGCATCGGATCGGTGTCGTTCATGGCCGGGGGCCCGTGCGCGTCTCGCCGCTGACCATCGAGCTCCGCCGTCTCGACGAGGGTGCAGATGCTAGGAGTGGGGCGGCGGCGAGTCAACGGAAAGGCATCGGATGGACCGGCACTGGGGCCTGTGGGACTATCGGCCCTGCTTGGGGACACGGCCCTTCGTCACGGTTGCCATGCCGTGCCTCGACGAGGCGTCCTACATCGAGCCCTGCCTGCGCAGCGTGCTGACGCAGGACTACCCACCGGATCTCATCGAGATCATCGTCGCGGACGGCGGCTCCACGGACGGGACCCGGGACATCGTCGCCCGGCTCGCCACCGAGGACCGGCGCGTCGTCCTGGTCGAGAATCCTCGCCGCGTCCAGGCCGCCGGCATGAACGAGGCCATCCGGCGCGCGCGCGGCGACGTCATCGTTCGCATGGACGTTCACTGCGAGTACGCCCGCGAGTACGTGCGCAGGTGCGTCGAGGCGCTCGAGCGCACCGGTGCGGACAACGTGGGGGGGGCCCAGCGTGCCAGGGCGGGCTCCACGTTCCAGCGAGCGGTGTGCGCCGCGCTCGACAGCCCGCTCGGGGTGGGCGGAGTCGGCTACCGGTCGTCGGACCGTGAAGGCTTCGTGGACACCGTGTTCCTCGGCGCCTTCCCGCGCCGGGTCTTCGAGGAGGTCGGCCTCTACGACCCGGGAGCCGTTACCAACGAGGATGCCGAGCTCAACCAGCGCATCCACGCCGCAGGCGGCCGTGTCTTCCTGTCCCGCGCGATCGTCGTCCACTACTACCCGCGCGATTCGTTTCGGTCGCTGGCCCGGCAGTACTTCAGGTACGGACGCGGAAGGGCCCGAACGCTCCTCAAGCACGGGAAGTTCCTGTCGCCACGGCCCGCGATCCCGGCAGCGATGGTCGCGAGTGGCATCGCGCTTCTCGCGACCGCTCACCTGCAGCCCTTCACCCCATTCCTCTTCGGCGTGTTTGCGGCGCTGACCGGCGCCGAGGCGCTGCGCGTCGGCCGGGGGGGCGGCCTGGGCCAGGTCGTGACGGTCTGGGCGATCTTCCCGATGCTCTACCTGGCCCATGGGGTCGGATTCGGCGCCGGACTGTTGCGCTACGGCCTCTGCTCCGACTGGAACGAGCCCGAGCGTCTTCCTCCGCGAGATCCGCCCGGTCAGTAGCCCTTGGCGCGAAGCATCGTCACGGGAGTCCCGAAGATGATCGCGGCCTCGGTCCGGACGTACGTGCCCAGATCGTCGAGCGTCGCGCTGTAGGCGAGGTCGTAGAGAAGCTTGAGGCGCATCCCGTCGGCCAGGGCCTCGTCGGCCTGCTCGATCTTGAACGGATTCACGATGTCGCCCTGCAGCCTGGCGATCTCGCTCCCGGCAGGCGCCCTGCCGTTGTAGGTGAGGTTGATCTGCGCTAGCCCCGTGATGCCGGGCTTCACGTCGCGCATGCGCTCCTCGAAGTACGGGATCGCCATCGCCAGGTCGTGGAGGAGCTCGGGGCGCTCCGGACGCGGACCGACGAGGCTCATCTGGCCTGTCAGCACGCACCAGAGCTGGGGCAGCTCGTCGAGACGCGTGCGCCGAAGGATGCGGCCGACGCGCGTCACGCGCGAATCCGTCTCGCTGGCGAGTACCGCTCCCGTGCCCTTCTCCGCGTCGGTGCACATCGTGCGGAACTTTGGCATGTCGAACTCGGTCCAGAGCAGGCGTGGCACGCCGTCCACGCGCTCCCTCCCGATCAGCACCCCGGCCCGTCGCTGCCGGTAGACGACGGGGCCCTTCGAGTCGAGCTTGATGGCGACGGCGATGAGGACGAACAGCGGCGCCGAGATCGCGAGCCCGATCGCAGAGCTCAGGACGTCCACGGCCCGCTTCACGATTTTGACCTTCCAGTTCACGTTGGAATATGCTGTAGCCGTTTCGTTTCCATTCAGGCAGTCCCACCCGTCGGGGTCAGTCGACCGCGGGACGAGGTGCAGTGATCCGCGCGATTCTCCCCGGCCGACTCGAATACCGCGACCTGGCCATCCGGCTGGTGGCGTCCGCGTGCAAGCTCGTGCCCAACAGCGGAGACGACTTCGGCAACGAGGTCGTGTCCGCCTTCAGCGAGGCCCTCAACAACGTGGTGATCCACGGGGGCGCCTCACCGGAGGAAGAGGTCGAGATCGAGATCGACCTGGGTGATGACCGCCTGACCCTCAGGCTGAAGGACTACGGCATGTCGTTCGACCTGCGGACGGTCTCCCCCCCCGACCTGGACGCGTTGCCGGAGTCAGGAATGGGCGCGTTCATCATCATGTCCTTCATGGATCACGTGAGCTACGAGGCCGGGACTCCGAACACCCTTTCGATGACCAAGGTCGCTGGAAAGGGCCTGCAATGAAGTTCTCCCGCATCGACAAGGGTGATGGCACGGTGCTCGTCATCGAGGGCGTCCTGGATGCCCTCACCGCGCCGGAGATCCGGCCGACAATCGATGCGCTGGTCGAGGAGAAGCGCAAGTCGATCGTGGTGGATCTGTCGTCCCTGCGCCTGATCGACAGCTCGGGTGTCGGCGTGATCGTCAGTCTCTTCAAGCGATGCAAGGCATTCGGTGGGGTCGTTCGCGTCATGGACGTGCAGAACCAGCCGCTGGCCATCTTCAAGCTCCTGCGACTCGATCAGGTCTTCGGGCCATAGCCCTAACGCACCAACCCAATCGGGTAAACGATGCCGCCGCGCATCCCGAGAACACGGGACGCTTGGGTCCATAACAGCCTGATCTGGGTCGCCAATCATTTTCGGGGTGGACTCCCACCTAAATGGGTTGTCACCAGATGTCGGTATGCCTCGCTTGGAGGGCTGCATGCTACCGATCCCAACCTGCGGGCGTAGGGGAGCGTCCCCGCTGCTCCAGAACGAACATGCACGGTGGAATCCTAGATCTCGGTACCCTGTACCGGACGCCGGCCAAGGTCGTGGCGGTGGAGAGCAAGGAGGAGTTGCTCGGCCTCCTCTCGCACACGCTCAGGACCCTGTACAGGACTCCCCACCGTTTCGAGGTCCTCCTCGCCGACGGCTGCGGACGGCTCGTGCCGACGGGCACCGACGAGGCACGTTCCCTCGCGCGCGCCCGGGCTCCTGGGCCGGGGCGACTCGGGGACGGATTCGCCAGCTGGCAGGTCGAGCCGGCATTGCACGGTGTGAAGCGCGGCTTGCAGATGAGCGCTCCGCTGCTGGATGGGAGCCTCCCTATCGGACTGATCCTGCTCGAGGCGGCTCCGGGCAGGCCCTTCTCCAGGCTGGACCTCGAGACCCTCGAGAGCGTCGCAGACCTGTTCTCGCTCGCGTTCCAGCGCCTTGGCTCCCGGCAGTCCGAACGCCACCGGGCGTCGATCGAGGCCGACCGCCGGGCCGCCGGGAGCGTGCAGCGGAAGCTCATGAGCGGGAGCCTGCCAGCCGACGCCGGAGTGAAGGTCGACGTGCGGTATCACCCGGCGCTCGACGTGGGCGGGGACTTCTACGACCTCACCAGTCTCGAGGACGGCAGGATCGGTGGGGCCATCGGCGACGTTTCGGGCAAGGGCGTCTCGGCGGCCCTCATCATGTCGCGCGTGGCCTCGGACATGGGCCGCGTGATCCGCTCGGGCGCCAACCCTTCCAAGGTGCTCGAGAGCGTCAACACCACGTTGACGAGCGAGGAGAGCGAGACCTTCGTCACGGCTTCCTGCATCAGTCTCGACCCACGACGCAGGAGCCTGACGATCGCAAACGCCGGTCACATCCCCCTCATGGTCCGTCGAGCCAGGGGGGAGGTCTTCGGCTTCGGGGGCGCCTCCGGAACTCCCCTGGGAATGGTGCCGTGCCAGTACGTCGAAGAGAATCTCGAGCTCCAGCATCTCGACATCGTGCTCCTCATGACGGACGGCCTGGTCGAGGCCTTCGACCGTCCGAGCGATCGCATGGGCACGAGGCGCCTTCAGCAGATCGTGAACTGCGCCCCCCATGATCCCAAGGTCATCAACGCGCGCATCCTGGCCGCTGCGGAAAAGTCGAATGGCGCCTGGCCTCTCGATGACGTGACCCTGGTGGCGCTCCAGATCGAGTCTCGGTGAAGGTCCTGATCGTCACCCGGGAGTTCCCGAACGCACTCGAACCTGGCCTGGCACCCTTCAACCGGCAGCAGTTCGCCGCCCTGGGAGCGCTGTGCGCCGTGGACGTTGTCGCCCCGCTCCCGTGGTTCCCGGGCGCGAGCGCCTTCGCGCACTGGTCGAGGGCCGGTCGTCAATCCGGCGTTCCGCGCGAGGAGCGGATCGACGGGCTGCCGGTGTTCCACCCGAGATACGCATACGTGCCACGCGTCGGCTACATCGCCGGGGGGGCTCTGTACGCGGCGTCGCTCGCGCCCGCGCTGTTGCGGCGGGGCACCCGCTACGACGTGATCCTGGGCTCCTGGGCGTTCCCCGACGGCGTGGGAGCGGTCGCACTGGGTCGACTTCTCGGCGTGCCTGCGGTGGTCAAGGTCCACGGCACGGACATGAACGAGCTCGCCCGCAGGCCATCCATCGCGTTCAACCTTCGCTGGGCCCTTCCGCGGGCCCGGCGCGTCGTTGCGGTCTCTCGCCCGCTCGGAGACACCGTGGCGTCGTTCGGCGTTCCACGCGACCGGATCGACCTGGTACCGAATGGAGTCGACGCCGACCTGTTCCGGCCGCGGGACCGGGCCATCGCCCGGGCCGAGCTCGGCCACGCGGGCGACGATCGCCGATGGCTGCTCTACGTGGGCAGGCTCGAGCAGGCCAAGGGGGTGCTCGACCTGCTCGAGGCCTTCTCGCTCCTGCTGCGGCGCCGAGTCGACGTCCGGCTCGCGATCGTGGGCGATGGGACCGAGCGAGGGACCTTCGCCAGGGCTGCGGCTGGGGAATTGGGCGACCGGATCCTCGTCGCCGGGAAGCGCCGCCTCGAGGAGATACCGCGCTGGCTTGCCGCCTGCCACGCGCTGGTGCTGCCGAGCTGGGCCGAGGGCACGCCAAACGTCGTGCTCGAGGCCCTGGCCTGCGGCCGGCGCGTGGTCGCGACCGCCGTAGGCGGCATTCCGGACCTGATCACAGGGCGGGACCTGGGGGAACTCGTGCCCCCGCGACACCCCGCGCTCCTGGCTGAGGCGCTCGACCGCGCCGCCAGCGCGTCGTACTGCCCGGAAGACGTCGCCCGCGCAGGCGCGCGCGGCAACTGGGCAGAAAGCGCGCACCGCCTGGAGGCGTCGCTGCGGGCAGCGCTCGCGTGAGCTAGACTAGGCCGATGGCGCGTCCGACCGGGGAAGAGGGCGACAGTCCCTCGATGCGACACAACGCCGCCAGCCCCCGTATGACCCGTGAAACATGGGTCTCCGAGGAGTCGCAGCCGATCTCGATCGCGCGCAGGGCGTTCGGACGGGCATGGCACCGACCGGGCCGGGTCGTAGCCTTTGCGGCGCTCGCGACCGCCGCCTTCCTCGGCAGCCGGCTACACAGGCCGCCCACGTACGAGGCGGGGCTGCACTTCCACCTAGCCGAGGGCGAGGTCACCGATCCGACGCACGGCCCGCGGCCGCCGCGGGCCGTCCGCGAGTACATCTCTAACGTGGCCCTGTCTCGCGACCGCGTCGAGCAGATCATGAAGAAGCACCGCTGGTCGACCCGACACCTGGCTCGCGATCCCGTCGCTGCTGTTGACGAGTTTCGCGAGGACGTCAGGGTGGAGGTTAGCCGGAACTACTTCGTCTATGACCGGCGGCCGAGCGACCCTCCACGCTCGGCGGTGGTCTCCATCACGCTCCTGGGTTCCGATGCCGAGCAGACGGCCGCCATGCTCCACGAGATAGGCGAGGCCATCGTTCAGGAGCAGCGCACCCAGCGAACGGAACGCCTGGCCCAAGTGCGGCACCTCCTCGAGAGCGAGTTGGCGGGAGCCCGCGCCCGCACGAAGCAACTTCAGGGCGACATCGGCCAGCTGCAACGAGAGGCTGCTCGCCTCGGAGTGCGCGAGGGGATCAGCAAGCGGACGAGGGTCGCGGCCTTGCAGGCCGAGGCCAAGAGCGCCCTCGCCCGGCTGGCCGTGCTCGAGCGTCGTGCCACGGACGTCGCATTCGCAGCTGCGGCCGAGGGCGCCGACCTCGGGCTGAGGCTCGATCTCATAGACGTGAGCCTCGTGGCCACCACTCCGCGACTCACGCCCGTCCAGCTGGCTCGCCACGCACTATTGGTCTTCGTTGTCGTGGGCCTGCTGGCGGCACCTGTTTTTGGCACGTTCGACGACCGGATCTACGTGCCCGCGGATCTCACGGCGCGAGCCCTGCCCCATTTCGGCTCGCTCGAGCGCTTCCCGGGTGACGACGTCGAGTCATACCGCACCCGCGTGCAGACCAGGACGGTATAGGAGATGCCCTCCATGTCCAGTGGACGCGTGATCGCAAGTGACCACCTGCAGCCGGCGTTCCGGCTCGCCCGGCGAATGTTTGGCCGGTGGCGGGTCGGGGTGATCGCCCTCGCGCTGGGCATGGTCGGCACGGCTGCATGGACAATATTGCGACCCAAGCAGTACCGGTCGGAGGCCGTCGTCTACTACCGAGAAGGGCTGCAGTGGACGACGAGCGAGGGCTTGAGTACCCGCCGCATAGGCCAACGGCTCAAGGACACGCTACTCGCGCGGTCGCAGCTCGCCAAGATTGTCGAAGATCTCGGTCTCTACCCGGATCTCGTGACGAAGGGCAACCTCGCCGAAGCGGTCGAGGAAATGCTGGCTGCGACTGGCTTCCGGATCTCTGACGGGGATGTCTTCGTCATCTCGTTCACCGGTGATTCTCCCGATCAGGCACAGCGGGTGACTGCAAAGCTGACCGACGTGCTCATTGGGGAGAACACGCGGCTGCGTGCGGCGCAGGCTGAGGTCGCCCAGGCGTTCCTAGAAGCCGAGAAGAACCGCAACGAGGCCGACCTGGCGGCAAAGGAAACCGCGCAGCTCCGCTTCCTTGCCAAGCACCCGGAGTTCGCCCAGGAGCAGCAGGGCACGGTCGGGATGTCGCTGCGTGCGAGATCGAGGACCGAACCAGAGGGCGACAGCTCCCTCGCTGCGTTACGGCGCGAGGAGAAGCGGCTGCGCCGCCAGATCGTATCGCCCGGCCAGGTTCCCCGCGTACCGCAGGATCCGGAGCTGGTCGCCGTTCGGAACGAGGCCGAGACCCGGCTCCGTGCGACGCAACGGGAACTGGCCGAGCGGACAGCGCGCCTCACCGAGCAGCATCCCGACGTCCGCTCCGCAGCCGGGCGAGTGAAGGATGCCGAGGTGGCCTATCGGCGCGGTGTCGCGGATCTCGAGACGGCCGGGCGCGCCACCACGCCTGCGGTGCTCGAAGCACGCCTTGCGCAGGTGCAGCAGGACATCGCTGCCTACACTCGCTCGAAGCCGACCGCGAAGGCTGAGGACTCCACCGTCGGCAGCGAGGCCGCCCAGCGGGTAGTGGCGCTGGAGACCGAGTGGACGCGCCTGAACCGTGACGTTGCCGAGGCCCGCGAGCGGTTCCAGCAGCTCGACAGCCGGCAGTTCATGGCGTCGATGACGCTCAGCACGCTGACGGGCGGCCAGGCAGCCCAGATCGTCGTCATCGATCCGGCCTACCTGCCGGGAAGAGCCACCGGGACGAGGCCACAACGCCTGTATGTGATGGGCTTCGGGATCACATTGGCCCTGGCCCTCGGACTCATGGCGCTCGTCGTGCTGCTCGACGACCGGATCCGCGACAGGTTCGACGCCGACCGGCTGGAGATTGCGCCGGTGCTGGCCGAGGTCGCGAGGACGCCCACCAACCTCGGCGCCGCGGGCGACGACCGGCTTGCACGGGCCGCTCCAGGTCCGGGTGGGTCTCCGGGCGAAGCACCCGCGATCTTCGCAGTCGCTGGCCCGGAACCGTCTCCGGGCCCGGCCAGGGCGACACTGCGGACGCCCGGCCAGGGCGACACTGCGGAGGCCGCACCCTCATGCGCGAACGCCATGGTGACGCAAGTGACCGCGCCAGGACGGACGGCAAGCGAGCTCGCGCTCTCCGACTGGACCCGGCCTGAGAGCGACGCCGCGGGGAGCGTGCGGGTCCATCGGGTTTCGCAGTCCCTCGGGGCCGACCCTCGCCTTCTCATCCTGGCCGCGCCCGACTCCCCGGCCGCAGCGAGCTTCCGCGTCCTTGCCCACCGGCTCCGGGAGCGAAGAGCGGGGAAAGTGGTCCTTGTCACGAGCCCGGAAGCCGGGGACGGCAAGACGCTGTGCGCGCTGAATCTGTCGCTCGCCCTGGGCGAGGGCGGGCAGGCGAAGGTCCTCCTCCTCGAGGCAAACTTCCGGACCCCTTCCCTTGCGCGCCTCCTCGGCTTTCAGCCGCCCGTCTGCATCCGGAAGCAACTCGAGTACTACCGCGCCTTGAACGTCCACTCCTGGGACTTGGTAGAGACCTCCTCGCCGTGGCTTCACACGGCGGCGGTCGCGCCCGATGGAGAGACGCAGCCCACACTCAACGGGCCTGCACTGACGGCGTGCATCGAGGACATGCGGGCGTCTGGCTACGACCACATCGTCATCGACGGCCCCCCGGTCCTAGGGAGTGCCGACGCCAACCTGATCGAGGAAAGCGCCGACGGGGTCCTGATGGTCCTACGCGCCGGATCCTCCCGGGTGGCGCAGTTCCGGAAGGCAGTGAATCAGATCGGGGAGAGCAGGCTCCTGGGCACCGTCCTGGTACTTTCCTGAGACGCCAGTGGGCGACCGATGACCAGCGTCCATGACGTGCTCCGGGCCGTCGGAGTCGAGTTCGAGAAAGGCCGCGACCGGCCGGCCCTGCGCAGCGAATGCGCCCGCCTGGCCACCCTCGTTCGCAGCCGGGGAGTGTATGCGCTCGGGCTCTTTCCGGCGAGCGACGACGTCGCTGTGCCCGCGCCGGCGATGGCGCTCGGCCGTGCCCTCGCCGACGCGAGCCCGCGACCGGTGGGAGTCGTGGACGTGCAAGGGACCTGGTCCTGTGCGCGTGCGCTCGCTGCGCTTGCGAAGCCCGACGGGGAGCCGGTGGTCACGAGTTGGGCCCTGGAGAGCCTGGCCGTGCTAACCCCCCGCGCCACGGATCCCGCCGCGGGGCTCCCCTTCCTTCGGACCATCGTCGCCAATCGGGGCGCCACCTTTGGGCATCTGGTCTTCGACCTCACCGGCCTCGACCATCTCGGCGAGCACGTCGCAGCCTTCGACGCCCTCGACGCCGTGGCGCTGATCGCCCGAAGCGGGCGCACGACGACGCGCCAGGTTCAGCGTGGCATATGCGAGATTCCAGTCACACGCAGACTGGGCGTGTTGCTGACAGGGCTATGAATCCTGCTACCATTGCGGCGGCGTTCGCCCGCTACCGAGCCAAGAACCTGCACAGGTGGCTCGGCGGATACGCTGCCGACATGATCGGGCGCACCCTTCGCCGGCGGCCAGGCGGCCCGCGTCACTTGATGTTCGCGCTGTGCGACCACTACGAGCCTCTGTGGAACGACGCCTCGCCGGCCCTGGGCCGCGAGCGCGTGCGCGCCTGGTCCGAAGGGTACCCGGCAGCGTTCGGGGGATTCCGCGATGCCGACGGGCGCCCGCCCCGGCATACGTTCTTTTTCCCGGGGGAGCAGTACTCCCCCGACTACCTGGGACCCCTTGCCGAGATTGCGCGTGCGGGCTTCGGCGAGGTCGAGGTGCACTTGCACCACGACGGCGACACGCCCGAGACACTGCGCCGGAGCCTCGACCAGGCGCTCGCCGACTTCGGGCGCCACGGCCACATCTCGAGGAACGCCGCCGGCCAGCCGCGCTGGGCGTTCATCCACGGCAACTGGTGCCTGGCAAACGCCCGTCAGGATGGGCGCTGGTGCGGCGTCGACGCCGAACTGCCAGTCCTCTTCGATGCGGGATGCTACGCCGACTTTACCTTTCCGTCGGCCCCCGACGAGACACAGCCGGGAATCGTCAACCAGATCTACTGGCCGGTCGGCGATCTCGGCAGTCGTCGAGCCCACGAGCGAGGCGAACGCGCACGGGTCGGCAAGGTCTACAGGGATCGCCTCCTCGTCGTCGAGGGGCCGCTCGCGCTGGCGCGCCGCGCCGGTCGGCTCGCGGTTCGCATCGAGACCTCCACGCTCGATGCATCTGACCCGCCGAGCCCGGAGCGCGCCGATTCCTGGGTGGCGCAGGACATCCACGTCGGGGGGCGCCCGGAGTGGGTATTCGTCAAGGTGCACACCCACGGGGCAAAGGAGGCTAACGCCGGTCCGCTCCTGGGCGATGCAGGCCAACGGCTCCACGCGCACCTCGGCGCCCGCTACAACGACGGGCGTCGATGGGTGCTTCACTACGTCACGGCCCGCGAGATGTACAACATCGCGATGGCAGCGATGGAGGGTGGGAGTGGCGATCCCGGTGCGTACCGCAACCACATCATTCCTCCGCCGCCGATCGTGGGCCGCTGACATGTTCGCGGCCGTCGGGATCCTGGCGCTTGTCCTTGTCGACTACCTGCGGCCGCAGGAGTACCTGCCGCTCCTCCAGGGGATCCCACTGTTGCACATCACCACGGGCCTCGCGCTGCTCGGCCTGGTCCTCGACCTGCGCCTCGGTGTCACGCGGCCTGCCCCGGCGCCGCACCTCGTCCCGACGATCCTCTTCGCGGTCTGGTGCATGATCACGCTCGTCGTTCGCGCGCCCGATCAGCTGGGGCTTCGCGCCCTGGCGCTCTCCACCCCCATCGCGGTCTATGTGCTCCTCGCGCAAGGGATCCAGACCTTCCGGGGGCTCCAGGTCCTGTGCGGGCTTCTGCTAGCGATCGGTGTCGCGCTGGCCGCCATCGGCGTTGACCAGGGACTCTCCCACTGGGGGTGCCACCGCCTGACGATCAGGGCAGGGCACGAGGTCATGAGCTACGACGGCCGCCCCTGCAGCGAGGAGGATCTGAAGGTCTGCGAAGGCGAGGGCTCGGAGCCCGGCTCCGACTACATGTGCGAGAAGGTCGGGCTCTTCGGCACGCAGACGATTCGCGGCCGGGTGCGCTTCCGCGGGACCATGGAGGACCCGAACGAGCTTTCGCTTGCGGTCGGGATTGTGCTCCCGCTCGCGCTGGCCTTCCTCGACCGGCGCCGCTCGGCCGCTCGATTGCTTCTGTTCAGTCTCGCCTTCGGGACGATCGGGCTGTGCGTCTTCTTCACCCAGTCGCGCGGGGGCCAGCTCGTATTTCTCACGGTGCTCGGCGTCTACTTCGTCCGGCGCTACGGCGCACGAGCGGGCCTCCTCGCCGGCTCGCTGCTCGCGCTCCCGATCCTGATCTTCGGTGGGCGCAGCGGCGCCGAGGGGTCAACGGCCGAGCGGACTGAGTGCTGGTGGACGGGACTGCACCTCCTCGTCGCCTCTCCGGGATTCGGGGTCGGGTTCGGCCAGTTCACGGAGCACCACGCCCTCACCGCGCACAACAGCTTCATCCTGGCGGCGGCTGAGCTAGGTCTGCCCGGACTGCTCATTTGGAGCTCGATCGTCTATATCTCGATCAAGATCCCGGTCATGGCGTTGCGATCACGGGTCGCTCCGGTGGCGACGACGTGGGCGCTCGCGCTCCTGGCCTCGATGGCCGGCCTCGTCGTCGGAGGCATGTTCCTCTCGTTCACGTACAAGACCGTGTACTGGATCTTCATCGGCCTGACCGGCGTGCTATACCAGGCCATCCGCCGCCACGATCCGGCCTTCACCGTGCGATTCGGCCTCCGCGACCTCGGGATCGTGGCGGCCGTCGACCTCTCGCTCCTCATCGTGCTCGTGGGTTATACGGGCTCGAAGCTCGGCTGGTGATCATGGACCCAAGACATCGCGTCGGACTCGTCGGAGCCGGAGGAATCGCGCCACATCACGTGGCGGCGCTGCGAAACCTGCCGACGGTGGAACTCGTCGGGGTGACCGACGTCGATCCGGAGCGGGCGCGCGCGCTCGCCGAGCGGCTGGGCTTCAAGGCGCACCCATCGCTCCAGGCCCTTCGCGATGCGGGAGCCGACGCGATCCACGTCCTGACCCCGCCGGAGACGCACGCAGGGGTCGCGCTCGAGGCGCTCGGGCTTGGCTGCCACGTGCTGGTCGAGAAGCCGCTCGCCACGAGCGTCGAGGACTGCCGGCGCGTCCAGGCCGTGGCCGAGAGCAAGGGGCTCTTCGCGTCGGTCAACCACTCTCTCCTCTTCGATCCGCAGGTCGTGCGGGCGCTCGAGACCGTCCGCGCGGGCAAGCTCGGCGAGGTCGTCTCCGTCGACATCCTCCGAGGCTCGGCCTATCCGCCGTTCCGCGGCGGGCAGCTTCCACCCCAGTACCGCTCGGCCGGCTACCCGTTCCGCGACCTGGGCGTGCACGCCCTCTACCTTTTCCAGGCCTTCCTCGGGCCGATCGAGGGCGTGACCGGGGCCTGGGAGTCGAGGGGCGGCGACCCGAACCTCGCGTTCGACGAATGGCGCGCGATGGTTCGTTGCGAGCTCGGACTCGGGCAGTTCCAGCTCTCGTGGAACGTGAAGCCGATGCAGAGCCAGATCATCGTGCAGGGAACGCGAGGCGTCCTGCGCGCGGACCTGTTCCTCATGTTCCAGGCGATGCGGAAGTCGATGCCGGTACCGAAGCCCATCGAGCGCGTGGTGAACGCGCTCACCGACTCGATGCAGCCGCTCGTCGACGTGCCTTGGGGGGTCCTCAAGTTCGCGACCGGGGCCGTCAAGCCCTACCAGGGGCTCCGCGACCTCGTCGCTGCGTTCTACGAGGCGCTCGACGGCCAGCGCCCCGTGCCCGTCACGCTCGGTGACGCGACGACCGTCGTGCGCTGGGTCGAGGAGGTCGCGGGCGCGGCCGACGCGGACCACGCCGCGATCGTCGCCCGGCTGCCTCGCGCCGATACCGCCGACGTGCTGGTCACGGGGGCCTCGGGCGGGCTGGGAGGCGCGATCCTGCGGAGGCTCGCCCAGGGACGGAGGGTACGGATCTTCGTGCGACGGCCGCCTGCGGAGTTGCCGGCCGGCGTGGACGTCGTGCTCGGCGACCTGGGCGACCCGGAGGCGGTGGAGCGGGCAGTCCGCGGCGTCGGAGCGGTCGTCCACGTCGGTGCAGCGATGAAGGGGGGCTGGGAGGACCACGAGCGAGCGACCGTCACCGGAACCCGGAACGTGGTCGAGGCGTGCCTGCGCCAGGGCGTCAGGAAGCTCGTCCACGTCTCCTCGATGTCGGTGGTCGACTGGGCAGGCAGCGAGGGTGGCGACCTGTCCGAGTCGTCCCCCGATGAGCCAAGGCCGGAGGATCGCGGGCACTACACGCGTGCGAAGCTCGAGGCCGAGCGGATCGTCCGGTCCGCAGCGGCCGGGGGCGCTCTGCCTGCGGTCATCGTCCGACCCGGGCAGATCTTCGGAGGCCGGATGCCGCTCCTCACGCCGGCGGTGGCCCGGCGGGTCGGCCGCCGCTGGCTCGTCCTGGGCGACGGGAAGCTCCGGCTGCCCCTCGTCTACCTGGACGACGTCGTCGACGCCGTCGAGAGCGCGCTCGACGGTCCCCTCACCGGAGGCGAGGTGATCCAGCTCGTCGACCCGCGGCGGCTCACGCAGAACGACGTGCTGGCGCGCGCGTTGCCGGCCGGTGCGAAAGTCTCGAGGGTGCCGCGCATGGTGCTCTTCACCGTGGGCAAGCTGTCCGAGATCGGCCTCGGCCTGATCGGGAGGAAGTCGCCGCTGGCCGTGTACCGGCTCAAGTCGGCGTTGTCCCGCGTGGGTTTCGCGCCCGGACGCGCCGGAGAGCTCCTCGGGTGGAGGCCGCGCGTTGGGGTTATCGAGGGCATCCAGCGCAGCACTCCGGGAACCGGGACCGGGGACACCCCGAGGACCTCCTCGTGAGGGGCGCGTTGAGCCGGGCCGTCTCGGCGGCGAGGCTCGTCGAGCGCCTTCGCTTTCTGGCCCCACGCCGGTGGCACGGGCTCGTGGCCTTCACCTACCACCGGATCGGGGATCCCGCCGGGTCTCCATTCGACCACGAACTGTGGAGCGCCTCCGCGGAGGAGCTCGACCGCCAGGTCGCCTTCCTGCGGCAGGAGTTCGACGTCGTCCATCCGAAGGACCTGCCGGCGCTGCAGCGACGAGGGCGGGGGCGCCACGCCCTGATCACCTTTGACGACGGCTACCGCGACAACTACGAGGTCGCGTTCCCCGTGTTCCGGCGCCACGGCGTCCCGGCTGTGTTCTTCGTGACCACAGGCTTCCTCGACGGTCGAGGAGTCGCCTGGTGGGACGAGATTGCCTGGGTGGTCCGGCGCAGCACGCGCGGGACGTTGGGCCCGTCGCCGTGGTGGGGCGGCGCGGTGGCCCTCGATGTGAACCTGGAACAGGCCATCCACGGGCTCTTACGCGTTTACAAGGCACTGCCGAGCACGCGAGGCGACGAGTTCCTGAACGAGCTCGGGGAGGCCGCCGGTACCGGTCGGTGCCCGCAGGAAGAGACCTCGGGTACATGGATGACCTGGGACATGGTTCGCGAGATGCGCGACGGGGGAATGGCCATCGGGGGCCACACCGCGACCCATCCGAAGCTCTCCCGGATGGACCCCGCCGGCCAGGGAGCGGAGATCGAGAGGTGCGGACGTCGCATCCAGGAGGAGTTGGGGGAGCCCATGCGCTGGTTCGCATATCCGATCGGTGGACTGGATGCGTTCGACGCACACACGCGACGGCACCTCGCCGCAGCGGGCGTCGAGCTCGCCTTTACCTACTACGGCGGCTACAGGCGCTTCGCCGACTGGGACCCGTTCGACGTGCGCCGCATCGCCGTCGAGCCGGACGTGTCGGGGGACGCCTTCCGCTCTCGCGCCCGGTGGCCGGGTCTGCTCGGGGCCCCTCGCGGCCAGGGCTTGGCGCCCCGCGTGCGCGACACGATGCGGGGATGGCTAGGGAGCTGAGCCATCAAGCGCGCCAGGCCCGATGCTGGCGCCGGAGAAGCGCCCGCTCGTACAGCTCGACGTAGTCGCGGTGCATTCGATCGGCGGAGAAGCGGGCCACCGCCGCGGTCCGCGACCTCGCCCCGACCGTCCGGGTTTCTTCCGGGTCCGCCCGGAGCACCGCCAGGCGGCTCCGAAGCCCCTCCTCGTCGCCCGCGGGCACAAGGAACCCGGTCAGGCCCTGGTCGATCACGCTCGGGAGGCCGCCGACGCTCGTGGCCACGACGGGAAGACCGGTCGCCATTGCCTCCGGGATCACGAGCGGGAGTCCCTCGGAGCTCGAGCAGAGGACGAACACGTCCATGGCGTTCAGGACGTCGGGCACGTCGCTTCGCGCCCCGAGGAAGTGCACGAACGGCGCGATCCCGAGTGCGACGGCGAGTTCCGAGAGCGATGCCAGGAGCGGTCCGTCGCCGGCCACGACCAGGTGCGCCTCTGGACACAGGAGAGGCGCTGCCGCCCGCAAGAGCAGCGCCTGGTTCTTCTCGGTGGCGAGGCGCCCCACGGTCCCCACGACCCATGACGTGTCCCCGATTCCCAGCTCCGCGCGCACCCGTGCCCGGATGGCTGGTTCGGGCTGAAACCGTCCGAGCATGATGCCGTTCGGAATCACCGATAGGCGGCGCTCGTCGACTTCGCGCCGACTGCGCGCGACCGCCGCCGTCTCGGGCGAGACCGCGACGAAGGCGTCTACCCAGCGCGCCACGAGGCGCCCGGCAAGAAGGCGGGCGCGCCCTCCGGGGTTGACGCCGTGCTTCGTGTGCACGACCGCCGCGCCCGCGAGGCGCGCGGCGGGCGCTCCGTAGAGCAGCGCCATCGGGTTGTGCGTGTGGGCCAGCGCGACGTCATTCGCGGAGAGCCACCTGCTCAGCCTCATGACCAGCCCCGGGTCGACGCCGGCCCGGCTCCTTGCGACGCGCGCCACGCCCACACCGGCGGCGCGGAACGCATCTGACAGGGAGCCATCGGGCGGCTTCGCGAGCGACACCGCGGTGACCCGGTATCCATCTCTCGCCTGGCAGGTCGCGAGGTCCAAGGCGACGCGCTCCTGTCCCCCCATGCCGAACGAGGACAGGACGTGGGCGACGTGCACCGGGCCTGTTGCACCGCCTTCGGTCATTGGCGAGTCGATGGAACACCGGGGAACGGCACGCCGTCGCCGCCATCGACGCGATTCCCGGCGGTCGGCATGGGAGGGAGGAACGGCGCGTTGCTGTATCGGGCCGTGAACCCCACGAGGAACACGTGGACGAGGGAGGGTGCGATGCCGGCCGGTTGGTTGAACTGGTAGGCCACGCTGTACCGTGCGGAGGCGATCAGCGCATCCGAGACGCCCCAGAGGAGCCCGAGGTCTCCTTGTAGCGCATCTCCGATCCCCGCAGCCGAGCCGGGAGTCACCGCACCCAGGGGCCACGTATGGAGGAACCCTGCCGAGCCGCTCAGTTGGCGCGGCCAGAGCGCGTCGAAGTTTAGGAAGCCGCGCAGTGTCGCCTGGGCGTTTTGTGAAACGGTTCCTGTCTGGAGATCGGTCCTCGGTCCAAGGTCGAGCGAGAGCGCACCTCCAGCGCTTCCGTACACGTATCGCGCGGCGAGGCTGCCGGCCGGCACCACTGCCCTTGGGTTGTCTTCGGTGAACGTCATCACGTGCGACACTCCACCCGTCAACCCTCCGTTCCATCCACTGTCAAAGTCGTGGTTCCACCGGGCCAAGAGGGTGTTGATGACGCTCCAGAAAGGCTCCATGGCAACGGTCGACTGGCGGAGGCGCGCTACGCTGGGCGTGAATTCCGCGCCGTAGGAGTCGGTGGGGCCCATGCGATCGAGGCTCACGAGACCGGTCACCGATGCATTGGACTGATCGAGGGCGTACTGGGGCGCCACAACCCTTCCGGTCAGGGCCTGGCTGAGGCGCAGGTCCGCCGTTGCCTCCCACAGAAACGTCTGGACCAGCGTGCCCGTCACCTGCGCGGGGCTGCCGACCGGGCGAAAGGCTGGCTGGCCGGTATCCGCCGGCTGCTGGCTGAGCTGGAATGCGGTATCGCCCTGGACCAACGTTGCGCCGAAAGTCACCGTGCTCCGGTCGTCGGGCTGCGCGGCGAGGGATGCCGATAGCTGGTTTGAGTACGTGTTCGACCAAGACCCGTCCAGGCCCAAGTCGCCCACGAACATGTAGGCCAGACGGAGAACGAGCCTCGGAGACCCGGTCTGGAAGGCGACGGCCGGCCGAATCTCGAGGAAGAGATTCGCGCGCCCCGGGGCAGCAGGGGTCGTCACGTTGTAGTTCAGGTTGACCGTCCCATCGAGTTGGATCACCGTTTGGGCGCTGGCCGACCCGGTGGCCACGAGAGCCGCGATGGAGAGGGCCCTGGCAGCGAGCGAACAGCGCACGGGCAGGTGGAGGGCGTTAGGCAAGATGGCGCAGATCCGGGCGAATCTAGGGTGGTCGGGTTCCAGAGAAGGCCCTCTCGGGTACGGCGGTGGGAGGATGTTAGGGGGTTGCCGGTGCGACGTCGAGACCCAAGCTCCCCCTACGGTCAACGCCATCGTGCGAGGTGGATGGATCCGGCGACTCAGGATTGCCTGAAGCCCCGAAGAGCCGTTGGCCTACCCATCGACGCTTACGCAGCAGCCGGGCTGAATGGTGAAACCGTCGCCGCCAATGGCCCTGAAAGGGGCCCGGCAGTCGTGCCCTGTACCCGTGGTATAGATGCGCCGGGGGTGGCGTGAGTAGTATCTCGCCATGGTCACAAAGAGGGGGGTCGAATGCACCGTCGGAGATGGGTGATGATGCTTGCCCTAGCGGTATTCGTCGCCTTGCTGGCGGTGCCTCATGCGGCGATCGCGCAGGCAGGCGGGAACCGCAATGCCGGGCAAGGTCAAGGACATGGCCAGCCGGGTTCCAGTGGGCAAGGTCAAGGACATGGCCAGCCGGGTTCCAGTGGGCAGTCCAGGCACGGCGTCCCCGAGTTCGACCCCGCTGCCGCAGGCGCCTTCGCAGCCCTCATCGCGTCCGGTGGGGTACTGCTCGCCCGGCGCCGCAGTCGGCGACCGTAGGGAGTGACGCCATCCAAGTCGCAGTGGCGCGATGGCGCAAGGGTTCGAGCCCTGCGCTGGGCGCTTCCCGTCGCTCTCCTTGTCGCCGAGTACCTCTTCCTTACCTTCCTGATCGACCTGAGCGGGCGCCGCCTCATGGCTTCGCGCGGGGTAGAACTCCTGCGCATGGCGGTGCCGGTCACGATCGGCACCGCAGTGGCGGCCTGGCTCGTCGCCCGCCCTCGGGACGGGGACCGACGCCCCGGCCCGAGCGATGCCCTTCCACGGTGGAGGCCCTGGCCAGCAACCGCTGCGAACCTCGCGGCATTCGTCCTCGCGGTTGGCCTCACTTGGAAGACGCTCGGTCCTGACGCTTCGGTCCCGACGCCGGTATCGATCCTCGGGCTCGTCGCAATCGCCGCGCTCGCGGCGGTCTTCGCCGCGATGACGGCTGCCCCGGCGGGGTGGCTGGCGCGAAGGGCGCGGCCCCTGGTTGGAAATCTCCCTTTGGCCTTCGGCGTCGGGTTGGTCGCTTGGTGGGTCACGGTCAGCTTGAACGGCACCTGGGGTGTACTGTCGACCGCAACTCTGCGGACTGTCGCCGCGGTCCTCGAGGTGTTCGGTGGCGACGTCACATTCCTCCCTTCGGAGATGGCGGTAGGCCTCGGCGGCTTCGAGGTGGAGGTCGCGCCGAACTGCTCGGGCTTGGACGGAATCGGCCTGTTCGTCCTTCTCCAGGCCATCTGGCTCGGACTGGGACGCGGGCGCCTCCGCCCCGGGGCCTGGCTCGTGCTCCTCCCAGTCGGCGCGGTCGCCGCCTTCCTCACGAATTCCGTTCGGATCGCAGCCCTGGTCTGGGTGGGTGCCTCGGGTCACGAGGCGCTCGCGCTCGGGGGGCTCCACTCGAAACTCGGGTGGGTCCTGCTCGTTGCGCTCGCGCTCGGGAGTATTGCGCTCGCCGAGCGCTCGCCCTGGCTTCGCCGACGCGCCGTACCCGCCGGGGAAGCGGCCCGCGACGACGGAGGCGTCCCTGCCGAGGCAGGCGCGTACCTGGGTCCGCTCGTGGCGGCGCTGGCCACCGCGCTCGTGACCGGCCTCTGGGCCGAAGGGCCGTTCGACAGGTGGTACGGGGCCCGGATCGCAGCGGCCGGGGCGGTCCTCTTGGCGCTGCGTCCCTCGCTCCCATCAGTCCATCCGTCGAAATCCTGGGTGCCGGTCCTAGTCGGTGCTGGCGTCGCCACGGCGTGGGTGGCTGGCGCAGGGGGGGATGCCGGCGGGCTCGCGCGGGCGGTGGCGGCGATGGGGCCCATCGAGCGTTGGATGTGGGTACTTGTTCGCTTCGTCGGCTCGGTTACCGTCATCCCGCTCGCGGAAGAGCTCGCCTTCCGGGGCTTCCTGCTACCGTGGCTCGTCTCCCCAGACGTTGAGGCCGTTCCCCCACAGGCCTGGACGTGGTCGGCCGTCCTGCTCTCTTCCCTGGCCTTCGGGGCCGTCCACTCCCAGATCGTGCTTGGTACGCTGGCGGGCCTCGCGTTCGCCTACGCTCGGCTGCGGCGGGGGAGGCTTGGCGACGCTGTCGTCGCCCATGCGGCGGCCAACGCCGTCATCGCACTCGCCGTTCTCGTCGGCGATCGCTGGGACCTTTGGAGATAGGGCACCGTTCAAGAGTCGAGTCTCCGATCTCGCGCCGCTAGGCTGACCCGTCCGATCGCGCGGTTCCTGATCGCGGGGCTCGTCGAGAGGCGGCAAGCCGCAATCACTCTGTCCCATGCTAGTACATCACGATGCTGGACGACCCGAGCGTGGATGGCGTTTGGCGGCTTGTGCCGGTCGCTGATGCTCAACCCCACCCCGTGCCGTGGCGCTGCAATCCGGAGGACCCCCCCGGTGGTGGCGGTGATGCAGCGGATCAACGGTTCGAATCGGAGCCGCCGACCGGCGGCCTCGGCTTCTGCGCCACTGCCGGGCGGTGCCATGCCTGAGGCACTGACCATCCTGTACTTTGGGAACGACTGGTCGGCCGAGAACCGGACGTCGAGTCATCACGTCGCGCGGTGGCTCGCGGCGCGCTACCGCGTGATCTACATCGAGTGTCCCGGTCTTCGTGCGCCGAAGGGCACCGGACGCGACCTTCGGAAGGTCGTTGCGAAGATTCGGCTCGCGCTTTCCTCACCGCGCCCGCAGCCCGAGGGGCCTTTGGTGCAAACGCTGCTCCAGATTCCGTTGCACCGCTTCGGTTGGATCCGACGTCTCAACCGGCATCTCATCCGACTTTCGCTTCAGCGGCTCCTCGGGCGCCTCGGCGTGCGTGCGACGGTGACGTGGTTCGTCGTCCCGCACCTCGTGAGCGTTGCCGGGAACCTGGGGGAGCAGATTTCCGTGTACTACTGCATCGACGACTACGCCTCCCTCCCGGACGTCGACGTTGCGGCGGTTCGCGCCATGGACGAAGAGTTGACCCGTCGTGCCGACCTGGTGTTCGTAGCGTCCGAGACTCTCCTCGAAGCCAAGAGGCGCCTGAATCCCGAGACGTACGTGGCGCCGCATGGGGTCGACTTCGCGCACTTCGCCCAAGCCCAGAATCCAGAACTGCCTGTCCCGGCTGACGTCGCGACGTTGCCCCGTCCGATCATCGGATTCTTCGGTCTGATCGAGCGCTGGATCGACTTGGGGCTCGTGGACTACCTGGCGGGGCAGCGGCCGGAGTGGACGTTTCTCATGATCGGCCGCGTGGCCATGCCCGAGGCCAACGTGCCCAGGCGCCCGAACCTCGTCTATCTCGGCCGCCGGCCTTACGAGACCCTGCCGGCCTACGGGAAGACCTTCGCCGCCGCCCTCATCCCCTACCACCTCACGCCACAGGTACTCCACGCAAACCCGATCAAGCTCCGGGAGTACTTGGCGATGGGGAAGCCGATCGTTTCGGTCTCGACACCCGAGATCGACAAGTTCGCCGCCCACGTGCGCATCGGAAGGAACCGTGAGGAGATCCTCGCCCATCTCGACGCTGCGGTTGGGACCGGAATGACGGCCGCTGAGGTCGTGGCCCAGACCGAGTTGGCCTCAACCATGACATGGGATGCGAACCTCCGCCGCGTCCTGGAGCGCGTCGAGGCCAGGCTGGGGAGTCGACTGGAAGCGTGAGCTCCGATGGGTCGGGTTCTCATGCCATGTGCGCGCCCCGCCGTGGCTGCCGCACCCGACGGTAGCGCCTGCTACATCCGCTTGATAGGCTTCCCACGCTTCGACACTTTCCTCGACCACGCGCGACGTCAGATCCATGGAGCCACGCCATGACGGACCCCACATCCCGCGCACAATGGAAGGTGATGGTGGTTGCTTGCTCGGTTTCCGTGATCGGGGTCGCCGGAACCCCGTCGATCATCCATGCGAGCACGGAGCTGTCGACGGCGAGTGAGCGTTCCATCCTCGCGGTGGCGGACGCGGGCCCCGCGGAGCCCCAGCTCACGGGGCAGCAGCATGGCAAAGGATTGCCGGGCACGGAGCCACGGATGACGACGAACGGATTCTCCATTCCCAGGGCGCATCCCCGCCTGTGGTGGACGCCTACCCGCCTGGCGCAAGCGAGGACTTGGCTTGCGGACCATCCTTTCACGCCGGGCGCCACGGACTACCTTCACGTCGCATGGAAGCACGTGGTCGCCGGAACCGACTGCTCACCTGCCGTCGCCTGGGCAATGAACCATCAGGTCCCTGCTCGTCAATACTCGGCCAACGCCAACGGAAGCGACATCGCACGCTGGACCGGTGAAGACGCCTTCATCGTTTACGATTGGTGCCACGATCAATTGACCAGCGAGCAGCGCCTGGCCTTTCTCGGCAATATCGCTGGCACCGGGAAGGGCTGGAACGACTACTTGACTGGGATCAGCCAACAGCAATGGGGCGGTCCCCACATGAAGCAGAACAACTACAACTGGGGGAACCTGCGCAACAACATCGAATACGCAATCGCCACCTATAGTGAAAATACCGTGGTCGCTGAGTCGCTGCTGGCCGACGCCATCGTGACGCGCTGGATGAAGAACTTCGTACCATCCACGACCGCTGGCGGAGCCGGTGGTGTGGGCCAGGAGGGCTCGGGATACGCAGCAGCCCTGGGTGGGTATCCCATCATACCTTTCCTCACGATGAAGGCGGGCGGCCGGGATATCTACAACGAAACTGCCTACTTCAAGCAGATGGCGCTCTGGCTCGTGTACAGCACGACTCCGACGCCAACCTTCAACGTAGGGACGAGGAAGTCGTCTTACCAGCTGAACACTTTCAGTGACGACGAACTCTACGTCGAGGGCGGCATCCTAAACCGGCGCAACTACTTTCAAGACTTCATGAACGTCGCCTCGAACCAGTGGAGTGACATAGACGTGGGCAGGTACGCCAGGCAGTGGGTCAACACCGTTGGATCTCACACATCCGTGAAGCCAGCCAGTCGGTACATCCTGGCGCAGGATTCCAACCCTGCAGCAAAGCCCTTTGACTCCTTGCCACTCGACTACTACGCGACCGGGATCCAGTACCTCTACGGACGCAAGGCTTGGGACGCGTCGACCTATTTCATGTGGCAGATGGGCGGGGCACTCGAAGGAGTCGGCCACGGACACATCGACATCGGGAACTTCAACATCTGGCGGGGCGGGCGGTGGTTGACGCGGGAGACGACGGGGTACCTGAACAAGATCAAGGGATATGGCTACAAGGATCGCCCCGTCGACGATACGAATGGCATGATCGCCCACAACGGCATCGTATTTGGCACGGCGCTCTACGTCGACGACGTGAAGCTCATGCCTAGCTTGGACGAGGGGCAGACCGTTGTCCGCCGGCTCGAGAGTCAGCCTGGGTACGTCTACGCTGACGTCGACATGACGAATCGCTACCTTTGGCGTTCCAATCACTCCAGCTACAGCAAGGGCGCCGTGGTCCACGTGGAGCGGGAGTTTCTCTTCCTGCGCGATCTGGAATGTACTGTGATCCTCGACCGGGTGACGACGGGCGACGTGACGCTCGGTCCCGACGCCGGCATGAAGGCGGCCAACCAGGTCAACACGTTCTTGATCCATTTGGAGACGAACCCCGACCTGGAGGACGCAACGCACCTGACGGCCAGGAATGGGGGGCAGGCGCTGCGCATGACAACGCTGGTGCCTTCGAACCCGACACGCCGGGTCATCGACGAACGATCCTGCAGCGGTTGCTCGCCAGTTGGGCAGTTTCGCGTCGAGTTGGACACCGCGGGCGCTGCACAACGGTACTTTCTGCATGTGCTGCAGGCACGCGACGCCGATGGCAGCAATGTCTTAGCCTCCGTCGCTGATAGCATGCTCGACAGCCTTGCCCAGGGCACTTTCACCGTGACCCTTCGCCCGACAACAGGAGCCGACACGGTCATCGTGTTCGCCAAGGGTCGGACCAGCACCGGTGGGACGGTGAATCTGGCGGGCGCCGGCGGGAAGGCGCTCACGAATGGCGTGCAGGGGATTCGGTACACCGATGCCGGGCCTTTCTGGTCGAGGAATTGAGGGCGGCCTTTCGCCGAGAGAAAGCGGTCTCTTGAGCCACAAGCGAGGACCTGCTCTACGGAAGTACACGGTGCTGACGTTCTCATGATTGCTCCGATCAGGCAGGCCCAGAACGGTTCCGGCCGGGGCGCGTCGGGGCCATCGAGGACTCCGTTGCCCCTGCCACCGAGAACGAACTCGAGGAAGCACGAGAACGTGCGGGCTCTCCGATCACAGGAAACATCGGCCGTCGATCTTCCTTCCGACCGACGGCAGACCGAATCTGATCAAGCCTCGCGAACTTAGCTGCGTCAGGCTGTGGGATGCGTTCTAGGCGCTTGTACGTGCCAAGCATCACCCTGTGGGCGATTCGACCACAGCGATACGTTGACGCATCGTACCGTACCATGGTCGAGTAGCCGGTAGATCCAGTACCGAAGGTTGCTGAGCGACAGCTCCTGCTCCTTTGCAAACTCCCGCTGGCTCTGCCCGCTCGTCTCGAACGTCGCGACGATCCTCGTCCACCGCTCTCTGTCCTGGTCGGCCATGTGCCCTCCTCGTTGGAACGGGGAGGATCACCTTCCGACATCACGGCCGCCAGACGTCCATTCCCGGACGACTATGAAGTGGTGCCGATTTGCAGAGGGATGGGACCGGGTCGTTGCAGAGTAACCGGCCGCGAATGGCTAATCATCGATCACATTTCCGACTGCCGATTCGTGGGCGAGATTCCAGCCAAGCTCGAGCAGGATGAGACGCTCCAGCGCTCTGCCAAGCACGATCCATCCGGGTGGTCCATTGCTTCGGAGGTGTCCACCGAGTTCGGCGAGAGCGAAGCAAACTT
>Ga0315273_10001082_pt1 | contig 30253 bp, 34 predicted proteins | sample YL17G02_0_MG_FD_205753 | JGI IMG/M metagenome (GOLD analysis project Ga0315273, IMG submission 205753) | Sediment microbial communities from Yellowstone Lake, YNP, Wyoming, USA - YL17G02_0 | ecosystem: Environmental > Aquatic > Freshwater > Lake > Sediment | place: USA: Wyoming | collected... | reverse complement strand
CAAGAACCGTCTCGACGGCAACATTCGCGCTCTCAGGGCCGAGCGTGACGCGCTCAAGGCGACGGTGGAGAGGGCAGGGAACCTTACCCGCTACCGTGCCGACATTGGCGTAAGGATCACTGATGTAGTTGAGGCCGATGATCTTCGTCGCGCCCTTGCCGAGCCGGTGGTACAGGATACGTCGCCGTTCTACTACTGCGAACTCAAGAAGACTGTTGGGTGCAACGGTACTGCTGGCCCGCACGGCTTCGGCAAGTGCGTCGAGAGGCGGAAATTGGCCCCGTTCTGGGCCGACCCCACCCGCGACCGGCGCAAGGCGGGGAAGTGAAAGCCATGATCCGCGCGCTCCGTATGGCGTGGCTGACGTTCCGTTTTGCTTGGGCGCACCGTCACGCTTGGCGGCTGGAACTGTCGCGCACCGCTGAGTATTCCTTGACGGCAACCGAGGCGCTTGATTGGGAATGGCGCGAAGCACAGGCCGCACTGGCTACTTGGGTCAACGCCGAAGACCCGTCGGAGAATCGTGATGACCTTGCAAATGAATGAGCGCACAGCCCGCCTCGCGTGGTGGGCTTTCATTGTCTTCGGCGTGTTCGTCGTTGTCGCCTGGCTGTTGACTGCGCCCGTATGAGCGCACGCGATCGTGGCAAGACATCTATTCTAATCGATCCCGATAGCTGGCTGGCGGGCGTGCTGGACAGCGGTGGCACATTCGATCTATGGTTTTCCCAAACGTCCCGTCGTTGGTGCTGGCGCGTCGGGATTCGCTTTACCGACATTCGCGCGGCGTTCAAGTTCGAGGACTTGGCAGGAGTGCGACTGCGCCAAATTGGCACTAATCGTTACGTGCTGGTTGCTTCGGATGCTTTACCTCTGTTGAGCCGTGTAATGCCGCGAATGTTTTGCTTGCATGAGAAAGCGGGAGTGCTATACCGTTACCTATTAACACGTCCGGGTCGGAAAGGGATGCGGGGAGCGATGACGAAAGCCGTTGACGCGTATCGGCATACGATGGTGGCGCGGCTGCGTGCGCAGGAAACGGCCCATCAGTCCATGAGGAGAACGTATGAGTGAAGAAGCGTCCAGAATCTTGCGGGTACTTGAACAGGAAACACGGTGCCTCGCGCATAACGAGTACATCGAAACCTTGCGCGCGATCAAACGCGAGGTTGACACGCGGCTGCTTGCCGCTACGCAGACGGAACAGGCATGAGCGGTATTGCGCCACTCCGAATGCCTGGTGTCGCAAAGCTGGGTGCGGTACTGCCAACAGCCAACACACAAGACCTTCCAGACATCTACGTTGCTGATCCCGGCAACGCGCAACCGTCGATCTGTCTGATCGGCGACAGCGGCACGGGAAAGACCGAGCAACTGAAGCGCCTGATTGCACATTTGAATGGGAAGGGTTTGGCGACGATCGTTGTCGCCGCTGAGAGTAAGCAACAGATTCTTGCCGAACTGCGCCCGTTCGTCTTGCCGATCAACGCGCCGGTTGTTGTTGGCGGACAGAAACGCGCGCCGACCGCAACTGAGAAGTACAATCGGCTACTGACGTTCCGCGACGGGCTGAAGGCCGGGAAGTACCGCGAACATCTTGGCAAGAAGGTCGGCGCGATTGCGTTCGACGGCCTGATGGAACTTGGCGACATCATCAAGGCGCATCGCATGGCACCTGGCGTGATGCCGGTGGACCGCGACGGATCGCAAAATACGTGGGCCGCATTCGATCGGATTGGGAACGATCTAATTGACATGATGGCGAGTTTCAAGGAAGCCGCGAGCGATTCGGGGATGGCGTATGGAATCCCACCGATCGCGATTGCCGCAACGTGCGGCGAGATACTGAACACGAAGACAGGCAAATTTGCGCCGATTCTGCCAGGGAACCAGGCGCCGGACAAGTTGCCGTATCAATTCGAGTTGATCTTGCGGCTGGCGATCGAACCAACCGACGGTGGTGTGCAGTATGTCGCGCACACGATTGGCGGGGAAACACCATATCCCAATATGGGCCGTTGGAGTGCCAAGGCGCCCGGTGGCTTGTTCGACGCGAAGATCATCAATCCCAATCTGGGCACGATCTACGAAAAGCTGACTGCCTATTACCGTGGTGAAACCACATAACCGAGGAGGATGGCTGATGAGTGACCCGGTGTTTGACATCAATCAGGCTTTGGGCGAGACGTATGAGTACGGGGGCCGTTCACCACTTTTGCCTGAGTCGTACTACCCGTGCATTTTGCACGTGGCATCGAGCGGGACGAGCGAACCGAAGATGCAACAGGCCAAGGGCAAGGGTGGCGTGCTTCTGACGGACGAGTTCCAGCAGCCTATCATGGAGGAAGGCGGCGATACGCCATTCGTCGAACTGACGGCTGACGTGTACGAGGGACCGTTCGCCGGGGCGCAGGTGACACGTAAGGTCTACATCACGCCAGGCAAGACCGGCCGCGCACTTGGAAAGTGGCTCGGTGCGTGCCATGCGATCACGATGCAGCATGCGCAGACGGCGGCTGTGTGTGGGCGGTTCGGAATCGTGTTGCCGACCGGCGCGCAGGTGCGGCCCGAAGGTAAGGAGTCACCGGAACAGGCTTTCCGGCGTCAGGTGCAGACAACGATCGCGGCCGGGTTCTACGCGATGGATGCGGGGCAACGGTTGGCCTTTGTCGCCGCGTTGCTGAACGTTGTGGCGTGGGACGGGAAACGCGTCGTCGTCAAGCTCGGCATCGAACAGGGGCAGCAGAAAAAGCGCGACGGTATTCCGGCGTTCCTGGCCGACGGCACGCCTGATTGCTACTTCAACAACATTTTCGACGGATTCTTGCCGCTTGCCGACGAGAAAAAGGGACTGGCTTGGGTTCGCGCCGTCGAGTATCCGAAACAGGAGGCGACGAAGGCGGCCATGGACGCCACGCCGAACGCCGGGTGAAGAATCTCGATCCGCTGCCGTTGCGCGCCGAAAAAGCACGAATCCTGGCGAGTCAAATCCGCACGGTGGAAATCGTGGACGCCAGCTTGACCCGAACCCGGTTGTCTTTTCAGGTCGAAGACACCGAAACATGGCGGGACACGGTCACGCTGCGAGGATTCGTTTCCATCGCTCCTGGCACGCGGATGCGTCTCATATTGGACTACATCGATGAAGGAGGCGTGTAATGCCAAACGTCACATTTTTCTGCGACAAACGGGAATTCCGCGAGTTGCGTCGATCGGCGAAACGTAGGGGACTGGCAGTCGCGACCGTCGCGCGTGTGCTGGCGCTTCGGCATTTCGATGTCGAGCCGTCGGTGCGTAGAGCAACCGGGCCAAAGACGCAGGCGACCTCAAAGTGGCTTGCTTCGCGTGGATTGAGGACGCGATGAGTATTCGATACGTGTTGCGTCTGGAAGTGTACGACACAAGCCGCACCCCATTTGAATCATGGAAGCCGATCTATCAGGACGAAGCGGAGATGCACGTCACGTCGCTTAAGTCGATTTCCGATCGGCAAGCGTTTGGAACGTTGGTGCCGATTCTGATGAACGCTCTTGTCCCCGAGGGATCAACCGTATTGGCACGCCAAGAGTTGAACAGCGTGCCCGTCAGCGAGTGATCGGCCTGTGGCTGATCGTTGTGTTCGTCGTGGTTCTGGCACTGGCGATCCGCGACGAATTGCAACATCGGTGGCGAAAGAGGAATTGGTGAATTTTGCATTCGACGTCTGGGGACTATTCCCCCATTTTCCGGTAGAGGAGCGCAGGAACATGGCGAAAGCGAAGGACAAGGTTCTGGTGCATTACTTTAAGGTGGCCGTCGCGCAGGACCCGAAGTCGAGCGACGCGGCGCGGGCGGAAGCCGATCTGATGGACGTGAAAGACGTGATGAGCGTCGATTTCGTCCGGTCGGCAATGAAGACGAGCGGCGAGTAATTCAACGTGACACGGGCCGTCGTTGTCGGGCGTCGCATGGTGCGACGTTGGACGGTTCACGAAGAGGGCGGCGGTCCGTGTCATGGTCGGTTCTCGTTCACTGAATGAGAAACGAACGTAAGGCGAAAGTAGGGTGGAGACTCCCCGGTGCTGTGGCGCGCGGGCGAAGTTGACAAGAGGTGGAGAATGCCGGTTGTAGGCTGGATTTGCCCCGGTAGCAGGGCCAAGGTGCCCTTCGATCACTTCGACACGTGTGAGCATGGGCCACGGCAACGGCCCGCGTACAGCCCGTTCCTGGCACGCCTAGCGACCATCAAGACGCAGGGGGACGTGCGACATTCGACACTTGATCTGACGGCAACCGGAATCATGGATTGCCCACGGCATATCTATCTCGATCGGACAACGAAGTACCACGTTGACCCTGCGCGGTCGGCGCCGATGCACCGGGGGACGGCGTTGCATGACGTCGCCGCGCGGACCTTGGACCCTGCGATTTGGTCAACCGAGGCGACGGACCCCGTTCGCCATGACCTGCGCGGGACGATCGGCCCGTTTGAAGTGAGCGCGTTGGCGGATGCGTGGCGATTGGACCTCACCGAGATTGGGGATTTCAAGTTTCCGCTTGATTGGGCGGTGAAGTTTAGGAAGAAGGACGGCACGCCGAAATTGGAGCATGCGGTACAGTTGAATATCGAGCGGCATTTGATGGCACAGCAACCGTGGGCGATTGCGGCGGGATTCGATCCGGCGACGGTGCGGCTGACAATCTGGGATCACGCGCTTGGGCAGGATGAGGGGCCGCTCGCGCAGACGTGCGATCACATGACCGTTGATGAGATCCTTGCGGTGCGCCCGGCGGGATCGTTGATGACGATCGCGGATCATGCCAGTTTGCTTGTGGATATTCGCACGGCGTTTGAGGCACTGACCCCTGGCGACGTGGATGGGCAAGCGCGGCTGGCGGCGTCGGTGCCGCTCGTCGGGCAGCCGATGTTTAGTAGGAAGAAGTGTGACAAGTATTGCTCATTGAAAGAGCGGTGCGATGAACTCGTCAGGCAATTCGGGGTGCCGTCGTGAATGACAACGGTGAGACGTTGGATTCGCACGGACAATGGACGAATGATTTGCTACGGATGTGCGGGATCACTGACGACGAGATTGCCGAGCTACCGCCGGATGTCACCGAAGGGATGCTGTCAGTCGCAGCGATCGTGCGCATGGCTGAGCGTATGACAGCGATGGAGTCGTACATCCGCGCGAAGATTGAGGAGAAGCGGAAACGTAACGTCACCGGGATCATCATTCCCGGCCGGTCGAACTAGCGCATGAACCGCTCCGTCCCCGACTTCGGCCCCTACGACGCCCCGCTTCTCGTCATCGGCGAGGCAGGCGGGAAGGACGAAGGCCGACTCGGCCGACCGTTCGTCGGCGCGACCGGACGCCGTGTTCGTGAGTTCATCAAGGACGCCGGGCTTGATCCCGAGCGGCAAGTGCGTTACGCCAACGTTATTCCGATCGAAATGGCGACGTTGCCCAAGACCCCGGCCGCGATGCAGGCAATGGTGCGGCAACACTGGACATCGATAGAGGCGACGCTACTGCGCGGTTCGCACCGGGCCGTTGTTCTCTACGGACGTGCCGCTCTTTGGCGCATATCCGGTAAGACCAAGATTACCGATCATCATGGTGAGGTGACGGAGATCGAGATTGGTGGCCAACGTGTGCCGTGCGTGGCGTCGATACATCCCGCCGCAGTTATGCGATCGAAAATCGAGGCGGGCTGGACGTCGGTGCGCTGCGCGACGGAACGTGCTGTGCGCTACGCGACGGGCGCGCTCGTTTATGAACCGCAGCGAATGATGCCGTCTCAAGAGTGGGGCTACACGGATGCCAGCGTGGAAGCGGTGCATAACCTGGCACTCGATCGCGGCTGGCCCGTGGCGATCGACACGGAATATGACCGTGTAACCAAGCGTCCGTTTCTGATCGGGATTTCGTGTGACGGGGAGCATGTGACGAGTGTCGTTCCTGTGGACGACACGATTCGCGAGTTGCGTCGGATGCTGGATGACGAGAACGTGACGAAGGTATTTCATCATGCGCCTGCTGATGTCCAGGCGTTGATGACGCTTGGGATAACGGTACGGCCACCGATCTTCGACACGTTGATGATGTACGCGACGTTGTACCCTGATCTACCCGTCGGTTTGGCGCGCGTGACGTTGCATTTGCAGGACCATTGGCGCGAGTGGAAAGGCATGGCACATGACGATCCGGCGTATAACGCACTGGACGTTGTCGCGACGTGGCGAATCTTTCGTGAGTTGTCGAAACGGATGACCGACGCTGATCTGTGGCACGTCTATATGCGCGAGGCCCGGCATGTTGGGGTGTTGGCAATGGCCATGGAGGCGCGCGGGCTGGCCGTTTGCCCGACGGCGCAGCGTAAGGCCGTTGTCGATAACGGAGAAACGTGCAATCGAATCAAAGACGAGGTGACACGGCATGTTGCGGAGATATTCGCCAAGCGGCGTGTTCCGCATGAACGGCGTTTGAGCGAAGTAGCGGTGGAGCTAGAAGGCATCACGCTGCCACGGTTGAAGAAGGACCGCGACCCTGTTGTTGACGCGCGTGTTACTGCGTTACGGAAAGAGCGCGACCGCTGCCATGTCGTGATCGCACGTTGGACGCAGGGATTCGATCTTGGAAATAACGATCACTTGCGATGGTTGTTGTATGACAAGGACGGATTCAAGTTGCCGTCGCAAAAGAAGGACGGGCGTGTCACCGCAGATACGGATGCGATTGCACGGCTACTCGCGCTCAAACAGGTGCAAGGAAATGATGTCATCAAATCGGTACTCGCGGGCGTGAAGGAATATCAGCACGCAATGAAGATGACGAACACATTCCTGCTGTGGAACGTCAAGACTTACGCGCCATCAAACGCGATCGACGCGCAGGGAGTGGCGCATCCTGAGTATCGTCCGTTCGGCACCGGCACCGGGCGCATGGCGGGCGGGCCTGACAGCGATCTCGGTGATCGTCAAGTCAATCCTTATGCCTACAATGCGCTCAACATTCCAGAGGAAACACGGGCTATCTATGTTCCGCACTCGCGTTCGTTTACGGTCAATGCGAATTCGATCACAACGGAGATTGATTATGACAACGACGAAGAATCGGAAGCTGGCGATATGTAGCAGTTGTTGCGACTACAAGCACGTTTGTCGCGACTGCGGCCTGTGCGAGGGGTGCAGCAAGCACCCGGCGTGCGTTGAGGTTCCGACGCAGGATGACAATGAGTGATCGCGTAGCCGCCGCCGAAGGAATACGCATGATGTTGGAGCTTCAAAAGCTACATCAACGCGAAGAGGAGTTGATTACTTTACTCCTGGCAGAGAGCATCAAGAGACTAGAGCGCCTGATGGAAAGTGAACATGACAAATGATCCTCGCGTCTTCGTCGGCGCCGACTGGATCGCCGTCGAGTCGTGGCTGACCGCGATTCATGCCAAGGACCCCGTGTTGCTGGCCGAGCTACAGGAACAAGTGGCTGGCGGCACGAAAGTGCACGCTAGAAACGCCGCCCTGATCTACGGCATTGATCCCGCAGATGCCAAGACGCATCTTGTGAATCTCAAAGGTCGGATGCGTCCGGCGTATGAGGCAGGCAAGCGGGTTAGCCATATGTGGAACTACGGCGCCGGGCCGCGACAAGGTGCGCGTACGTTTTGGTTACCTGAAGCGTTCATGGCAGAGGCATTCGGAAAGCTGGCAAAGAAGTACGAACGTGTCGCCGCTTGGCGCAAGGAATTGGCTGACCGTGTCTTTGGGATGCCCGTCTTTCGATGCCCGCGTTGTGCGGCAACCGCTGAAGATGACGGAGACTGTGCCGATTGCACGCGCTCGGTGGGCGTGCCGATTCCATTACGGTTCGCGGGATACGGACAGTTACCGTCGCGAGTCGAGCGAACCGTATTCGGTCGTCGGCGTTTGTACGAAGGACGGCGTCGCAACGGGGCGAATGCATTGACGAGTCAACATCCGCAATCCTGTGGCGCTACCATGTGGAACATCACGCTGGCGCGGCTGCATGGATATGACCCGATAACGGATGAATCTTGGCCGTCTCCCGAAGGCATCTTGCGGTATTATCCCACCGCGAGTTGGGGCGTCATGTTTCGCCCTGCTGAGATATTCGTTGCCACGGGAACTTACGATTCGTTTTACCTGGAATGCCCGTATGAACGCAGCAACGAGATCACGGCCTGGTTGTTGTGGACAATGGAACAACCTTGGCCCGAGCTTGACGGCTGGCGCGCCCCGGCTGAGGGGATGGTCGGGTTCAACCTTGGTAAATTCAATCCCTACAGTAATCGTCTTGGGCTAACGGAGTTGAAAAGTGCCAAACCATTCACGATGGCGCCCCTTGCGCACTGGCGATAAGTGGGACGACGGGGGTGTATGCACATGCGCTAGCTGCACCCGCGCGATCGACCGGGGAGAGAACGTGACATGCGACGATTGCGTATCGCGGGAACGGGAGATCGCGTATGCCAACGGGCGGCTTGACAAAAAGGATGGCGAAGATGACGGCGAGTGACGATTTGAAGATCAGTAACCTTGTAGGTGTCACGGTGATCGACGCGACAGGCACCGTGCAAGTCAATACGCACGTGAATCGTATTACGATCCACCCGTCGGGACGCATCGAAGTCGAGCCACGCCATGCCTGACGACGTGCCCGGCAAAGCGAACGTCATCGAACACCCGGCGCCAACGTGCCCGTGTTGCTTCCGCGATCTTGAAATGCGCGTTGAAATGCGACATGCGGGCAAGGTTCACGTCGCACTTGCATGCGCCCGGCACGGTAGCTTTCCGAGTGGTTGGCAACCTAAGTTGACGAATCACAGCCGGGCGCTGCAATGGGCCGCACGGCAACAGGTAATGAAGGCTCGACTGAAACGATAACGAGGTCCGTGTGCCCATTGCGAGCGATCTTCGCGCTGCATGTGCGGGTCTGGAATTGCTTCTCGCCGACGCTACGCCTGAGTCGCCTGCTGCGTTGCGGGACAAGGTCATCGAGCTTGCAAAGATCGTGCGCCCGGCGTATCGCAACGGTGAGTGGGAACTTATTGCGGCGTCGATACGAACTAAGTTTGGTCTCGATGTTCCTGACGAATTGCGGGACATGGGCGAGGTCAACGCGATCGTCGATACGTTTACTCCGTTGATCGAGGATGGCTGGTTCAAGGATTATCTAGGATACACACAGGAAAGCGAAGCCCCTGCGCAGTTTCACTTTGGCGCGATGATGACCTGCGCGAGTGGAGCATTCGGACGCAAGCCGCTGATCGGTTGGGACGCCGCGCCACTTTATCCGAATATCTACACGCTACTTGTCGGGCCAACCGGAACACGCAAATCGACGGCGCTCGCCAAGGCGCGGGAGCTTGCGGTGCAGGCATTTCCCAAGGTGGGAAACAAGCCATCGCAACTGAACGTGCTGCCGAATGAGGGGTCGCCACAGGGGTACGCAGGCGCGTTGCGTCGGCGCAATTTCGAGGTAACAACGACGAGCGACGGGCTGATCGTCGCAAGTGAGTTGACGGTGCTTGTCGGGCGGGAGCAATACAAGGCTGCGCTTGGCGAGTGGCTGACTGATTGGTACGACAACATGTCGCCGGTTTGGTCTCGCGCGCTCAAGGGAGAGGATACTTACGAGCTTCTTGCGCCGTATGTCTGTTTCGCCGGGGCGAGTAACATGACCTGGCTGCGGGAGATACCGGATAACTTAATCAAAGCCGGTTACATGCCAAGACACTTGATCTTCACGGCGCGTGAGAAGCGCCATGACAAGGCGAATCCGAGATTCGACGCCGCGCTGCGGACGTCGTTGGCGGTGACGCTTGGCACGCGCATCGCTGACCTGCCGCCAACGATGGAATTGAGCAAAGCCGCCGCCACGCACATGGACGAGTGGTATACGAACAAGGTGACACGGCAAGAACGAATGGAATTGGACGAGCTATTCGCTGCGTGGCTGTCGAGAAAGCTGCCGCACGCGATCAAGATTGCTGTTGTGTGGCAGATCGTTGACGGTGGCCCTCGGGACGCGCTGCATGTCGATTGGTTGAAACGGGCGACGCGGTTGATCGATTGGATGGACACAGGGGTGATGTCGGTTTACCACGCGCTAGGAGCGAGTACCGAAGGCGCGGTGACTGAGGCCGTGCTGTCGTACATCGAACGCAAAGGTGGGCTTTCGACACTATCGAGCCTGGTGCGTGGGCTGAAGAATCGGTATCAGTCGCGCAACATTCAGGAAGGCGTCAAGACATTGTTGCTTGCGCGGGTACTGATGCAGGATACAACAACGGACCCGACTGTAGGATTGGTCCTGCGCGTTGTGGATTTCAACGCGAAGAAATAGTGGACTAACGCGGCCCGCGCGACTGCGGTTGCGGCTGGCCCATCGACTCGGCCGCGCCTTCGCTGAACAGCTTGAGCGCACCCGTGCCCTGTTGCTGCTGCGTCTGCTTGATGATGTTCTTGGCGCCAGGGAAAAGGTTGATGACGAGCGAGTCGGTGGTGTCGAGGAAGGATGCGTTGGCTTCCTCATTTTGAATGAGTTCGAGATACGAGTTGGCGGTGCGCGTGATGTCGCCGATGAGCGGGCCACGGAATAGATCGGACGGCGGCTTCATCTCCCACTTGCGCGCGCGGTCGTTCCACAAGAGCAAGGGCATCACGCCGAAGCCGAGACGCGATACCCAATAGTCGGGATCGGACTCGCTGTCCGCGCTGCCACCAAGGATCGCCCCGTAGACGGAACCGACTCCGAGAAGATAGCTGGCGAAGCGGAAGACACGGAAGTCGATCTGCGCGGGCTGGCCGTTGATTGCGCGGTTTGCGGTTTCAATGAAGGACTGAAGGCGGCCGCCAACGAATTCAGCTTGGTTGAGGGTGTAACTTTGCAACGCGCCCAACGCTTGCCCATGTGGCGTGTTCAGGATGTAGCCCCGGCCTTCCTTGGCGATGCGGAACTGTGTGATGTCGGTTTGCATCTGTGCGTAGAGGCCGTGAACTTCGTCGTCTGTGAGCTTGCGGAGGCCGTCCTTCGCCTGGTCGCGCACGATGCGGTTCTCGAAAATCACATTGCTTGAGCGGATCGTTTCGAGTGTGCGCGCGGTGCGCGCGGTACGGGATTCGCCAAAGGGTGCGGCACCGGCAGCAGCAGCGGCCCCAAGAAGCGCGCCGGGGATGACCTGATCCGAACCGCCAAGGAGGTTCCCGGCAGCGGCGCCACCGAGCGCGCCGGTGAAGACGCCTTCGACGACTTCCCGTGCGCGTTGCGTTGCCGCATAGGCCGGGGACGCGAGCGCACGTTCGGTTGCCCTGGCTTGACGGACGCTGGCGATGCCGACCGATGCGCGGTTCCACGTTTCGGCGAGGTTGAATGTGAAGGTGCCAACGTCGCGGACACGCATGAGCGCGCGGCGCATGATGGCGGATTTCGCGGCACCGAAGGTGGCAAGACCGGCCCCAAGAGCGGCGCCGGTCGCGATCGAAAGCTGATCTTCGTTTGATCGGTCACTATTGAGTATGGCGGTGGAGGCGGCACCGGCTGCGGCGCCGACAGGAATGCCAACAAGCGCAAGGTGCGCGCGGTTCGTGCCGAAGTTCGCCTCGTAGAGCGCGAGCGCATCGAAGTGTCGTTGCGATGTTTCTCTCAAGATGCCATTTTCGACGAGGAGCTTGCGGTACTCAGCCGAGCGCGGTGTGACGGCGTCAAGGATCGGCGCCAATGCGGGCACGCGCTCGCCGCCAGCGACCCCTGCGCCAATGACGGAAGAGGTCAAGACATTGATGATTCCGTATTCAGTGCCCCCGTTGATGATCTGTTGTGACAAGTTGGTCACGGCGGATAGATAGTTCCAAGCGATCTTCGATGTGTAGGCGTAGCCGGTCGCCAAGCGGGAAAGATTGTTCGCGCCAGATGGCGAGAGGAAGTAGCGTTCATTGATCTCTTGCGCCAAGCCTTCACGCTGGAACATGGGGTACTTTTCGAGAAACAGCCCCATCGACTCGACCTTCTTTTGCACGTACATCGTACCGGGACCGGGAATGCCGACGACGTCGAGAAGCCAGCGGCCAAGGTCATGTGCGATCCACGGTTGCGAGGCGCGGATGCTTTGGAACGTCTCCGGCGTGAAGTTCGCGAGGAGTTGATCCATGTAGATTTTACGATTCGCCCCGTGGGAGTACATGAGGAGAGATTCGTAAGGGGACATCAGCTTGCCAAGCGGCGCGTCGGCTGTGCGGGATTCGAGATGGTTGAAGAAAACGTGATGCGGTACAGGTGCGTCGGCCGGATAGTTGACGTCGTTCGGTGTCACGCCCTTCTCTGCGAGTTCCTTGAGTTCCCGTTTGGTGCGGTAGTTGTAGACCCACGGGAGATAGTCGTCGATGCGCTCGAATTCGGGGAGACCGAGTGCGTCGGCACGCTCTTTGAGGAACTTGCGGACACCAAGCGCGGCTTCGTAGACACGGGCGTTGGTGCCCTTGAGCGATTCGCGGAAGATGCGATTCTCGACCGCTTGTCCGACGAGGTTCATGTCCTGCGGCGAGGAGATTCCTTGGAAGATGGTCGCAAGGATTTGACGATCCTTGTCGTCGCTGCCCCGCGCCAATTCGGTTGCCTCGAAGATCCCTTGTGTGACGTCGTGAATGCGTTGACCAACGACCTTGTCGCCACCGGCAATCAAACGATCGGCATAGCGATAGAAGCGGACGGACGGGGCAACGGAGCGGGCGCCCGCGAAGCTCCACCAGGGCATGACCGTCTCGGCCGTGCCTTCGGCAGTTGACGGCGGGTTCGATTCGATGTCTTCAACGAGCGCGCGAATGCGGCTGGCAGCGGGCGTGCCGTCCTTGTTGAGCGTGTTCGCCGCACGTTGGTAATTGCGCGGGAGCGGCATGGACGGGCCGGTAATGACGTCGGCTGTCAATGTGCGCGCACGGAGTTCATCGATCCCGGCTGCGGTGGTGAAGGGATTCTTGGCATCGTTGCCGAGAACCTTGAGTGACATCTTTTCGATGTTGGTACGCGCACGGCTCGCGAGCGGGGTCGTCATCCAACCGAGCCAGCCCTTGTAAAGACGCATGGATTCGGCCGGGGTGTAGCCGAGTGCCTTGGTAGAGGTCATAAACGTGTCGGTAACGCGGGACCAATCGGCATCGGTCACGGTGAACGGGGCGAATCGCTTGAGGTCCCGCTCGAAACTGGCGCGACGTTCGGGAAGGTCGATCCCGTTACCCTTGGCATCGACGGTGCGCTGTGGCCAGGCGCGCATGTTCTCAACGGTGTGCGTGACCTGTTGATCCTGCGGGAGAAGCCAGTAGAGACGGCGGCCACTGACCTGAGAACCGTTGAGCGTCGTGCGGAAGGCGTCACCGGATTTGCCGACGAGGCGCGCGGTCTCGGCCGGGGCAAGTTGACCTTCGACAGTTGGCTGGATAAAGCGTGCGACACGCGTGGCTTCGGCATTCAACATCGCGCCGTCACGCGCAAGCATCTTATAACCGAGACCCGCGCCGACAAGGAAGCCCATGGCCGACGCGGTGAGGACGCTGTCCTCCTCGTCGAGCAGGCCGAGACGGCGCGCAATGGCGGGTGCAACGACCGCGCCAATGCCGCCCGCTGCGACCGGGCCAAGAATGCCAAGGCGGGCGGCGCCGGTCTCTCCGCTGCGAATCGGCGGCGGTTCGAGACCGTTCAAACGGATCATGTCGTCGGTGACGCGACCTTTGTCGCCGGTGATGGGCATAGGTTTGTTGGAGGTCCAGTAACGAATCGGCGGCTGGCCGGGGCGGGCGATCTCACCGGCGGGCGTGAAGACGTAACCGGCTGCTTTGGTCTCGACGGCCGTTGTGCCTTTGGCGAATTCGCTGTCGAGCGCGGCAACACGGTCACGCAGATCGGCGAGGCGTGGGTTGTCGATGAACAAAGCGTCGATGTCGTCAGGTGCGACCCTGCGCGCGGTCATGGCGGCGTGGATGTCGTCCCAAAAGGCTTTGTGCGCGCGACGGAAACTGGCCCGCGCGACTTCGTTCGTCGGGCTTGAGCGGGCGAGTTGCTTTTCGGCGAGCGCAATGAGTGGTTCGGGATTAATCCGCACGGTGGCGCGCGCTTCGGTAGTCGCCTTGTCGAATGCGGTGAATGCTGATCGCTTTCCGGTCTCGATTTCACGGGCAAGACGTGCGTTGCGAGAGGAAATGCCGACGTCAATGTTCGTGCGCATTGCACCGATGTCGCTGCGCATGCGTGCGGAGGTGCGAAGAAGGTCCTCTGCCGCACCGACACCAAGACCACCGGCGAGCGCGCCAAGGGCCGCACCACGCCAAGGATGTTCGGGGTCGGCCGCCGCGCCAATGGTGCCACCAAGGCCCGCGCCTGCCAGGGAGCGAACGGCTTGGCCACCGACACGGCCACTGGTGTCGCCGAAGTCGAAGTCGGTGAAGGGTCGCTTGAGACCTTTGGCGCCCGCCGGGGCGACGGCGCGGCCGGGGAGTTGCCGCTGCAATGTGCCCGTGATTTGCGAAGGTGGCGTCTCACGGCCGACGTTGACACCTTCGATCACAGGCGCGGTGAGCCTTTTACGTGACGCAAGAAGGGTCTCTGTGGCGTTGGGCGATAGATCACCGGGCCGGGCAATGATGCGATCGAGCGCGCGGGCGCCTTCGGGAGACATCATGGCGTCGATGCCTTGGCGCTCCAGCCCGGCGTCGGCGAGGTCGCGAAGCAAGGTACTGTTGGTGGCGAAGAGAACGCGAGTGGGTGGTGCGGAAGCGGCGCCACGGGCTAGACCGGCTGTCTCACCTGACGCTGCGCGGATACTGGCATGGAGACGTTCGAGCGCAGACCCGGCGTTGGGATCGAGACGAGGAATGACCGAACGAAACGTGGCGGGTTTGCCCCGCTTGCGTGCAACGGTTGTCTCGACAAAGAAACCGCGATTCTCCCCTGCGGACTCGATGATATCCCGCACCTGCGCAGAGACAACCTTGTCCGAGACCCGGCCCATGATGCCACTGTGGGTTGACGGAGCTTGGCCAATGCCCAACGCATTCGCCTCGTCGATGAGAATTTGCGAACGGCGCTCGCTGAGTTCGGCAATGCGGCGCGTTGCTTGGATCATCTTCGGATCGATTTCGAGGATGCCTTGTGATTTCATCGTCGCAACGGCTTGCATCACGCGGGCACGTTCGTAGGTGATTGCCTTGAGTTCGGTGTTGTCGAGGATTGCGGTGCTGCCAAGGGATTCATTGATCGCGTATTTGAGAATGGGATCGGCCTCGGCGGTCGCGCGCTCGACGACATCTTTGACAAGGGCTTTGGTGACGATTTCAGCTTGTTCCGCCGATAGCTTGTGCCAGCTTCCGGTGAGGAGGTGGTTGACGATCTCCGCAGGGACACCGACGTTACGTAGGCGCGCGGCGGTGTGAACGAGATCACGTTGAAGATTGAGTGCCATCTTCGCACTGATCGTGCCACCGAGAGCGGCACCGGCGGGGCCGAGTGCGCCACCGGCGAGAATGCCGGGAACGGCTTGAAGCACCGTGTTCGCCATGTCACCGGATGCGGCGGCCATGCGGGCGGGGAGCTTGAGGGACTGCGCCGTCTTGGCCCACGTTTCGCTAATGCGTGCGTGAATCGGCAGCCACTTCGCCATGCGACCGAGGCCAAGGAATGCGGTGTCGTAACCGGCGAAGGCGATGCCCTCTTCGACACCCGAGGCGATCGATTTGTCGATCGGTTGTCCTTCGCCCATGGCTTTGAGTGTCGAGTATCCGGCGCCTTCGAGACCAGCTGCGGCCATGCGCCCAAAGGTCATGCGCGGTGCGACACGAAGGGCGCCGCCGACGCCTTCCGCGCCAAGCGTTTCGGCCATGGCTTGAATCTTAAGCAACCGCGCCATGTTGCCGATCGGACGCCCGGCAAGGAAGGTCGAGAGCATGGCCGTCCCGCCGAGACCGATCATCGCACCTTCGAGAATGCGCTGACCGTCAATGTCGTCGGGCGCGGTTCCGGCTGCAATGAGCGCGCCGCCGACGGCGCCGACGGCACTCGTCGTGGCGAGGCCACGGGCGCCACGTGCGGCGGAAAGCCAACGGGTCATGCCGTTCGCCATCCCGGCCGCGCCGGTCATGTGACGGCCCGCGTTGATGGCCATGCCTGCCTGGCCAACGGCAAGACCGGGCGCCATGATCGTGGCGGTCCAGGCGGCTAGGTTGCCGAGTTCATGGCCGTACCAGGGGAAGGCTGCGTTATACCCGGCGCGCTCAATCGGGTCGAACGGAAGGCCAAAGAATTCGGTCTCGATCTTGTCGCGGAGGTCGGCAACGCGGGTGTCGATTTGACCGGGCGTCGGGACGCCGGGGACGCCGGGCATCATCGCCGCCGCGCCTTGGCCGAGAAGGCGTGCGGCGCCAAGGCCGGTTTCGGCTAGGCCCAAGTTCAGTGCGCGAGAAACGGCGGGCATGAAACCGGCGTGGTAGAAATTGGCGATTTGTCCTTCACCGATCGTGAGACCTTTGAGAAAGGTGCGTCCGTGGTTGACGAGCTTGTTGGCGTAGTCTTCGGTGCCTTTGCTCAAATAGAGGTAGTTCTGTGCCTCTTCGGGCGAGATGTAGCCTTTGGTATACGAGTCGATCGCCTCGTTGTACGTGGCAAGACTCGACTCGATTCCGGCGAGGCGTTTCGTTACCTCTTCGCGCATGGCGTCGGTGAGTTCAACGGGCGCGGTGGACGTTGACGAGGTCGGCGGTTCCGCCATGGACGTGCGGGTTAGCGTATCGGCTTCCGTGTCGCCGCTCGCGGCGCCCCGCACGTTGGCGCGGATGACGTTGCGCTTACCGGCTGTGCGGGCGAAGGCTTCGGACGCGCGGTAGTCCCATGTGCCGTCGTCGTTCGGTTCGTAGCCATTGAGAAATGCGTTGCGAAAGTCGTAATGATGTGCGGGCGCATCGGGATTGGGGTCTATGCCGAGACGAATCGCGTGCCCACCGTACCAATCGAGAAAAGAAGCCTCGGTGTCGTCGGGCTTGCCTGTCTTCGGGTCGAGAAACGGACCGAGCGCCATGGCGGCCCGGCCTACTGCGGCGGCGGGGGCGTGGCTTTGCCCTGAAGAAGTAACTTGATCGAGTCCACTTCGCCTTGCAGTCGTTTGAGATCGGGCAATAGCGGCGCAAGGTTGGGATCAGCTTGCGCGCCGGGCGCGCCGGATGCGCCGCCACCCGCGCCAACCGTCGCCCGCGCGCGGGCAATCGCATCGGCGAGTTGCGGCGCGTAGGCTTTGGCCGCCTGTTCAATGAGCGGATTACCGGAGATCATGTAGAGCAAGGTCTGCGGCGATGCCTGCATCAACGCGGCGAAGACCGGGGGGAGTGAGGTTGTGAGTTGACGGCGCATTTGCGTGACAACAGGAACGGCTTCGTCGATCGTAAGATTGACCGTGATAGGGCGATTCGTCTTGGGGTCGAAGGACGGGAAGTCGATCGTCTTGAGTTTGCGCCCCGGTTCGACTGCGGCGAGTAAATCGGCGCGGACGACTGCGGGATCGGCGACACCGTTGCCGAAGATCGCGGGGAGGAGTTTGGAATTGTCCGTAGACTTGCGAGTATACCAATCGCTCGTATACCAGGAGTCACGTTCGGTTGTCATCTGGGACGAGAAGCCAAGGGGGCCAAGGGAACTGTTCAATGCGTCGGTGAATCCCTTGCCGAGCGCCATGAGTTCTTTTGGGTCGATGGCGTCGGCGGCGTTCGCTGGCTGGCCGGTCTTGGGATTGAAACCTTGCGCGATCAGATCGTACTCTTGTTCGCGAAGGGCACTCAGGGCGTTCGTGCCGCGAATGTCGGCGGCGGTTTTGTCGAGTTCGAGATCACTCATCTTCGTTGTGTTGGCGAATTCGTGCATCACCACGCGGCCTTCGGGCGTCGAGCCGTCTACGCCAAGAATCTCGCGGATGGCTTCCATCTTCTTTTGCACGTCGGTCGTCGGGACGAGGTCGAAGTTGCCAGCGATGTAGCCCATGCGCTGATTGTAGTTTGGCACCTTGCCGTCGGGCGTGCGCATGGTTTTGGCAATGTCCATCGTGGCATTCGCGATGCGTTGGCGGGAGTCACTTTGCGCAATCGGAATCGCGGCTTCGGTGGCACGGGTTTGCGTCGTTGTTTGTCGCGTTTGTGCCTGTGTCTGCGCAAGGTCGGCCGCTTCTTTGCGTTGTGCGTCGGTGCCGCCGGGATGTGGAACGAGAACGCGCTTGCTGCCTGCGGGTTCGCTACCGCTTGGAGTCTCGATGTCCTTTGCGGCGGATCGGAATTGCGCGACGTCTTTGCCAACTTGCGCCAAGGGGACGCCATAGAAGGATTCAAATTGCTTGGGGTCCTGCGTCAAGATGGCGTTTTGCTGTTCCTCAGTGGTATCCGGCGCGCTCAACTTGAGGATGAGATTTTGATACTGCGTCTCGCGCTCGCGTTTGTGTTCCTGATTTCGTTGAACGCTGCGGGCGAGCATTTCCCATCCGGCGGTGGCACCGCTCATGTCCGGCGCGGGAATGACAGTGAGTGCCATGAGCTACCCCTTTGCGATGGCGACGGTCGCAACCTCGCCGAATGCGAGGAATAGTGGCCTCAAGATTTCGCGTAGAACGGGATCGACCTTGACCTTCTCGGCGAGTTCCTGTCCGTAGGTGAGATACCATTCACGGAATTCAACCGGCGCGAGTTCATTGACGTAGAAACGAGCCATGTTCGTCTCGGGGGCGTCGATGCCGAAAATGGCTTCGGCGACCCAACAGCCTTTGGTGAGCATGGACGCTGCGGCGCCGCCGCCTCCGCTGCCGCCTGATCCCTGTTGCGCGCTGTACGGCGACGCGCCAATCGCGCCAAAGGCTGCGTTGATCGCGTCGAGAACGGATTGCTGTCCTTGAAGACCACCTGCCATGGACGGTCCCCAGATCGATTGCGCGTTGGCACCAGGGAGAGCCAGCCCCGTTTGCGTCATGCCGGATCGAATGTTCATCGACGTCGGCATCGCCTGGCCAACGATCCCAGCGGTGGCGTTGTTGAGATTGTTCTCAAGTTGCGTGCGGTAATCGACCATCTGTTGCCCGGCGCCAGAGGAGGAGAGATTGCCCATGAGCGCGTTCTGTTCACGCAGATCGGCGGCGCCCGACGCGAAACTGCGTTCGACACCCGGCCGCAAAAGAGCGTCGATCTGTGAGACATCAGGCATGAAGCCGGTGGCGATGCCTTCACCGAGACCGCCAAGACCGGCGTTCCACGCTGCGGCGGAACCGGCTTCGGTCCCTGTGGACGCACGCTGCATGGCACCCGATCCGGCGACGCCCGCGTTTTCCGCTGCGGTCGAGGCGCGGTAGTCAACCGGCGCGCCTTGAGCAAGATTCTGCGCGAATCCATTGATCCACTTGAGTTGCTCGGGAAGTTGCCCCGTCGTCGCGCCGTGCTTGCCGAAGGCTCCCTGGAAAAAGCGGCCGATCGGTGAGTTGGCGTCCCCGGTCTCGGGGTTTGAGGTTCCCCATGTTTCGGGGGACCATGACATGCTTTGAGTGCCGCCCATGGGTTCTCCTTAGTATTGCTACACGCGCCCTGTAGAGATGCCCTGGCTGCCAGGTATCCCCGGAGACACGGGCGGGGTCTTGCCCCGACTCATCTGCTGCGTGGCGGGCATGACCACGCCACCGCCACCTGTGGGACCTTGAGGCATACCTGGCGACGGCTTACCTTGCGCGCCGCCACCGCCGCCACCGGACCAATTTGGCGCTGCGGTGCCCCAAGGATTCGACGCGGGGAAGCTGCTGTAGGGCGCAGGACCGTGTTCCGGTGGCTGATACGGAGTTGTTGCGGGTCCAGCGGCAGACTTGTTGCCTTTGCTCTTACCACCGATTACCCCACCGAGAATCGGCCCGCCGATCGGGTCCACCAATGAACCAACCGCCGAGCCTTTGGCTGTGCCACCCATTTACTCGTCCTCGTCGAGACCTAGCGCCGGGCGATCGGCCTCGTTCCAGTACATTGATCTTGGAACTCCATTGTAACATTGCGCGTCTTTGATAATCCCGCGATTTCGGAAGCCGCAACGAACCGTCGCACGTTGAGACAGCGGGTTGTCCATCTTGACGAAACTGTCGATGACGAGGAGGCGATTGGTCAACATCGCAATCTTGCAGGCGGCGATGAATAGATCGTCCCGGCGCATGGCGTCGCGGGACCAAGCGGCGGCGTAGACTTGACAGCGCCAACCAACGATCGTGCGGATGAAGGCAACCATGCCCTTGCCGTTCAGTACGTCGAACAACAGATTCGTCGGCTGCGTGTAGTGGGACATGAACCAAAGGCCGGGATTGGCACGGGCTTCGTCGTCCCAAATCTCACGCACGCGCCAGCCTTCCTTGAGTAAGACTGACAAACGATCGACGTCCGTGGCCTTGACAAGCCAGAGGCCGGGGACGCCGATATTCGTGTCGTGTGCCGTCGCAAACGGGACAACGTTAGTCGTTTCGGGCATTACCGCCATAGGTAAATTCCATGCGCAAGCCTATGAGTTGCATAGGCGCGCTGCCGGAAATGCGAGCCTGGAACCACGTGCCGCTGAGACCATCGAACGAAAACGGCGCGGTCATGGTTCGGTCGAGGTTGCTGCTGCCGTCGCCAATAGGAACGCCGCTTGTCACCGTAGTCCATGTTGCGCCACCGTCGGTGCTGACTGAAACTGTTGGCGTCCATGCACCGTTGTTGCGATAGGAGAGTGTGATGTCTCGCAAGGTCAAGTAACCATCTTCTTCCAAAGGCCGTTGGCTACCATCGGGCATGATGAGCGTGCGCGCACTGGCACGGATCGGCGCAAGTGTGTACGTGGCGCCTACGGATGCGCCTCCGTCCGTGTACGTTGCCTCGTCATCGAGCCAGGTCGTGCCGTCGCTTGCACCGAACATCACACCACGGGAACTGGAAATTCCCCCAACACTGTCCCAAGAGGTATACGTGTTGGTGTCCCAAGTACCTACGGTCTGTTCCCAAGTCAACGTGTCGGTCGTTGCGTAGGACGTCGCCGCTGTGAGCGAGTTCGCGTAGGTGTAGGGACCATAGACGCGACGTTCGGGGAAGTTGAAGACCCATGTTTCGTTGGGTACGGTTGAACCGCCCATGGGTAAGGCAATGAATACCTCACCTGTTTGCGGCTTGTGCCAAGCGAAACCGGCCTTGAGGACCGCACTGTTGATGCGGGAGAGAACGTCGCGGGTAATGCCACTGGCAATAGGTTCCAATCCACGCGCGCCATCGTAGAGATAGAAGCCGTTGTGGCCAAGGAAGAACGCCAATTCGGGTGTGATCGTTACGAGAGAGCGGGGAACGAGCAGCCCGACATCCCCGGTGCTGATCGTGTCCCAACGGTAAGGTGCGTTCGTCACGCCGGTGAGTGTGCCAACGACGATCGAACCGGCGATGTTGTTCCCGTTGAAGACGCACACGTTCCCGCCGATGATCTTGCTGTTGACGATTGGGTACGGATCGTCGTCGAGATCGACAAAGCCGCTGCCGAAGCCGGTGTAGGTTGCGGGGTCACCGACAATGCTGTAGTTGACGCGCTTGATCTTGCGTGCGCTGCGGCTGTTGTCGTAGGTGTTCATTACCAGTCCGCGACCACGATGCCCAACGATCGCGCGGGCGCCACGGAAACCGGTGCCCCCACCGCCGGTCGAGTCGCCAACTTTGCTTGCGGCTACGCCGCTTCCGGTATAGCGCCAGACGAAATCACTGTCGCCGTCACTACTGAGTAGAACTTGATTCGCTCGCGTGGTCCCACCCGAAAGACGAACCATGGCGTAGGTCCAATTACCGCCAATGCCCGCAGCGACGAGAGTAGACCACGTGCCACCTGTCAGGTAATACGTCTCGGCGGCGTCGCTGCGAATGTTCTCGATGACATTATTGTCAAAGGTCGCCTGGAACATTCCAGTGACGGCGGATGCGGCTGGCTTAGTTCCACCAATCGTGCGGTAGCCGGTGCGCGGCGCCGCGACGCCGTTCAGTAGGCGGCAATTCTCCGCGCGCGGTGTCAAAGGTGCAACGAAGTAGGCACGATCGGGCGGCAACAAGATGTCCCGCGCCATGACCGTGTTCACTTCCCCATTGCCGAGACCCGTGAATTGGAGAACGAGTCCTGTGCGGCGCATGATTTGTTACGGCGTGTCGCTGGGGAGCGGTCGTTTGACGAATCCCTTGGACAATCCTGTCATGCTCCCAAGAAGTTCGATCAATACGGTCGGAAAATGCGCTTCGGGAATGACAACTTCGTCGGATTTTCCCCGATTGAGTAGCAGGCCGTCATCATCGTAAACATCGACCTCAAGAACGACGAGCAAGCGGCGGACTCGATAGTTCTTATTGGCAAGCGGCTCGGTCGAGTTGGCTTCAGGACTGTCCATGGAAACTCCTTGATAAGAGATACGTTGATATTAACATCTCATCACGTCTAAGCCGGTGTCTTCGGATACTTCGCATCGAGGAGCGCAGAAATTAGTGCGGTGGCACCGGCTCGGGTCGTCGGCATTCGATTCCTAACGAAGTCTGGAAGGATAACCCCCACCGAGCCTAGCGATGGTGGCATGTTACCTCCGAGTAGCCAGCCAACGATGGTTCCTCTAGGGGGTACGGTGGATGCTTGGGCGAGGTCCGTCCAGTGGAACAGGCTCATGTGTATTCCATCATCGTTCTCTTGCATGATGATGATCGACCCAGCGAAGGGAGGTGCCGTAGCCATTTCGTCGTTTCCTTTCTGTTTCCGGGGCTTAGATTAGACCGGTACTTCTTCCCACATGAGGCGAGCCGAAACGGTGTGCGTTGCTGAGGAAATCGTGTTGAACAGGCCAAGCACTCCACCAGGAGGAACGAGGAGCGATCCGTCGAACACCTGGACGCCCGCCACGGAAGGCGTTGGAGTTGCGGCGGCGACGGTCGTCGTCAAGAGGCCGCTAGCCGTGTTGAATTCTGCCGCCTCGAAGAATGTCAAATTGTTGGTCAGGCCCGTAAGAAGGCTCGCGGTCGAGAGCGAAAACGCTCGGGCGAGGGAGCCTGAAGACGCCATCGACCTTCGATTGAACGGGTTGAGGCCCGCAGTCAGAGCGCCGTTGTTGACCGAGGAGGCCCAGATGAACCCGCCAAGGGCAACACTCGTCACGTTGTTGATGAAGTCGGTGAGCGCCGCCTGGAGAATTACTAGATTGACTCCGGACGCTAGCGGGTTCCAGACGCCGACGATCGGCTGGCCGCTCGATGTCAGGGCGATCGTCGCCGCTGACAAGGCGGTGGGGGCGCACCCTATCGAGAACAGCGAACCGCGAAACGCTTGCTCGAAGTACCGACCGTGTAGCTGCTGGACGATCGCTTCTCCCGACCGTCCACCTCGCAGCGTCGGATTTGTTCCGTCCGCAACGACCTGCGGCCCTACGTCAACTTGCAATTCCATCTCAGTCTCCTTTGGTAGTCCGATTGTGATCGGGGTTGAAGTCCTTGGGTTTGTAATGCCCACCGTCGCAAGCAAGGGCAACGGTAGCCAATCGAATCGAATGAAGCTCCAAGAGCATCTCGATGAGAAGTTCTTGCGTGGTGAACCCAGTTAATTTGATGTGATCAAGGTTGCCCCCGCTTTCCACGGAACCCTTCAGTATCGCTGTGCCCTGCGCCACTACGACACCTCCACGCCAAATGCGTTGAACGCCACCAGGCCGTTCCCCGAGGAACAGCGAAGGACGTTTGCGTTTCCAATCGTGATTCCTATTGTCGCGATAAAGGTATCGTGAGCAGCGAGTGGGAGGTCGTGGTAGATGAACTCCTTATCCAGGTCGGTCCCGGCAGCCGAGACCGCAAGGCGAACAGTAGTTGCATTGCCGCCAGTGTTGCAGAAGACGACGGAGCTAATCGTTATCTGCAAGGCGCTCCCACAGAGCGTCGTCGTGACCCCGGCGGCGGGCATCACTTGACCTAGAATCTTCAACGTGGTTGGCATTAGGCTCCCATCATACAGAACACAAGTGGAAGCGTGGAGCCTCCGGCTGAAAGAGGATCGTCCCCTGTATTGACCCCGCTAAGGTTCGATCCGGTTACCGCGCCAGTTGCGGCGATCGTGGTTGACCCAGTGATCGCTCCGGTGAACTGGTGTCGACCACCTCCGACGACTGAGTAGACCGCGTTTTGTGCTGCGGCGGTTCCTAAACTGATTTGCAGGTAATTCGTCGCGTCGAATCCGACTCGGAACTGGACGTCTGCTGCGGATGAAGACGCCTTCCCTAACCAGAGTCGTTGGCGAAGCGAGCTATCCCTTACGCGAAAGTATGACGACCCGGAATCCGGCTGACTGTTGAATGAAGCGTCGAACGTGTGCGCGTTGATGAGACCAGGAGCAACGGAAAAGTTCTTGGCGGTGTAGGTATTCCACGCGGTTGAACTATTGTTCACCTCAAGCAATCCGTTCGAGGATGCTGAGTACATAAGGACCAACTGCGATCCGCGAGTCGATTCCAGTTCGTGCGCCCATCCGTGAATCTTGTCTATTTCATCTGTATACAGGATTCCGTCGATGTATGTGAACCCCGGCCCGAAAGTGGACAGGTAGGGGAAGTGTCCGGTTTGACCATACCCGGTAGCCAAGGTCATTCGATTTCCAAAACCTGACAGCCCGTAGACGTTGCCAGCCGTACACGTCCACAGGTCTCCGGTGTTGTCGTCGAGGAGATCTGGCGACGTTCCGAATACGCAGGAACCAGGGATCGATCCGGCGTTGTCCACGCGGTCCACAGGAACCCCATTTACGCTGAGGTTGCTCCCAGAAATAGTCCCGGTGGCCGCAATCGTCGTGGTCGCGGTGATCGCGCCCGTGACGGCGAGGAGGCCGGTGATGTTGACGGGATCGGCAAAGGTGAACTGTGGTGTCGCGCCGTGGGTATCGAATGTCACGCCACCCGCGCTGCCTACGGTCGTCTGGAAGTAGTTCGTTGTCGCATCGTAACCGAGGCGAAGTTGCTCAGTCGTCTTGACGACGTGCAGCTTGGCGGCGGGGGTCGTCGCGGCGGTACCGAGACCAAAGTTGAGTGACAAATCAACGATGGAATCAACGGAACCCGTGAAGGTTTTCCAATCGGTTAGCGGCTGCGCCGAGGCGGAAGCAACGTATGCGGAATCGTACTGACTGGACAAATAGGCTTCAACGAGAAGACGCTCATCGTTCGTTATTTCTCTGTCGAATACGATGATCTCGACGTCAGCGTGAGTTGCAAAAGCGTCAGGACTTCCGCCGGTTCTATGCAGGCGTCCCCAATTCGTAGTCCCCCTGAGATCGTCGGCCCCGAAAAGACGAGGGTATCCTGCCCGATTATTTGTTAACTCAACGCCCATGCAGTAGGCGGTATGTGTTCCTGCGGTTGTTCCGACGTAAGTATGGCAATGCGAGTACACGTCACCAATGCCCGTGCTTGACCAAGAGGTTGGCGGGGGATCTCCAGGTGTCGATGTGGCATTTTTGGCGAACGTGTATTCGTGAGTTCCAGATGCTTCAGGATATCCCGTGAAGAGGTGACAGTTGGTAAAGACACCACCCAAAGCAAGAATCCCTGATTGGTCTGGTGTGACTGCCTTGACGGTGTATTGGTTGAACCGTCCTACAGAGAACCAGGCCCATGAATGATTATTGCCAAAGGCCGATCCCGACCAAGCGAGCCAGCCCTCACTATTCATCCATGCCTTATTGTTGGGACCGCCTGTCTTGTGAAGTGTGTTGGTAACGACTGAGTCTTTGGCCAGGTTATGACCATTTCCAGACTTGTCGGTCCAGGTCGCGATGGACGCTCCATCTGAATAAGCGGCATTGTTGGTGTTATTCCCATCGACATCGCCAGGGTACCACCAGGCGTACGGATTCAAAGCGAGGATTGCCGATTGAGAAATATCGACGGCGCGTTGTCGAATCGACACATTGGCCGTTGGAGTTTCGTCCCCGGCACCGACGTTGCCTAACCGATCGACGACTGTATCTAGGCTTCCCAGTGGGCTCCACGTTTGCATGTTTGCCGACGTGAGACTTGCCGTTGTATTGATCGTAATGGGCACGGCATTGCTGTCAGGCGACCACGCGTGAATTCCGGTCCAGGCATTTGCTCCCGTTGGATCGATCGTTACGTCAAACAGGTGACGATGATCCTCACGTGCGTACTTAACTGACGTGCCAACGGCGGCGGGTGTCAGGTTGACGATGATCGGCGCCGCCGTCGCCGGAATAGCAAGGCCGCCGCCACCAGATGCGGCAATCGTCGACAAAACACGCCAGTTACCGAGTCCGTCGGACAATAGGTGGTAGCACTGACCTTCAGTTGTAATCGAAACGGTCGACGTAGTGTCGATCAAGTCGCTGCCATGCGCCGTGATCGTTACGGAATTCACGGTCGTATCCGTCTTCTTGATGTAGAGATCACGATTGATCGTTTCAGTTGACGACGCAGGGAGTAGGACGGCGACGACTCCACTCGTCGCGTTAGCCAAGATCACAGTCTCGTCAGTGATCGTGAACGGGGATTGCGCAAAGGCAATGGCAACCTGGCGCTGTTCGATCCAATCGGCGGCGAGGGAAACGGCGCGCAACACAGGGGCGAGCGCGGATTCAAGGTGAACGGCTAGTTGTTGCGAATCCTTGGCGAACCCACGAAGGGACAACGTGCCGGGAACAGTCGAGGCGATCTCGCGAATGGCCACAGTTTAAGTTCCAACGGTGTAGGTGCCTACGATGACCCATCCAGTACCGTCACAGAGAATGTGAACGGCGCGCGCCTTACCAGCGCTGGCGTCGAGAGTAAGAGTAGCCGCGCCGTTGATGAGTTCCGACGCATTAGGGTCAATGATGAGGCCGAACGCGCCACTGACATGAGCAATCGTGACTTCTCTCCCGGTAGATACCGCGGCGGCGGGCAATGTAACCGTCGTCGTGGCTACCAATTTGCCCAAAACCATACGCGCCAGTATGGACAGGGCGTTCGTTCCGGTTGTAACATCTTGCCAAGCCGTGTACTGACTTGTAACGATGTCAAGAATCTGTGGCGATGTCCCGTTACCGCCTACCTGAATCCCCGCTGAAAATACCTCGTTCGCCGCATGCTGAACCGCGCCGTCAAACTTCACCGTTCCGCTGAACCACGCGTTCTTAATACGATGCGTCAAGTCGCCAAGATCATAGAGATCATCGGTCGTCGGCTTGATGTGGCCCGTCGCGGTAAGCGCACCTGTCGCGACGGCGCCGCTGAACGTCCCAGTGGCGGCTGTGACGTTCCCCGTTGTTCGCAACTTGTTGGCGCCGAGAAACAATTCGCTCGGTGTCGCTGCGGTCGAATCCCGAAGCGTGGCGACAACGGTCACGCCGTCAGCGGCAAAGAGGTAAAACTCACCTGCAAGCGCAGCCGTCGTGTGTCCGGTGTCAGCCGCGTACATCTCGCCGCAACAGTGGAATCCCTCGCTTGCGTCGGCCGAGGCGATCGTTGGCATGCGGTGGCCGCCGTTGCGAAGCCGCTGGACAAGACCCCCCTTGAGTTCAACGATACGATTATCGCCGGTCTTGATGTCCTCGCTACCGACAGGGACGGATGAATCCCACGTGACCGTTACAACTGCCATTAGAACCTCTGGCCGATCGGAGTGAAGCGCCGCGCACCGGCAAGCCCGCTGTGCGCCGCCTCTTCGATCGGTGATTTGCGCTCGGCAATGTAGCCAAGGAACTTGCCTTCAAGCTCGGTGTGCTTTTCAGGCATGTCGAGGAACATTGCCGCCTCGCTGCCAGCGGCATAGACGATAGCGATATGCCAAGGATCGGGAATGACAGGAGCGTCGCTGTCCGTTGCGAGAGCAACTGGGTAGCGGTAAAGCCACTCGTAGACGTCAATGTTGTCGGCGACAACGGCCGGGATCTGGTTGACGTAGTAGCCAACGACGCCACCCTGGCCAACAGGGCACCATGTTCGCGGAATGCCCGTTGCGTCCGGATTGCGCGTGCGCAGTTCGCGCAAGCTGCGGCGGTCGAGACCACGATCATGCGTGCGGTCAAAAATGTCGGTGACGACACAGACGTTGGTTGAAGGATTTGGCGTGATGAAGTTCGACGTGATGACAGGCGTAACGGGGGCGACGCCAATCGAGCGCGCTTGTCGATCTTGAAGCTCGAAGAAGCCAAGGCGACGCAGCGTTGGCTGTTTCAAACTTGGCGCCGTCACGTTGCCTTGAAAGGTGCATAGACGACGATAAGCCGAATACACACGGGCATCGTACCAAGCGTCCGTGATGGTCACGGACGTGCGGTTGCCCATGAGTTGTTTCGTCAACGTGCGCAAATCGGCTTTGGTCAACGCCATGCGCTACGGGTCCTGTGGCTGCTGTTCGATGCGCAGCGGATAGCCGACGTTCAGTTCATCTCGACCAAGTTCATCGAGGTCGTTGCAATCGACCACACGTCCGTAGTAGTCGCGGACCGCTCTGTGACGCGGAACGAGTCGGCCTGTGACGTCATCCACGTACCATGTAGTACGGGCGAGTCGAGGTCCGTTTTCAGGCGGGTAGCGTTGAGACATGGCGCGCTCATGTTGACAGGAGGACGACGAGAGTCAAGCCGGTACTGCTTGTGGTGAGATGAACGTCGTCAAGTTCCTGGTCAGTACCCGAAGATACAACCTCACTGACATTGGCCGCAATCGCCTTGCGCCAGATCAACGCGCTAAAGGTCATCGAGTGGACCCCCGATTGCGCGACACTTGTGTTGACAGCCGTCCCGGCAGGGGTAAGAGAAACCTCAAACGTATTCGCGTCGAATGCGGTCGCGATGACGTAATAAGTTACCCCTGCGGTCAGCCCGGTGGGCAAGGTGCCAGTTGTCGTGAACCGAATGGCCGCACCGATTTGCAGCCCGTGTGCTGTGCTGGTGAAAACAGCAGGCGTCGCGAGTGTCACGGTGAACACCTTGGGTGCCGAATTCCCAACGGTGATCGCTGCTGTTCCGCCGGTGCCGTCACCGACGACGGTCATCTGATTTACGCGGGCGCGGAAATGGCCAGCGCCGAGGAAACCGGCACCAACCTTATTCAGCGTGTCCCCTGGCGCCAGAACATAACCGTTTCCAAACGTGGCAATCGCCATCTACGCCCCCTTTCCATCGTCCGGTCGCGATGCGGCGAGTGCCGCCGTCTTCTCGCGACTACCGAATGACGAACCGAACCAAAACGCCATGATCGCAGTCACCGATGCCGACATGATGCCGATTAGCACGGTTACGGTGTCTTTCACATCGGCCGGGATGACGACATGGCCCGAGATGTAGAGAGCCATGATCCCGAAGTAGCCACCGACGAAGACGATGGACAAGGTGATCTGTGGCCAGTAGTTGATCGAGAACATCGAACGGGCGGATTGCACATCGGCCGTTTCCAGCTTGAAGATGTCAACGTCGAGCGTCTTCATCTGCGCGGCGAAGTCTTGGTCGGCCTTCTTGATGGCCAACAGTTGCTCAGGCGTCACGTTGGCCAAGGCGGTCGCCAGTTCAGCCTCAGTGCCCTTCTCCTTGCCGAGAACGATCTTCGACAAGAGGGCACCGGCCATGCCGCCAAGTGGGCCGCCGAGCGCCGCACCGAGCGTGGGAGCGACCGTGCCGATCAACGCGCGCCAGTTGAACTTGGCCACCTACTTGCAGCCCTTCTTGCCGCCGCCCTTTGACTCCATCTTTTCGTGCATCTTCGATGACATCTTCGGCATCGGCGTCGCCTTGCCCTTACCCTTACCCTTCGCCTTGGCCATAGTCAACGTCCCTTCGATTTGGCCCGTCGCCCTTCGCTGAGTGCGATCGCGATGGCCTGCTTGCGACTCTTGACGGTTGGCCCCTTTGCCGAACCGCTATGGAGGTCGCCCGTTTTGAATTCGCCCATGACCTTGCGAACCTTGCTCGACGAGTAGGGGGCCGATTGACGGATGACGCCCATGCGGCCCCCTCTCGATTATCGCTTGGTCAAGTCGGCGACGGCGTGACCTGTGATGTAGGCCATGACGACGATGACGACGTTGGCGGCTGCACCCGTGGCGGTGATTACGGTATCCACCACAAGATGCTGCCCCTTCGTAAAATTACGCGCCGCTGAAGAGACAAAACCGGCGCCTTCGACAACACCGCTCGCAGCAATAGAGGTAGCCGCCATTACGGCAGTACCGCCAATGGCACCGTTGATGTCGGTG
>Ga0315273_10001080_pt1 | contig 30263 bp, 21 predicted proteins | sample YL17G02_0_MG_FD_205753 | JGI IMG/M metagenome (GOLD analysis project Ga0315273, IMG submission 205753) | Sediment microbial communities from Yellowstone Lake, YNP, Wyoming, USA - YL17G02_0 | ecosystem: Environmental > Aquatic > Freshwater > Lake > Sediment | place: USA: Wyoming | collected... | reverse complement strand
CTTGATCAGGTTTGTTCTTAAAATCCTTGAATTTTATCTTCGTTTTTCCTTCGCCGATCAGTTTTTTCAATTCCCTGTGTACCGTCAGATCGGGGTACCTTCTGATCGGTGAGGTGAAATGAGTATATGCGTCACTCGCCAATCCGAAATGTCCCAGGTTTTTGGGACTGTATCTGGCCAGCTTCATGGAGCGGAGCATTAGCCTGCTGAGCATCAGGCCATAGACTGAATCTTTAACTTTTTTTAGCATTCGAACAAAGTCTAATGGTTCAACCGTTTCATTATTAAGTTGATAATCATATCCAAGACCGTGGTAAATCTGAAGGAAGCCGGAAATTTTCATCGGGTCGGGTTTTTCATGAATTCGGAAGAGGGCAGGGCGGTTATAATGGAGCAAGAAGGAAGCTGCTGCTTCATTTGCGCAGATCATGAATTGCTCTATTATCCGGTGCGCATCGTTTGTCTCCAGCTTGATTATGCCGGTTATCTCGCCTTTATTGTTCATTTTAACGCTTATTTCCGGAAAATTGAAATCAACAGACCCCTTTTTCAGCCGGATTTTGCGCATTTTCAGCGAAAGTACGTGCATTTCGTTGAGCATCTGAAGAATATCTTTATCCAATTCAATGATTTCTCCGGCTATACTGCTGGCGACCTGAGTATACGTCAGCCGCGCTTTGCTTTGTATCAAGCTCTTCGAGAATTCCGCCTCCCGAATGCTGCCGGTGGAATCAATAGATAATTTGCATGTCACGGCAAGGTGTGGCACCCCTGGCGTGAGAGAGCATGCGACATTGGAAAGCTGTTCCGGGAACATCGGCACGGCTGTCTCAGGGAAATAGACAGAGCATCCGCGCAGATATGCTTCCCTGTCAAGTTTCCCTCCCTCTTTGGCGAGTTCACTTACATCGGCGATATGAACATACAGATTCCAACCGCCGTCTGCCCGTTCCAAAAAAACAGCATCGTCAAAATCCCTTGCGTCCTCACCGTCAATTGTGACCGCTTTTTGCTGCCTGAAATCAGCCCGTCCGTCTTGACCTGGTTTATTATATTTCCTTGAGACTATGCCGGCTTCTTTGACAACATCATCGGTGAAATTTGAACGGATACCGAACTGGTTTTGAACGATTAAACGGTCAACTCCGATATCCTCTATTCTTCCGATCAGTTCCACAACTTTGCCGACAAGCATCGAATTCGTACGTGACCTGGATGTAATTTCGGCTCGGACATACATCCCATCCTCTGCGTCATTTTCCATTTCATCAGGAATGAACACCTCCTGATTAAGGCGCCTGTCAAAAGGCACGACAACACAATATGTATCCCTCTGCTCGAATTTGCCGACGATCGAGCTCAGGAATTCTTCGAGAATCCTGATGATACGCCCCCGAGGACCAGCATCGGGGCGGAAGCTTTCTATTCGTACTACGACCCTGTCTCCCGGTAAGGCGCGGAGAGCATCTTCTGTCTTGACATAAACATCAGTTTTTCCTGCATCATCGGGGATGACAAATCCATAGCTGCCGTCCCTGTGCATATGATAACGCCCGATGACGAGGTCAATCTTCGAAGGAGAGGCATAACGGTTCCCTTTTATCTTAATCAAGGCTCCTTCATGAACCAGACTGCTTAGAATATTTTGAAACTGGATTCTATATCTCCCATCTATTTTTAGCAGTCTCATTATTGTCCTTGCAGTGCAGGGCCTTTCGAGCTTCTTATTTATGAATTCAGCGATGTCTTCCTTGTTAATTTTCATAGCTATTTCTTCTTAACGGATTATACCACCGACAGTGGAAGTATTGAACATCTATCTTGTCATCATCACCTATAGAATGTTCAAAAAAAGTTGATATTGTAATGTATGGACTATAAGTTATAATGCCATCTTACAGTCTGCGGAGGATTTTTATGACATTAGTTCCGATAGTGGTGGAGCAATCTACACGTGGCGAAAGAAGCTATGATATCTTTTCGAGATTGCTGAAAGACAGGATCGTTTTTCTGACAGGCGAGCTCGAAGATCAGAATGCGGATCTTATTATTGCCCAAATGCTTTTTCTCGAGCAGGAAAACAATGAAAAGGATATTTCTTTTTATATAAACAGCCCCGGAGGTGTAATCACTGCGGGATTGGCTGTTTATGATACAATGCAATATATAAGCTGTGATGTATCAACGATTTGCATAGGTCAGGCCGCATCCATGGCCGCGCTGCTTCTTGCCGCCGGCGCTCCTTCCAAGAGGATGACATTGCCGAATTCAAGAATTATGATTCATCAGCCCTGGGGTGGAGCAAGCGGCGTAGCTGCAGACCTTGAGATTCATGCCAGAGAAACTCTCAAATTCAAAGACAAAGTGAACGATATTCTTGTGCACCACACCGGTCAAGCACTTGACAAGATAAAAGTGGATATCGAAAGGGATTACTTTCTTTCCGCAGGTGAAGCCAAAAATTACGGTATAATTGATAAGATTATCTATAAAAGAAAGCCGGAAAAGAGTTGAAGATCGCGGTCATTTCAGATATACACGGGAATCTCGAAGCCCTGAAAAGCGCCCTCAAATCCATAGAAGAGATAGGAGTGGATAGTACAATATGTCTTGGTGATATTGTAGGATACGGTGCTCAGCCGAATGAATGCTGTGATCTAATACGCGAGAAAGCCAACGAAATTGTAATCGGAAATCATGATGCCGGTTGTTGTGGAATGCTGGATTCGTCATGGTTCAATCCAGTCGCTATCAGGTCGTTGGATTGGACGATTGAAACGCTGTCCGACGAAAATATGCAATGGCTGAAAAAGCTGCCGTATATAATTCAAACTGAAAAGTGCGTTTTTACACATGCTTTGCTGTATAACAAAGAGGAATTCTATTACGACGATGAGCTCATACCAATTTTCTATTCATTTGCTGAGATGGATGAACTGGACGATGTTTCTTTCATCGGGCATTCACATAAGAGCAATGTCCTGAAAGCCAATCGTAGCAACAACCGTCTGTGCGAATGGCGAAACATTCAAGAAGTGGAAATCGAAAGCAATTTTAAATATATCATTAATGTCGGAAGCATAGGACAGCCGCGAGACAAGGTACCCGATGCATCTTTTGCGATATGCGAAAAAAATGATGGGAAGATGAAAGTAACCCAGCACAGGGCAAAATATGACATCGAAGCCACAGCAAAAAAAATTATTGATTTCGGTCTGCCGTCTATCCTCGCCGAGCGTTTGTTTCTCGGTATCTAAAAGGTAAAATCAATGCCTGCTATTTCTTCGAGAAAGACTTATTCCCTTGTGACATTCGGTTGCCAGATGAATGTCCATGATTCCGAAAAAATATCCGGTTTGCTGAGACAAAAAGGTTTTATCGCCATTGAGAATCCTCTGCAAGCCGACATAGTGATATTCAATACATGCAGCGTGCGGTTGAAAGCGGAAGAAAAATTTTATACAGCACTCGGACGATTTAAAAAAGCCAAAGAAAAAGACAGCAATAAATTGATAATAGTTGCCGGCTGCACTGCTCAAGCATCCGCCAATGAAATCATCAAGCGCGCGCCCTTCGTTGATTTAATCATCGGTCCTCGGTCCATCAACAATATTTTGGCGGATATTGAAACCATAAACGGGAAGACGGTAATTGATACAAACCTGGAGAAAGATGTTTTCAGCGATAAGATATTAGATTCCGCTACGGATATCTATAACAGATCTTCGCCTGTTAGGGCGTATGTGACTATTATGGAAGGATGCAATAACTTCTGTTCCTATTGTATTGTGCCCTATACTCGCGGGAGGGAGCTTTACAGGGATAAAATACAGATAATTGATGAGATAAAGTCGCTCGCTGATAAGGGTTACCTTGAAATTATACTTCTTGGGCAGAATGCGAACTCCTACAAAGTTGACCGATGCGATTTTGCAGACCTTTTAGCAGAGGCGGCGAGGGTGGAGGGGATAAAAAGAATCCGTTTTGTGACCTCTCATCCGGCTTTCCTTGATGATAAAACCATACAAGCTATGTCGGAATACAAAAATATCTGCTCACAACTGCATCTTCCGATTCAGTCTGGTTCTAATGCAATACTTGAGGCTATGAATAGGAAATATACCCTTGAATATTACATGGATAGGATTCATATATTAAAGCATTACATTAACAATATATCTCTATCCTCTGATTTTATAATAGGTTTTCCCGGAGAGACCGAGACGGATTTTAACGCTACCCTTGAAGCATTAAAAACGGTCAGATACGATCAAATTTTCTCTTTTATATATTCTCCAAGGCCCAATACGCCTTCAGCAAGAAAAAAAGACGATGTTCCTTCGCTGATTAAAAAAGCAAGGCTGCAGAAGTTGCAGGAACTGCAAAGAGAAATTCAGATTGAAAAAAACAGGGAGGACGTAGGAAAGGTGATGACTGTCCTGGCCGATGGATTTAGCAAGAAAGATAAAAACGTTTTATCAGGGAGAACAATATCAAATAAAGTTGTCAATTTCGATGGTTCTCCTGGTAACCTTAATAAAATCATAGAGATAGAGATCACTGCCGCCTCGCAGAATTCTCTGGCTGGCAGAATAGTGTAGTCCAACTTGACTTTTAAGATAGCCGAACTTATATTGAATTTATTGAATAGATTGAGGTGTTCCTGAATGGTTGAAGAATTTGTAAAGATGACGATCAAGACGTTGCTGATAGATCCTATCACCAAGATGCCTATTGTTGTTCTCCATCAGGACAACCAGCAGGAGAAGGTTCTTCCTATTTGGGTAGGGATTTTCGAGGCTAATGCAATCGCAGTGAAAATGGAAAATGTCGAAAGTCCGCGACCGATGACCCACGATCTTCTAAGAAATATATTTCAAACACTAAGCTGTTCGGTTAAAAGAATTGAGATCAATAATCTTAAAGATAATACATATTATGCAAATATAATCATCGAAAAAGCAGGTGAAGAACTGGCAATTGATTCACGACCTTCCGATGCCATCGCTCTCGCATTGAGAACGGAAAGTCCAATATTCGTCGCTCAAAGCGTTCTGCAGAAAGCGTATGAGCACAGCGCATCCGAAGAAGGTGAAGACGGTAGGGAAAATGAATTAAAAAAGTGGTTCGAATCGCTCTCGCCGGAAAACCTGCATAAATATAAAATGTAATTTTTTCACCCCTGAAGCTAAAAATTATTTTATCCCTCTTGACATAATCTGGAATTTTTATATATAGGTCTAATGATAATAACGATTGCAAATCAAAAAGGTGGGGTGGGCAAAACCACGACCGCGATTAATCTTGCGGCAGGACTCGCTAAAAAAGGGAAGAAAACGCTTCTGATGGATATGGATCCCCAGGGTCACAGCACATTGACTTATATAAACCCGGGCGATGTCGAAATGTCCAATTTTGATATTTTCATGAACAGAGCAGCCTTTAGCGATGTGATTATAAAAACCGGTCATGAAAATCTGTTTATCAGCCCTGCTAAGATTTCTCTGGCAAAGATAGAGCGAGAGCTGATTGGACAGATCGAGGGTCATATGCGGTTAAAGGATAAAATGGACACCTTGTCCAGTCAATTCGATTTTATACTCATCGATACACCGCCCACGCTGGGTTTGATAACCGTGAACGCGTTTGTGGCAGCGGACAGCTTGATCATACCGATTCAATCATCTTATTTTTCTATGGAAGGGACAGATGATCTCATCGAGACAATCGAACAGATTAAGAGAAGACCCAACCCGATGCTAAAGGTGCTTGGAGTTCTTATAACTTTGTATGATAAAAGAACAGTTTTAAGCGAGGATGTCGTCAGAAAAATAAAAGATACCTTCGGAGATTTGATGTTCAACACTTTCATAAGTAAAAATGTCCGGCTTGAAGAAGCGCCGGCATATAAGAAATCAATCTTTGATTATGCCCCAAATTCCACCGGAGCTTCCGAATATATGCATTTTACCGAGGAGGTGCTTGATCGTGCACGATAAACGAGGTCTTCCATCGGATACAAAAATGAGACACGAAAAACATTATGTCGAGGAATTATTTAAGGATTTTTCCACCGGCGCGGAATATCGCCTTGTGGAAACGGATAATATCGTCTTGAATGAAGAACAACCCAGAAAAGATGCTGGAGATCTAGAGGGTCTCGCTGTATCCATAACTGAGAAGGGCGTACTGGAACCGGTTTTATTGCGAAGGGCAGGGGGACATTACAGTATCATCTCCGGCGAGCGTCGGTTCAGGGCAGCAAAAATAGCGGGATTATCATCTATCCCGGCAATCATACTGAATGTTGACGATCTCGATACATTGGAAATAGCGTTGATTGAAAACCTTCAAAGAAAAGATCTGACGCCGTTTGAAGAGGCCGACGCGTACTCGATGCTTGTCATTCGATTCAACCTTACGCACGAGGTGATTGCAAGAAAGATTGGAAAGTCTAGAATAAATATTACTGAGACGATTACGTTGGGCAGAATCCCCGAGTCAATCAGGGATCTATGCTTGAAGAATAATATAACTTCAAAATCAATCTTAATAGAGATTGCACGCATTCAGGATAGCGGCGAAATGCAGGCTTTCGTGGAAGAGATTATCTCCAAAGGGATGTCCAGATCCGACATTAGAAATAGAAAGAGGCAGGAAAACGAATACGAAAAAAGATCGAAACCATTTATTTTTAAGTATAATCCGGAAAATAAATCATTTCGGCTCAACCTGACATTTAAAAAAACACAGGTTGATAAATCAGAGATCATACAAGCTTTAATGAAGATCATTGATGATCTGAAAACTAAACCCTGAATCTAATTGTCTGCGTGCAGACATATCTTTATCGCGACGAAATAAAGCCTTTTATAATGTATAGATATATAATAATGCTAAAGTAATATGTTATACATAAGGCGTAACGCGCGATTATCATAAGCATATTCCGAAAGTGGGGCATCGAGTGGTAATTGAGGATTTTTAACCACGGCTTTTGAATTTCGCGGAAGCAAAACAAGAGTATTCATTTCGGTTACGGATATGGATGTCAGTTAATAATAAAATCAATTCATAATGAAAGACTGTCTTCAAGGTTGGATTGATCGCGCTTAAAATTCAACCATAAGCAAAGGAAAAATAATATGAAAAAACGAAAGGATACGAAGAAACAGCTATCCTTTATTATAATAGACATAATATATCTTATCGGACGTTGCCGCAAGAGCAAAACAATGAATTAAAAAAACAATTCACTGAATTTATACATTGATTTTTCTTTTCGCGAAGTTAAAATCATATCTCATAATGAAAGCTAAAATAATTCTCATCAGCGTTTTCCTTACCACTATTATACTGTTAACCACTAATCGAGAGACTTCGGCCAGCCAAGATAAAATATCCCAGGATTTGTACAATTCAATACATCAGGCATCATATGATTTGAAACCGATAAAAATTTGGGTTTATTTTAAAGACAAGGATTTGCGCCAGAATCAAGCGTTGATCAGAAATAAAAAGCAGGTTAACAGGCTTAAAAAATCTGGCATCATAAGCTTCAACAGCGAAGAAATTCCGATAAAAAATGAATATTTATATATTCTAACAGAGATGAAAATTTATCCCGTGACGACAAGCCGGTGGTTGAACGCCATAAGCGCTGTTGTGCCGGTAAAGAAAATATACGAACTTGAAAATCTCGATTTCATACGGAAACTCGATGTTGTGTGTACTTATATCCGAAAGCCTGAGATTGGCTTAACGGCAAAAAATCAACATTCAAACATTAATCGGACTGACGGTTTAAAAAAATCTTTACTATACGGAAATTCCTTCGAACAATTACAAACTATCAATTTTCCCCTTGCCGATGAGCTTGGTTTCAGCGGTAAAAATGTCCGAATCTGTATCCTGGACGCAGGATTTAACACCAATCATGAATCGTTGCGATACAGCAAAATAATTTCAACATACGACTTTATATCGAGAGATTTAAATACAAATCTGCAGGAGAAAGATGCTTACGGCTCGACGGATCACGGAACAGCGGTTTTATCAATAATGTCTGGGTTTCTTCCCGGAAAACTGATTGGACCGGCCTATGACGCCGATTACATCCTCGCGAGAACGGAGGAAATATCTTCCAATAACAATATAGCAGAGGATCTATGGGTTTCGGCGGTCGAATGGGCGGATTCGCTTGGCGCAGATATAATACTGTCTTCAGCGGGATTGATGTTTGAAAAATTCTTCAATGATTCAATTTATTTTAATGATGACGTTGAAGAATCGGTGATGTATAAAATTGTAAAGATTGCCACAGGCAGAGGAATGCTTTTTGTGGCTGATGCGCCTGATAGTTATAATGAAACCGTGATGCAGGAATTAAAAATATCAGGTTTGGATATGCTCCTTGTCTCATCGTACACTGAAGCCGACAATCTTTCCGCCTCTGGCCTATTTGATTCATTATTCAAACCTTCGAAAAGTGCACCTCTTGCACTAAGATCTTCTCTAAGTGATCTCTATACAGCTGAAGCCGGAGGAGATAATTTTTACGGCCGGAGAAGCGGATCATCTTATATTGCTGCCCTCGCAGCAGCCTCTGCCGCCATTCTTATAGAAGCGCATCCTGATTGGAACCCCATGCAGGTACTGGAATCGCTCCGGGTATCCTGTATAGAAGAAGATGCGACGGAAGATCGTGAAGATAAAAAGAAAAGCGGTTTTATAGACATTTTTGCGGCGATGAACATCGTGTATCCATTCGTTTCAGGAGATTTTGACGGTAACGGACGGGTGGACGGAAACGATCTCGCCATCTTTTCCAGCTTATATTCGATGAACCCGGTCGATCCCGGTGGGAATAAATCCGCGGACCTTGATGGAAATATGATCGTTGACGGTGATGACCTTGCAATTCTGATGAGCAGATTTGCAAACAATTGATAGTAAAGTGATTAGCGCCCCCCCTGCCCCATTGCCCCCGATAATCTTTGTTTGAGATTTATCTAAAAAAAACTTCAAAAAATAGATTATTGACATTTACTTTTTATCCGTTAAAATTGCATTCGGCACAGTAAGGTTAATTACGTTACTGGTTTGAGAGCCGCATCAGCATTTGGGTTAGTGGCCTTAAGACTATTTATAGGTTTGACCGGCCATTACGAGTAATTGGGCTGCGGACTTAATAACTAATCATAAGGAAAGGAGTAATAGCCTTGGCCACTAAATCATTGTATATTGGAAATCTGCCTTATCGCACAGCCGAAGAGGACCTTCGTTCGATGTTCGAACAGTATGGCCCGATCTCCAATATAAGAGTAATCGGAGACAAAGGATTCGCCTTTGTAGAGATTCCCGAAGAGAACATGGCCGCTGCCATCGAAGGCACAAACGGTAAAGAGCTCGGTGGAAGGACTCTCACAGTAAACGAAGCTCGCCCGAGAGAATCACGTCCCGCTGGCGGCGATAGTCGCGGACGTTTCAATCGTGGTGGTCGCAACAATTTTGGCGGAGGAGGCGGCGGAAGACCCCACAGATAGTTTATAGACGAATTAAATTCCGCATTTTGTGCCTTGAGTTTGAAACAGCAGTAGAGCGATTCCATTCAGCATTTCATATCTGAGTTTCGAAATTGCTCGTTCAGTCATCCTTTATTAAACAAATCTCAAGTACTCGGTAAAACAGCAAAGGATGAGATTGCATCTAATGCAATGGCTCTCTCACATTTATAATAATGTGCCGCTGTTTGAAAGCTCAAGGCACTTTTATTTCCAATAACGGCGTTCTTCTTTTAATATCGTTTTATATAGGCAACTTATAATCGCCTATTTTATCGGGTATAACGTAAAACATCCCGGGAATTCTCAAGTCTTAAAATTCCAATTTTAACCCGATAATATATTCCCTCGCGCTTCTCCATTTTATGGGGTCGCCGTAATCAGATGATTTAAAATAAGTTTCGACACTGCTTGCAGATTGTTCGTTCAACAGATTATCTATCGCCGCGTAAATTCCAATTTCTCCCGAATCGTCCAACAACCCGGCGATATCAGGAAGATCAATTTCCTGGTTAAAACCCATTTGAATGTCAATATCGCTGAAGAATCCGAGCCTTTCCATGTCTCCTCTGCCGTTCGGGAACACCGTTAACTTCTCGCCGCCGACTGTTACGCGATTGTATGAAGAAGGAAGGTAATTATTGTCAAGATTTGCCAAAGCGCCGATATACCAGCCGTTCGGGAAAATATAGACAGCCTGCGCCTTTATTTGAAATGTTGGATCAGCATCGGACCTGACAGAGCCTTTCATCGTACTAACAGGGCCCCACCATTCCTCAGCGTTGTCATATCTTTGCAGAGGATTTGAGCCGTAATCGCCGATATCAAAGGGATGGTTCGCGAGGCCTTCAATGTTGCTGAAAGTTATGAAAGCGGCAAGGAAAAGATTGTCGTCTGTGGCTCGTTTTCTGATGCCAATAGTCAATCCAATGTATTCTTTCCATTTGGAGCCATATGCATCAGTCTTGAGATTTTCATAATTATAAATGTGGTTGCCGTCCATATCCTGGGCGATTAGAAGATCGCGATACACGCGCCAAATCCCATCTGCCGTAATGCCAATGGAATCAGTGAGTTGCAAATTCAAGCCGAGTGCTATTTCATCCATATATGAAGGTGTCAGGTTGTCATCAATCGTATTGGGCACAGAAGCATCGCCAACAGTCCAGGTTTTGTCCAGCACCCAGCCATTTCTTCCGTCAACCCCGTCCGCCGGAACATAGCTTTCCCATGTTTCAGGCGTATCGAAGATATTGAAGGCGGAAACCAGTTTGAATGGAAACATATCATAGTATCTGCCGGCCGAAAACACTGCCGAGTGCTCCCCGAAAGAGTAGACGATTCCGAGGCGTGGCGCGAGTGTCTCAAACAAATCAGCGTTCATAATCTCCTGATTCATATTGTTCTTCCCACTGGATATATCGGAACGTAATCCGGCATTCACCGTCAGGTCATTAGTGATCGGAGCAGAGTCCTGTATATATAGACTCAGATAGATCAAGCTATTCTCCGCTTCCGGAAGCCGATTTGTGATGGCATATCTGTTTTCATATGGCACATGCTCGAAACCTGTGTCCTGAAATGCGCTCGTCTCGATAAATTCGCCGCCGGGATACAGAGTATCCCTCGAAATTATCCATTCGTCCGAATATTCGATTCCGAGTTTAATGTCATGCGCAGATGAAATCTCTCCCACTAATGTATTCAATGAAGCGCTGTATAGAATGCGGTTCCGGTCGGATTTGATTACGTCAGGGATGGAGCCCCAGCGCCATCCATCTGCAGAGGAATATGCCGGTCCTTCTGCCGTTGAAGCTGACCATTGTCCATCGGGGTCGGCTTCCTGCGGTAAAAAATCGTAATTGGTTTTGTTTTTTGCCCAGCGGAATTCGAGGAAGTTTCTTTCGGTTATTGTGAAAGAGGAAGACGCGAGATATGATTCTCCGCCTTCAGCCGCCATCCCATCCGCGCTCGGCTGCAATTTATTATCATATTCGTAATAAGAACCATTGTTTGAGGTCACCATTGGATCCTCGAGATATAGAATAGAGAGCCTGATATCGGGAGCAGGATTAAATGTTCCCTTTAGCGAAAGTTGATGTCCTTTATAGCTCTTGACGGCAGGCGTCAATTCTCCGGGGTCGAGTGGGTTTAATTTTCGTTGATATCCGGACAATTTTTCCGTATTGGAATAACCGGCGTACCACCATAAATAATCCGGCACAATCGGACCGCCGCCTGACATCTCCAGTCTGTCTTCATCCGCTCCATTTCTTATGTCGTCGTCATTTCGTGAAGGATCATTGATTGTAAGATCGCTCCAGTTCGCCCTTGTCATCTCGAACCGCATCAGTCCTGTTATGAGATTCGTACCGGATTTTGTGACAATACTGAAAACGGATCCGGTCATATTTCCATATTCAGCGCTCATACCGGCGGCTTGAAGGGAAGCTTCTTGGATGATGTCGATATTAAACTGATTCCCCCACCCTCTTGTCTGTGGATCGTTGATATTCAATCCATCGAGAAGATAAAGGTTTTCGGTCTGCCCGCTGCCGTAAACCGACGGATTGTTGCCTCGCAGAGTTCCGCCCGCAAGGCTGGCAAGGGCTGTATAATGACGTCTGAATGCTGTTTTATCTATATAGGTCTCGAAATCGAATCTGTATTCCAGAGTGCTCGATGATGTTTCGAGAAGAGGATCAGTTCCTCTGACTTCCATTCTTTCAACCGCATCTTCAAGGTAAAGAATGACTTCAACAGTGGTTGTTTTGGCAATTGAAACGACAATATTTTTAATCTCTGCGGTCTTAAAGCCTTGTGATTTAATTGTCAGATTATATTTTCCAGGCTGCAATCTTCTGTATATTGCCCTGCCCTCACTATTGCTGACAGCCGCTATGACAAGGTCATTGTTATCGAAAGACCTTAAATCAAGAGAAGCATCAGATAACGGCAGGTGATCCTCGGTAAATACCTTCACTAAAAGCGTTCCGGTTTGCGTGAGAGGAAAAATACTCAGCGAAAAAAACATAAAAAGAGCACAAGGAAACAGTACTTTTTTCATTTTTCTTTGGTTTCCAGAAATAATATTTTTCTCATCATTTTTAAAAGATATCATAGTACATATTTCAATAATTAATTCTACAAATAAGAATATTCTGGCAGAGGTTAGCAACGGACTGAAAGTCGGGCAACATTTGCCGCCTTATCAGCTTGACCAGTCGAGGTCATCTTCCGCCTGGCGGACAAAAAGACCGAGCAGCCTGGCAAGCACAGCAAACAAATAGAACGACGCGAAACCGTTAAAAATTTCTATTATGAATAGTGAGAATCCGATTTTAAAAAGAAGCAAACGGACGAGATATACCGCGAAAGAAAACCCAATAATGATAACCACATCGAAGATCAGCATTAAAGTATATGGCCCCGGAACCCGCTTGATGAGCCTGATTATTATAATCGGATTGAACGCCGGCAGCACGGTTCTGTGCACAGCGATGATAGACATCACCATCGGAAAGAGATAAAAACCGATTATGGAGAAAAGCATGGAGACAATAGTTGCCCTGACGGAATGGAAGACCGGGCGGTTGTTTACAAACGTAACAAAAAATGTGCCGTATTTGAGTATGAAATAGTATGACACCAGAATCGGCACGATAAAATATAATATAAAAGCGAAAAGAACCTGGAAAAAAGGCAGGACCATTTCGCGTGAGAAATTATCGGTAACGTCCGGGAAATCCGGCATAAATCCCTTGTCATTCACACGGCTGGATTTATAAACGATTCTCAGCATATACGCGAAAACGAGCCCGAACAACGCGATTGCCATGAAAAGGCCGAATCCGAGCGTCATAAGCGCGACTAATTGGCCGAGGTAGATCAACAACATTCCGAGAATGATCATTATCGGTCCATGTTTGCGCAGAGGATATTGGAAAAGATCCGGTATCTGATGCCAGAATTTGGGCACATCGCTTTTCCGTTCTATCGGGAGGCACCTGTCTCCGCATTTCGGGCACATAACCACTTTCGCGCCGCCGTATACTCTTCTATCGACGCAGTCATCGCACCAGGGCCTGTCGCACCCGACGCATGTCCATTCGGCGCGGTCGCTTGTATGATTCAAACAAAAAATTTCCTCGGGATTTTTCGATGAAACCGCCGCAATTTTCTCGGAATCAATTTTGGCTTTAAGCCTGAAGAACCGGTCCAATTCGATGGATTCCACTGCTTGAATCCAGCTGCCGCCAGGCTCCTGAACTTCGTCGGTTTCCCTCAGGGTTCCGGCGCGGATCCAGCTTTTCAATTGAATAAGCTGCATTCCCCTTTCCACTTTTTCGCCGATCTTGACATTCCATAGGTTGGTCTTGTTAATATCATCCCACTTCGATGGTTCCCTCACGATCCTTATGGACTGGTCTGGCTGGTTTCCGAGGTTGCCGGTATAGACGCTGTTTTTTCTTTGAGGCTGCCCGAAAGAACCGTATATGCCGCTGTCATACGCGTTGAAATCCGCCGGAGTGGATGTCGGGGGAGGAGGAATCGTCCCGGAAGGAAATTCTAGGTGGCTTGTGGGCGGGGAAAAGTTTGCGGCTTGAGACGGGAACGGCGGCGGCGCATCTCCGATAAATCCGGTAGGCAATTCCGTCGGAGCCGGAGATGTCTTTGGGAGAGTGAAATCTATCTTCGGCGGTTCAGGGTCTTTCATTGGAAATGTGGTGATATCAGGGGGCTGGAGTTCGATATTCCCAGCTGATTGGTCATACATCCGATGGTCTTTATTTGCCTGATAGCCATAAGTTATTTTTTCTTCGAATGGCGGAGGCGAATCCTGCCGGAAAGGAGGCGCGGACTGCGGATTTTGTAAATTGTATCCAGCTTCTGCCGAAGAGGAACCCAAGTCCATTGTCGCAGACTGTTCGCTCAAGTTCTCTTGAGATGACGGCTGTGCATCGGGGGGATTTGCCGGGAAACCTGGGGCTCCCGCTTGTGGAGATACTATCTGCGGAGGGACATGAAAAACGTTATTACAGGTTATGCACTGATAATCCCTGCCCATCTGGCCGAGTTCCGAGGGATCGATATCATATAGCGTCGAACAATAAGGACAATTTACATGCATAAAATCTCGCCCACCCTGCTCTCTCATCTATAATTATCATAAGAACATTTTCTTTACAAGAAGATTTGGATGACGAGTCGAGGATGTCTTTTTTATAGTTGAAATGCGCAGCATTCTGTAAATGCGAAGCATTCTGCAAATCCAGAGCATTTTACTTTATATTGTACCGATTCAGGCAACAGCATGCCAAGACCTGACCCCTTATGCTCTTCACATAAATACTTATGAGAAGCCAATTAAGAGTATATGTTAATTCCGTTGTCTAGATATATAGTTCCATTCTTTAAATCATTTCTCATAAGAAATACTTTTGCCAGTTTTATCCACGATCTAAATTTCGCAATTTTCAATCTCTCCTCATAACTATTATCTACAAATTTTTTTGAAAGGTCAGAAAACTTATTTTCGATTAATGATATAAAATCATATTCATCCGAATATGCTTGTATGTCAACTAAAAGCTCTCCTATATCATACGTATAATCTCCATCAAGGGTTAAATTATCATAATCTATAAATTTGTATCTATAATCACCTTTAGTTTCTAAGACCATTATATTTCTAAGATTCAAATCCCCATGCATAAAAGTTTTAAATGAAAGAGAACCTTCTGATAATTTTCTATAAATTGAAGTAATAATGTCAATTATTACTGGGAGTTTTTGTGTTTTTTGGGGAAATGATAATTTGGTTAAAGAAGTTACAGATTTCATTATATCAGCATAATAGATTGGAATTAAATCAATGGATGTCTCCTTTAGACTATTTGTATATATAAATTCAAGATTCGCACATAAGTAATTAAGATGAGATTTTAATGTTGAATTCTCTTTCTCCCCTTTTGTTAGGCATCTATCAAATACTTCCTTCATTGTTTCATAATCTAACAAATCCTCAATTAGTAATGAAATCTTTGATTGATCACCATATTCATATAATATTGTATTTTCAGAGAGTTTTGAAAAAAAATGTTTTAAATTTTCTGGAATTGTTTTAAAGCTGTCTAATTCTTTTCTAAAATTATCTCTACTACTAATTTTACAAATGATGCTTGGAAGATTGTATTCTTGTTCAACAATAGGAATTTGTAAAACCGGTTTGATTTTATAAATTTTCGAATCGGAATAGCCGCCAGTTAACTGCTTAATTGCTTTTAGATCAATATTAAACCATTTTTTTATAATTGTAATAAAAGGCATTATTTTATCATTTTGGTATTCGAGATATTCGATTAATTTTTTTTCGCTGCTTAGCTCTAATAATCTGTTATTAATAAGGTTAGGTAACTCACTTTGATAATATTGAGAAAAAATGCAAACAAAAAGAGAGTATATCCTTGTTTTACTATAAATTGTACTTTCAAAATCGTCATATTGATCAGTATAGTGGATATAATAATTAAATAAATATTTAGAAATAAGATTAACTGCATCTTTGATATAAAATTCTACAGATGTATTTTTATGACGCAACGGAAGTAAATCGTATATAATCCACAGAAAAGGCTCGATAGATCTGTTAAGCTCTGATTCTTCTTGCTTGATTAACTGATTATTGAATGACTCCTTGATAGAGGATAAATCTGACTGCAATTCTTCAAGTAATTTATTTATTATTTTCTGATGCTTATTAGAATCATATATTGAAAGAAGGTAAATGGGTAAAGCTTTGTCTTTCAACGGATTGATTTCATTTCTATGTTCTAAAACCCAGTTAAGAGATTGTTCAATTAATTCCGTACCGAATAAAGATTTATCCTTCAAATAGAAAAGAATTCTCAATGTAAACATTGTACTAAACAGGTCCCCTTGCATTATATAACCAACGGGGATCTCAATTCTCCCTTTTTTATTTCTAAAAGTTTTAAGTTCATTAATTTTATCATGAACATAAGATACATTTTCCATTTCAAGCATTATTAATCCTTCAAGGAGAAACGGATCAAATTGGCTATTTTTTTCAGCCATATCAGAATACCAATCTCTGAGTTTTTGTACTAAATGACTATCATTGCTAAGTCCAGTATGCAAAATTGCCCGAATATAGTAATTTGTAAGCATGGGATCGTGTGCAATACTGCCATCTTGACTTAAATATTGGAATAGTATTAATTCTTCAGTCATTTTTATACATATAGCTGCGATTGCTTTCTTTGTTTCCAAATCTTCCAATTTAAGGTCTCCAAGGAATGTATTCATGATTATCCTCATTTGTTTTAAATTGTTTTATTTTAACATCTGAAATAAAGGGTATAATTTCAAGATAATATGGTGCAAGTATCGGTTTATATCTTGATAGTTTCATTTTAATAAATTCTATTATCATAAATGATGCTATTATCCATGGCAAGGGAGTAATTACGGGATATGGAATATTATTATTAGAATTGTATCGATTTAAAATTGAGGGTTTCAAAGATGGGCCATAAGTACTAATCCACTGTGCTTTAATTATTGAATCATCCAAGATAATATTATTTTCCTTATTTAAATTAAAATAATCAAAATAATCAATATTGGGACCAAATGTAGTTATTATTCCCTTGTCTCCAATTCCTATTACACCCCCAATCATCATTGCAACTTGAGCATTGTGAGTAATTTGTGCAATAATATTTTGGGCTTTATACTCATCAACACAATTGAAAATTATATCGATTGATTGATTCTCTATCATTTTTTGTATCTTGTCTTTCTCTTTTAAGATATCATAATCATAGCAGTTGATTTTAATTATAGGATTTATATTCAAAAGTCGTAATGATAGTGCATGTATTTTCTTCACTTTTGATCTTACATTTATGTAAGTCGCTGGAATTTGACGATTAATATTTCCATAATCGTAATGCCCCCTCCCTGCAAAAGAAAGATCCTTTAATCCTAAACGTACTAATTGCTCACAAATTACAGAACCGACTCCACCAATACCCATTACAAAAACTTTGGCATTCCGTAAGAGTTCTAGATCTCTTGCTCCAAGAAAAAGTTCATTTCTTGAAAAGAAAGAGTTGATAGTTGTTGTATTCATAATTCACCCCCTTCTACAATAAAATATAGAAATCAGAGTGCAATATTCAGAATTCATATTATAATATATTAATATTTTAACAAGGATTATTATTTTTTATCACATTCTTACATAAGAGTTTAGCAGCCCCCGTAAGTATTTGATCTTTACAGCTAATCTTCTTCCAGAGCATATTTGAAAGTGTTAGAATCGATTGCTGGAACGAAGCGGAGGTCCAACTCTTTCGCGGAGGGCTTGCTGCGCCTGAGAGGAGTTCTAATAACAAATGGAAAATGAAAAGCAATTCTGTAAATTGCATGGCAATTCTGTAAATCGCAAAGCAATTCTGCAATTAACCATCCAAGCGGAGGAAGGAGAATGACGACCTCAGAAAAGAAATTAATCAATAATCGCCTCAGTATCTTGTAATTGGCAGCAGCCACGGGCAACGTTGCCAAGGTGAGCCGGTAAACATTCATTATAGGCTATGATAACTCAGAACCAATAGGAACATTCATACTCACAAGCTTAAAATGTCTCTGACATTAAAGGTATTGAATTTTCCTCATTGTTTTCAACAAACTGGATGATATACTCATTTTTTTAGATTGCGAATTTTGAAAAATATATAAGTGCGTCATTATGAAGTATTAATCGGAGAGCAGCAAAAGATGAATTTTCAGATTCTTCAGGGGTTTTCCTTCGCGGGCTTTCTTCAGAATGACCTGTAATCAAAGTTTATCAAAGCTCACAAATTTGAAGTAATTGAAGGTGAAGAATTGAAGGTTGTGATTACGGGCAGTTCGGGTTATCTCGCATCGGTTCTGATTCCATTGTTGGCACAGGACAAACGGATCGAGAAAATGACAGGTATTGATATCGCCCCGCCGAAGAGTGAAGCGCTCCGGGGATTGAAGAAATTCGAACATATAACGGCGAGCATTCTTGACTACGAAAAAATCGTCGGCATTTTCAAGAACGCCGACTGTGTCATCCATATGGTTTTCAATATTAACGGAATGCATGACAAGAAAAAGCTGGAAACGATCAATGTTACGGGATCGCAGAACGTCATAAACGCAGTAGCTGAAGCCGATGTGAAAAAATTAATCTTCACCAGCAGTATCGCCGCATACGGCGCGCATCCAGATAATCCCGTTCCGCTCATCGAGGAAAGCCCGTTGCGCGGCAAGGGAACGTTTTTCTATGCGGATCAGAAGCACCGGCTTGAAGAATATCTCGATGGCTTCGAGAAAAAGCATCCTAAAATTTCGGTCGTCCGGCTCCGTTTCTGCACGACGACGGGTCCCAAGGCTTCGAACGAAACGGTTACTCTTTATACAGCTCCTGTCTTCGTATCTTTTCCGCATTTTCAACCGCCGGTGCAGCTCTTGCACGAGGATGATGCCGCCGAAGCGTTTCATCTCGCGGTCGTCAAGGATGTATCAGGGGCCTTCAATATCGGCTCAGACTGGGATATGACGGCAAAGGAGCATTCGAAGATCGGCGGAGCGAAAACAATATACCTGCCGGTATGGTTGGCGAGGGTTGTCACCACCCTTCTTTGGCAGCTGCGGTTGGTGAAATTCGATCCGTCATGGATAAGCGCATCCTTATATCCTGTCGTAACGGATACATCCAGGGCACGCAAGATTCTGGGCTGGAAGCCGAAATACGACAGCAGGCAGATAATCGAATCTTTATTGAAAAGCAAAAAGAAATGAAATATCTCGTGACCGGCGCGAGCGGTTTCCTTGGTTCCAACCTTGTAAAGAACCTTGTCCGTTCCGGCAACAAAGTCGTGGGATTGACCCGGAAAACCAGCAACCTCCGCAGGCTCGAAGGCGTCATAACCGATATCGAATTGCGCACAGCCTCGCTGAGCGACTACCCGGGATTGCTGGATGCGCTGGACGGAATTGACTGCGTATTTCATCTTGCTGCAAACGTGCGGATCGGATCTTTCAAGAAGAAAGAAATCCGGAGAGATAATGTTGCCGGATGTCAAAATCTGCTCGACGCCGCCATCGAAAAAAAAATATCCAAGGTTGTGTATGTCAGCAGCATTTCAATTTTCGGTTCGGATATCGAAGAGATGCTGAAAGAAGCCGATGTTGCAGCGGGCAGAATAATGTCCACCTACGGCGAAACAAAGCTTGTCTCCTATTATTCATTCAAAAATGCGTATAACCGAGGACTCGATGTCACGGCTGTAATCCCATCGAACATCTTCGGCCCGGATGATCCCAACTTCGGTCCGCTTTTCAAGAATTATGTCCAAAAACATCTCAAGGTCATAGCCGGAAATATGAATGCCAATATGGGGATGGTTTATGTTGACGATGTCTCCAAAGGGATGATGCTGGCGATGGAAAAGGGGAAACCTGGTGAATCTTATATTTTAAATTCCACAAATATTACTCTCAAAGAACTCCTTGCTTATGCAGAGCAGTATACGAATATCAAGGCTCCCGGCATCAAAATCCCGAAGCCTTTGATCAAGAGCGCGGCTATTATTTCAGAGATCGCAGGCAGGATCATACGTCAGAATATGATTTTAAACCGGCAGTCGGCTGAGCTTCTTTTCACGACACATCCGAGGTTCGATTCATCGAAAGCGAAGAAGGAGCTGGGCTGGAAGCCGAAGTCTTTCGAAGAAGCCTTCAAGGCTACACTCCTTTGGTATCTTGATAAATACGGTAAAAAGAAGGCTGGAACGGAATGAAATATTTCATAACTGGCGGAACAGGATTTATCGGGAGAAGGCTGATCGAAAAGATTCTATCCGTCGGCGGGGAGATCACGCTGCTTGTCCGCACGACATCCGACCTGAAGGGTATAGAGGGAAATAAGGGTGTAAAAATCATAAACGGCTCGCTTTTCGATGTCGCTTCCATGAAGGACGCGATGAAGGGCGCGGATGTGGTTTTTCACCTCGCCGGCTACGCGAAGAACTGGAGCCGGGACAACAGCGTATATAAAAAAATAAATGTCGATGGGAGCATGAACGTAGCGGCTGCGGCGGCAGAGGCGAAGGTGAAAAAAATGGTTCATGTCTCATCTATCGTGACATTCGGCCCAACCGACGAAACCGAACATGACGAAAGCCCGCGAACCGGCGAGATAGTGAGATTCACAGAGTACGAAAAAACAAAGGCGCGGGCGGAGGAGGAACTTATCCGCTATGCAGCCTTACATAAAGAATTAAGCATAGTAATCGTTAACCCGTCGAGAGTTTACGGTCCTGGCATCATAACGGAAGCGAATTCATTGACACTGATGATAAAGAATTATCTGAATTTTCGCGAATATCTGCTCCTCGGATTGGGTAACAACGTCGCAAATTATGTCTTTGTGGATGATGTCGTAAAAGGATTATTGCTGGCGGCGGACAAGGGAAAGAGCGGAGAGAAATATATATTAGGCGGAGAGACAATCAGCCTGCGCGGATTTTTCAGGAAGCTGCGGATGGCGAGCGGGAAGCGGGCTATACCAATCGTTGTACCCAAACCTGTCGCGATGGCAATCGGCTTCTGCGCTGAACTTGCGGCAAAGCTATTCGGCATATATCCTTTCATCACACGCCCCTGGATCAGGCATTTCTGTGCTGACTGGAATTATGGAAGCGCCAAGGCTGCTGCGGAGCTCGGATATGCCCCAACTTCCCTCGATGACGGACTGAAGATTACAGTGGATTGGCTAAAACAAAAACGGCAGGCTTGAGAACTGTTATCTTTCCGCCTGCCGCATCAGCTTGTATTTTCAGTTTGTTATTCCGAAACCCCCATTCGCTTCAGAGGATAAAGGTTTTCCCAAAAATCCGGTTTGCCTTTCAACCTCATTTCGAACCACGCCATAATCGTTTTATACCAGACTATTCTTTTCTTGTAATCGAGAACCCAATGATCTTCATCAAGAACACGGATGTATTCGACTTCTCTTCCAAGCAATTTCAATGCCGTATAGAGGTAGTCGCTTTCAAGGGTTGGAACGTTAGTGTCAACAGAGCCATGGAGCAAAAGCAGCGGAGTCTTGATCTTATCAGCGTTATATAGCGGGCTGCGATCTATGTAAATATCGGCGGCATTCCATGGAAATTTTCCGGCTGTTGCGACTCCGCTATATTCATAACCCCAATATCCTCCACCCCAGTAGGATGCGAGTGATGTGATGCCAGCATGAGAAACCGCCGCAGCGAAGATATCCGTCCTCGCGATCAGCAGTTCGGTCGTGAAGCCTCCGTAGGAAGCGCCGATGCAGGCGACTTTTTTCGGGTCTATAAACGGATGAGAAGCAAGCAATTTTTCAGTTCCCTCGATTATATCCGGCAAGGCATATTTTCCCCAGTCGTTGACATGGTAGGCGGAGAATTCCTGCCCGAAGCCCACTGATCCTCTCGGTTGAACGACATAGATGATATATCCAAGCGCCGTCCACCAGTTATTCGGGTATCTGCCGCCGTAACCCATCCCTATTGGCGAGGTGCCGCCGTAGTAATGAACGATGCAGGGATATTTCTTTGAAGGATCGAAATCCGGCGGAAAATGCATCCTGCCGGTAATAGTGATTCCTTCTTTGTTAACGAAATTCCATTCCTCCACCCTACCCGTCTTGATTCTTGCCATAAACTCTTTCGCAGGATCATATATCAGTTTCGACATTCCGGACTTTGTATCGAATGTATAAAGTCTTGTGGGATAATCTGTCGTCGTCCCATAGCAAACACCAACTTCAGCTTTAGAAGCTATATCAAATCCTCTCACAGCCTGGACAGGAACGTCAATCTTGGAATATTTTGCGTCGCTCATGGAATACTTATAGACGGGGCTTTTCTGTCCTTCTGTTACGAGGAAATAGATGTTCCCGTCGGCCATAGACCAGATAGCGCGCTCAATGGACGGCTTGAAGTCTTTTGAAATAGCTTCAGCTTCTTTTGTTATCGGATCAAAAAGATAGGCTTGGGTATCATAATCATTGGGTATCTTATCAGCTGGAATAGCCATCCCCAGACCGTTGAAAATGGAAGGCCCGCCAAGGACAAGCATCTTTTTCCCGTCCGGCGACCAGTATGCGCTATTTATAAAAGCGCTGTTAAAAAGGAGTTCGCAGCGCATATCAGTCAGATTGAGGTTGTACATTTCGGTCTTGAAATAAGGCCTTTCGGTGTAATCTTCAACTTCTTTGGATATGAGAACATTATAGCCGTTCGGATTGAAATCCACAAAGTCGCTGTTTTGATCGCTGATCGAAATCGGAAAGGATACGTTATCCTCAATACCCACGATATACAGATTGGATTTGCTCCTGAAATCAGCTTGTCGATCCCTCAGGCTTTCAATTCTTTTCAGTCCGGTTTTATTCTGCCCGGCTTCAGTGGAGAGCGAATAGACTATGCTTTTTCCGTCGGGAGCCCACGTAAAATTCTGGAATCTTTTTTGGTTTTCGAGCACCGGTTTTGAAATCCCGGAATCAACATCCATAATCCATAACGAGGAATTTTCCTTTTGAGTGGTTACAAAAGCAAACTTGTTCGATTCGGGCGACCAAGCTGGACTTGCGGTGGAACCTATTCCGCGGAAACTCCGCACCAATGAACCGTTATCAGAATTCCTTAATTCGATCCACCTCTCGGTGTTTTCTTCCCTGCTTTCAGTCCTGGACATAGAAACAAGAACATATTTGCCGTCGAAGGAAATTGATGCATTGGAAATGGTGGGAAGATTCAATATCTCGTAGATCGTAAAATTATGTTCGGGGGAAGAGGAAATAGAAATGTTTTTAAGGAAGGACTTGTCCTCCGAGGTAATCCCGGCGGAAAAAGCCCATTTGGATTTTTTGTCTTTGACGGGCGTTGCGATAAGCTTAATGAACAATTTATGAAAGCCCGGCTCAAGCGTCAGATCGGTTTTTGAAGTTTCTTTTTTTTCGTTTTTAACCGCTGTTTCCTCTTTTATGCTTTTTCCATCGAGATAGACGGCGAAAGGAGATGATGATTTTATTTCGAGGCTCGTTTTAAGAAACTCACTTGTGTTTAGATATGTAAGCAGATATGCGGCATTATAACCATCCATGGAAAGACGGTTCAATTCGATGCTCGATCCGTTATTCTTTTTCCAGATCGCTTTCATATCGGGAGGGATCGGAAATGTCATTTCCGTTCCTTCAGAAGGAAAACTGTCGTAGATGTCGAATTGTTCCGATGAAAGAATATCCTTTTCATCGAACTTTTTTGGAGCCGATTCGTTCAAAATCGGCTGAAATATCCTGATAGGACCCAGCACCAGCCAATTATCGATCTTAAGCTCCGCTTTTGGTTTTTCCGATGCATAGAGATAAAATACTGCGGAGAAGATCACTAAAACCGATATTTTGGAGATAAGGTTTTTATTTTTAAACATATATTCCCCTTTTTATGTTTATGCGATTCAATCTTAATCTATTTTCGTCGCAAATAAAATTATAAAAATCATTCAAGAGAGTAATCAGTCAATTGCCTCTCTCAAACCAATTTGATAGAATCTTCTGATGTTTTTTAATATGAAGAAAAAAGCTCTGAATGAAGCCGGCATCATCGTTCTTTTCTTTATAATTGCATATACGCTTTTTTATTTTTCATTCCGATTTCAAAATGTTTTTACTCTAAATCTGTCTCCAGTTCCAAACCGGTACGCAGTCGGTTTCATCGAAGGTCTTCAACAAGAGGAACATGAAACAACTTATTATAATTGGATGGTGGATAGATCGGAACTTCGAATCCCTATTAAGACATACGGTTGCGACGCTACATTCGAGATGCGGGCAAAGCGAGCGCTTTCGCGCCAGGGATACTTGTACGCGCTGGTGAACGGCAGTCGTGTTTTTATGAAAAATATACAGGGTCAAAAATACGAAATAATAAGATTCAGAGTTCCTATGGAATATCTCGACGGAAAACATTTTAATCTTAAATTCAGAATCTTTTCAGACGAGACCACGCATAACCGCGGGATGAGAGTGGATTGGATTAGGGTCATTATAAATACAAAAAATGCGGGTGTGATAATTCCAGCGGGAGAACAAACAGCGGAATTTCTTTTTTTCTGTGGTCTTATACTATTATTTACATTTTTATTGCCTTTGGATATCAGATGGAAAATTGGGTTATCTTTTCTTATCGTGCTACTGTTTATCTGTGCGAACACCTTTTACAGAATTGAAGCTTCGCTTCTTCTTTATCATCTGAACAGATGGGCGTTTATTCCTTCAATCATAACTGCCGTAATATTCAAAACGCTGAACAAGTTACGGCCTCGTTCCGCCAAATCGAAGTTATCATTATTGAACAAAATTAATTTCACTCCGGCGGTCATAATATTCTTCATAGCGCAAACCGTGAGGATTCTCGGCACATTTTATTACCAATACTTTTATCCCGACCTAAGGAGCTATCATCATTACATATCTATGCTGGACTCCAATGGGATAATCGGTTTTACGTATTGGTACGGCCATCATCATTTAAAAATTTTATACGGATTCGCTACAGCTTTTCCTTATTCTCCGCTCTATCATCTCACGATCTATCCATTGACGAAGCTGAACTATGATTATTATATCTGGCTTAGATTTACCTCTACACTCTTTAATTCGATTTTCGTCATTCTTATCTATGCGTTTATCTTGAAATTAATTAAAGATAAAAAGGCTGCGGTTTTCGGGGGTGTTTTTGCGGCATTCTGCCCCGTTATGTTTCACAGACTTTTTCTGTGTATGTATTCAGCGTTGTTCAGCGGACTTATAACGTTCATAGCTATCATCTTTCTATTATTTTATATTAATAAATCGGATGATTGGCGGATTCGGTGGGTCGGGTTACTTGCCGTTTCTCTAGCCCTGCTTTCTTATCCCTCAGCGGTCGTTAATTTCATGATTTTCATTTCCATCTTTTTCATTCTCTTATTAAATCCGAAGATAAAGAGACGCGATAAAAACGAAGAGAAGCGATTTAAACCTGATCCTGAATTCAAAACCCTGTTCATCCTGACTTCGCTCGCAGTCATACTCGCATTCTTTATTTATTACATCTATTTTATGAAACCGATATTTACCGAGCTGATACCTTTCCTGGCTGCGCATAGCGACAGAATAGTGTGGAATCAGAACATTGAAATAAATTTCCTCGAATATCTCGTAAACAGAATGAATTTCTATCTTTCGATTCCTGGTATGCTTCTTGTATTTCCGGGAATATGGTTACTGATCAAAAAACCGATGGAGATTTATCGGAAGAAATTCTTGTCGGCATGGTTTCTATCGTGGTTTATAATCTATATATTGTCGGCGCCGCAACTTTTATCTTTTATCTTGAGATTGGGAAAAGAAGAGCTCTTTATCCTACCGCTTTTTGCATGCGCGGCTGGAGCGGCATGTTCCCATTTTTGGGAGAAGGGTAAAATATACAGGTATCTGATTTTTATACTATTTTCTTTTTTTATTAGTCTTTCATTATTGAAATGGATGGCAAATATAAAATCATTTATGATTTTTATTGAGTAGGCAGGAGATTAATCCGATGAGAATATGTATGGTAACGTCGCATATCCCTCCATATCAATCGGCGAATGCCATAATGCCGCAATTGCTGGCATCGAGACTCAAGGAAGATGGCCACGAGGTTTCCTTTATTATTCCCGAGAAGGCACTAAACACCGCTATGAATAAGGAAATGGATTACCCGGCCGTTGTTATTCGTGTCCCGCAGAGAAGAAAAGGAATTGCCGGTATAATAAAAATGGCGTCGTTTTTCGCTTTTATCTCAATTTATAAGCAGGTTAAATCAGCGCTGAAAGGCGTTGATATCGTCCATATTCACAGCAATGGCCTTCTTCATCAAGCCGCTGCGGTCGCCGCCAGAAGGTCTAAGATACCTGTGATTCTCACGCATTATGGGACTGAGATATGGCATTATAAGAAAAGGAAATTGCCCCTGCCCGATCTCTTCAAATATATGAATAGTATTTCAGCATTCGTGACTTATTACAGCAAGATGCTCAGGGATTATTCATTTAGACTTGGAATTATCCCAAAGAATCCTGTCACAATTTATCCTCCGGCGGGAAACGAATTCAGGATATTAAATGACCTGGAAAGACAAGCCATTAGAAAAGAACTCGGCATAGAAACCGAGAATATGCTTGTGAACGTAAAACGACTTCATCCACTTGGTGGCCATGAATTTCTTATAAGGGCAATGCCTGAGGTTTTACAAAAACACCCGAATACGAAATTGTATATTTGCGGGACAGGTGAATTATATGGCGATCTGGAAAAGCTGAAGAACAGCCTCGGTCTGAATGGCAAAATTGAACTACTTGGACTGGTCAATAATGAATTGATCTGGAAATATTACGCTGCTGCCGATTTGTATGTTCTTTCGTCGGTGCTTGAAGCGCTGCCGACGGTAGTTATCGAAGCCCTTGCCTGCGGAACGCCCGTTGTAATGACCGAAACCCCGGGCGGGAAAGAATTGATCGAACTGTTCCCTGACGATATTAGGTTGGTTGAATTGCGTAACCCGGAAAAAATTGCGCATGCAGTCAATGAGTTTCTTTCATGCAAAAGACGAGTCATAAATGCAACGAGCGATGTCGTTGAAAAGTTATTCAGAACTGATTACATCTATAAACAGTATTTGGATTTATATAAGAGAGCGGTCGAAGGTCTGCGGAATGAAGACAATAGATAAAAAGATGCTTGCAAAAGCAGGGGAGGATCGTTTTTTATCGGATTATCATTATGCCGTTTATGAGTATTATCGTTCGACAAAAATTATTAAGGAGTTTGATAATGAGGGAATTGACTACGCTAAAGCAGTGATCCTCGATGACGGATGCGGAAGCGGAGGCATCACAGTATCATTGGGCGAAGAATCCGCTCTCGCTGTCGGCATAGATATTTCTCCCAAATTTAAAGATGCAGCTGTCAAGCTCTCCGACGAGTTGAAAATCAACAGAGCGAAGTTCATTCAATCCGACGGCTGCGCCCTGCCCTTTAAGAACGGCGTCTTTGACCTGATTATCAGCCATTCAGTCATAGAACATGTGAAGGATCCGTTGAATTACCTTCAAGAAGCATGCAGGATATTAAAACCCGGAGGCATACTATTTCTGGAAACTCCCCCATATTATTCTTTCGAAGGGACACATCTACCGAAACCGGCATTTCCTATCCCCTTTCAGCTCTTTATCCCTCGAACTGCGCTTTACAGAATCTATCTTTTTATTGGGAAAAGATGGCCGGAATTTTTCCGTGACGGCAGGAAAGGCAGCGCATTGTTATGCGGAATGGAGAGAGGCGAACACCCACGGTTGGAGGAATTGAATAAAATGAAGATTGGAAAAATACGAAGATTGGTCGGAAAGACGCAGTTTTCCATTTCCCGCGAGAAACTTTATCACCCCTGCGGATTCGACAAAATATTTCCAGGCTTTATAATATCATTCCTGAAATGGTTACCTTTGACGAGGAACTTTGTTGTGAATACATATAAAATATTTTTATTAAAATCGCGGAAGGCTGTGTGATCTGTGAACATACGCTTGATCTACATTACCGATATACGTTTTCCAATGGAGAGGGCAAACGCCATTCAAACCATCAATACATGCCACTCGATTGCAAAAAAAGGAGTCGAGGTTCAGCTGCTTGTTCGTAAGATGGATAAACGCACCGACACGGAATGTCTGGATTATTACGGTTTGAAAGCCATTTCCACCCTCCATCTTAACAGGCTTAGAGCTGCCAATAAGAACCTGGCGCTTATGAAACTGGTTTTTTTAATAAAATCTCTTTTCAGGATTATCAAGTTAAGCCTGACACGCAAAAAACTGATTTATTACACGAGAGACCTGAGATTTGCATATCTCTATTCATTCCTCGGCAGAATTTTCAGAGCCAAGACTATCTTTGAGGCTCACACCGTCAGCCACAGGCATTTTGCTGAGATACATACCCTCTATAATTCGCTAAAATCCATCACGCACAAGGAACTAAAACGCAAGATGAAAATCGAGGCGAAGGTTTATGGGAAGATTGACGGGGTTATAACAATAACCGGGCACCTTAAGCGGCAGATACAGGATGACTTCAATCCACGCTGTCAGATAAAAGTTGTCCGAGATGCCGCCGATCCTTTGACAAAGCCCGATCGTGATGAAAAACTTGATGGAATATTTTACATAGGACAGCTATATCCATGGAAGGGTGTTGATATTCTGCTGAAATCCATGTGTTCGATAAATGGAGACGAGGTATTGAATATCGTCGGGGGGCTTGAATATGAGAACGACCTCGAAAATCTTAAAAGATTGGCCTCTCTCCTGAAGATTGAAAATAAAGTGAAATTCATCGGAACGGTTCCTCATAAGGAAATAGGTGAGTACATCAGGAGGGCTAAAATCTGCGTCATACCCCTACCCTTCAGCCAGATAGCAGCATATTATACTTCTCCAATGAAAATGTTCGAATATCTTGCCGCAGGTAAAGCGATCGTTGCTTCCAATCTTCCGTCACTGACAGAAGTTTTGAAGGACGGACATAATGCTCTTCTATGCAAGCCCGATGATCCCGTAACATTAGCGGAAGCGATTAACAATTTATTGAGAGACGGCAAGTTGCGTTTCAAATTAAGTGAAAATGCCTGGAAAGACAGCCATGCGTATAGTTGGGAGCGCAGAGCTGACGCAATATTATTCTTTTTTAAGGAAATATCAGACCAACCGAAAGAAACCTGAAGACTGCGGTTAATGCCGGATTTTTAGCGAAATAAAGTTGAGAAAAATTTTATTTTCTGAAATAATTTATGTTATAATTGGATTGGGAATGTAACATAGGAGTATATAAAATGACTAAAAGCTTCTTAAACAGAGCAATAATGCCAATATTAATGATTGTATTTCTTTCTGCAAATTGTTTTCCGCAAGATGATAACAAACCTTTAAGCTTCGGTATCGCGGCAGGATATTTCGCTTCGAGTGATCAAGATTTGAAAGACTTGTACGGACCCGGGGCTTTCGTTTATGGGGGTACTATCGGCTATAACATTGCCGTAAAATGGGAACTGCTCGCCAGTATTAATTTCTACAGCGATGAAGGTAAAACTACTTTAACCCAAGAGCCGATCAAATTAAGCCTGACACACCTCAAATTCGGTGGATATTATCATTTCAATCCCGCAGGTTTGGATCCTGTTGTCGGTCTTGGTCTCGATGTTTGCTGGATTAACGAAATGAATCCAATCAGCGATTTTAACGATACAAGTATAGGATGGTTTGCCGGGATCGGCGTTGAGACAATTTTTATATCAGATATAATGGCGGCATTAAACATTACATATACTAATACAAGTTCGGAAGGCGATCTCGGAGAAATCTCACTCGGCGGTTTCCATTTTATGTTTAGCCTGAGAATGCCGATTTTTTAAAAACCAATTTGCACGGTTTCAGATTTAACGCAAAAAAGTATATGTCGTTTGCGGTGGCGCAGTTCTAAACAGACATCCAAACGAGGAGCAAACTTCTATTCTC
>Ga0315273_10001079_pt1 | contig 30268 bp, 25 predicted proteins | sample YL17G02_0_MG_FD_205753 | JGI IMG/M metagenome (GOLD analysis project Ga0315273, IMG submission 205753) | Sediment microbial communities from Yellowstone Lake, YNP, Wyoming, USA - YL17G02_0 | ecosystem: Environmental > Aquatic > Freshwater > Lake > Sediment | place: USA: Wyoming | collected... | reverse complement strand
GCGGCCAGCCGCAACCAAAGAGAGGTTCAAGCCGGATTTACCCAAGCGGCTTGCCGCGCTGCGTGAAAAAGGCGGCTTGAAGATTTCTTTCCGATTCGAAAAGAATCTGACTGTTAGCAGTGCAGATGAAAGATTAGTGTCCCCATCGGGGATGGTTGAAACCCCTCGCCTTCAGGCGAAGATGACGGCGGCGAAGTCGACAAAGTCGACGAGCCAAGGTCGTTTGCGTATTTCATATCCAATGGCCTCGGACCTGGTGCGAGATTGTAGGGGCGACCGTCAGGTCGCCCCATCGTCAATTGCCGGCGACCTAACGGTCGCCCCTACGACAGGTTGGAACGAGCGGCCTTTCAGTCGGCCTCAGCCGACACAGCACGAACCCCTTGACTGGAAGGCGAGGGTTGTTCAGAATATCTGCGTGCATCTGCGGTTTCATAATCCTTTCCTATCTGAACTCTGAACCGGGGGCTCCCGGCTCAGAATTCAGTCATTGGCTTCGTGCCGCCACTTGAGATAAAGTTGGGTTTTTCTCAATCCTCGTCTATGCGCCCATGCTGGAAGACACCATCCTCGTAGTTGACGACGAACTCCCCAATCTCCAGAAACTGCAGCGCACTTTTATCCATCGCTACCGCGTGCTGGCCGCCAACAGCGGGATGGAAGCGCTGAAGCTGATTGAGAAAAACGAAGGGGTTTCCGTCATCATTGCCGACCAGAGAATGCCGGACATGACCGGGCTCGAGTTCCTGCGCAAAACGATGGCGGTACTTCCCGATGCGGTGCGCATCATTCTGACGGGCTACACGGACGTCGACGTCCTCATGGAGGCGATCAACGTCTGCAAAGTCTTCCGTTACATCGTGAAGCCCTGGGATCCGCCCGACCTGCTGATGACGGTGGAGCGCGGGCTGGAAACCCAGCGGCTCGCGGTCGAAAATGCGCGCATCCGGAAAGAATTGATCCGGCGCGAGCGGCTGGCGCGCGAGCTCGAAATCGCCCGGGATATCCAGCGCTATATTCTTCCGTCCCGCTGTCCTGCACTGGATGGCTACGAAATGGCGGTCGAATACCACCCCGCTCTGGAGGTCGGCGGCGACCTGTATGACTTTTTCGTCGACCCTGGCGGCGCGGCGCTGCAGGTAGTGATTGGAGATGTTTCAGGAAAATCCATCCCGGCGGCGCTCTATGGCGCGGTATTCAGCGGGCAGCTGCAAACACTCTTCGCCAACTCATTGAAACCGGAAGAAATGTTGGCTCGGCTGAACAGCATCCTCATCGCGCGCTACCCTGCGCAAAACTACATCGCCGTCGCCTGCCTGCAATTGGATCTGGCGCGGGGATCCGGCCATCTCGCCAACGCGGGAATGCCCTATCCTTACCTGGTCCGGGAGGGCGAGGCCGCGCAGCTGAAGGCGCCCGGCGTGCCGCTGGGGTTGCTGGAGGAGTCGACATACGACGCTCATCCGTTCCGGTTACAGACGGGCGACACTCTCATCCTGGCGAGTGACGGCGCCACGGATGCCATGGATGTGGAGGAGAGGATCTATGATCCGGAGCGGTTCCTCGAATCGATTCGCCGTCACATCACCCGGGACGTCTCCGGGTTAGTAAAAAGTCTCTATACCGACATCACGGAATTTACCGGCAGCGCCGAGGTGAACGACGACATCACCATCGTGGCGCTCCGGAAGCTGAGGTAAGCCGACATCCCATGCTGGTGCTTAAGAACATCGCTCAGGTCATCACTCTCCAGGGGCCGCCTCCGCCGCGCTGCGGCGATGCCATGGAGCAGCTCGGCATCATCGAGAACGGGGCCATCGTCATCCGCGCCGAACGGATCGAGTGGGTCGGGCCGACCAGGGATTTGCCCGACCGCAAACCCGACGGCCAGCTCGAGATCGTGGATGGGCTGGGGCTCAAGCTGCTGGCCCTGCCGGGATTTGTCGACAGCCATACCCATCCCGTTTTCGCCGGGACAAGGGCAAACGAATACGATCTCCGCGCCCGGGGCAAAAGCTACCAGGAGATCGCGCAGGCCGGGGGCGGCATTCGCGCCAGCGTGCGCCAGCTGAGGACTGCCACATTGAACCAGCTTGCGGACAGAGCGGAACGTCATTTCCGGCAGTTTCTTTCGCACGGCACCACCACCATCGAAGCGAAGAGCGGATACGGCTTAAGCCTGGAAGATGAAATGAAGAGCCTCGAGGCGCTCGCCCTCCTCAAAACGAGGAGCCGGCTGGAGGTCGTCCCGACCTTCCTGGGGGCGCACGCGGTCCCCGAGGAACATGAGAGTACGCGCGGGGACTATGTCCGCCTGCTCGTGGAGGAAATGATACCCCGCGTCGCCCGTGAAGGCCTGGCGCAGTTCTGCGACGTGTTCTGCGACGCGGGATACTTCACGGTAGAGGAGTCCAGGACCATCCTGCTGGCCGCACGGCAGGCCGGACTCGGGCTGCGGATTCACGCGGAGGAGCTGGCGCGCACCGGCGGCGCGCGGCTCGCAGCAGAACTGGGCGCGGCCAGCGCGGATCACCTGGAATGGATTCAGCAGGGCGACATCAAGGCGCTCAAGAAGGCCGGAACCGTGGCCACCCTGCTGCCGGGAACGGCTTTCAACCTGGGGCTGAAGCGCTATGCGCCGGCGCGCAAACTCATCGCCGCCGGGGTGCCGGTTGCGCTGGCCACGGATTTCAACCCCGGCTCATGCTTCACCCTGAACATGCAGATCATTCTCTCCATCGCGTGCAGCCAGATGAAGATGACGCCGGCCGAAGCCATCACTGCGGCCACCGTCAATGGAGCCCACTCGCTCGGGATTTCCGACCGCCTGGGGACGATCGAGGAGGGAAAACAGGCGGACATCGTCCTTATGGATGTCGCCGACTATCGCGAACTGCCCTACTTTTTCGGCGTCAACCACTGCGTCCTGACCGTCAAGAAAGGAAACGTGGTGATCAACAGATTGGAGATGGTGTGAAAAAAATCGTCGAGTGCGTGCCCAATTTTTCCGAAGGCCGGCGTAAGGATGTCGTCGATGCCCTGGCTGCTGCGCTGACCGGCGTGCCCGGGGTCGCCCTGCTGGATTCCGAGATGGACGCGGCCCACAACCGCTGCGTCATCTCCATCGCCGGCGAGCCTGACGCGGTCGCGGCGGCGGTTGTCGCCGGTGTGGGCAAGGCGGTGGAGCTGATCGATCTCCGGCAGCATCAGGGCGAACACCCGCGCATGGGGGCGGCCGATGTCATTCCTTTCATCCCGATCGCCGGCGTGACGATGGCAGAGTGCGTCCAGCTCTCGGCCCGAGTCGCGGCGGAGATCGCGGAGAAATACCGGGTCCCGATTTATCTTTACGAGCAGTCGGCGCGCATTGAAGCCCGCCGGGATCTGGCCTACATCCGAAGAGGCGAGTTCGAGGGAATTCGCGCGGAGATCGGGACCAACCCGGACCGCAAGCCGGATTTCGGTCCGCTCGAGGTTCACCCCAGCGCCGGCGCGAGCGCGGTCGGCGCTCGTTTTCCGCTGGTGGCCTACAACGTCTACCTCCACTCCAACGACTTGAAAGTCGCCCAGGCGATCGCCAAGGCCGTGCGCTTTTCCGGGGGCGGCCTGCGTGATGTCAAGGCGCTGGGTTTCGAGATCAAGGAGCGCAACCAGGTCCAGGTCTCGATGAACCTCACCAATTTCGAAGGCACGCCGATATTCCGAGCGTTCGATATGGTCGCGCGGGAAGCGGAACGCCTCGGCGTCAAGGTGGCCTCCAGCGAAATCGTGGGCCTCGTGCCGCAGAAGGCTCTGAATGATTGTAGTGATTACTTTCTCCGGCTTGAAGGCTTCAGCGAGAACCAGATCCTGGAAAACCGGCTGGATGCCGCGCTGGTGCGGGAGCCGGGGATGGAGGAGTTTCTCTCCAGCGTAGCTTCTTCGGAGCCGGTCCCCGGCGGAGGCAGCGTGGCGGCCTTGGGCGGATCGTTGGCGGCCGCGCTCGGGGAGATGGTCGCCGGCCTGACCGAAGGCCGAAAGAAGTATGAATCGGTGGATGGACGCGTGAGGGAACTGCACGCGCGGCTGACCGGCGCGAGAGGCGCTCTTCAGGCGCTGGTGCGCGAAGATGCCGAGGCCTACAGACGGGTGGTGGCGGCCGTGAAAATGCCCAAGGAGAGCGGCGCGGAAAAGTCGGCGCGCGCAGAGGCCATCGAGCAGGCCACACGATCGGCGGCCGAGGCGCCGCTCCGAACCGCCCGGGTAGCCGCGGAGGTGATGGGGTGCCTGGAAACACTGGCCGGAATCGGCAACCCGAACGCGAGGAGCGACGCCGCCGTAGGGGCTCAGCTTGCCTGCGCCGCGCTGAAAGGCGCGCAATATAACGTGCTCATCAATCTTCCGGGCCTGAAGGACACTGCCTTTGCACAAGCCTGCCGCAGCGAAGCGGCGGAACTGGCCCGCGGCGCGCAGGCCGCCCTCCAGCGCATCGATGCCCTCATGGGCGTGTGAACCACACCGGGGGAGAATGCCGTTCTCCACGCTCCCGGCCGCCGGGATGAAGGGTGGACCTCAAATAGTACTTAAATAAGCAAAAAATTATCTGGCGCCCTTTCAGAGCGATCCCTCCGGGATCCCGATTCCGCGCCGCGATCTGACGGCGCGCACGGCGCGCCACTATGTCACGACCAGCGCCGTGCAGACCGGGCGCGGCTGCCGGCATGCCTGCCGCTACTGCTCGATCACGGCCTTTTACGGGCAGACTCACCGGAGCCGCCCGCAACCCCGGGTGCTCGAGGAGCTGAGGGGTCTTCCGAGATATTTCATGTTTGCGGACGACAACATCATCGCCGACAGGGAATATGCACGCTCCCTCTTCGAGGCGATGATCCCCTTGCGCAAGCGCTGGGTCGCCCAATGTTCGATCGAGATCGCCAATGACGAGGAACTGCTGCGCCTGGCAGGGCGGGCGGGCTGCCTGGGATTGTTTATCGGGATCGAAACCCTGAGCGAGGAGAATCTGGCCTCCGTCGCGAAGGGGTTCAACGACAGCCGCGGCTACCTCCGCCGCATCGAGGCGATCCGGCGCCACGGCATCGGCATTGTTGCGGGGATCATTGTCGGGATGGACGGAGATGATCCGGGCGCCTTCGAGAGGATGCTTCAATTTCTACAGAGGGCGCGCATCGACGCGGTTCAGGTCAACATCATGACACCGCTGCCGGGCACCCCGCTTTTCGAAGACATGCGGCGCAAGGGGCGCATCCTCGATCAGGACTGGAGCCGCTACGACTTCCGGCACTGCGTGATCCTGCCGGCGCGGATGACCGCCCGCCAGCTGCAGGACGGCGCAGACTGGATCTACGCGCAGTTTTACCGCCTCGACCGCGTGCTGCTGCGCTTTGCGCGCTCCAGCTTCACCCTGGGCCGGATCGCCGCCATTATCGGACTTCGCTTGAATCTTACCTACCGATACGACAACCTGCGTGAAGGCATCATCGGCAGAAACCCCGCCGCAAAAACTAAAATATCGGGGTCAGACCCCGATTATTCAAAAAACAGGCGGGAGGGGGGAGAAGCGGAGGGATCGTGCAGGTAATTGCCGGCGCCCTTCGCCAGGACATCGGCATAGCGTGGGGCATTGCGGCAGACCAGTCCTTTATCGGGATGTTCCTGGGTCCAGGTTTCCATGATCTGCAGAATTGTGGATGTATGCCTTCCGACGCGAACGTCGATGGGCCAGCCATGCTCATCGATTTTTTCGAAAAGCAGGCCGCGCTTTCCCGCTTTGACGACAAACTCGTCCCTTCCCGACAGGAGGAGATCCCTGGTCGTTCTGCCCCGGGTTGCGTCCAGGAACGGCTCCGGGGTCTCTGCCAGCAACGAGATCGCGTTCGAAAAATCCCCCACTTCCCGGTGGGACAATCCATGGAGGCTTCTGGGGGAGAACTCGGTTCCAATTTTGAAACCCTCGTTGTCGCTCAACATCATGGAGGACAGCGTGGCCAGCTCCTGTCCCTTTTCGTGCGCCACGATCGTGCTGATCACCGGGTATTGAAGTTCTGCCTCATGCAGATCGAGCAGCAGGTCCACCTTCTCGCTTCGGATCAGTTGCATGAATGCATGGCAGGTCTTTTCCGTGAGCGTCCCGGAGGGCCTTCCGGGCCACGCCCGGTTCAGGTTTCTCACATCGACATAGGCAAGGTTCTGCCCGCTCGGATAATGGATATACACCTCCGGGTCGGGCCACTGATCCAGCGGATTGGTCCACCGGTCTCCCATCCGGAATCTCTGCTCTCCCCAGCCGGTCGGGATCGAGTAGTCCGGAGGATAAGCGCCGCTGAGTCGCGTCACCGTAGTGGCGCTGCGGTTGGCGCTGAGCACGACGATCAATCTTCCCTGCTCCATCACGGCATTTTCCGCGAGAATCCAGGCGGCGAGCCTGCCCGCGGGTTCCTCCGGATGCGTTCCCCCCAGCACCAGGATGGTGGCTCCCACCGCCTTGCCCTCGAGGAAATAAACGTTGCAGTCGTTGGTCGTGTCTTTGACGCCCGGGAAATACCCGCTCAGTTTTTTTACCGCGGTCACTCCCGGTCCCGCCACGACTGGTTCCCGCATGTGCCTGCTCCGGTAAAAGCTGATCCCGGACGAAACAAATAGAGCGAGACCCAGGGCCCCAAGGATCAGCTTTCGAATCAGGGACTTGTCGACGTTCATAGCTCGCTCATTTCAGATGGAACAGACGGAGCAGAAAAGGAAGCAGCACGATGATGTAAAGGATCTCCTTCTCCCAACTCCTGGTCCTGATCAGATTCCACAGGAGAAGAACCGACACATAGGCGACCAGGCAGTAGTAAATCAGCTCGATGATCTTTGCGGAAAGGTCCATCGCACCCTCCAGCCCGGGCTCCTAGAGCCCGGTCAGAAATCCCAGTTTGGCGCTGAACACGACCATGAGAGTCCCAAGGCCCATCGCGAGGAGCGCGGGGATCAGGCAGCACTTGAGAAACTCCGCGTAGGAACCGCGCCAGCCGACCACATCGACCGTCAGCCTCCCGATAATCGCCGTCGGGGGCAGCGCATCCCCAAGCGGCCAGATGATGCTCATCCCCGCCAGCGCGATGATCGGATTCAGTCCGATGGTGTTGAAGAGCAGCGCCAGCGGGACGCCCAGCACCGGCGCAGCCGCATACATCAGCAGGGCTTCGGAGACCGGCAGGAAAATGAAAAGCGTCGCCAGCACGACCCCCACCGGCAATGTGACGGCGGTAACCGCGAGCAGGCCCCGAACGCCGGTGAGCGTCATGATCTGAACCATGATGCCCGCGCAAGTGAGCGTTGCTATCAAAGGCAGGAGCTGTTCGATGGTATCCCGCGAGATCCGGAGTATTTTCAGCGGAGTTGGAGAAAGCAGGAAGCTCGCGGCTGCCGCGCACAGGAACATCAGGGGGAGGCCGGTTATCGGAGCGCTAAACGGCCATCTGCGCCCGGCAATAATGAGAGCAAGCAGGATGCCGAATGGAAGCAGCACCCGGACCCAGTTCATCCTGGCCGGCGGGAGCGGCAGGTCCTCGAGCGCCTTCTCCACATTGATGGACGCGCCTCGCCACCCCAGCAGGAAGATTGTGAACAGAGAGACGATGACACAGGGCAAGAGCAGGGGATAGAAAAAACCGACATACGGCATGTTTACCCCTGCCGCGGTGAGCATGGCCCAGAGGCTTACCGGCGGTGCGGCGGCGCTCATCCCGGCGACCATGAACACGATCGCGGCGGTTCTTACCTTGGAGATGCCCATGTAATGCAGGACGGTCGCGACCATGCCGCCGGTGATCAGCACGGTGACGCTGCCCGCGCCGGTGAATGCGCCGGGTATGAGCAGCAGGACAGCCAGCAGGATCAGGAGAACGACCCGGTTCTTATGGAATCGCCTGAGAATCGACCGCAGGACGAAAGCGACGCCGCCGGACTCCTTCAGAATGGCCATGAAGAGAGTCGCGGTGATGAAAATGAGGTTGATGTCGAGGTAGGTGATGGCCCCCTCGGCAATGTGCCGGACGGGGAACCAGAAACCGCCGGCCAGAGCGCCGGCAAATGCAGCGGCCAGCATCGACAACTCGGTCGAAGGAGTAAATCTCCTGGCGAGAAGGTAGACGGCTACCATGACGCCGAGCACTATCCCGGCTGAAAGAAACATGCTCATCGGGTTTTGCCTGGTGTAGTGCGTCTCAAATCCTCAACCTCTTCCTTTTGTTTCATACATACGGCGACGTTTTTTGGAGGGCGGCGTCATTCCCTGCTCCTTACAGGCGTTTCCGTGGGAATAGACATAAGCCCAAGAAAAAGGATTGACCTCATAAGTGAGCGCCGAAGGTGCGGCACCGCAAACCTGAAATTCGTGTAAGGTCCGCGTCATGCCGCCGCACTTCAAAAAGCCTTGAATACGTCAGCGTACTTTTGAACTTAATTGGTAAACAGGCCCTTCAAGACATTTTCCAGATCCATGTTCTTTTCGAACAACAGCAACGGGATGTTTTTGGACTTGGCGATGGCGGTGAACCTGCCGTCCTCGTTCCCATCCTGACGGATCAGGAGAAGGGAAGCCTGCGGACAAACCGCATCGATGGAGAGTTCGTCGGAATTGTCGCCGGCCATGGCGCCCTGGGAGCGCCGGGCCATGCCCTCGACATGCGCGCCGATGATCTTGATGCCTTGTTTCCTGGCTTCAGCGATCAAGGCCCTGGTTCTCTCGAGTTCGTCGTTGATGGACACTCCCGCCCCGCCCATGCCCTTGAGGCTTGCGCCGGTCACGATGATGAGCGATTTGAAGGGCGCACCCTTCTTTTTCCGTTCGATCAGGTCGTTGGCGGTTGCTCTCGGGATCGAGGCGTACTCCAGCTTGAGCCTCTTGAGGAAAACCTCCACCTTCACGGGACCCGGACTCTGACCGCAGGACGCCAGCAGAGTCGGCAGACCGGCCTTTTCTGTTTTTTCGGCTGCCGGCGCCGCAAGCATCGAAGCCGCAAGCAAGGCGGAAACAAGAAGTATGGCCGTCAAGGATTTCGAAAACGGTTTCATGATCTTCTCCAGCGAAATACAAATCCGGTTAGATTTATGCCGTCCGCGGCCGCTCTGGTTACAGAATTTTTCGCGCCGCGGAGATTTTTTAAAAGCCGCGTGCGTACAATCCCCAGAATGTGTCGCCAAGCTCCGACCACTTGTCGATAGCCGCGCGGGCGAAGTCGTTGGTGTACCGGGTGAGAAACTGCCTGCACTTCAGCCGCGCCTGCTCGGGGTCGCCGCTGTTGAGTTGCTGCAATGCGATTTTCTCAATGGATGGGAGCTCGTCGAAGGCCCTGGTTTCGAAATCGGCGATCGCGTCTTCCACATTTTTCCTGGTCGCGCCCCATTTGATGGTTGCGAGCCGGTTCGTTTTCCGGAACGCCCAGCTGGCCGAGTCGGCCTGGTAGCGGTGCTGGGAATCCACCTCGAAGCTTTTGGGCAGCGACAGCACGCCGGCGAAGATTGGGATGCGCGGGCTCTGGGCGGGGTTGTCGAATGAGAACCAGGCAACCCCGCCGATCTCGTCGGGCAGCCAGCTCCGGCACTGAATGATCTCGGAGTAGGAGCACGCGGCGATGGCGATGGTCCGGCGGAAATCGACCGTGCCCGGCTTCAGCGCGTTCAGGAGGATCGCCATGTCGTTGCCCATCCAGGCGCTGGCTACGGGACTCTTGACCATTTCGGGCGGCTTCTCGTCGGTCTCCGGCTTCTTCTCGCCCCTCGCCCGCGGACGGGATTTCGGAACCATGAGGTTCCTGGTCATGTCGAAATCCGTTCCTGCATAGGTCTCGCGGTAGTATTTCATGATGTCGCCGGCGGCAAGCTGCTTTGCGGGCTTGACGGAGAACGGGAGCTCCTCGGCATCCTGCTTCAGATTCAGCGCTGGTGCGAGCGTGCTCAGGATGTAGTATTCCCGGTCCGAAAAAGGCTTTCTGCCGCTGTAGGCCTTCCAGAACTTGAAGGGATCGCCGCTCTTCCACCAACCCATCTCCTCAGCGAGCGCGAAGACGTTATCCGAGGCCATGTAGTGGTCCGGATCCTTCAGGTCGATCTGGCTGATTCTGGGAATGTTGGCGGAAACACCGACGTGATCGTCGGGAATGCGGACCGCGGCCCACACCGCCCCGGCTTGCGCCGGTCCGGCGCCGAAGATCTCGAAGTGCCAAACCTCTTTCGGATCGGCGATGGTGATGCACTCCCCGTGGTCGCCATACCCGTATTTCTTCACCAGCTCGCCGATCAGCCCGATGGCGTCTCTGGCGGTTTTACATCGCTCCAGAGCGACCCGTTCCAGCTCCTCGATGAGAAACCATCCTTCGTCGTTGAGAAGCTCCGCTCTGCCGCCGATGGTAGTCTCGCCGATCGCGAGCTGCTTTTCGTTGAGGCAGGGGTAGGCGGTGTTTAAGTAGGCATAGGTCTCTTCAACTTGAGGGATCTCGCCTTTTTGTATTCTGCCCCTCGAATCCCAGGCGGACTCCGTGTGCAGCGTTCCCCAGAATATCTTGTTGGTCGATCCCTGCGCGTGTTTCTGGCGCGGCACGATGTTCAGCCAGGTTCGATAATTGCCGTCGCAGGTGTGGCAGGTGATCACGGAACCGTCTGCCGAAGCCTGGCGTCCCACCATGATGCTCGTACAGGAGTCGCTCCCGTCTTCGGCACTGAAAACCTCGCGCGGGGAGACGCGGGCGGATGATGATAAAACCATGGCAAGGATCGCTATCACCGCGCACAGTGAGAGGCGGCGCCGATCCAAATAATTCGAGCTCTTCATACGGTGGCTCCGTTTTCAGATTCCCGGGGACTCCCGTCCAGTGACAAGGTTCCAACGAGGAATCGGGGATGACGCTTTGCTGCTGATCTCTTCATAGGGCCTGGGGGACACCAGGATGCGTCCGGCGAATGCATAAACAGGACTCGCAGTCAGCAACCTAAATGAGCCGGGGAAGGAATTCAAGAAAATCATGGCGGCGGGCGCCGCAAAAAAGCAGTATTCCCGTTGGCTCGCCAGGACGATGATATTTAGTGTCCCCCTCGGGGAGGATTGAAACCCTTCGCCTTTAGGCGAAAGATTGGGCGGTGGGGTGGGCAAACTGACAGCGGGCGACGTGACGGTCGCCCCTACGATGATTTGGTGTTCGCTATGCCGCTTAGTCCCGATTTGCGGGCAGCTATTCCGACCGAATCGTTCGAGGGTCTGGCAGAAAAGTTTGCCGGCGTCGATTTTGGGAAATTGGGCTTCACACCCAGGATGCGCAAGGAAGAATTCCTGGATGCGCTGTGGAAGATCAGCGGTTTTAAGGCCAGGAACTTCAACTTCAACCGTCTCTGCAACAAGATCGTCGCACTCCTCCGGCAGGACGACGACTCCGAACGCATGATGAAGGTCATTCACTTCTGGATCTATTATGCGCTGCTGGATTTGACAAGCCGGGACGGGAAACTTGTCGATGGGGACGTTCTGGGGGCCGCGGGTGAAATCTCCGGGATCTATGAAACGATCTTCAAGCGCGACACGACCCTGGCCGGGATCAACCTCGGCCGATTTGCGAATATTCAGCTGGCCGTTCTGGATGAGGGGAACGTTGCCGTCAAGGTTTTCGACGCGGTAAGTGTCGACGATGCGAAAGAGATCGTTACCGTATTCGAGTTTAAATTTACCCTGACCCTGCGCAAGCTTTATCAGCAGGTCATCGGAATAGACTCGGCCAAGCTTCCCCACCTTGCCGTGCTGAGAAAACATTCGGAGTTCAAACGTGTGAGGAATCTGGTCTATTTCGGCGAAGTCGGCGACGAGCACCTTACCGGGGCGATCAGGGGCTACCTCTTAGACAATCCCGGGCTGACGCGCCGCGTCAGGATCACCAATGGAGGCTTTTCCATCAAGCTGTCGCTGCCTGAGGTATCGGAGTTCCTCTGCGATCCGAAGACCGTCTCCCAGGCACAGCAGATTGGGAAACCGTTTATTTCTTCGGATCCTACTTCTGCGGAGTACGGGAGCCGCATTGCCCGGATTAGAAACACCGTCGGCGAAACCATCAAACGCCTGCATGCCAGGGGAACCTCCAAATTCGACGTCATCATCGCCGTCAGCAACACCGAAACCGGTGCCGGCCCAGACCAAATCATCTAGTTCGGAGCGTCGCAAATATTGGCGCATATTCCGCCGCTTGCTTACGCGCGCGGCTCTGTTTAGTGTCCCCATCGGGGATGGTCGAAATCCCTCGCCTTCCAGGAGAGGGTTGTTCAGTGACTTTATCCGATCCGGCGCCGAACCCAGGCTTGACTTGGGGGGGGAAGAGTGCAAAACTTTTCGACCCAACCACATACAGAACTGACACCGGGTATTCAACCCAAATGGAGGCAGACTTTTTGTACAACGCCAAGATCACGGCTGTGGCATTCCATGTTCCGGAGAAGGTCGTCACCAACCACGATCTGGAGAAGCTCCTGGATACTTCCGACGAGTGGATCCGGTCACGCACCGGGATCCACGAGCGCCACACAGTCGCCAAGGGGGAAGCCACTTCCGACCTGGCGGCGGCGGCCGCACGCAAGCTTCTCAAGCAGAGAGGCATCCACGCCTCGGACATCGATTGCATCATCGTTGCCACCGTCACCCCGGACATGCTTTTCCCTTCGACCGCCTGCATCGTGCAGCACAAGATCGGCGCAACCCATGCCTGGGGATTCGACCTCTCGGGCGCCTGCTCCGGATTTGTATTCGCTCTGGCGACCGGCAGCCAGTTCGTGCACTCCGGCGCCCACAAAAAGGTCCTGGTTGTCGGTGCGGATGTGATGACCTCGATTCTCGACCCTGCCGATCGAAACACCTACGTACTTTTCGGCGACGGCGCGGGCGCGGTTCTGCTCGAGCCGACGAAGCCGCACGAAGAAGGCGTGATCGACTTTCTGCTCCGTTGCGATGGCTCCGGAGGCAAACACCTCTACATGCCCGGCGGCGGCAGCCTCCACCCCGCCACGCATCACACGGTGGACAAGAAAATGCACTATGTTCACCAGGACGGCCGCGCCGTCTTCAAGTTTGCGGTTCAGGGCATGGTGGACGTTTCCACCGATCTGCTGAATCGCAACAAAATTCGACCGTCCGATCTCTCCCTGTTCATCCCGCACCAGGCGAACATGCGCATTATCGACGCAGCAGTCGAGAGGCTGGGGGTCGAGAGCAGCAAGGTCGTTCGCAATATCGATCGATATGCCAACACGACCGCAGGCACGATTCCGCTCGGCCTCGCGGAGGCCTACCAGGAGAAAAGGATTCCCAAAGGGGGCTATGCCCTCCTTGCGACATTCGGGGCGGGATTTACGGCGGGGAGCCTGCTGCTTCGCTGGGCGATCTAATGTGGTACGTCGCAAATCTCGGCGCACCTTGCGCCGCTTGCTTACGCGCGCGGCTCTGTTGAATCCATGGGTTACAGAGCCGCGACCGTGAGGGAGCGGTTAAGGATTTGGCCGCACTACACCAGCATCCGTCTGGTCCGATGAGTTCCTGGCCGCCTCACCAAGCGCCTCTTCAAGAAATCCCTTCAGGAGAGCCGAATACTCCGCGGGATGCATCCTTGCCGCAGCTCCGTGGAGCACGTCCCTGCCGAAGATCTCGATCTTTTTCACGGGAGCCTTGGATTCGTCGTACAGTTCGCGCGCGACCGAGGGCCGGATCCTGTTGTCGCCCTGGCTGGCAATGATCAATAGCGGCACGGGTTGAACGCGCGCGATGGCCTTGTGAGAGGCGACCCGGTCGGGATCGAAACCCGCCGCGCGCTGAAACCAGAATAGAAACAGGTTTGGAAACGGGAAACGGGGCAGCTTGAACCAGAGCCAGGTGTGATCGATGATCGTTTCCCTCAGACTGGAGAAAGGGCTGTCGAGGATCAAGGCGTTGTAGTCTCTCGATTCCGCCGCAGCTTCGAGAACCGCGACCGCCCCCATCGATACTCCCATCAGGACTATGCGGGGCATCTCGACCGAGTCCTGGTAGCGGCAGTGGACGTACTGAACCGCGCCCAGCACGTCGTTTCTCTCGTAATAGCCAAGCGAAACGAGGCTTTTGTCGCTCGCGCCATGCGAACGCGAATCGTAGAGGAGCGCCCCATAGCCTTCGCGCGCGAGCGGCATGACTCGATCCAGCATTTCCGACCGGTTGCGAAACAATCCGTGAGTGCAGATGATCACGACTTTCTTTGTGGTCGGGGGAATAAACCACCCGCTCAGGCGCACGGAGTCGCGAGCTTCGAAAACAATATCTTCATAGGGGACTTCAAAATGGGCCGGGGTGGTCTTGAGTTGCCGGTCGATGGGCCGGGATCCGGCATGGACCAGCATCCTGGCAATAGCCCACGGTCCCACACCAAACAGAACCAGCAGAACCAGGATCAGGTAGGAGATTGCAGACCAGCGCAGAACCGCCAGCCGCCGAATTTTCCAGAAAAATGCCAGAACGCCCCCGGCCAAGGCGCAGGGAACCAAAAGTAGTGCCAGAAGGATCAGGGTAATCATGAGCCGTCCGCAAGGGCCCCCACTCGGGGCCGAAGGATCTTCGTCCGTCGGGCGCCGGAGTCAGCCCGGTTAACAGCAAAAGGCTCGTCCTGCATTCTCATGCGGATGCCCAGGTACGGCACTCCGCTCCCCCAAAACAGAAATCACCGTCCTGCGTCGCGGGAGAATCCCGGTCCGGCAGAGATCAGATGAACATCTCTTCGTCTAGGTGGGAAGTTCTGGCAGGCTGCTTTCTCTTGCGTACGAGGAAATCGAGCCCCACGCGAATTCCCCTGATGATTGCGTTGAGCTCGGTGGCCGGGGCAATCACTCCATGGTGCAGGAGATCAAAGGTCTCCTCGACCTTGCTCGAAACGTTCTCAACCATCGCCTGAATTCGGAGAACCTGGAAGCGCGCCGTGTCGGCGGTTTCCTCGAGGAAGGCGTCCAACTCGACGACGCGTTTCTGGATGATCGCGCTCGTGGCGGTCAGATTGTTTTCCATCGTCCTGATGCCATCGGCCACGCCTTTAATGACCGAGAGGAGCTCTTCTGCCTTGCTGGAGACACTCCCCACCGTTTTGGTCAGATCGGTGCCCAAACGGTCCACGCGGACAGACATGTTCCGCATGGACCGCGCAATGGCCAGGAAGGCGGCGCTCTGCAGGACAAGAGCAAAGGCCGCGATTCCCGTGAAAACGGCGATCAGGACGAGGGTGTTGTCTTGCATCTAGCCCTTTGCCTTATCCTTTTCTTCCTGGTAGGCCTGCTTGCCGGCTTCGATTGCGGCCTGCAGCTGATCGCGCTGCTGCTGCAGTATTTCCTTGCCTCGCTCGATATAGGCGGCAGTTTTGTCTGCAACGTTTTTCGAGCGGTTTGCGACAAAGTCGGCCCCGTCGCGGGCTTTGGATGCGAGCAGCTGGCGGGTTTCCTCCCCGCTGCGGGGAGCCAGCAACAACGCCGTCGCCGCCCCGATAAAAGCTCCGAGGACGAAATAAAGTGCCTTTTCTCCGGTTCCAGAATCTTCGCTCATGGTCTCTCCTGTTTTTCTAGCAAACCTTTGTAAAAACGTTGTTTACCACTTGGTCCACTAAATGTCAAATTCAAACCAAGCGGGCAGCGGATCGTGTGCGGTGGGCCGCGTGCAGCCGTATCCAATTGATGACCGGCTTCCCCTGGTTCTGCGCACCGCACACAGCTCGTCGCCCAGTAATGATATAATGCATCCCATCGCGGCAAAAATCATGACCAAGAGAGCGAAATTCACGCCTGACAATCAGAAAAGCCGGATCGCCGGAATTCTTCGCGCGCTCGATCAAGCCTATCCCCACGCCACCTGTGCCCTCGTGCACCGCAATGGGTTCGAACTCCTCGTTGCCACGATTCTTTCGGCCCAGTGCACCGACGAGCGGGTCAATCTCGTCACCCGCGATCTGTTCCAGAAATATCGCGGAGCGCGCGATTTTGCGGCTGTCGCTCAGGAAGCACTCGAGGAGGATATCCGCGCCACCGGATTTTACCGCAACAAGGCAAAAAATATACGGGGCGCCTGCCGTATGATCCTGGAGAGATTCGGCGGCAAAGTGCCGGACACGATGGAAAACCTGGTTCAGCTCCCCGGGGTAGCGCGCAAGACCGCCAACGTGGTGCTGGGCGTGATTTACGGAAAGGCCGAAGGTGTGGTGGTGGACACCCACGTATTCCGCCTCTCACGGCGGCTGGAGCTCACCGGGGCCGAGACGCCCGAAAAAATCGAAGCGGATCTGATGAGCCTGATCCCGCGTGACAAGTGGATCGCCTTCTCTCACCAGATGATCCATCACGGCCGCAAGATCTGCCAGGCGCGCAAACCTCTTTGCGCGGAATGCCCGGTCGAATCCATCTGCCGTTCAGAGGACAAGCTGCCGCCCGGCACGCCCGTCCTGCGCGGACTCGCGGGCAAACGGGCCCAGGACCGGCCATGAGCAAAGATTCTGCGAAAAGCACCAGCCTCTCGCGCTTCGCCGTCGTTTTTTTTGTGGTCTGCTTCCTGCTCGTCGGCTATGCGCTCTATCTGATTTTCCAGCCCTTCTTTTCCGTGCTCATCTGGGCCGGCGTGCTGACCGTGGTCTTTTCCCCCGTTTTCAGGAAGATCCTGAAATTCACGAAGGGACGGAGGGCGCTCGGGGCGCTTGTCACCTGTCTGCTCATTCTACTTCTGATTGTTCTGCCTGCAACCTCGCTCGTGGCGATGATTACCCAGCAATCCGTTGCCCTGTACCACAGCATCGAGAACAGCCTCTCGGCCCAGGGCGGCGACGCGGCAGCGCGATTGGATCAGATCCGCAACCGCCCTTCCGTGCAGTGGATTCAGGAGCAGGCCCGGAAGTGGTTCGGCGCAAATGATGCGGATCTGGAGGAGTACGCGCGGCAGATCTTCAGGGCCGCAAGCAAGTGGGCCGTCAGCCAGGGGACTTCGCTGGTCGCGGGCGCAGGCGGTGCGCTGTTCAGCTTCCTCCTGATGTTCATCACCATGTTTTTCCTTTTCCGGGACGGGCCTGCGCTTGTGGAGATCGTCAGCGCCTCGAACCCGCTGCCGGAAGCATACGAAGCGGAAATCATCCGGAAGTTCCAGGATGTGAGCTATGCCACCTTCTTCGGTTCGATCCTGACTGCGATGGTCCAGGGGCTGGCAGGCGCGCTCCTCTTCTGGGCGCTGGGGGTGCCGTCGCCGCTCTTCTGGGGCGCGATGGTGGCCCTGGTGTCGCTGGTTCCGGTGGTCGGGGCGTTCCTGGTGTGGGTTCCGATGTCGTCGTACCTCTATCTCATCGGGCAGACCACGCGAGGGATTGTCCTGCTGGCGCTGGGCGGCATCGTGGTCAGCTCCATCGATAACGTGCTGAAGCCCATGATCATTCAGGGCCGCACGAACATGCACCCTCTGCTGGTGTTTTTTGGCGTGCTCGGCGGGCTTCAGGTCTTCGGCTTCCTCGGCATCCTGCTGGGACCGCTGACCATCACGGTCTTCCTGTCCTTCCTCAGTTTCTATCGATTGGAGTTCGGGCACAACCTCAAGAAGGAATGACTTTCTGGGTCTTGGGTCATGGGTGTTGGGTCCCGGGTGTTGTTTGGCAAGAGGTGAATCGATCTTTTTCGAGTGGGCAAAGGCGTTGTATCCCCAACACCCATGACCCAACACCTAAGACCCAAGACCCAGCACCCAACACCCGGAACGCGGTCGCTTCAGAACAGGTTCGAGGTCAGCCGATCAGGATGATGTGGAGATCCATGACGTTGGTGCGGGTGGGTCCGGTGACGATGAGGTCGCCCAGCTTTTTGAAGAACTCGTAGGAATCGTTGTTCCGGAGCGATGTTTCGAGAAAACGCGCGCCGAATTTCAGGGATCGGGAGAGAGTGGAATTGTCCGCCATTGCGCCGGCAGCATCGGTCGGGCCATCGGTGCCGTCCGTGCCCAGGCTCACGACGAGGCAGGGTGCCGCAAAGTGGGCCAGCCCCGCGGCGCAGCGCAGCGAAAACTCCTGGTTGCGCCCGCCTTTTCCCGTGCCGGCGACCTTCACGGTGGTCTCGCCCCCGCTCAGAATGCAGGCAGGCCGGCGCACAGGCCTGCCGTGTGTGACGACTTCGCGGGCGATGCTCAGGTGAAAGGAGGCAGCTTCTCCGGTGTCCCCCTCCAGCCGCGTGGTAAGTATCATCGAGTGGTAGCCCAGACGCCGGGCCGCCGCGGCCGCTGCGGTGCAGGCCTGTGTGTTGCTGCCAACGATGATGCTTTCCTTCAAGCGGAACAGCGGATCGCCCGGCTTCGGAGTCTCGGGAATATCGCCGGCCTGCCCGGCCTCGAATCTCCGCACAACGGAATCGGGCACCTTTTCTGCGACGCCAAGGCGCTCGAGGATTTCCAGGCACTCCCGGAAAGTAGTCCGGTCGGGTTCGAGCGGGCCGGAGGCGATGGTATCCAGCGCGTCTCCGACCACATCGGACAGGATCAGCGAAACCACCGGGGTCCGGCGCAGCAGGCGCGCGAGCCCGCCGCCCTTCAGGTTCGAAAGGTGTTTCCGGACGGCATTCAGCTCATGGATATTTGCCCCGGCCTTCAGGAGCGCGTCTGTGCAGGCCAGCTTGTCGGCGAGCGATATTCCCGCAGCCGGCGACACCAGCAGCGCCGAGCCTCCGCCCGAGAGCAGACAGACCACGAGATCGCGCGGCCCGATTTCATTTTGGGAGAGATGCGCGATCCGCTCGCCCGCAAGAAGGCCCCGGCCGTCGGGGAGCGGGTGTCCGGCTTCGATGACCTCGAGCTTTTTCAGGGGCGCTCCGTGGCCGTATTTCGTCACGAGGATCCCGCCCGCCAGGTGCCGGCCCAGCACTCTCTCCATGGCGCGGCCCATCGAGGCGGCGGCCTTTCCGGCTCCCAGCACCCACACGCGCTCGACGGAGTCGAGGTTGAAGGTGCGGCTTCCGAGGGTCAGCCGCGGCCCCGCCCTTTTTGCGAATCCGCGCACGGCAATTTCCGGATCCACCGCGCGCAAAGCCGCAGACCAGATTCGGGCAGCGTCGGATCGGAGGGCGCGAGTCGTCTTCATTGCGGGCTCGCGGGCTTCGGGTGGAGGTTGCGAAAAACCCGTTCGTATAAATCGGCGAATACGCTCACGACCTGCTGATCAAAATGGCTGTCGGCGAATTCCTGAAGCTGGGAGACGGCCTCTTCGGGAGAGAGAGCTTCCTGGTAAGGCCTTCCACGCGTCATGGCGGCGAAGGCGTCGGTCACCGCAATAATGCGGGCTCCGAGCGGTATGATCCTTCCGCGCAGGCCGTCGGGATACCCTGTGCCGTCATACCATTCATGGTGATGACGGATGTACTTCATGATTTCGTCGTCTCCCAGTATCGGTTTGAGCAGTGTTTCCGTGAGGGTGATATGCTCGCGGATTTTCAATTGCTCCTCCTGCGTGAGCGCGCCCGGCTTTACCAGGAGCATGTCTTCCAGGCCGATCATTCCCAGATCGTGCAGAAGCGCAGCCACATAAACCTTGCGGGCGCCGTCGTCGGTCATCTTGAACTCGCGAGCGACCTGGCGGGACATCTCTGCGATGTAGGTCAAATAGCCCCCCTTGAAAAGAGGCTTCTGTTCCAGCAGCGTTGCGAGGACCGCGGCCATCGAATCGAAGAGCCGCCGGGTCAGGCTCTCGTGCTCCTCGGTCCGCTGCTCGAGGTATCTCTGATATTCCCGGTTGGAGGCGTCCAGTTCACGCTTCTCCATCGCTTGGACGGCGGAGGCGAGGATCCGTTCGAGGCTGAACGGCTTGATGATGTAATCGAAAGCTCCCGCGCGCATGGCGTCGACAGCCACCGAAGCCTCGTCCAGAGCGGTCACCACGACCACGACGGTCTCCGGGCGGCGCGCCTTGATCTCCCCGAGCAGCCGCATGCCGGAGTTGCCCGGCACGCGGATATCGACGAATGCGAGATCGAAATTGCGGGAGGCCAGCTTAGACAGCGCGGCATCGAAATCCGCGGCGACCTCGCATTCATAGCCCTCCCCCTGGAAGGTCGCGCAGAGGAGTTCCTGGACATAGATCTCATTCTCGACGATCAGAATCGGGGGTCTGCCCTTATTATTCATAAGCTCACAGCCCGCCGTTCGCAGCCCCGGTCCCGATCTGAAAGCCCGCTCACTTCATGTCGAATGAGGACCGCAACGGATAACAATGAATTGACAGCATAGAACCATCGATGCAAGATGGGACCAGTTAAGCATGCAAGGAGCCCCAATGGAACAAGAGTTTGCGAGCTTTCGCGATGCTTGCGATCATAAGGTCGACGACAAGCAGTTCGAATGCGGAGATTGCAGGTTTTTTATCTCCGAAGAGCAGTACATCAGCTCGAAAAGCAACTGGGGCACATGCCCGCATCACTCCCACGCATTTCTCCGCTTCCGGCGCGCCTGCTACTCCTTCGAAAAACGATAGGGGTCAGGTCGGGAATATATGCTTGCTCGCGCGGACCGGCGTTGATAGCCTCGGTGTCGGGGAAAATGCATCTCCCCATGCCTGATCCCTATTCGGAGATCGAAGCGGCGACGATGTTCGCGATCACGCCCCGCAGGTGCGTCGCATCCCCTTTGCCGTCGGGGTGAACGCGATTGCTGAGGATGATCACGAAGGTGTCGGTTGGAGGATGGATCCACACGGAGGTTCCCGTGAAGCCCGTGTGCCCGTAGCCGCCTGCGAAAAGGTCTCCGCGCGGCGAGGAATAGCTGGTCTCGATGTCCCATCCAAGCCCCCGCAGCAGAAGAGCGGAGCGCGGCGACTGCGGCGTGGTCATTGCGGTGACGCCCAGAGGCGAGAGGAATCGTCCGCCATCGTGCGCGCCCCGGCTCAGCAGCATTTGGGCATAGACGGCCAGATCGCGCGCGCTTGAAAACAGACCGGCATGGCCCGCGACACCCGCCATCCGCCACGCCGTCGGATCATGGACTTCACCGCGCAGGAAGTCGACGGAATCGGCCGGGGTCCCCTGCCCCTTCAGATAGACGAGGGACCGGGTGCGAGTCTCCGTGGGAGCGATGCGGGGGCGCCACTCCGGCAGGGGATTGAAGCGGGTCTCGGTCATCCCCAACGGCTCAAAAACGCTCTCGCGCGAAAAAACATCCAGCTTTTTCCCGGCTACCGCGCGCACGATTTCACCCAGCGCGATGTAGTTCAGATCGCTGTAGACAAACTCCTTGCCGGGATCGCCCTGCGTGGTTTCTTTCCATAGTTCATCGAGGGCGGCTTCATAACCCGCCCAGGGCTTGGAAAGGTTGAAGTCGGGCCTCAGCCCGGAGTAGTGGGTCAGGAGCTGTCGCAAGGTGATGGTATCTTTGCCGCCGCCGGTGAACTTGGGCAGATAACGCTTCACCCTGTCGTCGAGGCGAACCGCGCCTTTTTCCACCAGAAGCAGGATGGAGGGCGCCGTGGCCATGACCTTCGTAAGCGAAGCCATGTCGAATATGGTGTCGGCCGTCATCGGCTCCGGTTTCGGCCCGACGGACCTGAGGCCGTATGATTTGAAATAGGCAACCTTTCCGTGACGCGCCACGAGCACAACCGCGCCCGGGATCTCCCTGGCTTCGATTGCCGCCGCCACGGCTCCGTCGATTTTTTGCAGCTGCTCCGCCCGAAGCCCCACGGACTCGGGAATAGCCTGCGGCAGTCCCGACGGCAGCCTGTCCGCGGCGCCTGCAAACCCGGCGGCACAGGAAAGAATGCCGACGCAGAGGACAACTCTTGAAAAAACAGGAAACTTCACCATATCTTCTCCATAGGAGTGGCAGGCGTCGAAAAGGAACGAATGCGGATTATACCAGCCCGCGAAAATGGGGCCACGTCGAATCTCCCGCGCTGTAATTCAGGCAGCGCATTCCGGTCACCCGGCGGGCGCGAATTCGCAATCCGTAATCCGGTGGATGGGAAACATAAATGCAATTCTTAAGATCGGGTATCAGGTCTGGGGCTTGGGTCAGCTTCCGATATGGGGCGTAATGTCCCCTTCGCCCCTTCTGCTGTATCTGGGGGACGCATTGCCTGCAAGGTGTCCCTGGCGAATTGCTAATTCGAGGCACAACCCCAGGCGATTCCAGGTTTTGTTACGATAAGGAGATGCGCGATCTCGTCATCCTCTTCGTTCATGTCATAGCCACTCTTGCCCGACTCTTGGGTCCGGGCGGCATCCGTTCCGTAGTCGCCGAGTCCGTTCTCGTCAAGCAGCAACTCCTGATCCTCAATCGTTCCCGGCAGCGGTCACCTGTGAGTCGGCGACGATACGGACACATTGGGTGTTGGTCGTCATGGACCAATTCACCCGCAGAATCATTGGATTTGGTATTCACGCCGGAACCGAGCATTGACGGGCTTCGATCACCGGTGAGTTTCCGTTCCTATCGATGGCAGAAGCATTGTCGAGGGTTGTATCAGACACCCATCGCAGCATGACTCCGCAGCACGGACTTTGGAGCATGACAGCGCGTTAATCAACGATAAGGTTGATAAGCGGAATCCCCATCGTGCGCGGATGACCAACCCCGTATTGATTCACCGGGCTTTCGTGTGGTCCTGGGACTTCAATCCGTCGCTGTATTTCAGAATCATGGTTCTCCAAAACCTGGGCCGTGGGACGTAGAAAATGCTGAAGAATGCGAATTCGCCACAGACAGCTAGAGATTTTGCCTTGGGGTGGCTGCTATTTACCGGCCGCATGCAAGAAATCTAACTGCGCGGCGAAAGGGTAAAATGATTATGCGCCGCCACTTGTGTATAAGGATGTGGGCGCTGGCCGGAGGCTGTCCATGCGTGGAGCGCAGGAGCGTATCCCGCCGAGCTCGAGTTCACAAACCTGCCTGAATGATGGATTCTTCGCGCTCTTTGCGGTTGGCAATTCTGGTTCCGGCCAGGCCACGCGAGCGAATCTGCGGTTGAGTTTGTCTTTGAAGAGACGTACGAAGTAGAATGAATTCCATTAGCTGACCATAAATTTAAAAGGGGGGCTGCCTCATGAGGCTCGCAATCACAAATCGCCATCGCCGGATTTTCGCCGCTTCTCTGCTCATTTTTCTGGGAATATGCGCGCAGGAGATCGCGGCCGAGGAAGTCAAAACGCTTGAAATCGGGAGCCCCGCTCCGGACTTCAACCTTCCCGCCGTCGACGGACGCAGCTACAAACTGTCGGACTTCGCGAAGGCGCCCATCCTCACCGTCGTTTTCACCTGCAACCATTGCCCCACCGCACAGGCTTACGAACGGCGCATCCAGGCGCTGGCGGACGATTATCGCGGAAGGGGAATGGCGCTGGTCGCCATTTCACCGAACGATCCCAAAGCGGTCCGGCTCGACGAACTGGGCTACACGGATCTGAGCGACTCGCTTGAGGAGATGAAGATCCGGGCAAAGGACCGGAAATTCACCTTCCCCTACCTGTATGACGGAGACGAGCAGACGGCCACGCATGCCTATGGCCCGACGACGACGCCTCATGTTTTCGTTTTCGACAAGGAGCGGAAGCTGCGCTATGCGGGTCGGGTCGACGACTCCGAGAAACCCGACAAGGTCGGCTCGAGCGACGCGCGCAACGCCATCGAAGCCCTGCTTGCGGGGCGTCCGGTTCCGGTGGAAAAAACCAAGACCTTCGGCTGTTCGATCAAATGGGCGGACAAGAGAGCGTCGGTGAAGTCGGGCTTTGATCGCTGGGCCAACGAGCCGGTCTCGCTCGAGACCATCGATGAGAAGGGCATCCAGGCCCTGGTCCGCAACGACTCGAAAAAGGTGCGCCTTATCAATGTCTGGGCGACATGGTGCGGACCGTGCGTGGTCGAGTTTCCCGAGCTCATCACGGTCCATCGCATGTACCGCGGCCGGGATTTCGAGTTGATTACGATCAGCGCGGATGCGCCCGAAAACAAAGAGGCGGCCCTGGCCTTCCTGAAAAAACAGCAGGCATCCACCAGGAATTACATTTTCAGCATCGAGAACAAGTACAAGCTGGTGGACGCGGTCGACAAGGACTGGCCGGGTTCTTTGCCTTATACGATCCTGGTCGAGCCGGGCGGCAAAATCATCTACCGGGTTCTGGGAGAATTGTCCCCGCTGGATTTGAAAAAGGCGGTCGTCGAGCGCGTGGGCCGGTATTACCCGTAAGAGGCCGAACTCCGAGATCTCTTCCCGGCGGACAAAAGCAAAACGCGAAAACCGCAAAGATTTCAAATCAAACACCTCGGGGCGGCATAGCCGCAACCGAAAACCTAAGCTCACCGCGGAGACGCAAAGGAACGCGGAGGAACACTGGGAAAGGAGCTGAGCCTTCGTGCGACGTCCCCTAGCCCGCCCGGCGCCGCTATTGGCTGCGGTCTTCTTCTTTTCCGGCCTGGCTAGCCTGATCTACCAGGTGGCATGGCAGCGGCTGCTGACCATCCCATACGGTGTCGGCGCTGTTTCGATTGCCCTCATCGTCAGCGTCTACATGCTCGGTCTGGGGCTCGGTTCGTTGCTGGGTGGCCGGCTCTCGGAGAGAATTTCCCGGCCCTATGTCCTGTATGCCGCCGTCGAAGGCGTGCTGGGAGTGGTCGGGCTGATCAGTTTCCGGATCATCCTCTCGCTTGGGCAACTCACTGCCGCAAGTGATCCGGTAGTTTCTTTCGCCTGCCTTTTTGCGTTCCTCTGCATTCCAACGCTCCTGATGGGGATCACGCTGCCGTTGCTGACGACGATCTTCACCGGCGCGACCGGGGATTTCGTTTACAGCATTAGCCGGCTTTACTTCATCAACACTCTCGGCGCCTCAGCCGGCGCGGTTCTCACAAGCTACATCCTCGTCTCCCTTCTGGGATGGAACGGGTGCATCTATCTGGCGGCGTGCATCAACTTCGTCCTCGCCGCGGCGATCCTTTCGGCCCGACGCGTCGAACCGCAGGCGGCCGCTTCGGAGCCGCTTACCGCCGACAGCCTCGGCCGGGCGGCGTATCTCCTCGTCTTTGTCACAGGATTCATTGCCATCGGGTACGAGATCCTCTGGTATCGCGTCATCGGTGTCCTGGTAAAGGACTCTCCTTACGCCTTCTCCACGGTTCTGGCCGTCTACCTCCTGGGCATCGCTTTCGGAAGCAGGGCCATCCACAGATATATGGCCCGAAACCCGGAGGCCAACAGGCGCGACCTTTTCTATATCCTGCAGTTTCTGATCGGCTTGAGCGTCCTGCTCACCTTTGCCGGCTACTATCATCTTTCGCGGCACGCACCCATCGGGGACTTAACCCGACTTGCGTTCTCGTCCGATCTGCATCCTTCTCTGGATCTGCTCTCCCAGCGCCCCGGCTTGAGTCTGTTCCAACACGCATTCCTGCTCCTCGACGTCTTCCTCTGGCCCCTGGCCTTCCTTTTCGTTCCCACCCTGTTCATGGGCGCAAGTTTTCCGCTGATCTCCGCTCTTGCTCTTTCCCGTCGCGGCGGCGAAGGCCGGGCGGTCGGAACAACCTATTGCTTTGGAGTGTTCGGGAACGTGCTGGGAGCACTTCTCACCGGCTTCGTGTTGTTGCCCCTGGCCGGGACCGAGCGGACGGTCCTGGCCTTCGCTTTGCTGGGTCTGATGTTCGGCCTGGCGCCCCGCACCGTGGGCCGCAGGAGTGTTCCGGGCGCCGCCCGCTTCGCCTGCGTGTCCGTGCTTGTCATCGCCGCCGTTGCGAGTTGTCCGCGACCGGGGGAACTCTATGCCGCCATGCATACCCCGCCGTTCGCATCCGGAACCGCCCGCTTCGTGGAGGGTTTTGATTCCGTGGTGTTCACCTGGCAGAACGGCGAGCAAATGCGGAATTTCATCAACGGGCAAGGGCACGGCTACCGCCCCGGCCCGCTGTTTTACGCCGAAGCGATCGAGGGCCTGACCTTCACTCCCTCCCCGCGCAAGGTCCTGATCATCGGGTTCGGCGCCGGCTCCATTACCGAGGCCGCGCTTCTGCCTTCTGAAGTGCAACAGGTCACTCTGGTCGAATTGAACGCATCTCTGATCGAAAACCTGAGGAAATTCCCGGTGACAAACCGCATTCTCGGCGACCGGAGGGTAACTCTGGTAATCGACGACGGGCGCCGATTGCTCGAGCGGTCCGGGGAGAGGTTCGACGCGATCCTGATGGACCCCCTGCGGACCACCACGGCCTACAGCAACAATCTGCATTCGCGCCAGTTCTTTTCGCTGTCCGCACGGCATTTGACTCCCGGAGGAGTTCTGATGGTCGGGGGGGTGAGCGACAGCGCGGTCATCCCGCGGACACTGCTCGAAGAGTTCCCGTACGTGCGTGCTTACCCCAGCTTCAGCCTGGCATCGAAAGCATCGATGCGGCAAAACCACGACCGGCTTGAGCGCATGCTCGGATCGTTCGACCCCGAAATGCAGGCCGCGATCTGGTCCCTCGCCCAGGATGCCGTCGACGGCGCGACGCTCGTTGCAGCAACGTCAGACTATCCGTCCAATCAGGACTGGCGCCCCGTATCGGAATATTATCTCGGCCTGCAGTTCCGCCGCCTCCTTTCGAAAATTGTCCGCCCGCACTCGCCACCGTGACGCCCGAGTATCGTTTCCCGCCGCTTGCTGACGCGCGCGGCTCTGTTCCGGCACGTTACACAGAGCCGCGACCGCGAGGGAGCGGTGGAAGAGGTCCCTCATAAATTATTCATGCTCGTCGACCGCTTCGGCTTCGCCGCCCTATCCTTCGCCGGAAGGCGAAGGATTTCCACCATCACCGATTGGGACACTATTGAGACTCGCATAATAAAGTGACATACGGGGAATGTAGGGGCACGGCGCGCCGTGACCCTACACGACCAAGCTCGTCACTATATTATGCGAGTCTCAGTAAGAGAGCGGGAACCCGTGAACCGCGCACCAATGAATCTGTCGGCGGCCGCGGACAGTGCTGTATACTGGCGCCTCCTGATTTTCTGAGGTTTTAACCATGCCGAACGCCGGCTGGCACAAGAACCGCGCCATCATCTGGCTTTCCATTCCCCTCGTCCCGCCCCTGGGCCTGATCCTGCTCTGGATGAAGCGCGACGGCTCCATGCTGTTCAAGGTGCTGGGATCCCTGGCTGCGATAGCTTTCGGAATCGCCCACCTCTTTCTTTTTTGGGGTTTCCGGATGGAGATGGACGGGGGCATGACCCATCCGCTCTTCACCTTCAGGAACCGCGCGAGTCACAACGCGGAGATCGAGAAGCGCCACGCGGAGGAGCGCGCCGTCGATGCCAGCCAGATGCAGGCCCCGCTGCCCGAACCCGTGCATCCTGCTGCTGCGCCGTCTGCGGCCGAGCCCGGCGTTCAGCCGAAGCCGGAGACTCATCGCGCCTACTGGACCGACTTCCGCGGCCCCGGCCGTAATGGCATCTACGCCGAAACTCCGATCCTTACGGACTGGCCTTCAGGCAGGCTTCCGCTCCTCTGGAAGCGTCCCGTGGGCGGCGGGTACGCCTCCGCGATCGTCGCCGACGGGTTGATCTTCACCATCGAGCAGCGCCGCCGGAAGGAAGTCGTCGCCGCATACGCGCTCGACTCCGGTCGCGAGCAGTGGATCCACTCCTGGGACGCCGATTTCCGCGAGGCCATGGGCGGCGACGGGCCCCGCACGACGCCGGTGTGGCACGAGGGACTCCTGTATGCTCTAGGCGCCATGGGCGAGTTTCGCTGCCTCGACGCGCGCACCGGAAAGCGCATCTGGTCGCGCAACATCCTGACCGACAACCAGGCGACCAACCTCACCTGGGGAATGGCGGCATCGCCCCTGATCATCGAGGACAAGGTGATCGTCCTGCCCGGCGGATCAGGAGGCAAATCGGTCGCCGCTTACAACAGGCTGACGGGCGACCCGGTCTGGAAGTCGCTCGACGATCAGCAGGCCTACACGTCGCCCCACCTGGTCACGCTCGCCGGACGGCGGCAGATCCTGGTGGTGAGCGCCAGTCGCGCCGTGGGGCTGAAGATCGAGGACGGCGCGCTGCTTTGGGAATATCCCTGGCCCACGGACAACGGCATCAACGTCGCGCAACCCATCGTGGTGGCAGAGAACCGATTTTTCCTGTCGGCGGGATACAACCACGGGGCCGCGCTGGTTGAACTCTACCCGAAGGACGGCGGCCAGGCAGCGCGCACGGTCTGGCACAACAACCGCATGAAAAACAAGTTCACCAGCTCGGTTCTGCACGAAGGATACATTTATGGCCTCGACGAGGCGATCCTCGCATGCATCGATGCTTCAACCGGTGAGCTCAGGTGGAAGGGCGGTCGTTATGGATATGGCCAGCTTCCGCATCGCCGCCCAATAGCGGATTTGAAACTGGAACCGCGGATGAACGCAGAGTCACGTATCACGCCGCTCTGCGGGGTGGCCGCCCTCAAGTTTGTCTCTTTACCTGTAAGTATGTATATTTATATTGAAATACGCTGCACATTTGGTATCCTGTCCTCATAAATTACAGGAGGACTACCATGCCAAACAACCCTCGCGACGATCTCATCGATATCCTTGAGGCTGTATCGAAAGCGCAGCTGCACGCTCTGCATCGCCTGCGCCAACCTGGACAGCAAAAAGCTGCGGCTGCTGGCGTAGGAAAAACCAAGCGTATGTCGCATATTGACATTGTGTTTGACATACTCCGCAACGCAGCACGTCCCCTGCATATCTCCGAGATCCTGTCCCTTGTCGCCCAGCGGCATGGCATCGCACTCGACCGCGAATCGGTCGTGTCGGCACTTGCCAAACGCGTGGCGCGTAAGGACCGCTTCGTGCGTACAGGGCCCAATACGTTCTCTCTGTTGCCTGAGACTGCGAGGTGATGCAAGGCACCGCTCCCCCGCTTGTGCGAAGTGCTCACCGGCTGGCGGCGCTGCTTTGCAGATCACCGGACATACCGTCATGCCAAGGAACATGCACTGGCTCTGCTGGTCTGCCTCGGCCGCCGCACCATCAGCCGTTCGATCTGCGTTCTGGGACGGCAGTTTCGCAATTGGACGTCGGAGTACCGCTTGTTTTCCAAGTGCCGCTGGAAAGCGCATTCGTTGTTCGACGCCGTTTTCAATCAGATCGCAGAACTCTTGAGCCCGCAGCAACCGTTGGTTGCGGCGCTGGACGACACACCCTGCCGCAAGACAGGAAAACGAATCCGAGCGGCGAAGACGCTGCGGGATCCGCTCTCGCCGCCCTTTCACACCAACTTCTGCCACGCCCTGCGATTTCTCCAGGCGGCGCTTTTGATCTGGCCACGAGCCAATGCAGGGGCGGCGCGTGCCATCCCTCGCCGCATGGAAAGATAGAATCCTCTGGGCCGTCGTCGATGCCAGCTTCTGCAACCGAACGGTCTTTGGCCTCCTGGATCGCTGTATCGTGCTGATCGGAAGAACCCGCAAGGACATCCGCCTCTACCAACCAGCCAAGCCGGATGCCAACCCGGAACGAGTGGGCAGAGGTAGAAAAGCGACCTACGGGCCCTTGCTTCCAACCCCCGAGGAACTGCGACAGGATGCAGCCACGCCCTGGGACAAATGCTCCATCTTTGCGGCTGGCAAGCGGCACGAGCTGAACTATAAGACGATCTCTCCAGTGCTGTGGCGCAGTGCCGCTGGGACACTCCCCTTGCGTCTGATTGTCATCCGACCGCTTCGATATCGCGCCCACGGACACATGCTCTATCGTCAGCCGGCTTATCTGCTCGTCAGCGACGTGAACGTACGGGTTGCCGAGGCGCTGCAGGCTTACATCTATCGCTGGGAGATCGAGGCCGACCAGAAGGAGGAGAAAGACCTCTTGGGAGTTGGGCAGGCGCAGGTATGGTCGGATGTGTCGGTTGAGCGTCAGCCTGCTTTTCACGTCGCAACCTATGCCGCCCTGCTTGTGGCAGCCGTGAAGACCTATGGCTTGAATAATCCTTCTGCGGCAGGACGTCTTCCCCTGTGGCGGAAACGTAAGCCGCCTACGCGTTTGAGCGCCGCCCGGGGGTAGGATATTGGAATTGAGATTAGCCCCGGCAGGGGCGACAGAACGGATAGACGCGATACGTTTTCTGCCACCCCTCCAGGGCTCGATTATTTTTTGATTCGCAACCCCGGGCCGCGCTTCGCTTGCCCGGGTCGAGTAGGCGGGGTGCTCCCGTCGCCGTAGCGACAGTTGCCGCCCCGCCCCTCTCGGAACCGGACAAGTGGATTTCCCAGCATCCGGCTCTTC
>Ga0315273_10001078_pt1 | contig 30293 bp, 27 predicted proteins | sample YL17G02_0_MG_FD_205753 | JGI IMG/M metagenome (GOLD analysis project Ga0315273, IMG submission 205753) | Sediment microbial communities from Yellowstone Lake, YNP, Wyoming, USA - YL17G02_0 | ecosystem: Environmental > Aquatic > Freshwater > Lake > Sediment | place: USA: Wyoming | collected... | reverse complement strand
GCTCTGGTGGTTCTTCGCCCTGCTGATCTGGGTGGCGATCGCGTTCTGGCCGGCCCGCGTGGCGGCGCGCAAGGGCCACAGCTTCTTCCTGTACTTCCTCTTCAGTCTGGTCTTCTTCCCGGCCGCGCTCATCGTCGCCTACGTCGTCAAGGACCGCGGCGTCGCGGGCTAGGCGCACGCCCCCGGGGATCGGGGTGACCGGATGACCGGGTCCGGACGTGAGGAGGCCGCCGAGCGAGCCGGGGTCGAGCCCTCGTACCTCGCGCGGCTGATCGATCTGGGGATCATCGCCTCAGAGGGAGCGGAGCGCTTCTCGCCGGGCGACGTGCGGCGCGCGCTGATGGCCGGGTCGCTCGAGGATGCGGGGATCCCGCTCGAGGGGCTGGCCGCCGCCATCGAACGTGGCGCCCTGTCGCTCGACTTCCTCGACGCCGCGGCCTACGAACGGTTCTCTGCACTGGCCTCCGAAACGTTCCGCCAGGTGAGCGACCGCACGGGGATCCCGCTCGAGCTGCTCACGGGCATCCGCGAGGCGATCGGCATGGCCGAACCGTCGCCCGACGACCGGCTCCGCGAGGACGAGATGGCGATCGTGCCCTTCATCGAGCTCCAGCTCGCCGAGGGGTTCCGGCCGGCCGCCATCGAGCGTCTGCTCCGCGTGCAGGGCGACAGCACCCGTCGGATCGCCGAGCAGGAGGCCGCCTGGTGGAACTCCGAGGTGATCGAGCCGGCCATGGCCGCGGGCAAGGGTCCGGACGAGATCTCGAACGCCGACCTCTCCGATCGCATCAGCCCACTCTCGGAGCAGACCGTGCTGGCGATGTACCACGCGCACCAGGCACGCGCGTGGACGGCCAACATCATCGAAGCCTTCGAGACGCTGATGGCGCGGGCGGGGATCCACAGCCGCCTCGAGCGACTACCGGCGATCTGTTTCCTCGACATCACCGGCTACACGCGGCTGACCCAGGAGCGCGGCGACGATGCGGCGGCCGACCTTGCCGCGACGGTCGCGCGGTCGGTGCAGCGCAGCTCCGTACGACACGGCGGCAAGCCCATCAAGTGGCTGGGCGACGGCGTGATGTTCTACTTCGCCGACCCGGGTCCCGGCGTGCGCGCCGCGCTCGAGATGGTGGACGGGCTGGCGGCCGCGGGGTTGCCGCCCGCGCACGTCGGCCTCCACTCGGGCCCGGTCCTCTACCAAGAAGGCGACTACTTCGGCCAGACCGTGAACCTCAGCTCGCGGATCGCCGACTATGCCCGGCAGGACGAGGTGCTCGTCAGCCAGGCGGTCGCCGACGCTTCGCAGGAGCCGGGGATCGCGTTCGTCGATATCGGCCCGGTCGAGCTCAAGGGCGTGTCCGGAACGGTGCACCTGCTTCGCGCCCACCTCGCCTGAGGCCGCCGCGTCCGGATCTCGACCCGCCGTGCTGGATCACCCCGGGTCGGGAAGGTCCGCCGGGTAGGTGACGTCGATCTCGGCGATCGACGTAGGGAAGTCCCGCGTGTTGTTCGTGATGAACCGGTCGGCACCGACCGCGACCGCGGTGGCGAGATGGACCGCATCGATGGGGCGGAGACGGTAGGCAGCGCCGAGCGTCACCGCGAGCTCGGCTGTCGCCTCGTCCAGTGGACGCAGATCCAGCCGGCCGAGGATCCCCTGCAGCGTGGCGAGCTCCCCCTCCGCCCCGACCATCCTTGGCCTCGTGAGTACCTCCGGGATCAGGAGCACGGAACCGACGCGCTCTGGGGCCCCGTCGTCGTGGGCAGGCCCCTCGGGCAGGAGCATCCTGACGCGACGGCCGAGCTCGTGTCCGGGGATCGCCGCGTAGATCAGGACGTCCGCATCGAACGCGTCCATCAGCGTCCATCGCGTTCTGCCCTGATGTCCGCGATCATCTCCTCGGCGCGGGCCTCGGAGATTCCCTCTGTGGGGAGCGGGCGGTGGCGCGCGTCCTCTAGCTGCCTGTGCAGGGCGGCGGCCGCCTCGAGCGCTTCGCTCGCCCTCCGCACGCGGAGAGCGTCGGGACGCACGAGCACGGCCACGGGCTTGCCGTGACGCGTGATCGTCACCTCCTCCCCCGCTTCGACGCGATCGAGGAGCGTGGGCAGCGCAGCACGCGCATCAGATACCGGCATCGTCGTCATATTCAGCGCTATCGTACATCTTTGTACATCTCTGTACCACCGGAGGGCGGTTCATGGCGAGAGGGCCCTGCGGTAGGCTAGCCATCCCCACCGACGCACCGAGGAGGCCTTCCGATGCAGGTCGCGGACATCATGCACACCGACGTGATCTCGGCCGACGCCGAGGACACGTTCGCCGACGTCGCGAAGCTGATGCGTACGAACGGGATCTCGTCGGTGGTCGTGCTCGAGGGCAAGAAGCTCGCCGGGATCGTGACCGAGCGCGACATCGTGAACCTGGTGGCGGCCGGCGGCGACCCGCACAGCGTGAAGGTGGCCCACGGCATGACCCGGCGCGACCTCGAGACGATCGGCTCCAAGGTCGACCTGGCCCAGGCCGCCGAGCACATGTCCTCGCGCAACATCCGCCACCTGCCGGTCGTTGACCGCGGCCGCGTGGTGGGCATCTTCTCGATCCGCGACCTCACGAAGTGGGCGGCCGAGGAGCTCGCGAGCGGGCACGAGATGCCCGACATCTCCACGAGCCACAAGGCCCTGCAGGCCGCGAGCGACCTCCAGAAGCAGCGCCGCAAGGGCGCCTAGCTACTCCCCTTCCGCGGCGCGCTCGAACGGCTCGCGCGGGTTCTCGAACCCACCGAACTGCGTGATGTCGCGCGGGAACGCCAGCGCGATCGCCCAGTCGATCGCGATCCGCACCTTGCGGCCGATCGTGGGCATCGCGAACAGGTGGTACGAGCGGTGCAGCACCCAGCCCCAGAAGCCCCGCACCTTCACGCCGAAGACGTCGGCCACGCCCTTGTAGCGCCCCAGCGAGCACACCCCGCCGACGTTCTTCCAGACGAATGGCTCGATCGCCCCGCCCATCAGCGTGGCGGTGACGTTGCGACCGAGGCGTTTGCCCTGGCGCATCGCGTGCTGCGCGGTGGGCGGCGTGAACCCCCCGGTGGTCAGGTCGGGCACGGCCGCGATATCCCCGGCCGCCCACACGTTCGGCACGCCCTTGACCCGCAGCTCGGCGTCGACCTCGATGCGACCGCGTTCGTCGAGCGGGAGCCCGCTGATCTTCGCGAGCGGCGCCGGCTTCACCCCGGCGGTCCACACGAGGGTCTCGGCCGGGAACGAGGTGCCGTCGCTCAGCGACATCACGCCTTCTTTCGCGGACACGAGACGGGCGTTCACCATGACCTCGATCCCGCGCTCCTCGAGATGGCGCTGGGCGTAGTCCGCGAGGTCGGACGGGAGCTCGGGAAGGATCTGCGACCCCGCCTCCACGAGCACCCACCGCATCTCCTCGGACTCGATGCCGGGGTAGCTCTTCAGCGCGTCGCGCGCGAGATCCTCGAGCTCGCCCAGCGCCTCGACGCCCGCGTACCCCGCGCCGACGAAGACGAAGGTGAGCGCGGCCCGGCGCCGCGACACGTCGGCCGTCTCCGCCGCCACGTCCAATCGCGAGAGCACGTGGTTCCGCAGGTAGATCGCCTCCTGCACGGTCTTGAACCCGACCCCGTGCTCGGCGAGGCCGGGGACCGGCAGCACCCGGGACCACGAGCCGGCCGTGACGACCAGCACGTCGTAGCCGAGCTCCACGTCGAGGCCGTCGGGGATCCGGGCGTGGACGTGGTGGGCCTCCAGGTCGACGCTGGTGACCTCCCCCACCACGACGGTCGCGTGCTTCAGCACGGGCCGCAGCGGCACCACCACCGCGCGCGGGTCGATCGTGCCCGAAGCGACCTCGGGCAGGAACGGCTGGTACTGCATGAAGTTGTCGGCGGAGACGACGGTGACGCGGTGGCCGGCCTCCGCGAGCTCCTTCATCTGGAGCGCCGCGTACATGCCGGCGAACCCGCCGCCGACGATCAGGACTCGCTTAGAGTCGTTCCCCATGCCGCAAGCATGCCCGGAACCTCGGCCAGCGTCTTCACGGACGCGTCCGCCTCGGCGAGCTGGTCGGGGGTCGGGTCGTCGGGCGCCTCGCCGCGGAGCACCCAGATCGCGTGCATCCCGGCCAGCTTCGCCGGGCGAACGTCGTAGTCGAGCCGGTCGCCCAGCATCACGGTTCGGTCGGGCGGAATGCCTGCGGTAGAGAGGACATGGGAGAAGAGCTTGGGGTCGGGCTTCTGCAGGCCCAGGTCGTCGCTGACGCCCCAGACCTCGAAGAACCGGGAGAGGCCGTCGCGGTCCATCGCGGCCCGGACCGACGTCGGCTGATTCGCGATGATCCCCAGCCGGTAGCGCCCCTCGAGCGCCTCGAGGCACGCGACCGTGTCGGGATAGAGCGCGGTGGCCGGGTACGACCAGAGCTTCGCGGCGCGCGCCTCCACCGGGGCGAGATCCTGGTCCTCGCCGAGGAAGCGGCGCGTCAGCCGGCGGCGGAACGACTCGGACTGCGCGGCGCGCGCGGCCGCGTACTCGGCCTCGAACTCCTCGTCGGTGAACTCGGCGCCCATCTCGCGGAGCGCCTGCACCCACGAGCGCGCGTAGACGGTGTCGTCGTACATCACGCCGCCGATATCGAAGAAGACCATCTCGATGGGCATCTCTTCGCGATGCTACCGGCCGGGAAGAGCCGCGAGCGCGTAGAAGGCGACGGCCGCGGCGGCGGCGGCGTTCAGCGAGTCGATCCCCTCGCGCATGGGTATCCGCACGCGCAGGTCGGCCGCGCGGAGCCACCGGTCGCTGAGCCCGTCGCCCTCGTTGCCGATCGCGAGGGCGGCGCGATCGAGGGCGGCCGTGTCGACCTCGCGGAGATCCTGCGCGGCCGGGTCGGGCGTGAGCGCAAGGAGCGTGAACCCCGCCTCGCGGAGCAGGTCCGGTCCCTCGAACCACGGCACCCGCGTCCACGGGATCGAGAACACTGCGCCCATGCTCGTCCGGATCGCGCGGCGGTACAGAGGGTCGGCCGCCCGCGGGGTCAGCACGACCGCGTCGACCCCGAGTGCCGCCGCGCTCCGGAAGATCGCGCCCAGGTTCGTGTGGTCCTGGATGTCCTCGAGCACGGCGACCCGGCGGGCGCCGGAGAGCACGTCGTCGAGCGAGGGCAACGGTCGCCGGTGGAAGGAGGCGAGCGCGCCCCGGTGCACGGGATAGCCGGTGGTGGCGTCGAGCACGTCGTCGGGCACGACGTAGACGGGCGCGTCGACGGTCATGGCCTCGACCGCGGCGAGCCACCCCTCGGTCAGCAGGAACGCTCGCGGCTCGTAGCCGGCGGCGAGTGCCCGCCGGATCGTCTTCTCCCCCTCTGCGATGAAGAGGCCCTCGTCGGCCTCGCGCGCGGTGCGGAGCTCGACGTCGCGGAGTTGGGTGAAGTCACGGAGACGACGGTCGGCGGGGTCGGTCAGGCGTGTGATCGGCACGGATGAGGAGGTTAGAACGCCCGCGCGTCGGTGGCTTGCACTAGCGTGGTGCCATGGCGATGGGTCTCAGCACGACATGATGTCCTTGCCCTCGACCACCGTGAATCGGGCGCTCTCGGTGCCCCCCACGGCAACCACCCCCCCGACCTCGACCCAGGCGTGCGCCTCGACAGAGCGCGCCCCCCTCGCCACGCCGATCCTGAGCACCGGCGCCCACCCCGCCCTGCTGAGCACCACGTACCCGGTCAAGGCGATCGGCAGGCATGTGGCCCCCGGGATCCGACGAGCGACCGATTCGACGAGCTCGCCCGTCCGCGGCGCCGACGGCCTCCGCGCGCCTCGGCTCCGGGCGAGCCATGAGGCCGTCGCCCGGACCGAGCTGAAAGGCACGACGAGCAACTGCGCGCGGAAGAAGACGAGGAGCAGACCGGACCAGATGATCACCACTCGCTCCGAGCCGGTGAGGTCCCACCACCTCCGCAGACCCCTCACCACCACAACGACTACTTCCCGGCGCGGCGCTTCAGCTCCGCGTACCGTTCGGCGTCCGTCGTGTCGCAGCCCATGCGGTAGCCGTAGCGCTCGCCGTGGCAGTCGCTCGCGCCCGTGGGTACCAAACCGAGCCGCGCGGCCAGCGCTCCGTAGTACGCGCGCTGCTCCTCGTCGTGATCGGGATGGTCGACCTCCAGGCCCACCATGCCGGCCGAGGCCATCTCCTCGATCAGCACGTCGGGCACCGAACCCTGGCCCTTCCACATGCCGGGGTGAGCCAGCACGCAGACGCCGCCCGCGCCCTCGATCAGCTCCACGGAGCGGACCGGGTCGAGCGCGTGCTTGGGGACGTACGCGATGCCGTCGTCGCTGATGTAGCGGTCGAAGGCCTCCTTCTCGGTGGGCACGATCCCGGCCTCCACCATCGCCTTCGCGACGTGGGGGCGCGCGATCAGGCCGCCGCCCGCGATCTCCTGCACGCGCTCGAACGAGATGTCGTAGCCGAGCTCCTGGAGCTTCTCGACCATCATCTCGCCACGCCGGAACCGGGTGTCGGTGAGGCGCTTCAGCTCGGCCTGCAGCTCCTGGTCGGCCGGGTCGATCCAGTACGCGAGCACGTGCAGGCTCGCGCCCTGGTACTCGGCCGAGAACTCGATGCCGGGGACGATCTCGAGGCCGGTGCCCTCGGCGGCCGCGAAGGCCTCGTCGAACCCTTGCGTCGTGTCGTGGTCGGTGATCGCGATGCCGGTGAGCCCGCGATCGAGTGCCAACCGAACGTTCTCGGTGATCGAGTTCGTACCGTCGGAACAGATGCTGTGGGTGTGGAGGTCGTAGCCGCTCACGGGTGCAAGGGTGTCAGACGGTGGGCGCGCGCGTCATCGGTCGAAGGGCGCACGCGGACCGGCGTCAGTCCGACGGCGGTCCGTCCGATGCTCCGATCCATTCGACAGTCCGGCGCAGGCCTTCTTCGAGCGGGACCGGGGGGTCGTAGCCGAGCACCGCTCGGGCCGCACCGATATCGGCCTGACTGTGCTTGATGTCCCCGAGACGCATCGGCACCAGCCCCTCGTGCGACGGGAGCGTGGTGGATGCGCCGTCGGCGGCGGACGAGTCGTCGTATACGACGCGCTGCACCCCTGCGTCCCGGGCAGCCACGAGGACGCCCAGCGTGCCCGTCGCATCGGCCTCGTGCGTGCCCATCGGGTCGGAGACCGAGCGCACCCCGCACGAGCGCGGACCCGATGAAGCGGGCGCCTCCCGTCACGAGTACCTGCGACCTATCCATCCGACCCCTTCACGTCGAAGCACCGGCGCCGAACGACGGTCGATCAGAGCGCCCCGCAATCGCGGTTCGCATCGATACATCGTCTCGTCAGACGGCGGAGCGCGGGCTGACGCCAGGAGTTGATGAAGTCGCCGTGCAGCGTGTACCAGGGCCCGCTCGAGAACGAGATGTCCGCCACCGTGTGCACGCTCCACTCGATCCGGAACTTGATCCTGGGTAGCCTCACCGGATGCGACTTCGGGCAGAAGTACCGGTCCCCCACCTCGCGCGGGTACGCCATGTGCGACATGTGGTCGGCGGAATCCTTGTGCACACCGTCCCAGCACTCCGGGAACTTCACATGGGCGACGAGCGGCTCGCCCGGGCAATCGTGCGGGACCCGTCGCTCCACGCCGTCGCCGCAGGCCCAATCGATCACCTCGTACGGCTGCGCGTGGGTGGCCTCGTGGTCGCCGGCGATCATCCGGAGCCCGGGCGGGAACGGGCGCACGGCCGAGTAGGGACGTACGCGAGCCCGGTAGTAGACGACGAACTCCCTCGGACCGCGAGGTGAGCCGTTCGCCATCATCGTGGGGAACCAGTACGCCGCGCGATCGGCCGGCATATGGCAGGTGCTCGTTCCCGCGATCAGCGTCTCGTAGGTGGAATCCGCGTCCGTCGTGGTGTTGCCCTGGAAGTCGTGCATGTGTGCGGCGCCGGGCTGGCCCGGGTAGACGATCGGGTCGTCCATCGATCGATGGGTGAACGGACAGTTGTTGGTCCACCCGGCCGAGTCGTCCGCGGCCGCCGGGGCGACGGACACCGAGGCGAACGTCACGACGAGGGATGCGCACAGGGCGATGTGCCTGATCATCGCTGGGAGTCTAGGCGCGCGGCGCCCTGGAGGAGGGGATCTTCGGGGCGCGGACGCTGAAGATACGTTCGTCGACGTACGCAGACTACGCTCTCGACCGGTCGGCGCCATAGGCGCCGTTGACTACGCTCACGCCGATGGTGCCCCCGACAACGACCTCATCCTCGCGCGGTGGCGCTCGCTATGTGCTCCGGTTCGACGATCTCTGTCCCACGATGGACCGCGCGCGGTGGGCGCCGCTCGAACGCGCGCTCATCGATCTCGACATCAAGCCGATCGTCGCGGTGGTCCCGGACAACGGCGATCCGTCGCTGATGGTGGATCCACCGGACCCTTCGTTCTGGGATTCCGTGCGGCGTTGGCAGGACCTCGGCTGGACGATCGCGGTGCACGGCCACCGCCACGTCTACGTCACGGACGATCCGGGGATCGTTCGGCTCAACCGACGGAGCGAGTTCGCCGGACTTCCACGCGACGACCAGCGCGACAAGCTCGAAGCCGCGCTCGCGATCTTCGACCGCGAAGGAGTCGAGGCGCCCACCTGGGTGGCGCCCAGTCATTCCTTCGATCGGGCGACCCTGAGCGTTCTCCGCGAGCTCGAGATCGACACGATCTCCGACGGGCTGTTCAGGTTGCCCCACCGGGATCCGGAGGGCCCGTTCTGGGTACCCCAGCAGCTCTGGCGGTTCCGCCAGATGCCGCCTGGCGTCTGGACCGTGTGTTCGCATCCCAACACCATGACCCCCGACGGCGTACGTGGGCTCGTGGACGACATGACGAGGTTCCGGTCAAGGACCACCGACCTCGAGGAGATCCGCAAGGTGTTCGGAGCGCGACCCGCGAGCCCGATGGACGGGCTTACGTCGCGAGGGTTCCTAGGACTCAAGGGCGCCAAGGGCCTCCACAGCCGTCCCCACGCGCACGAGCCGTCCCTAGTGCGCGGAGCGTAGCCAAGGTACGTCGCTCGGCGGTCGGCAGCCACGCCCCCGCTCCGTAGGCTCACTCGCGTGCCGTACGCCACGATCCGGACATGGCGCGACAACGACGACCGGGGGTGAACGAGCGGATGAAGGTAACCGTGATCGGCACGGGGCACGTCGGGCTCGTTACGTGCGTGACGATGTCGATGCTCGGCCACGACGTCGTCGGGACCGACATGGACCAGGAGAAGGTGGCCCTCCTTCGCCGAGGGATCCCGCCATTCTTCGAGGAGGGCCTCGAGCAGGCGCTCAGGGCCGAGCTGACGTCGGGACGCCTCGCCTTCTCGGGCGAGCCGGCCGACGCCCTCCGAGACGCCGAAGTGGTGTTCATCTGCGTGGGAACCCCCGCGAGATCCGACGGCGAGGCGAACCTGATCGCGATGGAGGGTGCCGCTCGCGACGTCGCCCACCACGGGAGGGACGGCGTCGTCGTCGTCGAGAAGTCGACGGTCCCCGCGGGCACGTCGGAGCGGGTTCGACTGACGCTGACCCGTGAGAGCCGCGGCCTCCGGTTCGACGTCGCGTCGAACCCGGAGTTCCTCCGTGAAGGCACGGCCCTGGCAGACTCCCTCCGGCCGGACCGGATCGTGCTCGGAGTGCAGTCCGACTGGGCGAGGGACGTGCTCAGGCGCCTGTACGCTCCGTTGACGGATCAGGGGCATGAGCTCCTCGAAACGGACATCGCGACGGCGGAGCTCGCTAAGCACGCGGCGAACGCCTTCCTCGCGATGAAGATCTCCTTCTCGAACGGACTCGCGCGCATCTGCGAACGCGCCGGTGCCGACGTCGTCGCGGTCGCGGACGTCATGGGTTCGGACCCTCGGATCGGCCGTGCGTTCCTCAACGCGGGTCTCGGCTACGGCGGCTACTGCTTCCCCAAGGACGTTGCGGCGCTCGACCGGCTCGCCTCGAGGTTGGGGTACGACTTCCGCCTCCTCCGCGAGGTATCACGGATGAACGACGAGGCGGTCGAGGCCGCGGCGGCCAAGGTGCACGAAGCCGTCTGGAACATCGAAGGGAAGCGGATCGCGCTCCTCGGACTCGCGTTCAAGGCAGGCACCGACGATGTTCGGTTCTCGCCGGCGCTTCAGCTTGCGGAGCGGCTCGTGAGCGCGGGAGCCGACCTCCACGGGTACGACCCTCGTGCCGCCGACACCGCCCGGGAGGAGCTCCCGGATCTCAACGTCAGCGACACCGCGTACGCGGCGGCGGCGGGAGCTCACTGTGTCGTCATCGCGACCGAATGGCCGGAGTTCCGAGATCTCGACCTGGCCCGTCTCCGCGAGGTGATGGCGTACCCGGTGATCGTGGACGCCCGGAACGTGCTCGACCGCGAGGCGGTGGCGCGGGCCGGGTTCGCGTACTACCCGACCGGGCGAACCGCCATCCTCACGACGGACGTGACCGCGGGGCCGGTCTCGGTTGAGGCCGTCGCCGTCGCGTCCGGGGCAGCCTGATGCCACGTCCTCGCGCGGTCGTCACCGGAGGTGCCGGGTTCCTCGGATCGCACCTTTGCGATCGACTCCTGGCGGAAGGCTGGGACGTCGTCTGTGTCGATTCGCTGCTCACGGGAAGCCTCGCGAACCTCGAGGCGGCGGGCGAGGATCCGGCGTTCACCTTCATCCAGCACGACGTCACCCGCTTCATCGAGATCAGCGGGCCCGTGGACTGGATCCTGCACTTCGCATCGCCGGCTTCCCCCCGGGACTACCTGGAGCACCCGATCAAGACGCTGAAGGTCGGCGCGCTCGGGACGCTCAACTGTCTCGGACTGGCGAAGGCGGCCGGGGCGGGGATCCTCCTCGCGTCCACCTCCGAGGTGTACGGAGACCCACTCGTGCACCCACAGCCGGAGACCTACTGGGGCAACGTCAACCCGGTCGGGCCGCGTTCCGTGTACGACGAGGCGAAGCGCTTCGCGGAGGCGATCGCCACCGCGTACCGGCACGCCCACGACATGCAGGTGAAGATCGTGAGGATCTTCAATACCTACGGCCCCCGCATGCGCGCCGACGACGGGCGGGCGGTGCCGACGTTCATCGGTCAAGCCCTGGCGGGCGAGCCGATCACCGTGCATGGCGACGGCACCCAGACGCGATCCCTGTGCTACGTGGACGACCTGGTGGAGGGCATCTTCCGATTCCTCACGACCACGGATACCCCAGGCCCGATGAACATCGGGAACCCGGAGGAAGTGACCGTGCTGCAGCTGGCGGAGCTGATCCGCGACCTGACGGGCGCGACGTCCCCGATCCTCTTCACGCAGCGGCCGGCGGACGACCCCGAAGTCCGTTGCCCCGACAACACGCGCGCGCGGACGACGCTCGGCTGGGAGCCGACCGTCACCCTGGCCGACGGGCTGTCTCGGACGATCGCCTCGGTCATGAACGGCGAGCGCCACACCTCCTCGAGGATCTGACCATGTCGTCCGAGGTCTCGTCGCCCTCGTTGGAGACGGGCGCGGCCGCGGCGGCGGGACGTGAACGAGCCGACGCCACGCCTGCGCCTGCACGTGAGCGGGTGGCCATCCTGACCTCGGCCCTCGGGGGCGGAGGGGCCCAGCGCTCGATGGTGCGCTTGGCCGGGGCGATCGCGGGGAGAGGTGTCGAAGTCGACCTCGTGCTCGTCCGGGCCGAGGGTCACTTCCGTGACGAGGTGTCGTCCTCGGTGCGCATCGTGGATCTCGGCGCCAGGCGCACGATGTTCGCCGTACCCGCCATCGTCAGGTACCTGAAGGAGGAGCGGCCGTCGGCGCTGCTCAGCTCCCTGGACTACGTCAACATCGTCGCCCTGTGGTCCCGGCGACTCGCCCGCGTGCCGGTACGGATCGTGGTGAACGAGCAGAACACGCTGTCGGCCGCGGTCGCGAATGCCCGGACGTGGCGCACGCGTTCGATGCCGCGCCTGATCGGACGGTTCTATCCGTGGGCCGATGGAGTGACGACCGTGTCGATCGGGGTTGCCGACGACCTCGCCGAGGCGACGGGGATCGCCCGCGAGACGATCACCGTCATCCACAACCCGGTCGTGACCCCCGCCCTGCGTGAGATGGCAGAGGCCCCCCTCGACCACCCCTGGTTCGAGCCGGGGGAACCGCCGGTCTTCCTCTCCCTCGGCCGGATGGTTCCTCAGAAGGACTTCCCGAACCTCCTTGCGGCGTTCGCCAGCGTCCGTCGGTCGCACGAGGCCCGCTTGATGATCCTGGGCGAAGGCCCCGACCGCGCCGCGCTCGAGTTTCTCGCCGGGGAGCTCGGACTCGATCGCGAGGACGTCTCGATGCCCGGCTGGGTCGTCAATCCGTATCCCTACATCCTCCGGTCCCGCGCTTTCGTGCTCTCCTCTGCCTGGGAGGGGCTTCCCACCGTCCTGATCGAGGCCCTGTGTTGCGGCACGCGCGTCGTGGCGACGGATTGCCCGAGCGGTCCCCGCGAGATCTTGCAGGGCGGTCGGTTCGGCCCTCTGGTCCCCGTGGGGGATCCCGGCGCGCTCGGGTCGGCGATGGTCCAGGCGCTTTCGGATGACGCGCAGGTGCCGCCCGACGAGAGCTGGGCGCCGTACATCGAGGACGAGATCGCCACTCGGTACCTCGACATCCTCCTCGGCGCGCCTGTGTCGGCCGGCTGACCGCGACCCTCGATCACGACCGGCGGTGCGCCGGTCGACCTTCATCGCCGTCCCGGGTGGCGCCCTTCACCGCCAACGCCGGTCAGGGCGTCACGTACGTGATCGTCAGACTCGGGGCCTTCGTCCCTTCGAACGCCTCGGCCGTGCGCTTGCCCGACCCCGTGATGATGAACGCCATCGCGTGCCCACTGGCCCAGCCTGCGCGATCGACCAGAGTCTGGACGATCGTCGAGAGGTCGGGGGTCCGCTGCGCGGGGCCGGCGACCTGCTTCGTACCCCACGGATCCGGTGTCCAGGGAACGCTCTGGGTCGTGCGGGCGCGGCTCGACACGTTGAGCGAGGTCGTGGTAAAGGTCCCTGGGTCGTCGGCCGCTTGCCCCTGGATCGTGAGCGAGCAGCTCCCGGTCGTCACCTCGTCGACCTCGAACTGGATCGACGCCGAGACGATCGCGGCACCCCTGGGGATCGTCAGGTTCGTGAAGCGGATCCCGACCTTCTGGGCGGATGAGTCCACCACCAGCTCGAGGTCCGTCGAGTCGAGGGAGACGCTGCCCCTCGACGACTCCTCGGCGTCGTCGGAGCCCGCCGCGACCGACCGCGTCACGGTGGACGTCGCGCCGCTACTCGGAAGGACCGTCACCGTGATGTCGTCCGAGGCCGAGAGGACCGAGTCGGAAGCGGTGAGGCGCAGGACGTACGTGCCGGGGTCGCTGAACGTGACCGTCGTCGACAGCGCGTTGGCGTTGTTGAACGTCGCGGTGGAGGTCGCCGTGGGTCCGCTCTCCTTCGACCACACCTGGGTCACGAGGGCCGGTGGGTTCGGGAGTCCGTCGTCTTGGACCGACCCCGTCACCGTGAGCGTGGCGGGGAGCACGACCGACGTGTCGGCGCCCGCGTTCACCGTCGGCGGCTGGTTCTGGACGACCGCGCCGCCCGTGGAGTACGTGATCCGGAGCGAGGGCGCACGGGTTCCGTCGAACGCCTCCGCGGTGCGCTTGCCCGTGCCCGAGATGACGAACGCCATCGCGTTGCCCCCGCTCCACCCGGAACGGCGCACCAACTCCTGGACGATGGTCTTGAGATCTGGGGTGCGCTGAGCGGGACCGGCGATCTGCACGGTGGGCCAGTCGGGAGATGCCCACGTCACCGACGCCGCGGTGCGTAGTCGGGAGGAGATGTTCTTCGACGTCGACGAGAAGGTGGCCGGATTGTCCGCCGCCTGCCCCTGGATCGTGAGCGAGGTTGCCCCGGTGCTCACCTCATCGGTTTCGAACTGGATCGATGACGAAAGGATGGTGGCATCCTTGGGCACCGACACGCTCGTGAATCGCAGGCCGACCGTCTGGTTCGACCCGTCGTAGACGAGCTCCAGGTCGCTGGACGTGAGGCTGACCGATCCGCCCGACGATTCCTCGGCGTCGTCCGAGCTCGTCGTCACGGCTCTATCGAGGGTGAAGGGACCGTCCTTCGACGTGACGGTGACCGTCACGTCGTCCGAACTGGTGAGCAGCGAGTCGCTCGCGGTGAGCCTCAGCACGTACGCGCCCTGCGCCGAGAAGGTGGCCGTGGTCGACGCCGACGTGTCCGATGCGAACGACACCGTGCCCGGGCCCGACACCATCGTCCATCCCTGGGTCACCGTCCCGGGCGGCGTCGGCAGCGCGTCGTCCGACACGGAGCCGTTCAGCGTGGCGGCGGAGGTCTCCACCACCGAGACGTCGGGGCCCGCGTTCACGATGGGCGCCTGGTTCCCGAGATTCGGCAGTGAGAAGGACATCTCGTAGATCCTGCCGTCGTTCTCGGTCGATACCGAGTTGTTGTCGATCCCTCGGTCGGTGATGAACATGTTGATCTTCGATGGATCGCTGGTCCCGGGGGCGAGGGTGATCCCCGCTGCCACCACCGACCTCGCGGCGGTGATGTCGATCACGTTGAGCAGCTGACCCGACCGGCTGAGCTCGTAGACCTTCTGGGACGGGTCATCCAAGACGAGGATCGTGTCGCGCTGCGCGTCGTAGACGATGCCCTCGGGGTCGCCAGCGCCGAAGGCCGCCACGTCGAAGTGCGTCGTCGTGTCGTCCCCGGTCGGGGTCGTCCCGTCGAAACGCCCGTTGGGACCCGGATCGGTGATGAAGGCCTCGACACCCACGCCGGCGACCGAAAGAAGCTGTCCTCTCCGGGTGTCGAACCCGGCGTCTTCTGCGTCTCCGTTGCCGAACGCCGACGTGGAGATAGACGTCGTCGTGTCGTCGGCTGTACCGAACTTGCCGTCGGAACCGGCGACGATCTCGTGGATCCGGAGTTGGTCGTCATCCGACGTGAACAGGTGTCGCGTAGATGGGTTGTAGGCCACGCCCGTCGGCTCGTGCGAGAACCGCGTGGTGTCGCCCGTATACCCCACGGCGAAGGAGCGATCGAGCAGCCACAGGTTCGCGTTCTGGAAGATCGGCATCTCGTCGACCTCCGAGTCGGCCAGCATGAATCGTCCCGAGGCGAGATCGGTGCCGGGCAGCCACGCGATGCCCGACGAGTCGGGGCTCGGCGGAGTGAGCTTCGACGTGTCGACCGTCTTCACCAGCGTGGCCGTCACGGTCGTGGCTGCGGCCACCGCGGGCGCCAGCGACGCCTCGACCAGCTGCCCCTCGGAGGTCCTAGCAGAGCCGGCATCCGCGATGTACAGCGTGGTGAGCGCCGCGTCGTCCGTCGGATCCGCAGTCGGTGCGAACGCGATCCCGGCGATCCGGGCGATCGGCAGGTCCCGAAGGGACACGATCCGCACGAGGTGCGCGTCCCGATCGAAGCCGAGCATCGTTCGTCCGCGCAAGGCGTACGCGAGCGCGTCGGCCGGGTCGTACGCGAGCGCGCGCGGGGAGAACGGCAGACGGATCGCGCCGAGCGACCGGCCCCGCCACGTCCGAACGATGGAGGTTCCGTCGACGGCCCACGTGACGCCGTCGCCGTCGACGGCCACGGCAGGACAGCGCGACCCGAGGTCGCATCCGGGTGCCCGGCGCCGCGCCACGCGCCCCGAACGGAGATCGACGGCGAAGGAGGAGCCGTTCCGGGTCGCGAAGGCCCGACCGCCGCGAGACGCCGTGAGGGCCCGGACCGCTCCCCTTCCGGGTACGCGCAGCACCGCGGGAGACCCTCGTCCCGAGGAGCGGACGATGACGAGCCTGTGTCCCGACCCGATCATCAGGCGTCCCCCGGTCGCCGCCAGCGATGTGAGGTGCGACACCCCGAATTCCCTCGCCGGCGTTGTGCGGATCAGACGGGCCACCCGCATGGGGACACGGCCGCGCGACGCCGCACGCTCGGTCGCGTGAACTGAAGCGACAGGCGCGAAGGCGGTACACATAAGGAGAAGCGAGACGATCGCTCCCGCGATCCGGTGAACGGTTCCGCTGCCGGTGCTACGGCTCTTCATGGTGCGACCCTTCTCGACGATGCTCCATCTCTCGATACGACGTCGCGATGCGCCATGGCTCCGAACGCCTCGCCTCGTTCCGTAGTTGCCGACCTATACCTCGCTCCCTCGCGTGGCACATCCCTCGCACGTCGGCGATCCATCGAGGCGCGCGCCATCGCCCACACGGACACGCCGAGGCATATCCCGATGACGTCTGCGACCAGATCCCGCCATTCGGAGTCGCGGCCGACCCAACCCTGAGCGACCTCGATCGCCCCACCGAACAACGCGAGCGCCAGCGCCACCGCCACGACCCGACCCCACCGGGATGTGAACCCGGCCGGAACGACGAGCACCAACAAGAGGAGCGAGAGCGCGGCATAGACCGACGCGTGCGCAAGATTGTCGATGAGGAATCCAGAACCTCTGCCGGCGAGCAGATCTCGACCGAGCGACACCAGCGCTACTCCGGCCAGTGCCGTGACGATCATGGAGATCACCACCATACGCCGGCCGATGCGACGGATATCGGCCCGCGCCGACCGCTGGCCCACGATCACCCGCAGTTGACGCACCAGGATCGCCACGTCGCCACGGAGCGAGCGATGATCGAAATAGGTGAGGTCGGCCGCCGCCCGCTGATGGAGCACGACCTCGACGTAGTAGCTCTCCGCGTCGCTCGACCCCGCCAGCAGGCATTCCTCATCCATGAACGCCAGCGTCGACGGCCCGCAGAGCCCAGGCCGTATGGACAGGATCCTGCGCTCGTCCGGTGTGTAGCGCCGCATGAACTCCGGCGTCTCGGGTCTCGGACCGACGAGGCTCATATCCCCCTTCACGATGTTCAGCAGCTGCGGAAGCTCGTCGAGGTACCAGCGGCGAAGAACGCACCCGACGCGAGTGACGCGCGGATCCCCCGCCGGCGTGATGTTCGCAGCGAGGCGATCGGCGTCGAGGACCATCGAACGGAACTTGAGGAGGGTGAAGGTCCGCCCGCCACGCCCGACCCGTGTCTGCCGATAGAAGGCTGCTCCACTCGAATCGAATCGTACGGCGACAGCGAGCGCTACGAACAACGGGGTGACGAGCAGGAGCGCGAGGCCGGCGACCACGACGTCGAACCCCCGCTTGGTCGCCGCTGCGAGGTGTCCGCGCTCACGCATCCCACGCCTGCCTGACCGAAAGACCGTTCCGCGCGATCTCGCGCACGAGCATGAACGGCTCCGCCGCGGTGAGGCCCACGGCGATGCCGTGCCGCTTCGCGTAGACCTCGAGTGCCTCGTACGAACGAGGGTGCGGGAACGGCCGAACCTCGCTCACGAACGTTTCGGAGTAGGCCTTCATCGCCTCGAGTTTCGTGTCCAGCGTCGAGCTGATGTCCACGTACACGTTGGGACTGAACACCGTGCCGGGGAAGGGAGGGGCCCATTCCGTCGAGGACGCCGTCTCCCAGCACATCACGCGGCTCACCGAGTTCCCCTCCATCGGTCGGGCAGCGACGATCACGGCGCGGAAGACCGCTCTGTGGTCTTGGTTCGCGTCCTCCATGAAGTGCGTCAACACCACGTCCGGCTCGAGCTCCGCGAGGCGTTTCTCGATCGGGGTGATCAACTCGAGCAGGGAAAGCTCATCCATCCGCTGGTCTGGCAATCCGACGAACTCGACACGCGAGACCCCGAGCGTGTCGCATGCGCGGATGGCGCATTCCTTCTGTTGTTCGATCTCGCCGTGCCGCGAAGTGACGCCGTCGCTCATGATGCAGACCCAGACCTCATCCCCTCGCGTGGCGTGCAGCGCGAGGGTGCCCCCGGCGCCGAGTGTCTCGTCGTCCGGGTGCGCCGCCACGGCGAGGATCCTCATGGGTCGCACTCAGAACCCATCCGGGTACACGCTGACGAGCGCCTCTTGGAGCGTCGGGACGTCGACGGTCTGCCCGGCGGGCTGGTACTCGGGCAGGACCCGCCGCAGCATCTCCCACACACGCCCGGAGTGGTTCGCCGCGGCAGCCTCATAGAGGTCCGAGAGCGCGACCTCGAATCCCTCCTGCGGCACTGTCGGACGTGTCGCCCAGACGCGAGGGTGGGCCGTCGGCACCTTCTCCTCGTCCTTGCCGAAGAGGCTCTCGTTCAACTTCTCACCCGGCCGTAGGCCCGTGTACTCGATCGTGAGATCGGATTCGTCGAGGTGGAGTTGGGCGGCGGTGTTGCGCACTAGATCGACGATCCGAACGGGTTCACCCATGTCGAGGATGTACGTCTCACCCCGCTCCGCCATCCCGGCCGCCTCGAGGACGAGGCCGACCGCCTCCTCGATCGTCATGAAGAACCGCGTCACGTCGGGGTGCGTGATCGTGATGGGGGCTCCGCCCTGGATCTGCTCGAGGAGGGTCGAGAGGAACGATCCACGGCTCCCGAGCACGTTGCCGAAGCGGACCGACGCGAACGTCGTGGGCCCGTCGACCCTGGATTGCACGATGCGCTCGGCCAAACGCTTCGTAGCCCCCAGCACTGACGTCGGGTCGGCGGCCTTGTCGGTGGAGATCAGGATGAACGTCTCCGTGCCGCTCTCGACGGCGGCCTCGGCCAGATTCAACGTACCCATCACGTTGGTCTTCACACCCTCCGCAGGATGGAGCTCCAGGAGGGGAAGGTGCTTGTGCGCGGCCGCGTGGAAGACGACCTGCGGGCGAAGATCACGGAACACCTGACGGATCCGCCCGGCGTCTCGGATGTCGGCGATGATGAGCTCGTCTCGGTCGAGCAGCGCACGGCCGTTCAGCTCCATCTGCAGGCGATGGAGGTTCGACTCATCGTGGTCGAGCATGTAGACCATCTCGGGGTCGAACGCCTTGATCTGCCGGCAAAGTTCACTGCCGATCGAGCCGCCTGCGCCGGTGACCAGCACCCGCTTCCCCTCGAGAACCTCGCGGTTGTGGCTCCGAACCACCCGCACTTCTCCACGGCCGAGCAGCCAGTCGACACGGAGATGCCGAAGATCGTCGATCCGCGCGTCGCGCTCGAGCGCGGCAAGGAACGACGGCAGGTACCGCACGCCGAGCCCGATCGAGGCAGCAGCCGCAACCAGGCGACGGACGTCGGCTGGGGGGAGCCCCGGGATCGCCAACACGACGACGTCGATGCCGAGGGTGTACGCGGCCTCGATCAGCTCGTCGATCCCCCCGACCACAGGGAGGCCCATGTAGGAGTCGTGTCGCGGATCGTCGTCCAGGAAGGCGACGGGCTCGAGTCCGTACCCCGTCGTGTGCCTGAGATCACGGGCGATCGATCGCCCCGCCTGGCCGGCCCCCACGATGAGACATCGCAGCGAACCGTCCGCAGAGCCGTCGGAGTGACGGACCCGATCGGGAGCCTGCATGGTCTAGTGTCCACCTCCCTGGATCTCTGCGATGGACGAGCACACGCGATCGATGTCGTCGTCCTCCAAGGACGGATACAGCGGCAGCGAGAGGATCCGCGAGAACGCCTCGTCCGCCCCAGGGAACCCGCCCGAACGCCCCACGGTCACGCGCCGGTAGAACGCGTGCTCGTGTACCGGGATGAAGTGCACCGATGTGCCGATGCCGGCCTGAGAGAGTCGCTCGATCACGGCATCCCTCCTAAGGCCGAAGGACTCGCCGACCCTCACGATGTACAGGTGCCACGAATGGCGCCCCTCGTCGGGCCGAGGGGGGACACGGAGTCCGGGGACGTCGCCGAGATGGCGGTCGTACCGGGCGGCGAGTTCCGCGCGTCGGACCTGCCACTCGGGGAGATGCCGGAGCTGCTCCCGGCCGATGGCGGCCTGGATGTCCGTCATGTTCGCCTTGAGGCCGTCGACCTCGACCGCGTACCGCCACGGAGCGCCGGGGAGATAGCGGCGCCACGCGTCACGGCTCATCCCGTGCAGCCGTCCCACGAGCACGGATCCCGCGATCTCGGGGTCGTCGGTCGTGACCATGCCGCCCTCGCCGATCGGCAGGTTCTTCGTGGCGTAGAAGCTGAAGCAAGTGGCCGCCGAGATCGCCCCCACCGGCCGGTCTCCGACCCATACGCCGGGACCATGTGCCGCATCCTCGACGACACGCGACGACGGCAATCCGGCTGCGTGGGCGAGCGAGTTGACGTCGGCCGGCTGCCCCGCGAAGTGCAGCACGACCATCGCATCGGCGCCGCCCACCCTCGCGCAGGCTTCGCGGACGGTCGCGGGGGTCGCGAGCTGTGTCACCGGGTCGACGTCCACGAGCGCCGGACGCAGCCCCGCGTGCAGGATCGCATTCACGACGCCGCAGAAGGTCATCGTGGGCACGAGCACGAGCGAACCGGGTTCCAGGTGAAGCGCTGCGAGCGAGAGCTGGATGGCGTCCGTGCAGGAGGACACGGCGACGGCGAACCTCGCACCCACCTCCGTCGCGAACTCACGCTCGAACGCAGCCACCTCCGGGCCGGTCGTGACCCATCCCGACGTGAGCACGCGGTCCACCGCGGCTCGGGCTTCCGGCGCGATCACGGTCCGGGCGAACGGGATCGACATCTCGCCGACGCGCCCGGGGTCGGCGGTTATCGTCGCCGTCATGCGCTCATCACCTCGAGTCGGCAAAGGGTGGCGCCGCCTGCCACCGGGCCACCCGATCCGACGCGGGATGCCCGGGAGGCGGAGCCTCTCCGCTCGTCGGTAGCGCCTCTGATGCTCATCGTCTCGCCTTACCCCCGGTAGTGCGCGACCTGGGACGACAACCGGGACCGACCGTGGTGTCATCGACTGGGTGCGAGCCTAGGTTCGCGCGCGTTCGGTGCCGACCGGCATGGGCGGTAAGTTGCCTACGCCGCCCGACGTACCCCTCGGTCACCGAGACGGCTGCCCGCGCTGCCCTTCGTCCGCGGCAGCGGAAGTACGGCGGCGGTCTGATTCGGCCGGCCGATCCTCGCCCTACGATCTCGATGAGGCAGGGCTTGTTGCCGATCGCTCGCTCCCGGTTTCAGTGCGCAACGGTGGCGCACAAGAGAAGGAGGAGGAGTCGCAGGACGGGACGACCGACGCCGAAGATCTACCCGCGAGCTGTGACCGCCGTCGTGCAGAGTTCGCAGCTCCTCGATCACGCCCTCGAGGAGCTGCGCCTGGCGATCGAGATCCTGGAGATGCGGCACATCGAGGGCGGGCACCAGACGTCCACGCCGCCTGACGTCCTCCGCGGCTTCACGGCGCTCGTTGCCGTGTTGGAGACGAGCTCGGGCCAGCTGGAGCAGGTTCGCACCCGAGGGATCGTGACCCGCTGACGGCGAGGGAACGTAGCGGGCCGAACGTAGCGGAACTACGGTCTCGGCGTGATGCGGAGACGGGGCGGGCGCCGTACGTTCGGTCCATGACTCGTCGGATCACGTTCGCGATGCTCGCGGCGCTGCTCTCTGTCGTCGGCTCGGTGGTTCCGGAAGCAGCCAACGCCGCCTCCAACACCTACTGGCCTTCGGGTCACGCCGATTTCGCCTACGGGAGCGCGGTCGCATCTGCCGGCGGCCAAGGAACGGCCTACAAGCCCGAGAGCAAGCTCTTCTACACCGGCGACGGAACCCAAGAGGCGCTCCGCTGGTGGGCGGTCCTGGGCACCTCCGGGTCAGCGGCGGTGCCGCAGGGGATGTACCTGTGGGAGCTGGTGAACCACACGTGGCAGCCGACCTTCCAGTTCGTCGGCGCCGATCCCTGGGCGAAGGCCGACACGCTGCTCGACGGCGGGACCCTCTACGTGTCCCTCCGAGACAACAAGACCGGCACGTCCTCGAACCCGCAGCAGGCCCTCCTCTACAAGGTCACCTACCTGGGGGGCGGAGCGTGGGGATCTCCGTCGGGGCCCACGGTCATGACGACGAGCGCGCCCGCGGCGATGACGATCGCGCGGGACAGCGCCGGCCGCCTCTGGACCGCGTTCCGGTCCGGGACCACGGTCAGGGTCGGGAACACCGCTCCCGGGGGCACTTCATTCACCTTCTCGACCCTGTCCGTCCCCGCTCTCAGCACGGACGACGTGGCGGCGATCACGGGGTTCGGCGGCAACCGGATCGGGGTGATGTGGTCGAACCAGTCGACCAAGCGCGACTACTTCGCCTGGCGGTCCGACTCCGAAGCGATCGGCACCTGGCACGTGGAGACGGCATGGGGGGGCGGCGTGAACGGATGCCCGACGTCGACGTCCGACCTGTGCGCCGACAATCACATCAACCTCAAGGTCTACGGCGACCAGGTGTACGCCGTGATCAAGACCAGCATGACCGACCCCGCGAACCCGAACCCATCGGATCCCGTCGTCGTGGTCCTTCGGCGCGACGCGTCCGGGATCTGGACGTCGTACGTGGTGAGCGACGTGAAGACCGGAGGGAGCAGGCCGGTGCTTCTCCTTTCGCCGGAGACCGACAAGATGTACGTGTTCAGTCGGCGCCACGGGTACGGCGTCAACATGTGGCAGAGCTCGTTCTCCTCACCCGGTTTCGTTCCGAACGACTTCCAGCTCTGGACCTCGCACAGTCCGGACACGATCGATGACGCGACCACGACGAAGCAGCTGATCACGAGCAACAGCGGCATGGTCGTCGCGTCTTCCGACGCGACGACCGGCGAGTACTGGCACAACGAGATCCTCCCGGCGCCCGACCCCGATCGAGCTCCGGTCGCCGCGCTCACGACGACCCCCACGTCCGGGCCGGCGCCGCTCGCGATCACCGCCGACGCGTCGGGGTCATCCGATGTCGACACGAACCCGATCGCCGACTACACGTTCGATTTCGGCGACGGGACGATCGTCGGACCCCAGGCCTCACCCACGGCGACGCACCTCTTCGTCGATCAAGGCACGTACACGGTGAGCGTCACGGTCAGGGACACGGCCGGGGAAGCGAGCACGCAGACCTCGACGGTCGACGTCGGCACGTCAGCCCCGGACGCGCCGCCGGTGCCGGCACTCACGCTGAGCGCGACGTCGGGGCCCGCACCGCTCACGATCGTGGCCGACGCATCGGGTTCGACCGACGTGGACGCGACCCCGGTCCGCGACTACACGTTCGACTTCGGTGATGGAACGGTCGTCGGCCCACAGGCCTCCCCGACGGCGACACACGCGTATGCGACCGCAGGCATCCGCACCGTGACCGTGACCGTCACCGACACCGCGAACAAGGCGGCGGCGGCGAGCGCATCGGTGACGGTGACGCCAAACCTGGTCGGCAACGGGACGTTCGAAGCCAACACATCTGGCTGGAACAACGGCAGCCACGTGGGCGTGACCCTCGCACTATCGACGAAGGCCCGATCGGGCGCCTTCTCGGTCGTCGTGACGAACACGGGCGCGACCAGTGCGCAGTGCACCTTGAACGACTCGCCGAACTGGGTGACAACGACCTCGGCAGGGACCTACACGGCGAGCCTGTGGGCGCGCGCGGATGCCCCGGGCGCGACGTTGAAGCTCCGGCTGCGCGAGCAGAACGTTTCGGATGGCGCGACGGTCCAGACCCGATCCGTGTCGGTGCCGATGACCACCAACTGGCAGCTGGTGACCGTGGGCCTGAGCCCCGTCTCTCCAGGAGCCACGAAGATCGACCTCAACGCCTACCAGTCCAACGCGCCGTCGGGGACGTGCTTCTACGTGGACGACGTCGGGATCGTGAAGACCTAGGCCGGCTCGACCTGCGCACGCACCACGGAGCGGGCGATCGCGCGGGCACGCTCGTCGATCCCCCCGGCGGTTCCGTTCTCGACGTGGATCAGGCGTCCGTCGCCCGCGAACTCCGACCACCACGAGATCAACGATCCGGCGAGCTCCGCCCCTCGCGCCAGCTCGTCGCGCATCGCCTCCGGCGAGAGGCCCTGCGTCCTGCTATGCGACGACTCTCGTGTCGCCAGCCGCGAGACGAGCGTGTCGAGGGCCGCATCGACCACGACGACGACGTCCGGTCTCCGCCATCCCGCGTCGTCCGGGAAGACCGGCCGTCGGTCGGCGCGCAGCCCGATCGACCAGAGCGTCTGCAGCACGCCCTCCTGGAAGAGGCCGATCTCGGCATGATTCCTGGCCAACAGCTCCTGGATGGAGATCCATTGGACCGCGAGCGCCGCCGCGTCGCGGAACGACCGCTGACCGGTCGTGAGCGATGCCACCCTCGAGACCGATGCCCGGCCGACGAACGCGGCGTGCGACGCCAGGCGCAGCTTCCGGGTGATGCGCGCGACAGGCGCAACATCTGCAGAGATCGCGTCGTCGACGACGACTACGTCATGGCGCTGCGACCTGAGTTCCGCAGCGACCGACCGAGCGAGCGTCGTCTTGCCGGAACCCGGCAGTCCGAAGAACTCGACGACCACCGGCCTCGTGTTCCGCTCGGTGCGCGCGCGGGGCGGGGCGGAGCGCGCCGGCTCAGCCACGCGCAGGCACCCGCTCTTCGTGCCACTCGACCTGGCGGGCGAGACCGCCGCGGAGCCCCGTCTCCGGCTTCCACCCGAGGACGTCACCGATCCGCGCGGTCGACCCGCCCGTCCGGTGGACGTCGCCGGCCTCGCCGGGGCGTCGATCGACGGGGACCGGGCGGCCGATCAGCTCGCCGACGGTGCGTACGACCTCACCCAGGCTCACGGACGTCCCGCCCGCGACGTTCAACACGGTTGCCGGCTCGACGGCCGGCGCCGTCATCGCCAGCACGTTCGCGCGGACGACGTCGGCGACGTAGGTGAAGTCACGGATCTGGGAGCCGTCGCCGAACATCGGGAACGGCGTGCCGGCGATCGCGGCCTCGATCATCCTGTGCATCGCCATATCGGGGCGCTGTCGAGGCCCGAACACCGTGAAGTACCGGAGCGAGACGGTCGAGACACCGAAGTTGCGCGCGTACACGCCGCAGAGGTGTTCGGCCGCGAGCTTCGTGACCCCGTAGGGGCTCTGCGGCCGGGGAAGGTCGTCCTCCGAGGTCGGGTACGCCGCCGCGGCGCCGTAGACCGAGGAACTCGAGGCATACACGAACCTCCCGACCGACGAGCCGACCGAGGCCTCCAGCAACCGCTTGGTCACCAGGATGTTGGCCTCGACGTACGCCTCGAACCCCTCGCGCCACGAGGCGCGCACGCCCGGCTGCCCCGCCTGGTGCAGCACGATATCGACACCATCCATCAGCGGTGCGAGCGAGCACGACGCCAGATCCGCCCGCCGTACCTCGATCCCGAGCTCGTTCGCGAGGACGGCCGCGTTGGCCTCCTTCTGTCGAACGTCGTAGTAGGGGGTGAAGGCGTCCACGGCACGGACCCGATGTCCGGCCCCCGCGAGCGCTTCGCACAGATGGCTCCCGATGAACCCGGCAGCTCCCGTCACCAAGACGAGCATGTCAGTCCACCCCCTCCGTGCCGGGGGACCGATCGAGCAGGCTCCCGGCCGCCATCGCGAGCGCGAACAGTACCCACGTCTGCTTGCGGTCCGCGAAGTTGTAGAAGCTCGCCCCGATGACCCACGTGAGGACGGTGCTCAACCAGAGTCCGCGCAGCCACCGAGGCTGTCGTGCGATCGACAGCAGCAGCAGGACGAGCATCGTCATGAATAACGCCCAGCCGATGAGCCCCAGTTCGGCCCAGAACTGCAGCGTGAAGTCGTGCGCCACCTTGCCGGCGGAGTTCCGCGCCACTCGCCCGGCATCCTTCGCGCGGAAGGCCCCGCTGCCGACCCCGATCACCGGGTGCGCCTGGAAGGTGGCGTACGCCTCCCTCCACACGATCCCGCGTCCGTTCAAGAACCCCTCGATCGGATCGTTGCTCACCGTCGTCACGCGCTGCAACGTCACCGTGGGGATCAACGGGGCGGTCACGACGACAGCCGCGAGGAGCACGCCGATCGTGAGCGCGCGCCGGCCGACGGCCCGACGTAGCCAACAGATGCCCGCGTAGATGACACCGGGCAACGCGGCGGCGAGCGCGGCGCGCGAGCCGCTCAACAGGATCCCCGCGAGCGCGGCCGGCACGTACAGCGCGCCGAGGAACCGCATCACCGGGCGGAACCGGGGAGGGTCGTTCACCGCGACGTACGCCGCGATGGGGATGCAGAGCGCGAGGACCAGCCCGAGGTCGTCGGGTTGGAACGTTCCGATGGTGAACCGCTCGTCCCACCCGGTGAGCCCGAAGGAAGCCGCCTGGTAGAACAGCACCCCCAGGGTGACCCACGAGCCGAGAAGGTACGCCCCGACCGCACGAGAGAACTGCTCTCGGTCGAGCACCAGATCCCACACGACGTACACGAGGAGCATGAGCTGGATGTACGTGATCGAACGCGCCACGGTCGCGTCGACGTCCACCGTCCAGAAGAGGCTCACGACCCCCCAGACGACGAAGAGGAACGCCGCGGCCACGGCGGGCGAAGGTGCCCGAACCCTGTCGGTCGCGAGCACAGCGACGATCCACAGGGCTCCGACGCCCAGTCCAACGACGCGGCTGAGGGTGCCGAGCGAGGAGAACTCGACGACGTTCTCCCACGGGATCGTGAAGATCAGGACCAGCAGGCCAACCGACGCGATGCTCCGCAGCGCCTCACCGGCATCGTGCTCGGGGACCACGAGCGCGCGGTCGCCGACGCTGCTCATCGCGCGGCCACCATCTCGCGAACGCGCTCGACCATCTCGCCTCGGCGAGTCGCGCCGAGGCCGCAGAAGAAGGCCGCGACCCCGACCAGTCCCACGGACATGCCGACCGACAGCACCAGCATCAACCACGACGACGCGTCGACGTGCAACCCGGCCCACGCAGCGGTCGCGAAGAGCGCGAGCGTGACGAGGCCCGGTCGGACCATCCCTCGCACCTGATCCTGCGGCCGGATGCGTAGGAACCTGCCGATCATCGTGGGATACGCCACGCTGATGATCGAGCGACCGGCGATGAACCCCGTGGCAAGGCCAACGATCCCGAGGCCGAACGCCGACACCAGCACCCATCCGATGGCCATCGACATCACCGCCGACAACAGCCCGAGCAAGGTCTTCCAGCGGAGGTTCAGCGTCAGGTCGATGATGTTGGAGTCCGTTCGGATCAGGGCGAACTGCAGCACCATCGTGACGATCAGCAGGGTCGCGAGCATGCCGGGGTAGTACCCGGGGCCCACCCAGAGCGTCAGGAACGACCGCTCCCACACGAGGACCATGGCTCCCGCGACCGTGGCCATCAGCCAGGCCAGCGACATCGTCTCGCTGCGCACACGGATCGCGCGCTCATGCTGGCCCGCTCCGATCACGCCGCCGAGCCCCGGCATCACGGCGAAGATCATCAACGCGACGATGGCGGTGATCGCCTCGGGCACGTAGCGCGTGAGCGTGTAGCTCGTCACGAGCGTCGCCGATCCCGCGATGCCGAGGACGATCACGTCGCCGCCCTTCATCAGCAACATGACGAGATTCCAAAGGAGGAACCAGCCCGACAGTCTCACGAACCGTCCCGCGGCGTGGATGCTCGGCTTCGCGATCCCGAACCACGCGACGCGTGAGCGGGTGATGAACAGGTACATCGCGCCGGACAGGATCGTGGTGGCCAGGGTGGCCATCGCGACGGCGACCAGTCCCCCGCCCGAGACGGCCGCGAGCACCGTCAGCAGGCCGCCCACGAAGACGAGCGTGGTCGAGAGTCCGACCCGCTTGTAGCCCATGTTCTCGCCCTCGAGCACCGCCTGAGGCAAGGCGGTGAGGCTCCGCATGATCAGGTCCGCCACCAGGATGGCCGCCGCGATCCTGACCGAGGTGTACGAGCCGGAGGGAACGTGCAGCCAGATCGGAGCGAACCAGCCCAGCACCGCTCCGACGAGCGCGATCACGGGTAGGAACAGGAACCACACCGCCACCGCGTTGCCGACCAGCTGTCGCTTCTCGTGCAGATCCTGAGAGGACTGCTTGCTCGCGACGACCCACTTCAGCGCCTCGCCCGGCCGACCGCTGGCGGGACCGGCGTGACCGATCAGCTTCTGGAGCACCTGCCAGACGCCGAAGCCGGCGTCGCCGAGACGCGTCAGGAGGATCGGGCTCACCAGCAGGCCGACGACGAGTCTCGCGGCGTAATCGATGCCCGAGGCCATCGCGTTCAGCGAGGCCTTCTTCGTCAGGCTGCCGTCCGAAAGCACCCGCGACGTCATCCTGGAGACGGTCGCCCTGGCCTTCCGCGTCTGACCGGGCTTGTGCTGGACCATCGCGGCTAGCTCCCGGGTCTGTCGGACGCGACCGCGGATCCAAGCGGCGAACCGCGGCGCGAGCGGGCCGCGTCGAGCGCCGCTCGGGATGCCAGCACGACGTCGTGGGGGGTCATCGCGCCGGTGTCCAGACGCACCACCGTCACGCCTCGCTCCGCCATCAGCGTCACGAAGCGCTCATGCGCCTGTCTGAACCGCCCCAGGAACACGAGTGCCTCGGTATCGGTCGCGGCTCGGACCGCGTGGGGTTGGGCCCGCGTCCGGATCCGCTGGAGCAACGTCGCGTCGGGCGCGTCCAGCACGACGATCACGTCGAGCGTCCTGGACCACCGATCCGCCGTGCGGCGGAGCCACCCCCGGAAGGTGTCACTACGGGTAACGGCCGGACCGAACCCCTCCAGCCGGGCGAGCCGGAACACCGGCCCGTGGTCGAACGACACCACCGACGGACCCCCGGGGACGACGCCGAGCTCGGACAGCCGGCGTTCCCATCCCTCGAGATGCGCGATGTCCCTGAGGTCCTGACGGCTGAACCACCGCGTCCCCTCAGGGGATCCCCATGGAGAGAACGATGTGAATCGCAGGGCGGCCCACAGCTCTCGCAGCGCCGTTTCTGTCCGGCCGATGGGAACCCCCGAGCGCACCCCGTGCTCGTGCTCGAGCTGCCGGATCAGCGTGCTCTTCCCGGAGCCCGCGACACCCACCGCCTCCATGACGAGCGGTCGGTCGCCTTCCGTTCCCTCGGACCCGCCGAATGCCTCCACTCACAACTCCGCCCAGATGATGGACTTGATCTCGCGGTGCACGTCCTCTTTCGGACGCCCTGCGTCGATCACGATCGCGGGCGTGCCGCTCCAGTCGAGCCGCCAGATCTCCTCCGACCGGGGCCGCACGAACGCCTCGTCTTCTTCGCCCGCCTTGCGCTGGACCGCCATGTCGGGGTCGACGCGGAGCACGATCAAGACGTCCGGATACGCTATCCGGGCGTAGTAGTGCCGCTCCCGCGCGGCCAGCAGGCTGACGAGCCTCCCATCGGCGTCGAGCATCTTCGTCCCCGCGGCACCGTCCATCAAGGTGATCTGGGGAAGCGGGAAGCGATCGCAGACGACCAGGCTGCCGTTCGATGCGGCGCGACGGGCCCGCACGTAGTCGCGGTACCGGTCGCGGGCGGTCATGTACTCCCACACCAGCCGCGCCGTCGCCCGGAATCCGGCCTCCTCGTCCGGCGACGAGGCCGCGAGCATCTGTTCCCCGGACACGTCGGTGCTTCGCAGGCGCGACGCCATCTCCCAGGCAGCCTGGGCGGTCGTCGAGACCGCGCCCCGCCGCGGCTTGCCCAGGTGAAACGACGACGACCGCAGGTCGTTCGCCAGCCATCTCGAGATCTCGTCCACGGCCGTCGACTTGCCGGCCCCGTCGCCACCCACGAACGCCACCATCGCGCCTCCGGAAGCCAGGCCCTTCCGGGGGCTCTCCCGATGGAACACGTGACGCCGGGTCCAGATCTTGCCGCGCCGCCATATCTTCAGCGGTGTGTCAACCACGTCGGGGCGCCGGGCGCAGCCGGCCAGCGCGCGCTGCAGGCGACGGGCGGTCTCCATCCGCTCGACCCGCCCGAGATCCCCACGGATGCTCAGGAGTGAGCGGTACCACAGGGCCGGGCCCACGTAGGGAAGATGCGCCTCGACAAACGCCCGAACGTTCGCGAGGTCCGCATGCGACGACAGGTCGATCAGCTCTCGTCGTTCGCTCCCCGAGAGCGAGCCCTGCAGCGTCGCCGTGGCGTCCCAGGTCTCGTGCTTCAGCATCATGCGGATCACGAAGACCACGAGCTCGAAGTCCGGCGACGGCACCCGGAAGATCTCGCCTTCCGACGACGACGCGAGATAAGCCTCCTCGATCGGGAGGCGGTAGTTCTTCGTCATGTCGTCGCCGAGGACGAGCTGATAATGCGCGTGGACGTGCACGAGT
>Ga0315273_10001076_pt1 | contig 30305 bp, 28 predicted proteins | sample YL17G02_0_MG_FD_205753 | JGI IMG/M metagenome (GOLD analysis project Ga0315273, IMG submission 205753) | Sediment microbial communities from Yellowstone Lake, YNP, Wyoming, USA - YL17G02_0 | ecosystem: Environmental > Aquatic > Freshwater > Lake > Sediment | place: USA: Wyoming | collected... | reverse complement strand
CGAAACCGTATATATTACCCTTTTTTGCGAAGTCGGCGGCAGCCATGTGCAGGTAAACGCTTGTCGTCGCTATACTTGCGTGGCCGAGGGCGTCGCGGACCGCCGCGAGAGGGTGGGAACGGACGGCGTAGGAGGCGAAGGTGTGCCGGCCGCTGTGCGTGTGGAGCTGGGCGCGGCGCTCGGGGGGTAACGGCCGCAGCGCCGCCTTGAACTTGCGGTAGACCTGGATCGGCAGCAGCGCGCGGCCGACGTGCGAGCGGTTCTCGGTGGGGACGATGCAGCTCGTTGCGTACTGGGGATGATCGACCAGCACGCAGACGACCGGCTCGCTCGGGGCGGCGCCGTAGCTGATGAGGCGGATTGCCTTCCAAGCCCGCAGGGCGAGCCAGGTGCCTTCGTCCCAGGCCAGCGGCACTTTGCGGGCCTTGGCGCCCTTGCCGCTGGCCTGGCCGACCAGAATAACGGGCACGTCGGAGTCCGTGCGCAGGTCGCGGAGGCGCAGGCCGGCGATCTCGCTGGAGCGGAGGCCGCAGCACGCGGCCAGGCGGAAGATGACCAGGTTCTGGCGGGTGAGCGGGAAGCGTTTGGCGCGCCGCTCGCCGTCCATGAGCACCAGGTGCACCTCGTCGGGGGTGAGGATTTGGGTCGGGTCCACGTGAAGATCCATGTCGCGCTCCCTGTCGCCGATCGGCCGGGGCCGATGGGCGGATCAGTGCGGATTGGCCGCGACTGGGCCGCGGTTCAACCCTGGATAAGTGTGCGTTTACAAGGGGAGCGCGGCTGGCCGCGCTCCGTGTCAGTTACACAGGTCGCCACACGCCGGCGAGGTCGCGCTGCTCGTGGCGTCCGCAAAGGCAAGCGCGGGTGCCGTCGTCGAAGTAGAGCCAGAGGTGGCCGTGGAAGTCGAGGAGGTCAAAGCCCAACAGGTCTTCGAGCAGGTCGTTCATGCGGCTGCCTCCGCGTTCGGGGTTAAGTACGTCATGCTCTGCGGCGTGCCGAGCCAGTCGAGGGCGGCACGCAAGCTGTTGTTGCCGTCCGAGACGACTTCGCGGGCCGCGACCTCGACCAGGCGGCGGGCGAAGGGCTCGCACAAGGCCTGGCTGGTCAGGAAGATCGACTTGCAGCGGTCCACCAGGGGGCGGCCGTCGATATCCTCGAACAGCAAAGCTGGTCATGTTTCACCTCTCGGCTGCGCGGATGATGGGCCGCGCTCCCTGTCGGTGAGACGCCCGTTCGCGGTCCGGCCGAACGTCGGCCGGGTAGCACCCGCGCTGGGCGCCGGCGACACGTAACTGTATCGCTAAGTCTAAGATAGCACGGAATGCGAAAAAGTCAAGTCGGATTCGGCCCGAGAATGTGTATTGTCGAGCTGGCAACGTGTTTCAGAGTGAAACGGGCGGGAAGGGATGAGGGATGAACGATGAGGGATGAAAGATGAGGGCGCGGGCGCGCGACGCAGGCCGAGGCGGGCCGCAAGCACAGCGCAGCCGCGGCCGAGCCGCAGGCCAAGCGGGGCGGAAGCACGGCGGAAGCGGGGCGGAGCCAGGCGCCGCAACGCCTCGCGGCGTGAACGCCGCGGCCTGCGTGTCACGCAAAGACGCTCAGCCGCTAACCTAAGTCGTTACCAGGGCAGGACTTGCCGGAACCATGCCCGCAGTCGTCCCCAACGGGCAGATTGTTGCTTTTTCTCCCCGTTCTCTGCGTCTTTGCGACTTTGCGTGCCATTCTGGCAATCTGGAGGGTCTGCCCGCCCGCCATTCTGGCAATCTGGAGGGTCTGCCCGCCCCCCCCCCCGTGTCCTGGGCCCCCCCCCGCGGCTACGAGTCTAACAGAGGCCGGACCGGCACGTGGCCCTCGAACTTTTGGCCGGCAGGGAGATCACGAAAACACGAAAGAACGAAAAGACGAAAGGGAGCCGGAGGTTGAAAAGCAGGTCCCCTTTTCGAGGTTTCGCGCTTTCGTGCTTTCGTGGTATAATCCGGCCGTCCGGGCGGAGGCCGGCCCGCCCCCGGAAACGCGGAGACTTGGCATGAGCACGCTGTTCGCCGATCGGGCCGGATTGCCGCTGGATATGGTCGCGGAGACCGAACCGCAGACGGGGATGATCGGGGTGATGCGGCCGCCGTCACTGGTGATCCAAGCCGTCGATCGCTGGTTAGGTTCCGGGGTCCAGGTAGTCACGGAGTTATGGAGCACGGAACGGTGGGGCGGGCGGCTGCTGCTGGCCCTGCCCAGCGCGGAAACCGGGCCGTGGGTGAGCAAGCTGCTGGGCGACTACGCGGCCGGCGGCCTGCAAGCCGTGGTCCTGGCCCGCGCCGCGACGGACGCGGCCTGGTTCGGCAAGCTGGCCGCGTTCCCGCACTGCTTCCTGCGCGGGCGACTGAGCTTTCCCGGCTACCGGGGCCAGGCGCCGCACGCCAGCGTGCTGTTCTACCTGGGGCCGGATGCCGCCGGCTTCGCGGCGACCTTTGCGCGCTGGGGCGTCATGGAGCGGGCAGACCCTCCAGATTGCCAGAATGGCACGCAAAGTCGCAAAGACGCAGAGAACGGGGAGAAAAAGCAACAATCTGCCCGTTGGGGACGACTGCGGGCATGGTTCCGGCAAGTCCTGCCCTGGTAACGACTTAGGTTAGCGGCTGAGCGTCTTTGCGTGACACGCAGGCCGGGGTGTCCGAAAAAATCTTCGATGGGGGGTTGCAACGCCGCTGGGGAAGTGCTAATCGTGAAAACGACACAGGGTGCCTCGGGATAGCCAGGGCACAAGGTCTAGCGAGGTCAGGAACATGGTTGCACACCGGTTGTGGTCTCGATGCATCGGGGCGGCCCTTCTCGTCGGCCTAGCGCTCGGCGCGGGGGGCTGCTTTTACGCCAACCCGCGTACGACGTTCGGTTTCAACCCGTGGTCGGGGAAATGGGAGTTCTACGACTCGAAGGATAACGACATTGAGGTAACGGACCTGCACGTCGATCCCGAGTCGAAGATGGTCAGCATCGGCAAGCTGACGGTGCGAAACAACGCCAGCGACGTGCGGTTGGCCAATGTCGAACAACAGAAGGCGCAGACGGAGCAAATCAAGGCGCTGACCGAAATGGTCAACCTGGCGACTCGCGTGTGGTCGCAGGTCGTCGGCAACGCCATCCCGTATGCGTTGCCCGGTGTCCACGGCAATGTCAATACGCCGTGGGGCGGCGGGAACTTCGATACCACGCCCGTTGTGCCCGGCCCGGGCGGCAGCCCCGCGCCCGTGACGCAGCCGAGCGAACCGGGGCCGTAAGGCGGTGCGGGATGCCACGCCAGTACACAGCTATCCGCGACGTGCTGTTGGCGATCGGGTACGACCGCAAGGCGGCCCAGGCCAAGGCCGCGGCGATCTACAACGCCCAGCATCCCGACCAGCCGGTAAGCCGACACAGCGACCGAAACCAGCCGGCAGCGCGGCCGGCGAAGAAAGCCAGACACTGACCCTGGGTGAAATAGGCGCCACGTGGACCCGCGAGCAACGCGAATCAGGCGACCGGAATCCAAAACGACGGGTGCGCCCCGGCCGGACGGCTATCGGCCCCCGGCCGGGCGCCCCGAGTGTGGCAGCGCGCGACGAAATTCCTTCGTCAAGGGGCGGCTCCGGTCTAACCTCGCGGGGGCCGCCCTGCTTTTCTGCGCCGGGTGCGCCGCGGTCGGCGGGCCGACGGCCCGCGTCGTGCCGACCAGCAGCCCCGCCGCGGGCAGCCAACAAGCGACCGGGGTGACGAACCTCTTGACCCAGGCGGCCCTCGAAACGGCCGTCGAGACGGCGATCGACGCGGCGCTGATTCGGACCGAGACCAAGCTGGATACGGCGCTGAGCGCCGCGGTCAGCACGGCGTTCGAATCGCACAAGACCACGACCGCAGGGCGCGATGTGCAGCAAGATAGCTGGACGAGCCGGCTGCTGGCCTTGGGGTATCCGGCGGTCGCGGTGGGGACCTGCGTGGCGGCTTGGCTGCACGGGCGGCGGCGGGGACGAAGCCAAAGCGGGGATGGCACGCAAAGACGCCAAGCCGCAAAGGGAGGGAAGCACCATGCCGCCAACGCCGACAGATGACCGCACCCCATTGCCCGCGATCTTTCTGGTCGTGACCAGCGGCGAACGGGCCACGGTCGAGGCGCTGCCGCACCGGGTCAAGCGCCAGCTCTTGAACCGCTTGCGGCAGACGCTCTTGAAGGAGCTGCGCCGTGTTGCCCACTACAGTGCTGCACGTGGTCTGTCAGGAGTGCGGCGCGGTCAGCAAGCACGAAGTGCTGCTCTGCCGCGAGGCGCAGACCTGGAAACAGAACCAGGTGGGGGCGCAGTGGTCGATAACGCACAGCGCGTGCTGCGCGCGGCCGGCGCGGATGACGCTGGTCGCGGTGCGCCGGCCGGCGGGGATGAACGCTCTGAACTGATGGAAGCTGGGGAAGAAGCGCTGATGGAGGCCGGATGATGAACCAAGTGCCGATCGTCTACTACCACAACGAAGACATGGACGGCTGCTTCGCGGCCTACGCGGCCTACCTGGCCTATGGGCCGGAGGGCGCGGAGTACATCGGGCTGCGCGCGGGCCAGGAAGTGCCGGTACAGGTGGACCGCGAGGTCGTTGTGTTGGACCTGGCTCTTTCCTTGGCGAACTTGGCGGCTTTGCGTGAGGCCAGCAAGTCGTTGCTGGTGATCGACCATCATGCGAGCAGCGCGGCGGCCTACGCGACCGCGCCCGATTGCGTGATCTTCGATCCGGCGCATGCCGCGTGCGTGCTGGCGTGGCAACGCTTCAAGCCGCGGGAGCCGGTCCCGGAGATCTACCAGTACATCGAGGACCGCGACCTGTGGCTCTGGAAGCTGCCGCTGTCGCGCGAGATCAACGCCGGCCTGAGCAGCCACCCCTTCACCTGGCAATGGGCGGAGTGCTGCCTGAACTTCAAGGGCAAGCTGGCCACCGACGGCGCGGCGATCCTGCGCTGGATCGACCGGCAGGTCGAAAAGCGGGTCGAGGAAGCAACGGCCATGGGGTTTGCGAATTTCGCGGGCCACAAGGCGCCGACGGTCAACTGCGACCCGGAAATCGCCAGCGAAGTCGGCCAAGCACTCCTGAAAGCCTTCCCGGACTATCCCTTCGCGGCCACATTCCACGTGCCCGGCGATCAAGCCCGAGTGTGGCAACTCCGCAGCCACAAACTGAGCGACGGCGGTGCAGGTTTCGACGTGGCGGAGTTGGCCCGCAGTCTCGGCGGGGGCGGGCATGCGACCGCCGCCGGCTGCACCGCGCCGGCCGAAGACCCGTACTTTCAGAATGCGATCGGACCCGCCCGACCCGACGGGTCCGCAGAGCCGGCCGAACCGATACCCAACGCGTCCGCTCCCACCCAAAATCAGGCGGACGCTCACGCCGCCCCGGTTCCGCCGGCCGAAAATCCCGCTAGCGCCGGCCGGCTCCCCAAAGGTGGCCGGCGCTAGCTTCTGGTCGAGTGCTGAGTGCTGAACAATGACGACCGCGGTGACAGACAGTAGGCTCGCTTGCCAGGAAACACCGGACACGGGCGGGATGTTCCCGCCCGGTCCGGCGAATTCCACCGCGCTGCTGCCCGTGCAGCGGGCCGAACAGCGCGCCCGGGCGCACGGCTACCACGGCGTCTGGCCGCCGCCGCCCCGGCCGCGGATCGACACGCCGGAAGAACTGAAGGCCGTCCTGGACCGCCTGGAATGCGGCGAGCTGACCGCGAACCTGGTCGCGGCGGCCGGCGAGCACCTGATGGAGTTCTTCCGGGCACTGCCGCCCGAATTGTTCCTGCAACTGGCCCAGCGGTTGATTCAGATCGTGCTGTGGGAGGAAACCCCGCGCGAGCAACGCATCGGCGGCGAGCCGCCGGCGCCGCGCGTCCGCATTCGCGCCGTGCAAGCCTGCGTCAAGCCCATGCTCCACGTGTTGGAGATGATCCCCAAGCTCCAGCGGCTCCAGGGCGACCCGTCGCCCGTGCTGGCCCAGCTTATCCGGTCGGTCTATGCCTTTATGGCGCCGTTCGGCGGCGGACGGATGGGCCAGGTCGCGGCCAAGCTGCTGGACATGGCCACCCGCACGGTCAGCCCGGAGAACGCGGTGCGGGCGGCGTCCGCAGCGGCCGAATTGACCCTCGCGGCGATGAGCACGCTGGTCAATGCCAAGCTGGGATTGGAACGGGCGGTAGTAGCGCCCGACGCAGCGGCACTGGAGGCGGCCCGCGTCAGCTTCAAGGAAATCGACACGCAGGCCGCGGCGGAACTCGCGCGGCGCAGACCTCGAGGAGATGCGGATGTTGCCGTTGCTGGCTGAGGCGACAAACGGTCGCGGCGCGGCCGAAATCGCGGGCACGCTGGGCGCGATTCTAGCCGCACTGTTGGCGGGCTTCAAAGGGGCCAACTACGCCGCCAAGCGCCGCCAGCACCGCCCTCCGGCGAGCACGGCCAAGGCTGGGCACGAGCCGCCCTGCCCGCAGTTGGCCGCCCTGGAGCGCGAAGTCCAGCACATCTCTGACGTATACGGGACACTCGCAGGCTTCGAAGAGCGGGTCTGCATCAAGATCGCGGCGGTCCACAAGCGCGTGGACGACCTCTTCAGGGAGCTACCCCGCCGATGACCGCGGCCCTCGACACTCCGCTGGTTCCCGTGCTGCAGCACTTCTGGGAGTGGCTGGGCACGGGCCATTGCCAAATAAAAAGCCGCGGCGGAAGCGGCTTGATAAGCCTGATCCCCAACCAACTCCAGAAGGACATGTATTTCACCATGCTGGTGCAGGCCAAGGCGGGGCGGCCGATACGCTTGATAATCCTGAAGGGCCGCAAGCCGGGGTGCAGCACGTTCATTCAAGCCCTGGGTTATTTCCTAGTGCGGCACTACCCGCACATCTCCGCCCAGGTGCTGGCCCACACGGACAGGAGCACGCAGGACATCTTCGAGATCGCGGCCCGCATGTACGTGCACGACCCGGATAACGCACAGCGCCCGGCGTGGCCCACCGCGGGGACGATCAGCTTTATGCAGGAGCACGACAGCCAATTCAACATCCGTACGCTGGGCGGGCAGTTCGCCTCCAGCTCCGCCAACCATCAGTTTGTGCACGTCAGCGAGCTGGCCAAGGTGCAGGGCGGCAAAGACTTCGTTCAAGACCAGATGGCGAGCGTTTCGGGCTCCATCGCGGACACGCCCAACACGTTCCTGTTCATCGAATCCACCGCGTTGCACGCGGACGAATCGGGCGAGTTCCAGCGTCTTTGCGAAACCGTACAGCGCGGGGAAGGCCCGTTCCGGTTCGTGTTTTCCCCCTGGTTCAACGAACCCTCCAACACGGTCGCGGGCGCCGGGCCGTTGCCGACGTTCCCCGAAGGCGACGAGTGGAAGGCCGACCGCGAGGCCGAGGATGCCCTGCGCGAGCAGTTCCCACAACTTTCGGACGGGCAACTGTTCTGGCGGCGCAACAAGATCATGCAACTGGGCGGGCTGCACAAGTTCCGCCAGGACCATCCCGCGACGCCCGAGGAGGCGTTCGAGGCCGCGACGGGCCGGATCTTCCCCAAGCTGCGCAAAGCCACGCACGATTGGCGCGCGGCGCCCGAGGAATTGCTGGCCCAGGGCTACGGGTTCTACCGCGGCGTGGACTGGGGCGGACGCGACCCCTTTGCCTGCCTGTGGATCGCGCACAATCCGCGGGCGCGGAGCCGTTTCACGGTCGATGCCAAGGAATGTCCCGAGACCTGGCGCGAGTTGACGCACTGGAATTGGGGTCCGCACGGCAAGCCGGTGGACGCCGACAACCACACCATTGACGCCGGGCGCTACGCCGTGACCTATTACCACATGACCGGCCACGTACACGTGTTCCGCGAGGTCTACGACGCCGATTTCGTGGCGCGGGGCGATTCCGTCGCGGATAACGCCCATGCCGTCTTGACTGAGAATGGTAGTTGGCCGATCGGCGGCACGGTCGCGGATCGCGGGCGGCCGGACTGCATAAACACGTTCATCAATCAGGGAATCCCGACCGAAGGCTACAACATCCCGGGCGTGATTGGGCGGGGTGGCGAGGTGCAATTCGGCATAGACCGCTTGAGCGAACTGATCGTGGCGTCCTACCCGATCGAGTACGACCCCGAGCCCTTGCCGGTGGAGGAAGTCCACCGCCGGCGGCAGAGCCGCACGGGGCTGACGTTCGGATACTCCGGGCTGGAGGAGCTGTACGCCGAGCGCCAACGGACGGCGGAACGCGGCGGCGTGGCCGTTGCGGACCTGCCCTGCGGGCTGTGGTGACGTTTCAAGGTGAAACGATGAGACACGGGATCTATGTGGCGGCATCCTGGCGCACTCCACGGCAAATAGAGGTGGTCGCCGCACTGCGCGCCGCCGGGCTCGACGTACCGCCGGATTGGGAACTGATGTACAGCATGGCGACGCAACTCTGCGCCTCGTTGCAGGAATTGCGCGATGCTCTGGAGGCGTGGCGATGGCCTGGGTAATCATCCTATCGGCCGCGGCGTTGCTCAGTGCTCTCAGTGCCCCCGTGTTTATCTTCTGGACCCGCAGGTACGTGCGGCGGGCGATCGCCGCGGCGCGGCAGGATTTGATCGACCAGACCAACCGGGCGTTGAAGCGCGTCGTCGAACGGCAGGACAGCCGCTTCGCCCCGCTGGAGCAGCACCGTCAGGACGATGAGGCCCGCGAAACCGACCGCCGCCAGCGAGCGGATGCGGTCAAGGCCACGATCGCCAACATGCGCCGCCACGACCCGCGCGGCGCGTTCAACGTGCTACAGGACTAGGACATGCCCGGACACGGCGAAAACTCCGCGGCCCGCCGACCGTTCCACGAAGTGGACTGGTCGGACGACGGGCAGGTCGTGGATTTCGCCCGCCAGGCCTGGCGCGAACGCAGCCCGGAGCAAATCCGCGCCGAACTGCTCGGCGAGCAGGCCGCGGCCTGGTGCAACGGCGACCAGTACCTGTTTACCACCGGGGGACACGGCCAGGACGGCAGCGGCTACCGCGTCGAGCCCCTGCCCAATCCCCACGATCGGCTGCGCCTCGTTTTCAATATGTTCGGCCCGCACTTCGAGCAGTGGGTCGCCCGCATGAGCCTGGACGGGCTGGAGCCGGAGGCCGTGCCGACCACGGGCAGCCAGGAAGACCTCGACGCGACGCGACTCCAGACCGCGGTGCTCCGCTACTACCGCGATCGGCTGGACCTGGCCGGGCTGAAAGATGCCTTCATTCGCCAACTGGGCCTGGACGGCACGGGCTTCACCAAGGTGGTCTGGGACCCGCTGGTGGGAAGCGAGTTCCCGGTCAGCCGCGCCGAGCTGAAACGCTGGAACGTGAAGGACGACGTGCTCTCGTCATTGCTCGACGCACCGGGGGCGGACGACGCGCTGCTGCACACCGGCGAGCCCGCGATCGAAAACGTGGCCCTGGCCAACCTGACCTGGGGGCCGGTGGGCGTGCAGTTCAAGGACGCCGAATACACCGTCGAGGCCCGCGAGCGATCCATCAGCTACGTCTGCGCGCGGTGGGGCTTGAAGCCGCAGGACGTGCAGGCCAGCTACCCGGACGCCAGCGAACGCTGGTATCGGGGCGGGTTCGACGCGCGGGGCTCGGTGCTCTACCAGCGCTCCGGCGGCGACCTGGTCGTGACCTACGAAATCTGGGCGCCGCGCTCGGCGGCCCACCCCCGCGGCCTGCACGCGGTGATCGTCGGCGACCAGGTGGTCAACCGGCGGCGCAACAAGGACCTGGTCAACCCCTACGCCCACGGCCGGGTGCCGTACGTGAGCGCTAAGACGCTGGACCTGCCCCAGCAGACCTTGGGCAAGACGCCCACGTGGGACATGTTCATCCCGCAGGCGATGATCAACAAGCTCGCGTCGCAGATCATGGAGAATATCGAGCTGTTCGCCAATCCGCGGCTGTGGGTGCAGGATAACGAGGTGATCGACGAGTGGGAGCTGACCAGCCGGCCGGGGGGCATTCACCGCTACCGTCACCGCGCGCCGGAGATCATGCAGGGGGTGGAGCTGCCCAGCGCGATGTACGCGGTCTTCGATCGCTGGATTCGCGTCTTGCAGGAGACGATCGGCATTCACGATGTCAGCCTGGGCCGCGCACCGGCGCAGGGGCGGTCGGGCCGCTACGTGCTGGCCCTCCAGGATGCGGACAACACGCGCATGAGCGCGACGCTGCGGGCCGTGAACCGCTGGGCCGCGGACATGCTGCGGTTGCTCTTGTGCGTCGTGCGGCAGTACGTCAGCGAGGAGCGGCTGATCGCCGTCCGCGGGGCCGACAACGTCTGGGAGCGCCGGGCATTCCGCGGCGCGCAGCTCAGCGCGGGCAGCGACGCGAGCGGACCCGAGGCCTTCAACGTCGTCTTGCGCAGCAGCGGCCAGGCCCGCAGCCGGGCGGCGCAGATCGAGCTGGTCACAATGCTGATCCAATTCGGCTTGTACGACGTGAAGAAGCCCGAGGACGTACGCGAGGTGCGGACCATCCTGGAGATCGGCGACGTTACGACGCGGATGGACCCTGACCAGCAGCACCGCGACCTGCAGCGCCGGGTACACGAGGTCTTGCTGACCGGCCGGTACGTGCGGCCGGAGTACTTCCACAGCCACGAGGTACGCCTGGACGAATTGCGGCGCTTCATGAACACGCCCGACTTCACGGCGCAGTCGCCGGCGGTGCGGGCGCTGTTCGCGCGTTACGAACGCGACACGATCGCCTTGCAGGCGACGCGCAAGCTGGAGACCGAGCAGATCGTGCAGCAGAGCGTCGCGGAGTTCCAGCGCAGGCACGGCATGCAGCAGGCATTGAACCAGTTCGGACAAATCGAGGCGGCGGCCCCGCCGGCGGAACAGCCGGCGGTGGCGCGGACGTTGGCCGGACCGCGCGCGGCGCCGTTGCTCAATTTCCTGGCCCAGGCCGCTTGACGGAGACAAGCACATGGAAACGAAACGAAATTTCTTTTTGCACGATGCGGGCGCCCCGGCGGCCGGAGCGGGCGCGGCAACCGGCCCGCTGACGCCGGTAGGCGACGCGGCCGGCGGCGCAGGGAGTGCGGCCGGCGGCGGTAGGGCGGCTGGGACGCTACCCGCGGCGTCCGCCGCGGCGGGCCAGACGAAAGAGGCCGCGCCGGCCGCGGCACCGGACAAGACGAAGGAAGCGGCACCGGCCGCGGGTAGACCGCGAGGCACGGACTACGACCGCTACCAACTCAGCGACGCGGAGCGCGCCGAAGCGGACCGGCTGTTGGACGGCTTCGATCGGCTGGACCACACGCAGCGCGCGGCCCTGATCCGCAGCGGCGTGGAAGCGGAGCGCGCCAGGCAAGGCGCCCAGCCGGCCGGCAAGACCCCGCCGGCGGAACCGGCGGGCGAGATCGAGGACCCGCGCGACAAGGAAATCCGCCTGCTGAAGGAAAAGGACGCCGAGCGGACGCGGCGCGAGGGCGAGACGGCCGCGATGGCCCGCGCCCGCGAGCAACGCGAGCAGTGGCAGACGGAAGTCGTCGCGGAGCTAAAAGACAACGCCGCGTTGGCCGAGTTCGTCGAGGACCCGGTTGACGCCCGGGCGCTGGCCGCGGAGGCGATGGGCTATGTCGCCGACAACCTGGGCGAGCACGGCAACAGCCGGGCCAAGGCGCTGAAGGCCTGGACGAATCAGGTGGTCAAGCGACTGGCCAAGGCCCGCGGCATGGGCGTGACCGACTTCCTGGAAAGCAAGGTCAAGGCCCGCGCCGCACAGACCGAGACCGGCGGCGGACGGCCGCCGGCCCAGACGACGACGCCGCCCACGCCGGCCGACCTGGTCAGCGGGAAGATTCTGGAGGCCGTCGCCCGCACCGCGGGCGTCGACCTGAACGCAGGCTAACAGGAGTTAAACCCGGACCGTAAGGCAGACAAAGCAGGCAAACGCGAGCGCTGGTAGCCGGCCGGCATAGCCAGCACGTGCGGGTTGTCGTGAACCACCGCCTGTCACGGGGCGGCGGAGCACCAATGTGGTGCGCCGCCGCCCCTTTTGTCTGGCCTCCGTCCGCAACGAACAGGAGACCGATCCATGCCCGCCACTGCCGCCACGAAAACGAGTTACGCCGCGATCCTGAAGGAGCAGTACCACCCCGCCATGCAGAGCGCCGTCTTCACCGGGACCGTGCTGCTGGACAGCATCGTCAAACGCGGGCCCGGCCCCAGCCGGGCCGGACGCGCGGGCAACCTGCGGGTGCAGACCATCCGCACCGGCAGCCGCGCCTTCGGCAAGCAGCTCACCTGGGACCTGCACGTCGAGCCCAACTGGGGCGTCGGCGCGCGGGCCGCACACCACGGGCCGACCACCGGGTACGTGCCCACGGCCGGCAGCCAGGGCTACGTCGAGGGCAAGCTGCTGGTGGCGCACTACTACGGCCACAGCGAGCTGGACGGCTCGCTGATCGACGCCACGCAGAACGTGACCGCGGCCGGGCTGCGCGCGCTCGATAGCGAAATGAAGAACCTGCCGCCCCAAATCCGCCGGCAGATCAACCTGGACCTGTACGGCGACGGCACGGGCCGGCTGGCCAACGTGACCGAGACGTCGGTCGACGCGACCTTCACCGTGGATACCGTGCAGTACTTGGAGGTCAACCAGCCGATCGTGATCGCCGCCGCGGACGGCACGGGCGCGGTGGCGCGGACCATCACCGCGATCGCCGCGGCGACCCTGACCCTGACGGTGGACAGCGCGGTCAGCGTGGACAACACCCTGGATATCTTCCGGGCCGGCATCCACAACACGTCGTATTCCAGCGAGCACGGCAACGCGGTCTCGGGGCTGGGGCTGATCGCGTCGGAGACCAGCACCTACGCGGGGCTCAATCGCACCTTGGCCGAGAACGCCAAGGCGCGGTCGCTGCTGGATCTGGCGCTGGCCAAGTCCACGTTCACGATCGACCCGATGGAGAACATGGTTTTCGACCTGCGCAACCGCAACGCGGTGCCGAACCTGATCGTGTGCGATAAGAACTTCTACATCCAATTCGGCAGGCTGTACTTCGGCTACCAGCAGTGGCAGACGCAGGAAAAGGTGCTGCGCGGCGGGTACCCGGCGTTGTACTTCCACGAGACGCCGCTGGTTCGCGACCGCGACTGCCCGGCCTGGACGGCCTACTTCCTGGACACCGAGCAGCTCGAGCTGGGCGTCGAGAAGGAATTGGTGCTGATGAACCAGGACGGCGCGGACCTGGCCCGTTGCCGCGGCCCCAACGGCGAGCTGCGCGACGCCTACGACCTGGCGCACGTGACGCGGCTGAACCTGATGGCGCTGAACCCCGGCGGCATCGGCAAAATGACGGTCAACAGCGGGGCGTAGCCCGCGGCGAACCTCCGTCCGCGACCGGCCAGCACGGGCCGGAGAAACTAAGGCCCGTGCGGCTTGAATGAAGAACAGGGAGCGGCGAGAAGCGAGGAGCTGGATCATGGAGATAAAGACCGTCCCTTTGGCCGTCGTCGGCCCACCGGCGCGCGCCGACAGCGGCGGAACCACCGTGCCCGCCAGAACTGCGATCACGCTCGTTTTCACGGTGCCGCGGCGGCGTATACGCGTGCTGGTCAACGACGGCCTGGAATTGCAGGCCGCGTACAACCGCAGCGGGATCGCTGATCAGGACTACGACTGGCGCGTGACGGGCGACAACCCGCTCGACGATTGCGCCATCGCGGTCGCCAGCCTCTGGCTGCACAATCCGGGCGCGGCGGACATCGTGCTGAACGGGGCCGGCAAGAATGGATCAGCCTACGGTTGGGCCTAACGGCCCGGAGGCCAACGGGCCATGAGCATCTACTACGCCAGCCCCACGGGTAGCGACGGCAACGACGGCTCGGCGCCGGACGCAGCCCACGCCTTTCGTACCTGCGCCAAGTTCCTGACCGTGGCCGCGACGGGGGACACGCTGCGTCTGGTGGCGGGCAGCTACGCGGAACGGCTGGCCTTCGGAGCCGGAGAGAGCGGCAAAAGCTTGTGCTTCGAACGTTACGGCGCCGGAATCGTAACGATCGACCCGATCGTTACGACGCAGAATGCGGTCGGCTTCGCCAGTCTGGCCAACGGCAGCGCGTTTCAATTCCGGGATCTCCAATTCCTGCCGACGTCCGTTGCCGGCCACATGGGTTACAACTTCTATCTCGCCACAACGGCCCAGTGCCGGCTGACTTTCGTGCGTTGCCGACTGGTACGGCCGGCGGGAGAGCTGGAGCGGGCTTCGGTCCTCGGGGCCACCCAGACGACCAGCGCGAAACGGCGCCGCCTCTTCTGCTACGACTGCGACTTCGTGCAGGCCAGCACCGTGGCCCACGAGGACGGCACCATCCTGCAACTGTACGATCTCGACGAGGTCGTCATCCGGGGCGGATCGATCGTCAACGCCAACCAGCACGCGATCGGGGTGGACATCTTCCTGGCGCCGCAACACCAGAATTGCGAGCGAGTCGAGATCAGCGGCCTGAATTGGATCACGGCCGCCAAGGATCACCAGATCACCCTCTACGGGTTTGCGACCAACTGGGTACCGGACTACCGTTTCGGCGAGATCGCCATCCACGACAACGTGATCGACGGACGGGGCCCCTTGCTGGTGGCCAATGCCGCCATCGGCAGCAGCGTCGGCGGCGATCGCATCCGCGTCTGCCGGAACCAGTACGTCGGGCCGACCAAGAACTTCGTGTACTGCGAGTCCCCGTTTTTCAAACACGTCTCGGTCCGCGACAACAGCTTTCAAACGACAGGTGCGCTGGGCGTTGACAGTCTAATCACGGTCGGTACCCGCCAGAAAGCCGACGAACTGTGCACGGTGGACATCCGGGGCAATGATCTGAGCTGCACGCCGGGCACGCTCGGCGGCATCTCGCTGGGCCGCATAGTGAAGGGTGGCGCGGTAGCCCACAACCGGATTCGCATCGCGGGCAATGTGGCCATCGTGCTCGCCGGCGCCGAAGGTGTCGCGGTACACGACAACGACGTGGAGGGCTTGGGCGGCATCAGGTTGGGCCCGGGGACGCGGTACCCCGAGATCAGACAGAACACGATCGTGAGCCGCAGACGGGTAGGGACGGGCTCGGGCGGGGCTGTGATCCAAATCGACCGTTACGACGGAACCCTGCGAACTGGAACACTGACCACGCGGACTTCGGACACGGGCGGGATTATCACCGCGGACAGTGCCTGCCTGGTGGACTTCAATGTACTGCCGGGCGACCGGTCGCACATCTATTTCCAGGATGAGGAGGAGAACGACTATTGGCGCTACGAGGTGCTCGTGACCGCGATCAGCACGACGACCATCACATTCGAAGGCGGCGCCGGGGACGTGCTGCCGCTGGCCGGGGCTTATGCGGAATGGCATCTGGTCTCTTCGATCGTGCAGCCGGTAATCAACCGCAACATCCTGGTCGCAGTGGGCGCCGGCGCCTACGGGTTCTACGATGGCTCGGAAACCTTGGGCCGCGCTGACTGGGTACACGGCGGTCTGGCGCTGAGCGAGAACGTGTACTACCCGATCGACGGCGCCAAACTCGCCCGACTGCGCGGCGTGGACTATGCCGCGGGCAGCTTGACGGGCTTCCGCGCCGCGTTGGACGCGTTGGCGGACGATCCGGACGGGACTTTGCCGGTCAGCCCCAACGATGCCGGTAGCACCGAGGCCGATCCGGGCCTGATCGATCTGGCGGGAGCGGATTTCCACTTACGCACGGGCGCCCTGGCGGGCGCCGCCACGCCGGTGCAGCCTTTTGACCGGGTGCTCGGGGCCTATCCGCGGAAACGCGGGGTGCGGCGAGTGAGGATCGAATTATGACGCTCAGCGAACTGCGGACCATGGTCCGCGACCTGATCTTCGATAAGGCGCCGACGGCCGATCCGTTCGACGTGGCCGGGCTCAATCGGTTCGTCAACGCCGCGCTGCACGAAGTCTGGACGATCGCGCGGGCGCTACAGCGGTCGCTCTTCATCACCAACCAGAGCGTAACGGTGCTGGGGGCGAACGCGTTGACCGCGACCGTGACACTGACCGCGCCCTACACACGGGTCAAACGCATCATCCTGGTGTGGAAGACGGACGCGGTCGCCGGGCCGCTGGCGGTGAAGCGCTTCGCCACGGGCGGACTCGAAATCACCGGGATGGCGCAGAGCCGGCCGGCGGTGACGCTGACCAACGAAAGCATCGTGATCCTGGACCCGCCCACCAGCCTGGCGATGCACGTCTGGTACGTCGCGGGCCTGCCCGACATGACGGACGACGCCAACACGCCGGGCCAGACCGGGAATCCCAACACCGGCACGGCCAACTTCCTGCCCCTTGAATACCACGGCCTGGTCGCGTTGAAAGCGGCCGTGATGGCGCTCAAGGCCGAGCGCGGCGAGTGGAGCGGGCTGCAGGCCGACTTCGACGAGCAACGGATGGCGCTGGAACGAGCGCTGGTCGGGCAGGACGACACGGCGGAGGACGGCTAGTGGCCTACACCGAAGCCGACACGACTGCGACGTTGATCCAACGCATCGCCGAGCGGCTGAAGTTGGAGGGCGTCGATACCGGCGGACGCGACCCGGTCGCGATCGCCCGGGCACTGAATGAGGCGGCCCGCCACGTCACCGGCGAGCTGGCGCGCTACGAGGTCGGCGAGCTGCGCTACAGCGTGACGCGGACGGTCGCCAGGGGCGATGCGGCCGTGCTGCTGCCGGATGGGACCGTTACCACGCCGGCCGCCCCGCGAGCGCTGAAGCTGCTGGAGGCGGTCTATCAGGCGACCGCGGGGGTGCAACCCACGCCGCTGCGGGTCTGCGATCCACGCGAAGCGAACGACGAACCGGAACTGGCCGCACCGGGCAGCTTCGCCCTGGCTCGGGAGCACCTCAGCCTGCGTTGGCTGAGCACTACAGGAGCGCCCGCGGCCGGGACGGTGACCCTGCGTTACCTGGCCGCCCTGGCGGCGGTCGATTCGGCGACGCCGACCGTGAAGCCGTTTGAACTACTGGCCCCGGAGTGGACCGACGTGATCCTGGACCTGGCCACGGCGCGGCTGACGCCCAGCAAGGCCGGGACCGCGGGGCGCTACGAGGCCCGCGGCAGCGCGGCGCTCGAAGAACAACTGAGCCTACAGCGGCGCTTCGTCCATACGGGCGCGGCGAGAATTCGGAGAGTGTGACATGGCAGTGACCTATGCCCAACTCGCGGCGGTCGTGACCACCAAGGCCACCTGGGAGGCGGCGGAGACGGCCCGCACCGTGGCCGCCAACGCGTATCAGGCCGCGTGCGCCACGGTGGTCGCGGCCGGCGGCGGCACTTTGACCGCTTCGGTCGGCGGCCAGGAAACCGTGCTGCAAACCGACAACGGCCAGGTGGTCGTGGGCAACGGCACGCGACTGACCGCGTGACCGCCGCCGCGGCGGAGTGCTGAGTGCTGAATGTTGAGTGCTGAGTGGTGAACCATGCCGCGTAGCGCACAGAGCGTGATTCCACTGCGAGGCCCGTACAAGGGGCTGGACCTGCGCGCTGCGCAGCGTACGCCCCTAGATGCCTGCAAGAGCTGCCTGAATGTCGAGACCAGCCAGGGCGACATCCGCCGCCGGCCCGCGTTGCGCGCCTTCCAGGCCCCGACGTCGCCGCGGGTCGTGCTGCGCACCTTGCGGATGAAGCCGTTTTTCTACGCGGCCACGGGGCACGATACGGCGGAATGCGCCTACCTGGCGACCGTGAGTTGGATGGACGATCCGGCCCAGCCGCTGATCTACATCTGGAAGTTGACCGACGGCGGCACGGGCTGGGAGTTCGGCCCGCTGTACACCAACGAGAACGTGGCCGCCGGGGTGGAAGCCTACCACTTCGCCATCGTGCCGTTGGGCGCGTTCGTGTACCTGCGCGACACCGGCGCCTACACGCACGCCATGCTCTACAAAACCACGGGCAGCTCAAGCTGGCTGCTGCACCCGTTTTTTCTGACCGCCCCGGCCACGACCACGACGCAGGGTGTGGCGGGCCAGGGCACGCTGGTGGCCGGGACGTACTACTACCGCGCCCATTACCGCAACAGCGTCAGCGGCGTGGACTCGCCCGCGGGCCCGTGGAACTTGAGCCAGGTGGCCGATAACAGCAAGATCACCGTGACCGTCGCGGCCGCCACGGACGCGGGCGTGGACCGCGTGCTGATCTACCGCAAACAGGACACGGTCGATACCGAGTTCTACCTGGTCGCCAACCAGGCCTATGCCGGCGGAGCGCTGGTCTGGGATGACACGGGGATTCTCCCGGACAAGATCAAGGCCAACACGCTGGACGTGCTGGCCAGCTTGAAACCCGACGGTGCGCTGCCGGGCGGTTCGGATGCGAGCTGGTGGCGCGGGCGGCTGTGGCTGGACGTAGCGCCCAACACGCTCTACTACTCGGACTACGCCAAGCCGGGGGCCTTTCGCGTCGAGCAAGCCCTAGCCATCGGCGCGGCGGACGATCGCATCATCCGCCACCTCGCCATCGCGGGGACGCTTTTCATCCTGAAACGGCGGTCGGTGTGGGCCGTCACCGGCAGCGGACCGGAGAGCTTCCAGGTCACGCCGCTCTTGACCGGGGAGGGCCACCCGGTGGGCCTGGCCAGCAAACACGCCGTGCTGGAGGCCGCCGGGCGGCTGTGGTTCGCGGGCTGGGACGGACTGTACGCCAGCGACGGGCAGTCGATCGAACGGGTCTCGGACGCCGTCACGCCGCTGTGGGCGGCGTACAAGCAACTGCACTGGCGCACGCTGGGCTATGACCCGCAACGCGACCTGGTGATCGTCAGCGGCTACACCGACGACGCCTTCACGACGCTGCAAACGCTGGTCTATCACGTGCCCAGCGGGCAATGGTACGTCTGGGCGCTAGATAGCCCGTGCGTCTGCGCCGCGGCGCTCAGCCAGGCTACGGCCCCGCAGTGCATCGCGGTGGTACGCGCCGCGACCGGGGCCATGACGGCCGGGGGGCTGGCCGTGCTGCGCGGCGACGCCGAAAGCGAGCAACGCGACTATGCCGCGGCGGCCGTGGCCTGGCACTACCAGTTCGGCGACACGGACGGCGGGACGCCCTACCCGAAGCGCTTCACCCACGCCAGCGTGAGCTTCGAACGCGACGCGGCGGCGACCACCGACCCGATCGAGCTGCAAGCCACGATCGACCAGGGCGGCACGCCGACCACGCGCAACGTGCTCAGCAACCAGGTGCCCGCGATCGGCAAATGCGCCCTGGGCCGCGTGGGACACACCTTGGGGCTGAGGCTCTCCGGCACACACAAGCATCGGCCGCGAATCACGGCCGTGGACCTGGAAGCGGAGGCGATCGGCCAACGATGATCATGCGGCTGCCCATCGCCGATGCCCTGGCCCGCGGACGCGAAGCGTCGCAGTGGACGTTCGTCACCAACATGCAGATCCGGGCCGACGCGGCCAGCCGCAGCCGGCTGGACGCGGAAATGGCGGGCTACGCGGAGCTGGACAAGGCCCAGGACATACGCATGGAGGACTTGCAAAAGGCGCTGGCGACAGTGCAGTCACTTTTGCAACTCCAGACCGAGGCCACGGACAAGCTGCGCGACATGACACAGAGCGAAAGCGACGAGACCCAGAAGTGGCAGACCAAGGTCGATACGTTCAATCAGAAACAGACGGCGGCGCTGCTGACCGTGCAACAGGGGCTGGCCGCGGACATCGGGAAGCTGCTGGGGCGGCTCAACGGCTGGCTGGAACGCGCCCGCGGCAGCGCGGGCGGGATGATCGGCGCCGGCCAGAAGGCCCGCGAGGAACTGCCCAAAGGCTACCCCTGGGCGACGGGCGACATCCGTTGGAGCTGCAACAACGCTGTGGACGGGTGGCTGTGCTGCAACGGCCGCGTGCTGCCGGCCAGCGTGTACCCCGAGCTGGCCTACGTGCTGGGCGACGCCTTCGGCACGGCGGCGACGGGCTACTTCCAACTGCCGACCAAGGCGCAATTGGCGCCGACCGCGTTCGTCCTGGCCAGCGACCTGGTGCAGGCTTGGATTCGGACGTAGGAGACGAGCCATGGGAATCGGAATGCTGCTGCCTGCCTTGCTCTCCGCGATCTTCGGCGGACTGAGCCTGTGGAAACAGGGCCAATCGACGCAGACCGTGACCAAGGCGGCGAAGCCCGGTGCGCAGCCGGGAACACGCGCGCCCGGCGACCCGCTCTTTGCCGAAGATCAAACCGCCATCCGGGCCATAGACGAGAACACCTACGCCTGGCCGCTCCGTGATGTGTTTAACAGTGCTGCCGAGCTTACGCCGCAAGCGACGACCATCGCGGCCCAAATGAGTGAGAATCAACGCGCGGGCGACGTGCAACGCGGCTACGCGGACCGGATCGTGGGGATCGCCGACAAGAGCCGGCTGGGCACCCTGGCACCCGAGGTCAGCGCGTTTCGCACTGATGCACTCGAACGGCTGGACGCCCAGAAGGCCAACGCGACCGCGGCGCGCGGCCGGGCGGGCCGAACCGAGACCACCCGCGACGAACTGCTGGGCCGCATCCAGGGGACGGAAAAGGAAACCGGCGACTACTTCCGCGCGGTGCGCGACAACCCGACGATCTTCAGCAGCAACGAGATCGAGGCGATGGCCAGCAAGTACGCCGAGGGCCAACAGGGCCAGGCCGGCGTGCAGCAATCCGTCCTGGAAGACAAGGCGGCCCGGCTGGGACTCTCGGGCAGCGCGCTGGCGGCGCTGCAATTGCAGGGCGAGGCCGGGCAAGCCCGCGACGTCGACCAATACCGGCGGGACCTGGTGATCGCCAACGCCCGCGAGCGGGCCAGCCGCGCGGATACCGCGGCCGGCACGCTGGCGACGCTGACCAACGCGCTGTACGGCACGGAAGCCGGGCTCGACACCGGGTACACGGGCCTGGCGGAGCAGCAGTACGGCCGGGGCGACGCGATCGACCAGTGGATCAGCCAGACGCGGGTCGATACCGCCAACAAGCTCTTCGGCACCGAGGCGGGGATCGTGAGCGGGTACGACGACGCCCGCACGCGGGGACTGGCGATGCGCGGCGAATTGGAGCAGCCCGAGAATCTGGCGTTGATCGGCAGCATCCTCGACGAACTCAGTCGCTACAACACGCAAGCGGTCAGTGGGGCGCAGGCGCAGGAGGGCCAGACGGCCGCCGGTTTGATGGACACGTTCACTGGCCTGCTGGAGGCGGAGCAAACGAGACGCGCAGCCGCGGCGGCAAGACCCAGCGGTTTTCAAAGTTTCATGAGTGGCGGCGGAAGTGCGGCGGCACAGACGGCAGGCAATGCGGGGCTAATGGCCTTATTCGGAGCATAAACATGGCCTTCGTTAATCCCCTGATCGGCGTGCCGTTGCGGACGGGGATGCTCCAGGCACTCGCGGAACGGGCCGCGGCGGAGCGGGCCTCGGCGCTCGAGAATACCGCGCGGCTCTTCGCGGGGGCCGGCCAGACGCTCAGCCAGGGGGCGACCAGCCGGGCGCAACTGGCGACCGAGGCGGCGCTGAAGCGCGAGGAGATCATGGCCCGCCAGACGGGGCAGATCGGCCAGGGCATGACGGACATGCTGCGCACGATGTACGGGGAGAAACAGGCCGGCAGTCGCCTCGCACAGGAAATCGCGGCGCGGGCGGCGGAGGGCCAGGCCAGCCGGGAAACCGAAACGACGATCGCCCGCGAGACGGCCGACGCGCGACGGGCGGAAGCGGAGACCGAACGGACATTTCGCAGCGGCGAGGCGGAGACCGGGCGAACCTTCAGCGCCGGGGAGGCCGCGACGGAGCGCGACTGGCGCCACGGAGAATCCGAAGCCGACTGGCGGGCGCGACAGGGCATGGCGGAGGGCGGGCAGACGTTTTCGGCCGGGGAAGCCGAGAAGGAACGCATCTGGCGCCAGCAGGAGGCCGAGAAAGACCGGGCGGCCCGCAAACCGACCGTCGCGTCCGCGGCCGACCTGGCCTACGACCACCAAGCCACGGGAGTGGAGGCGCAGTTCCGGAAGGCCGGCACGGTGAAGGAGCAGGCGGAGATCCTCAAGGCGCACCTGAGAGAACTGCCCGGCATTCTGCGGAGCGTGAACGATCCGATGATCCGCCAGGGGATCGCGGCGCAGGCGCAGGGCATGATTCTGAGCCTGCCGCCGGACGTACGCGCCCAGCTTGGCGGCGGCCTGGAGTTCGACGCGGCCGGCAACGTGACCCGGGCCCGCGATTACACGGCGGAGGCCGTGCAGGCGGCGCGCGAGCGGCAACTGGCCGCGGACATGGCGGCCAGCTCGCAAGCCCGACGAGCCGCACGGCCCGCGCCGGTGTATATACCAGGGAACGTTGGCATGGGCCTGATGGGACTGCCGGGGCCGCGAGATACACCGAATCCGGCGATGATGACCAACTGGCTGGACAAACTCTTCGGCCGGGCGCCGGGCGGCGCGCCGACACCGACGAGCATGCCGGCTGTGCTGCCCTTCGGAACACTCGGTCCGACGAGCATGCCGGCGATAGTCCCGCAACGGCGCTACCTGGGTCGGGGACTGTACGGGCTGGAATAGGAGGCGGCCATGGGCTGGGCGACGGACATATTGCTGGACCGGCCGGCCACGCGCGCCACAGCCGCGGACATCGAGGACCCGACCGCCGGCGAGGCCAGTCTGCCCTGGGCCAGCCGGCTGGCGTCGGTACCGTTCGACATCTTTGGGGGACTCCTCGACGCGATCGACTACGGCGACGCGGCAACGCGGGCTCTTGCCGGCCGGATCTACGAACTCTTCGCCAGCCGGCCGCTGAGCAGCTTCGGCACGGGGCGGGAGACCATCTTCGGCCCGGCGCCGAGCGGACGCGAGCTGTTGGGCCAGGGGGCGGGCGAAAAGGGCAAGTTCGAGGCGGCGGACGTCCCAGGGACGGCCGTTGAGCTGGCCCTGAGTCCGATAAACTTCCTCAGCTTCGGCACCCTGACGGCGGCTGGGAAAGCGGCCAAGGCGGCCAAGGCCCTCAGCACGACGTTGCGGGTCGCGGAGGTCACACCCGGAAAGGAGGATATCGCCCGGGCCGCTTTGGCTGGATTGGAACGCCTAGGGCTGACCGGCGCGGCCGCCAGAGAGGCGGCAACGGCCTTTCCGCGGGGCCTGGCGGAGCAGGCAGCGAAAGGGTTGCGCCGGGGACTGGCCCTCGACATCCCCGGACTGCCCACCGTACCGCTCTCGCTCTTCGGCGGACGGGTGTCCGGCAAGGCCCTGGCGGGCTTGGACTTGGCTCGGGCCGGGCTGGGACGGGCCTTGGAGCCCTTAGCTGCCCGGTTGCGGCCCAGCGGACGGCTGGGACCGGCCACCTGGGAAGCTGCGGGGACTGATGTTGGTAAACTGGGCGAAGCAATCGGAGGGGACCCGACTGCGTTGGCGAACGAAGGGATCGACCTGGGACGCGGCACACTGGCGGAGGGCAACTGGACGGCTGGCCGGACCGGCGGCGGAATCGGCAAGGTGCTCGGTAACCTGGTGGAGCGGACGCCGGCGGTCGGGACCGAGACCCTCGACGCCATGCGAACGGCCAGCGAGCCGATGCGGGCCGCGATCCTCAGCCGGTTCGAGCCCAAGATCGCGGCGGCCGTCGCGGCCGGGGAGACCGGCAAGGCGGCGGGTCTGACGCGGCTGAAGGAACGGCAGCTTGCCCAACTCGCCGTCCTGGAAGCGGCGACGCCGGCGGAGGCCGCGGCGCGGGCGGTGATCTTGGGCGTCGAGAAGGGCGGGGCGGTCGAAAAGCTGGGCACCGAAATCTCGCGCCTGACCGACCTGGCCCAGACACGCGCGGCCAAGCGAATCGCCAAGGCGCAGGTCGCGGAGGCCAGGTTGCGGCAAGGGTTCAGCGGACTGGCGCCGCTGACCGGCGCGGAAGCCGGCTTGCCACTGCCGGGTTCTGCAACCATCTCCGCCAACCTGGAAAATCAGGTCGCGGACCTGTGGCGCAAAGTGGACGGACAGGGGACCGCGGATGCGAAGAAAGTTGCGGCCCGGGTGCTCTCGTTATCGACGCAGAAGGGCGGGTACGAAGCGATCCGGGACGCACTGCCGCCGGCACTGCGTCAGGTGAGCGACCAGATCGCGGCGGCGATGGGCACGTCCTACGCCGGCGAGCAGGCCGCGGGCGTGCGCTACAAGGCGCTTCAGGATGCGTTGCTGGGCTACATGAAGCGGGCCATGCCGCAAGAGCGATTCGAGAAGTGGGCGGCCCAACTGCCCGAGGGCGACGTGTTCGCCCAGATCTACAAGGATTTCAAAACGAGCGGCGGGTTTACGATCGAACGCAGCCCGAAGCTGGCGGGGCTGTCCATACCCACGATCAACGATCTGGCCAAGGCCCACGGCTTCGAGGGCCAACTATTCAGCGAGAATCCGGCCGAGGCTGTCGCCCGCCGGCTGCTGGAAGGTTCCAAGGCGACCGCAGGTGCCAGCGTGGCCAACGGCGCCCTGCAAATCTTCGCGGTCCCGGCCGAGGTGGCCGGCCCGGGCGCCCGGCCGATCGCCGAAGTGATCCGCGACTTGAAGCTGGGCCGCGTGGGCGCGACGGTGACGCCCTTCGCAGACGTGGAGCAGATCGCCGCGGCGCTGAAAGACACGGCGCTGGAGGGCATGTACATCCCCAAACCGATTGCGGAGGCGTTGACCCGGTTCCATCGGGTAATCAACGACCCGGAAGCGATGTCGGGCATCGTGCGGTGGATCGAGAAGGCCAACGGCATCTACCGGCTGCTGGCGACGCAGTTCTCGCCGGGCTTTCACGTCCGCAACTACACGTCCGACCTGTACATGGGGTCCCTAGTGGGCTTCCACGATCCGCGATACCTCTATCGGGCGGGCGTGCTCCAAATGCGGATCAGGAACCGTTTCCTGGCCGAGACCGGCGAGGCTCTGAGCAGCGGGGCGAAGATCGCGACGGACGCGGAGTTGGCGACGATGCGCAACGCGGTGCGCGATGCCGCGATCGGGCAACACGTGGTCGGCGAGACGGCGAGATTGTGGAAGCGGGCGGCGGGCGAGCAGCCCGGGGCACTGAGCCGCGGATTCTCGCGAGTGACCGACGTGGCGACGCGGATCGGCACGGCCAGCCAGGACAATGTGCGGGTGGCGATGTACCTGTGGGGACTGGAACGCGGGATGACATCGGTCGAAGCGGGGCGCCTCGTGAAGAAAGCGCTCTTCGACTACGGCGACCTGTCCTGGGTCGAAAAGATGCCCGGCGGGCTGCGCAGCATGGCGTACTTCTACACCTACGTCCGCAAGGCGGTGCCCTACCTGATGGAGGAATTGGTCGGCCATCCGCGGCGGCTGCGGGCCTACGCGATGCTGACCGGGGACATCGGCTCGCGGAGGCAGGGACGCGAGGACATGCCGACGTGGCTGGCGGCGCGCGCGCCGTTCGGTCTGGGACGCGACGCGCAGGGGCAAGAGCGGTATCTGTCGCTGGGATTGCCGCCCGAAATCCTGGGACAGTTCAGCACGGAAGGCCAGGGGCCGGGCCGCGGGCTGAGCAAGGTGCTGGCGATGATGGCGCCTCTGCCGCTGAAGACGCCGATTCAGGTCGCCACGGGCACGGAGTGGCAGACCGGGCGGCAGCAGCCCCGAACGGACCCCCTGATCGCGGGTATCCTCAACTATGCGCCGGCCGAGGTCAAAAAGCAGCTCGGGTTCCTGGAGACGCTGGGGCCGCATCTGCCGTCCAGCCGACTGAGCGGCGAAATGGGCCGCTTGCTGGAAGCGGCCGGGCTCGGCGAGAAGGACCGGCTGGGACTGGACACGTTGGCGGCCCTGGCACTGGGAGCGACGGTCACACGGGTGAACCGCGAGAAGGCGGGGCTACGCGGCCGGCTGGACCGGGTCGACGTCGCCCTGAAAAACTTCGACCAGATGGACGCCGGCGACACCGACCGGGCCAAGGCGCTGCGGTCGCTACGGGGGCGGCTGAGACGCGACCTTTCGGTCTTGAATCGCTAGCCCGGAAACGGTAGGATGGGGGCAACGGAGGATGACCATGCGTACCTATCTGACGGTCGGATTTGCGAGCGTGCTGCTGGCGATCGGGGGCTGTCCGATGAATCAGGCCCCGCGGCGGATCTCGACCGACACTGGGGCATGGCGGCTGACGGTAGCACCTCCGCCGGCGGGAACCCGGGGCAATCTGGAGGACGGAGCGTTTACGATCGACGTGGCCTCTGGGTCGGTGCTCGGATTCCTCGACATGGAAGGGCCACGTGCACCAAGTACCTCTGCCCTGGCCGACAGCGGCGACTACATGTTGGCGCAGTGGACGGTCGAGACGACCTGGATGGGCGGCGAACCGCACGCCTTGCAGTTCGTATTGGAAGGAACGCAGGCGGAAGATGGGTCCTACACGGGACACGGGAGGGTGCAGATCGATGACGACGAGACGTGGGGCCTGTGGTTCATCCTCCAACCGAAGTAGAGCGCCACAAAAAAATCCGCTATCGGACTTGTTTTCGCTGGGGGCGCGGTTAGACTACCCACATGAACGTGCTACCAAATCCCGAGCGAGTGGTTCAAACTAGACCGCAGTAGTTTCACCCGGGGTCTGGGCTGGCTTCACGGTAGCACGTTCTAGCCGGACAGACCCCCGGCTTTTGCGCTCACGGAGGAGGTTGTTATGGGCCGCGCCGACAAGTCCGCAGAAAAGGGAACGCAACATAATATCTGTTCTCGGCGGGGGCATTCCAGAAGTTCTAGAGAAGCGATAACGAGCCCCGCCCCGGAGCAGAGCCCCAGCGGGACTATCGGTCCGGCGACGGCGGAACTTGAACTGCCCAGCGGTCAGACGCGCGGCGACGAAGGGCCGGGGCGAGGCGAGTTCGCACCTCCAACCCCGGCCCCGTCCGCCGACACGCCGGCGGCGACCGACATCAAGCAAGTCTACGCGGCGCGAATGGCCGTCGCGTGCGGTGGCAACGGCAAGCCGGAATTGCACGTCGTAGACCCGAGAGAGATTGACCCGGGCCCGCACAACCATCGCGTGCAATTAGACGACGAGGCTTTCAAGCTTTTCTGTGAAAACCTTCGCGCTCAGGGAATACTAGAGCCATTAATCGTCCGCTCCCATCCCGAGAAACGGGGCCGGTATGAACTTCTAGCGGGCCAACGGCGCCTAAGGGCCGCACTACGCCTCGACTGGAAGGTGGTCCCTGTGATCATCAGGGAACTCAACGATGCCGACGCCCAACTCGTGACCATCACCGAGAACATGCAACGCCAGGACCTGACGCCGATCGAGGAGGGACGGAATATCGAGGCGCTGTTGAAGCTGGGCATGACGGTCACTGAGGCCGCGAAACAGATCGGCCGGTCGCCGGCGTTCATCAGCCGGCGGAGCCGGCTGCCGAAGGTGTCGGACCGTTGGCAAAAGGCGCTGGACGAGCCCTTTAACGACATCAGTGGCTGGCCGGCGGCGATGCTGGAACTGATCGCCGTGCTGCCAGCCGAGACGCAGGATGCCTTGCTCAAAGCTCAGACCAACCGGGGATTTAAGCACGCCGACGAGCTCCGCGATTACATTCAGCGGGAGCACGAGCGGCAGCTCGCCAAGGCGCCGTGGAAATTGGAGGCGGCCGGGATCGCCGGCGTGGGGCCGTGCAGCACGTGCCCCAAGCAAACCGGCAATCAGCCCGACCTCTACCCGAAGGCGGCGAAGAAAGGCGAGAAGTACGCCCGCTGCCTGGACGCGAACTGCTTCAACGTCAAGGCCAATGCGTGGCTGATCGAGCACGTCGCCGCGGTCCGCAAAGACGACCCGCAGACTAAGCTGGTCACGACCGACTGGACGCAGCACCGCGCGGAAATCAGCGAGAAGCTGGGGGCGCCGGTCCTGGAGTACTACGACTTCTCGCCGGCACAGAAGAACACGCCGGGTGCGGTCAAGGCGCTGGTGGTCAACGGGCCGGGGTTCGGCACGACTCGATATGTGACGCTGAGGGAGAGGCCTGAGCCGCAGTGGGCGCGGAAACCCAGCGCGGCCCAGGGGCGGAAGCAACAAGCGGCGGACGCGGCGGCCAAGCGCGCCGACGCGTGGTGCGACGCGCTCGACAACCAGATCAAAGTGTTGACCGGCAAGGAACGGGTCGCAATGTGGCGGCGGCTGGCGCCACTGACGAGATTGCGGTTGGCCGCCGGCGCCTTTGGTCAGCCGTTAGCGTTACAGCCCCAAGACTGGCGAATGCTGATCGGACGCAGCGAGCCCGACGCGGCCGACGTGCTGTGCTACGAGGTGCTCCAAAGCCTTTCGAACAAGCTCTCCGGCCACGGGACGCCGGAGCTTGTCCAGGCGATCGCCAAGATGCTGGGATTGACCGTGAAACCGCCCGAGCAACCGAAGGTCGCAGAGTCGGTCACACCCAAGGCGGCACCAGTAAAGGCCGCGCCGCCGCCGGCGGCGAAGGCCAAGCCCAGGAAACGCGGCGCGGCCGGGCGGCGGGCGAAGAAGGCGGCCCACAAGCCGCGGAAATTGAGCCGCGCGGGGCAGATCAAGATCCTGAAACGCTGACGGTCCGGAGGCAGGGATGCCAGTCGCCAAATTGCCACGCCGCAACCGCTACAGCCGCGAGACCGTCACGCGGGTGGACGCCTGGCTGCGGACACGGGGGATCGAACTCCTCTGGCACGCACCCGCAGCCTATCCGCTGGCGGAGATCGCGGCGGACATGGAAAAGGTGCTCGGCGGCGGCGAGTTCCGCGCCAACCTGGTCGGCCGGCGGCTGCACAAGCTCTGGCCGCGGGGACTCTACGGCTGGCGGGGCAAGACCGTGAACCTGGGCCGCTACTTCGACGGATTGACCAGCCAGGAATGGGGCAAGCTGCGCAACGTCGTGCGGCTCACGATGGCGGGGCTGAACGGCCAGCGGGGCACGCTGCGGACCTTGGCCGTCGCGGCCGTTCTGGCCGGCTGCCCCTACGCCAGCGAGGAAACGGTGCTGCTGGTCTGCAACGACAAGGAGGGGTTGTGCCCGCCCAGAGCTACAGCCTGACCTTGGACCGCGGCATGGTGCGGGCCTACCTGGCGGCGCTCTACGAGCCGGGGGACATCCTGCAATTCGAGGCGTATCCGAAACCCAATCCGAGCAAGGGGCCGGCTTTGCGGCTGTGCTTCGCGGCCGGCGAACTCAACGACCGCATCCTAGACCGCTTCGAACAGACGAACAATCGGCCGACGTTCGGCAACATCTACGTGCGCACCCACGTCCTGGCCCGGCGGCTCGGAGATGAATCGGCGAGCGATATCGACATGGGCTTAGTGCGGCACCTGGCCTTAGACCTGGACAATCACACGGCCGAGGCGATCGGCCAACGGATCGCGGCCGCCGGCTGGCCGCCGGCGGCGTTGGTCGTGGCCAGCGGCGGCGTGCAGCGCGGCGGGCTAGGCTGCCAGGTGATTTTCAAACTGAAAACCGCGGTGTCTCTGGCCCCGGGTGACGCGGGCAACGCCCCGATGTTGGCCTATGTGCGGAGCATCGTACACGCTCTGCTGGACAGCATGCACGACGATCCCAAGCACTGCGCCCCGAACATCCTGATGCGCGTGCCGGGCGCCTGGAACGTCAAGTTTCCCGACAAATACGCGCCGGCCTTGGCCCGCCTGGCGTACGTCGAGCCGGAGGAAGGCGAACGCTGGACGCTGGAGGAATGGGGGAAAGCCGCGGGCGTGAAGTGGGACCCCGCGGCGCGCGCGGGAGCACCTGCGGCGTCGCGCGAGCGCATGGCGCGGCCCGAAGGTGAAGATGAGGCGGGGCCGTTGCCCGTCTTGCCGCCCATCCTGGCCGGGTGTGCGTGGCTGAAGCAGTGCCACGAACAGGCGTTGCAGCCGGGAGATTCGGCGACCACGGGGACGGCGTTGCACGAGCCGGACTGGTACGCAGCGCTGTCCATCGTGGCCCTCTGCCAGGACGGCAAGGCCCTGGGCCACAAGTTGAGCGAGAAATTCGCCAGCTACAACGCGGCGGTCGTCGATGCGAAGATCGACCAAGCGCTAACTGCGGCCGGGCCGCGAAAGTGTGAAACGATTGAAGCCGGTCTGGGCGCCGCGGCGGTGAAACTCTGCGGGCAGTGCCGCCACAAGGGGCGGATCACCTCACCGATCGAACTGGGGCGCCGGCGACGTAGAACGAGCAAGGCGACCGATGCGAGCGCTATGGCCTGCCGGGCGTCGATTCTCCAGCGGGCAAGTGAGGGTCCGGTCGATCCGGTCATTGACAGCCTGTTGGAGAATACGGACGAGATG